>Ga0181582_10002266_pt1 | contig 15181 bp, 14 predicted proteins | sample 071ome_32_FD_132438 | JGI IMG/M metagenome (GOLD analysis project Ga0181582, IMG submission 132438) | Coastal salt marsh microbial communities from the Groves Creek Marsh, Skidaway Island, Georgia - 071405AT metaG (megahit assembly) | ecosystem: Environmental > Aquatic > Marine > Intertidal...
CGGTCGGACTTGGCCGGTTGAGACGCCACTGCCTCGCCCCGCTCCTCCGCTTCGTAGCGGTCCCAGTCACCGTAGTTCTGATTAAAGATTGTTGCTCCGACGCGCATGGCGGTCTCCTTATTGTGTTCGTGCGCTGGAAAATGTCAGATCGCGGCCCGCACGTCCACGGGCGCCGGCTGCCCAGTCAGCGGTACAGCGGCAGCGCCGCAATGCGATCGTCAATGCGCATAACAACCTCGCGATAACGCGCGTCGTCAACGCTTCCATAACGTTCAGCAAACTGCTTTACCTGCATGTTTTCCTCGAGGTCCGACACTGTCGGCATGAAGTCTCTTTCATCCAGGACGCGCGCGAGGCGCTGCTGCACCCGCTCGGCCGACTCGGGCTGCACGAGCGCCAACCCGAGCGCAGTGCCCGCCTTGTCCGCGCCGAGATCGCGAAAACTGAAGCCGCTGCCACCGCTGGCATCATCCAGCTCCTTCAGTTCGCCCAGCGCGTAAGCGAGCACGTCACCGCCATGAGCAGCCAGCGCTGCCGAGACCAGAAAATGCTGTGCCAGATCACGGCGCCCCGCCAGCGTGATCGTGCGGCGCGCAGGCCGTGACCAGCCACGCGCTTCAGGCACCAGCGCGGTGACGCTGCCCCGCGCGACGTAGAGCGACAGTACGGCGGTTACCGCCTGGTTTTCCAGCACCCAATCACCGCCCACCGAGCGCTCCCGGGCGAGGTCGAACAGGCCGTGCAGCAACTCGCTCAAAGGCATCCTCGCGGGCGCAGCCCGGGTTAACGCCGCAAGCTCCGCGTTATAGATCTCGAATCGCTCACGCTGCGCTGCAGGCAACCAGACGTCCCGCACCGCAGTCGCAACCTCGTCATTCCAGCGATAGCTGAGCGTCATCCGATCCGGACTGAAACTCACGGCCTGAATCACCTCGCTGTTCCGCACAGAACCCGTGCTGCGGTACCAGGCATCAAGCGCCGCCGTTAACAGAAATCGGGTTACGGTCGGCGGTACGGGTACGCGCCCGATACGGAAGGGATCCAGTCGCGGCAGTCCGTTACCTTCGTGCAGCGTTGCCTCGACATTCACATAGCGCCCTATCGGATTGGGCGGCAGGGTCAGCGTCGCGCGCACCTGCGCCACACCCGCGCCGAGCTGGATCTCAGCGCCTCCGCGACCGAATACACCTGCCAGGTAGTTCATCACCATGAGCAGATCCGCCTGCCTCATCACCACGCGCCCCAGCTGCCCGTTCTTCAATTTTCTCGGGTCGTGCAGGGCCGCGAGGTCGCGCACCTGCCTGACCTGCCCCGGCGACAGGCGCACCTCGCGCGCAACCAGCGGCTCGGGCTCGACACTGAGCGCCAGGACCACCGCCACTGCAAAAAACAGCAGCAGGGACAGCACGGTTGCGGAATACAAGAGAAAACGCATGCTCAGCCTCCAGATCCAGACCACCTCGGCAGCAGCCCGATGTGTCGCTCGCCCTAGAATACGCGCCTGTTAGTCAGGCAGAAGAGGAGTGCCCCATGACACGCGGCAGTTGTTTGTGCGGTGAAGTCCGCTGGAGCTATGACGGCGAATTTTCGCAGGCGACGCACTGCCACTGCAGTATGTGCCGCAAAGGTCATGCCGCGCCCTTTGCCACTTACGCCGTTGGGCCCCGTGCCCCGTTTGCTTTTACGGCCGGTGAAGCAGCCATCCGACGCTACGAATCCTCACCTGGCTTTATCCGCTCGTTCTGCGGCCGCTGCGGCTCGGTGCTGCCGAATCCGCATTTCGCGGACATCGTCGCCATCCCCATGGGGAGCTTCGACGAGGATCCCGGGTTGCGCCCCTCAGCCCATATTTTCGTGCGCTGGAAAGCACCCTGGTATCCACTGACAGACGCGCTGACGCGACACGATAACTATCCCGGCGCCGATGCGCCGGCGGTCGACCGCCCCACCCCGGGACCTGCTGCGGATGGCGTCCTTGGCGGCAGCTGCCTGTGCGGAGACGTCGCTTTCACCGTTAGTGGCGAATTCTCGCGGGTGTTCAGCTGTCACTGCAGTCGCTGTCGCAAGGCGCGTGCTGCGGCTCACACCGTGAACGGCTTTACGGCCGCGGAGAATCTGCAGTTCATTCGGGGCACCGAGCAGCTGGTGACCTACCGCGTTCCCGAGGCCCGCTTTTTCGCCCACGTCTTCTGCGCCCGCTGCGGTTCGGGCATGCCGCGCGCGGATCGGGAGCGCGGGTTTGCGGTGGTGCCTTTCGGCGCACTGGATGACGACCCCGGCCGCTATGCCGACTGCCACATCTTCGTCGGGTCCAAAGCGCCCTGGTTTGAGATCACCGACGGCCTGCCGCAGTTTGAGAGCCTTCCTACCGGCTGAGCCGGAAGGTCTGCGCCAGCTCACTCGAGACCGCGCAGGAACTCGAGCATCAGGTCAGTTGTCGCGGCTGGCTGCTCCAGCTGCAGCCAGTGACCGGCCCCCGGCACCAGCGCGATCAGCCGGGCGTCGGCCAGACCAGCCGCCAAACGCTCCCGCCAGCGGCGGTCAAACTCCAGACCGAGATCCGCAGCGCCGGCCACGAACGCAGCCGGCTGCGCGATCTGACGCCCGTTGAGCTCCGGCGTCAGCGCGTCATTGGTCGGGAAATTGCGATACCAGTTGAGCGGACCTCTGAATCCGCTGCGGCGGAACTGCGCGGCGCTGTAGCGCAGCGCCTCGGCGCTGAGCCACGCGGGCAGTGCGGCCGGCGGCTCGGGCAGCACATCGAGCAGACCGCTGTCACGGGAGCTAGTCAGCTGGCGTAGAAAGGTGCCCGCAGGCGCGTCTCCCGACGCCGCCCAGTAAATGGCCTTCAGCGCCCGTTCGGGATCCGCGTCAAGTTCAGCTTCGGCTACCCCTGGCGGCTGGAAATAGCGGATATACCAGAAGCGATCGTCCATCCCCGGCGGATCCAGCACCGCCGGTCCGAAGCGCCAGTGAGGCACCGACATACCCATTACCGCCAGGCACTGTGCGGGATGCAGAAGGGCTGTGTGCCAGGCCACGATACAGCCCCAGTCATGACCGATAAGCCGGAACTCAGGCTGCCCGAGCGCCTGCGCCAGACCGATAACGTCGGCTGCCAGCGTGCGGATGTCGTAAGCCGACACCGCAGCAGGCGCGCTGCTGCCACCGTAGCCGCGCTGATCGGGCACCGCGACCCGGAAACCCGCCGCGACGAGAGGATCAATCTGGTGACGCCACAGCGACCAGCCCTGCGGAAACCCATGCAGCAGGATCACCAGAGGACCGTCGCCGGCGACAACCGCCCGCAGGTTGACCCCGTTGGTTGTAATCGTCTCGAACGACCGTGCCAGCGTCGCCTCGCTCATCTGTCAGACCTCAGCGATGGGACAGATGGTTGTTTGAGCTGCGGTCGCCGGCAAGCCAGCGCTGCAGCTCACTGCGTGCGGTCGCGCGCTTTTCCTCAACCAGGTCTGCACCCAGATCGGCATCACAACAGAACTCAATCAGCATGCCGTTCGGATCGCGTGCGTAGATTGAGCGGCAGTAGCCATGCTCCAGCGCAAAGACATCGGGCTCTCGATAGCCGTTCTGCTCCAACCGTGCCCAGATGGCATCCTGGTTGTCGCGGTCGACCTTCAGCGCGATATGCACAAAGGGCGTCTGTGGCATCTCAGGCACGAATTCCTCTTCGTCCTCAGCATCCGCGAACTGGAAAAACGCCAGCGCACCGCCGTCGGCGATACCAAAGAAGGTGTGGCAGTAAGAACGCTCCTTGCCGAACAGGAGATCCTTTTCGCACCAGGTAGCGATCAGCGGCAAACCGATGATGTCCTCGTAAAAATGCCGCGTGGCCTCAAGGTCACGGCTGACGTAAGCCGTATGGTGCAGGCGCTCCGGCAGGCGGCTGGATCTGTCCATCAGGGTTCTCCTTGGCGTCGCTTAGAGGGCAGGGTCAATTGGTATAGTCGACACGAACTCCGTGCGCTGCAAGCGCCTCCTTCCCACCTGCACAGGAACCCTTGATGAACCCGCCTCAGACCTTCGGCTTCAGTGACGACGAATTGCAACAACTGCCCACGGTCTATCGCGCCGATCTGTTTCAGGACCAGGTTGTTCTCGTGTCCGGTGCAGGGAGCGGCCTCGGCAAGGCCATCGCCTGCCTCTTCGCCCGGCTGGGCGCCCGCCTGATGGTCATCGGCCGCGATGCTGAGAAGATCGAACGCGCCGCGGCCTTCCTCACCGGACTGGGGGCCGAAGTCGCGTGGCGTGCTATGACCATCCGCGACGCCGACGCCGTTGAAGCACTGATGGACGAGGCCTGGGAACGCTTCGGCCGCCTCGACGTGCTGGTCAACAACGCGGGCGGTCAGTACCCCCAGGCGGCCATCGATTTTTCGGTCAAGGGCTGGAACGCGGTTATCGATACCAACCTCAACGGCTCGTGGTACATGATGCAGGCTGCCGCCCGGCGCTGGCGCGACGCTGGCCGGCCGGGGAACGTGGTCAACATCGTTGCAGACATCTGGCGCGGACTGCCGGGCATTGCTCATACCGCCGCGGCCCGCGCCGGGGTGATCTACCTGTCAAAGACAATTGCAGTCGAATGGGCACCACTCGGGATCCGGGTCAACTGCGTCGCGCCCGGCTGCTGCGAAACCGAGGGCTTCGGCGTCTACCCGGCAGAAGGGGTGGAGAGCTACCACGAATCGAATCCCATGCTTCACGTCGGCGACGCGCACGACGTAGCCGAAGCCTGTGTTTACCTCGCGGCGCCCTCTGCGAAGTTCGTTACCGGCGAGGTGCTGACCGTCGATGGCGGCCAGCAGATGTGGGGTGATCCCTGGCCGACGGGGCGACCGGAGTATTTCAAGCTGAATGACTGAGATCCCGGGCGCGGCCGTCGACGGGTCGCTACACTGAAGCACGACATCGACGACAGGGGTAGAAGCTCATGACCCGATTGGCCGGCACCCGCGATGGGATTTTCAGACTGAACACTGCGGCGACGGATCAGGTGCTCTCCTGCGCACCGGTGCGCGATCTGTTCCGGCATGGCCAGTATCTCTACGCCGGTACCGAAGCTGGCGCTTATCGCTCGGAAGACGACGGCCTCAACTGGCAGGCGATCGGACTGAAAAACCATCAGGTGTGGCAGATCCGCGCTGGCGACGCACAGACCCTGTATGCCGGCACGCAGCCGGCGGGGCTTTTCCGAAGCACCGATGACGGCGCGCACTGGGCCCCGGTTGACGCTTTCGGCGCGGTGCCCTGGTCCCGCGACTGGAGCATCCCGGTAGAGCCGCCGCTGCCCGGCAGGGCTCGCACCGTGGTCTGTGACGCCACCTGCACTCCCGCGCGACTGCGGGTCGGGGTCGAAGTCGGCGGCATCATGCTGAGCGACGATGGCGGCGAAACCTGGACCCAGGTGCGGCCCGGGGATGTGCCTGATATCCACGTCATCGTGCCGCACCCGGCCGATCCGCAGCGGCTGTTCGTCTCCACCGGCTACGGCCGCCCGGACGGCATTGCTGACATGGTCGAGGGAAACGCAGGGATGTTCCGCTCGACCGACGGCGGGCGCAGCTGGACCTACGTGTGGGCCGGCGTGATGCCACGCTATACGCGGCCGCTGTGTATCGACCCGCGTGCGCCCTATCCGTTGACGGTCGCCTGCGCACCGACCGCGTTCTCGAGTTTCCGCGATCCGGGCGGCGCTGGTGCAGCTCTCATGCGCAGCGATGACGACGGCGACCACTGGCTTGACCTCGGTGACCCGGCGCATTCCCCCGCGGCGGCAAATTTCCACGGGCTTGCGCCGAGTCACGATGCGGTCGGCAGCGTCATTGTCGGCACCGACAGCGGCGAAGTGTGGCAGGTCAATCAGTCAGCGGAATGGCTGCCCGTGGCCCGGGGACTGCCCCCGGTGCTGAGCCTGCTCGACCTCGCGCTGTGAATGCCGCACACCTTCCTTCGATAGCCGCGGAATAACCGCGGCTGCCTCCAGACCTTCAAGCGCGCGTCGGCTTCAAGCGCCACCGCCTGCGCACCACGGCGACCAGAACGTAAACAAGCGCCGCCGTCGCAATGCTGTTCAGGGCTGAAATGCCCGGCACAGTCATGGCTACCGCTGCACCGCAGCCCCAGGCAAAGACCGCGGGCCAGCGCACCGGCAGGCGTTCCCGTTCAGAAAAATCCGGGTATTGCGCGTGCTGAACCAGGTAAAAATCAGCGATCAGGACCCCACCGATAGACGGCAGCATGACGTTCAGCACGGACAGAAAACCGACAAAATTCGCATAGAGCGTTAACGCGAGCAGCGTCCCGATCACGCCATTGAAGACCACCGTGACTTTTTTCGGCAGACCAGTGATGTTCGAGAAGCCGAGCCCTGATGCGTACAGCGCGTTGTCATTGGTGGTCCATATGTTCAGCCCAAGGATGATGACGGCACTGACCAGCATGCCCTGCAGCTGCAGGACCTCGCTGATATCCGCCTGCTGATAAAACGCCGCCCCGACGGCACCGAAAAAGAACATCAGCGAATTGCCCGCCAGAAAAGCGATGACGGTGGTCACGACCGAGATACTCGCCGTGCGGCTGAAGCGCGCGAAGTCCGGCGTCAAAGTGCCCCCGCTGATGAACGACGCCACACAGATCCCGACGGCCGCATAGAAACCGAGGGGCTCCTGGGGGGTCAGCGCAAACCAGGCGTCGATTCCGCCGAAAGAGGTGAAAGCGGTACCAACTGAAAACAGTCCAAGCAGCGTGATCATCGGTACCGCGATAAAACTCAGCACCGCCAGTGCTCTGAACCCTACCCAGGCGGTCAGGGTCATGAGCAGACCGGACAGGCCCACCAACAGGTGGATGTTCCAGCCGCTCAGCTTCTGCAGCGGCAAAGCAAACATCGCCACACCCACACCGAACCATCCGACCTGGGAAAGACCAAGCAGACATGACGGCAGCGCGGAACCGCGCTCCCCGAACGCGTAGCGCGCTAGAAGATGCGTCGACAGGCGTGTGCGCGCAGCAATAAAGGCCAGCAGCCCGGTATAGACAGCGAGCAGCAGGTTACCGAGCAGAACCGCGGCAATGAAATGCGCTGCGCTCAGACCGGCGCCGAGGGTGCCGCCCGCCCACATGCTGGCGGAGAAAAAGGTGAACCCGAGCATGACCAGCAGCATCGGCCAGAAACCGCGCAGGCTGTCATGGCCAACCGGGGAGAGCGAAAAATCCGGATCTTCCGGCGCAGACTTCGGCATCGCCTCAGGCCTCGTTTCCTCCGCTGAGCACGGCACGCAGCCGCTCGATCTGACGGGCAGCCAGCGTGCCCAGATCGACCTCCCCGAACCTGGCGGGATCGAGCTCGGGGGCTCTTTCGCGAAGCTGCTGCTCGAAAGTCATGCCGCGCTCGGCGAGGGCCGCCACCTCGCGCCAGTAATGCACCACGTCGTCGAGATATTCAGGCAGGCAGAATGCCCGCGAGCCGGCGTCGTAGATAACACAACGTTCCAGCGGAAACGCCGGGTCTACGTACTGGCTCTCCAAGAACTCGGGCGCCATGAGTGCACCGTAGCGCACGAGATCAGTTCCCGTGATCCTGATGGACAAGGGCGTGAGCGGCGAAGGCACGGTGAAGCGTCCCTCCAGGTAACACAGGGTTGTTGTGCGATAGCGCGGAAAAACCTCGCGGCAGCGCGCATCAAGCTCGGCGAGCACTTCCTCTGTCTTGATTCCACCAATCGTGAACACGAGCATCGATTCCAGCTCGACCTGATCGTGCGCAGCCTGCTGCACCAGCGTGTCCAGCCCGTAACGCAGGCTGGTACCGCTGGCAACGACATCCCCGGCAACAATCTGGGCGCGCGCGGGCAGGAAAATCTTGTTGTAGCCGCTTTCCACAATGCGCCAGCTTTCCGGATCCTGAGCGTCGCGTTCCCGCTGTGCGCTGACGAACGACGAGCCGTGCAGGTTCCATCCAAAAGCGCCGGCCGCCGCTTCTCGGAGTCCAAAATTGAGGCCACCGCGCAGAATGTGATGGATCACCGTCCTGTGCTGCTGCAGCGGGCAGCACCCTATCCCGCCAAGCAGCTCAAGCGCGCGCTGGCATGCTGCCCGTAATTTCTGCGTGTAGTCCCAGCCCAGCACCAGAGATTCGTTACAGATCGCGCGCGTTTCCGGCGCCGTGAATATCAGCCTCTGCACTTGCCCGGGCGGAGAGCTTGTGATCTCGTAGAGCGCGCTTCCCGCATTTTCTGCCAGCTGCTTCAGCATGATCAGACCTCGATAACCCCCATGCCTCGCGCAGGCCCGTCCGCTGCGCAGTCTGTCAGCGCGGCGCCTTCAGCTGTTCCTGAAGTCGCTCGATAAGCGCCCGCTCTGCTTTGCCCAGTGGCCGCTCACTCGAGTAGGCAATCGACATGGTGCGTTGCACGGCCGGCGCGACAATCCGCTGCGCCCTGACCGTCCCGTGCGCAAGCGCTTCCTTGACCGCCCACAGCGGCAACACCGTGCATCCGACGCCGGCCTCGACCAGTGCGCGCATCTGGCTCAGCGCATCCACTTCAACCTGCACCTGAAGATCAACATGCTGCTGCTGGGCGAGCGTCTCGAGCAGCATACGCAGCCCCTGATGCTCGCCCGGCAGCACCAGCGTGGTGCCGGGTAGCTCTGCGAAACTGGCAGTTTTCCGCCGACGGCCCTCGCCGACCGGGCTGATCAGATACAGGTCTTCCTGGTACAGCTCGATTGTCGTGATCCCCTGAGTCCCCTGGACGTCATACAGCACCGCCAGGTCAACCCGTCCCTCCTGCAGCCAGTTGAGAACATAGCCGCTCATACCTTCCACGACCTTCAGCGACACCCCAGGCAGCTCCTCACGCACACGCAGGATCAGCGGCACCGTCACCAGCTCGCTGATCGTCGGTGGCACGCCGAGCGTGACGCTGCCAACCACCGCTGCACTTGCGTCCCGGATTGCGGTCCGCGCCGCCTCCAGGCGCTCCAGTATGGCGGTTGCGTGATGCACCAGCTCTCGCCCCTCATCAGTCAGGCGCACGCCGCGCGCGTTACGCTGAAGCAGCGCAACGCCGAGCTCGTTCTCGAGGTTTTTGACGTGCTGACTGAGCGAGGGCTGGGTCACAAACAGCGCACGCGCCGCGCTGGCAAACGAGCCATGGTGGGCAATGCCGACGAAATACTTGAGCTGCAGAAGATTCACGGCGGACGCGACACCCCCCGGATTCGCGGACCTCGCGGTCAGATTTGAGTCCTGCGGTAGCGGGCTGTGTGCCCTCCCAGATCCCGCGAACGGCATTCTAGAGAAGCACGGCAGGCCTGTCGCGAGCGGCCACTGCAATTCTGCAGGATGCGTCCCGCCCCACGCAGTCACACGCTTCTACTGCACCACGGCTTTACGCTACCGTCGTACGCGCACGCGGCCCGCAACAGCGGTCGCATCGCAGACAGACTAACGGAGCTGGCAGCATGAAACTCGGCCTCATCTTCACCGGAGACTCTCTCCCTGACCTCGTCCGGATCGCCGCGCGCGCCGAGGCGAACGGCTTTTCGACGCTTGCCATGGCTGAGGCCTGGCGCAGCTGCTGGGTACCGCTGACAGCCATGGCCGCGGCTACATCAACTATCAAGCTCGCACCCTACGTGACCAATGCCTACGGACACAGTCCACTGATGACGGGCATGGCGGCGGTCGATTTCAACGCCTACTGCGGTGGGCGACTGCTGCTCGGGGTCGGCGGCGGCAACCGCATCATCAACGAACAATGGCAGGGGATCCCGCACGCCCGGGTCCTGACCAAGATGCACGAATACGTGGCCTGCCTGCAGCAGATGGCGCGTACCCTTCCCGGTCAGACGGTGCACTTCCAGGGACAGGTACACCAGATGGACTGGTCACCCGCAGTCGAGCCCGGCGCGCATCCGTTCCCGGTGTATCTCGCCGCCGTGTTTCCACGCATGGTGCGGGTCGCGGCGCAGGTGGCAGACGGCGTTGCCGGTGGCGCCACGCTGAGCCCGGCGTATATCCGCGATGTGCTGCGTCCCATGCTTGACGGGGCCGCCGCCGACGCAGACCGTGACCCCGCTGCCCTGCCGCTGATGAATGTCGTTATCGCAGCCGCGCATCCCGACCGCGAACGCGCCCGACACTCAGCCCGCCAGGCGCTGTGTCACCTGTATGCCCCGCTGCCGCACCCCTATTACGAATTCACGATGCGCGAGCAGGGCTTTGGCGCGATTGCCGATCGCCTGCTCGAACTGGTCCCGGCGGGAGACATCGAGCGCGCCTGTGACGCCATTTCCGATGCGTGTCTCGATCAGCTCACCGTGTGCGGCACGCCTGCAGAGTGCCGCGAGCGTCTGTCGGGCTATACCGGTCTGGTCGAAGAGACCCTGCTGCTGAACGCGTCCCCTCCGGGCGAGGACGGTACCCCCTTATCCTCCTACGACGCGCTGCTCGGCCTCGCGGCCGCCTGAGAGCGCAGCCGATCGGACCCGGTCAGACTCAGCGGGCGCACAGCCCGCCGTCGATGGTGATCACGGTCCCGGTGGTGTTCGCCGACCGGTCGGAGGCGAGGAAAGCCACCATGTCCGCAATGTGCTCCGGCTGCCCGGGCGGGAAATCCGGATCCTGCAGCTCGCGCCAGCGCTCTGCGTCTCCGAGCCGCGCCGCCGCCCAGGTCCGGTGCATGGTGATCAGGCGCTCGGTTTCGATGAGGCCCGGATTGATCGCGACCACCCGGATACCGTCCCGCGTGCTGGGACCGCCGAGCGCACGGGTCATCGCCATGAGGGCCGCGTTGCCGCCGGCACCCGCGGCGTAACCGGCCGAGGGGCGTTCGCCACCGACGCCGATGACGTTGATGATCACCCCGCCGCGTCCGCGCATATCGGCGTACATCCGGCGCATGAGATTGATGTAGCCGAACACTTTCAGGTCCCATGCGGCACGCCAGGTGTCTTCGGTCACCTCGTCGATTGTGCCCGCCGGAATAGCGCCGGCATTGTTGACCAGGATGTCATAGCCGCTGACCTCAGCGGCCAGGCTGTCGACATTCGCGCTGACGCTCAGATCGAGGGCCGAAAAGCTGACACGACGACCGCTCGCGGCCGCGATGTCCGCCGCTGCGTTTTCCAGTTCGGCCGCGCTGCGCGCCACCAAATGGACATCACAACCCTCCGCAGCCAGCACAGCTGCAGTCGCCCGCCCGATTCCTTTGGAGGCGCCGGTGACGACAGCGCGTCGCCCTTGAAGTCCGAGATCCATGCCGTTCGCTCCCCTCAGCGATTAAGTCGGGTGATGTAAGCACGCCGTTCAGGATTGCGCCAGCCAGAAGGTCTGCGGCAATCTCCGCGAGACTTGAGCAGCAGGCGGAGGAAGGAAGATGTCCAGGCTCGAAAACAAGATCGCCATTGTCGTGGGCGCCGGACAGACGCCGGGCGGGACTATCGGCAACGGCAGAGCCACGGCGATCCGCTTTGCCGAGGAAGGCGCGACGGTATTGCTGGTGGATCGCGACCCCGAATCTGTCGCAGAAACCCTGCACCTGCTCGAACAGCGCGGCGGGCGCGGCAGCGTCCTCGAAGCCGATGTCAGCAACGAGCAGGACTGCGCAGCCATTTCGGCCGTCTGCGTTGAGCGCTATGGTCGCATCGACGTTCTGCATAACAACGTCGGCATCGGCGCCGGCGACTGCGGGGCAACCTCGATGACAGAGGAGATCTGGGACCGCATCTTCGAGGTCAACCTCAAGTCGGTGATGTTCACCTGCAAACACGCGCTTCCGGTCATGCGTCAACAGGGCTGTGGCGCGATCATCAACATCTCCTCCATTGCCGCCGTGTGCAGCATGGGCCTGATCAGCTACAAGGCTTCCAAGGCGGCGCTGAATGCTTACACGCACAGCCTGGCAACCGGGAATGCCAGGTATGGCATCAGAGCAAACGTAATCATGCCGGGTCTGATGAATACCCCGATGGCGATCGAAGGCTATGTCGCCGCCGGGCACGAGCGCGAGGCGCTGATCGCCAGACGAGATGCCAGCGTGCCGCTCGGCGGCCGGATGGGCTCGGGCTGGGACGTTGCCAATGCTGCGCTGTTCCTCGCCTCCGACGAGGCGCGCTTCATCACCGGCGTCTGCCTGCCAGTCGACGGCGGCCAGTCGGCCCTGATCGGCTGACCCCCGCCGCGCGCGGTCGACAACTGGCGCTCAGTCGACCCTGGCCAGCAGCTCGGCGTGAGTCAGGCTGAACCAGGCGTCCGGCTCTTCCATCCAGCGGCGCCAGCCAGCGGCAATCCACTCGAGCTCGGCGTTGGTGGACAGGCCGCGCTCACAGGCCTGAGTCGCGATCGCGGAACTCACAATGCGCTCAGCCCAGGTCCCCGCCCACCAGCTGCGGTCTTCGGGCGTGGCGAAACACCACACGCTGGCCAGCGGCGTCGGCGCCACGAACCCCGCCTCGTGGGCCCAGGCGAGAAGACGACGCCCGGCATCCGGGAACGCGTTATTGCTGCGCGCGACCTCCTGGTACAGCGCCAGCCAGCGCACCAGCTCAGGCAGCTCAGGCCAGAAACGGATGGCGCCGTAGTCCGCGTCGCGCACTGCCACCACGCCGCCAGGTCGGCAGACGCGGCGCATTTCCCGGAGCGCCGCAACCGGCTCGCTCAGATGCTGCAGCACCTGATGCGCATGCACGATATCGAACGACGCATCGGCATAGCTGAGCGCGTAGACATCGCCCTGCTCGGCTTTCGCGTTGTCCGCACCGGCTGCCCGCAGCGCATCGGCGGCCACGGCCACGATCGCCGGATCAGGCTCGATCGCCACCACTTCGCCCGGTGCGACGTGGTGCGCCAGATCGGCCGTCAGCGTGGCCGGTCCGCAGCCGACGTCGAGCAGGCGCAAACCTCCGACAAGGTGCGCTTTCAGATAGGCCGCCGAATTGGCCACCGTGCGCCAGCTGTGCGAGCGCAGCACGCTGTCGTGATGCCCGTGCGTGTAGGTATCCCGGCTTGCGCTCATGTGCGCAAAGGTCCGGCTTTTACCCGCCAGCGGTTCATCCCCTCGATCCAGCGGTCGACGTTGCTCGCCTTGCGCTGCATGTATTCGCGCACCTCTGGATGCGGAAGGATCAGAAACTCTTCACGCGCCATGGTCTCCACAACGCACTGCGCCAGCTGCTCGGGCTCAATCATGCCGTCCTGACTTGCCACGCTGGCGCCCTCGGGGCGTTCAGTCATCGGCGTGCGCACCGCCTGTGGTGCGAGCACAGACACGCGCACCCCTTTGTCCCGATACTTGATCGCAACCCACTCGGCAAAGGCGACCGCGGCATGCTTGGTCACGCTGTAAGTCGCCGACTGGATGTGGCTGAGCAGGCCCGCGGCCGAGGCGGTGTGCACCAGGTAGCCGCTGCCGCGCGCGGCCATGCCGGGCGCCACCGCCCGCACCGCGTAGACGTGCGCCATCAGGTGAACATTCCAGTTCAGCGCCCATTCCGCGTCCGGCACGTCCTCATCCCCGAGGCGGGCAATACCCGCATTCGAGCAGAAGATGTCGATCGGCCCGAACTTGGCTTCGGTCTGTGCCACCAGCGCCTGTATGTCGGCCTCGCGCGCAACATCGCAGCGCACGGCCAGTCCTCCTACCTCCGCCGCGACGTCGCCCAGTTGAGCATCATTCAGATCGGCGACCACGACCCCGCGCGCGCCCTCGGCGTGGAAACGTCGCGCCATTGCCGCACCGATGCCGCTGGCGCCACCGGTAATGACCGCGACCTTGTCCTGGATGTCCATCGTGCTGGTTCTCCTTTGAGTGATTCTGTTCAGCCGAACGCAGGCGGCGCAACGAAGCCGCCGATCTCCTGTGCCAGCAGGCTGCAGAAGTGGATCGTGCTCAAGTCATCAAATTCCGCGCCGACGGCCTGAAGACCAAGCGGCAGCCCCGCCGCGGATAGTCCGGTCGGGAACACCGTACTCGGCAGGTGGGCCACCGTGATCAGACCCGCCCAGTGCAGCTGCTCGAAATACGGGTAGCCCTGGCCATCTATCGGCAGCGTGCGCGTCATCTGTGGCGCGTGGTCGTGGGGGAAGGCCGCGGTCGGCATGATCGGGCACACCAGGATGTCCCACTCGGCAAAGAAACGTGCCCAGGCGTCGCGCAGCCGGAAACGACGATGATGATGCTTGACCCAGGCGCGATGGTCCTGCACGGCACCGCGGATCGCCCGCGCGTGCGGACTCCGGTCATCCGGATCCAGCGCCGCTGCCGCCTGTCTCCGCGTCTCATGCACCGGATCCGGAACGCCGGCCGACATCACGCCCCATAGCAGCGCGTAATAGCTTTCGAGTGCTTTCTCGACGTCGATCTCCGGGCGCGCCGTTGTCGATACCGTGGCCCCGGCCCGGGTCAGCGCTTCACCCACCCAGTGCACGCGTTCGGTGACTTCATGCGACACCGGGGCGAAGGATGCTTCAGGCCACAGCGCCACACGCAGGTCAGACAGTCGGGTAACCCGCGGTCGCGGCAGGGAAAACTCCCAGGCTCGCGCGTGGCGGCGGTCGGGACCGGCAACAAGCTCAAGCGCCAGCGCCAGATCCTCCGGCGTGCGCGCCAGCGGTCCACACACCGCGATATCAGCAGGCGCTGCGGAACCGGGCAGCGCGTGACCGGCGTCCGACACGATGCCCCACGTCGGCTTGTGGCCGTATACGCCACAGAAATGAGCCGGGTTGCGAATTGATCCGCCGATGTCTGAACCGGCCTCCAGCGCGCTGAAACCCGCTGCGAGCGCGGCAGACGAACCACCCGACGAACCGCCGGGCGTGCGCGTCATATCCCAGGGGTTCCCCGTCGTGCCGTAGACGTCGTTGTAGCTCTGAAAATCAGCCAGTGCCTGCGGCACGTTCGTCTTGCCCAGGAAAACAGCGCCGGCCGCGCGCAGTGCCTGAACCGTATCAGCATCGCTGTCGGCGACGTTGCCGGCGTAGTCCGGAAACCCCCAGGTCGTCGGAGTACCGATCAGGTTATAGCTTTCCTTGATCGTCACCGGCACACAGTGCAGCGGACCGAGCGCTTCGCCGCGTGCGAGGGCGCGATCGGCAGCCGCCGCTTCAGCCCGGGCCTCCTCGAAGCGTCGCACCACCACGGCATTCACCGTC
>Ga0181582_10002275_pt1 | contig 15162 bp, 11 predicted proteins | sample 071ome_32_FD_132438 | JGI IMG/M metagenome (GOLD analysis project Ga0181582, IMG submission 132438) | Coastal salt marsh microbial communities from the Groves Creek Marsh, Skidaway Island, Georgia - 071405AT metaG (megahit assembly) | ecosystem: Environmental > Aquatic > Marine > Intertidal...
ACTTTCCACCGAGAGTGGTGCAGTGACAGGCGTAGTTGGCTAAAACGGATCGCAGGGCGCCGTCGGGCGCAAACACGGCAAGCAGGGGTAAGGAGTGATCGACCGGTCCGTCTGGCTGAGTTCCAAATCCGGTCCATTTTCCGTTTTCCAATACCCGGCGATTCCCGGCAAAGCTAACACTCCCTTTAGTCCAAGCGATTCGGGCGGGAGCTCGATTGGCAATGGCTTGCCAGGCGACCTCTTCGAGTCGGTCGAGCACGCTATTGGTATGGTGCTTGATTTCGTTTTGCTCCTCGTGGCTCAGTCCGGAGATAAACATGTAAGGAAGATTTCCATACAAGGCCGGAGCTGCGTGGGTGTGGGAGGCCGCGACCACCAAGCGGGCTCGCGGGAGAGAGACTTTGCTTTGAAGACGTTCGGACAATTCTTGGCTAACCCAAGCCGGCACCCCAATAGCGTCAAAGGTTACGAGAACTGAGAGCGAGGCATCGTCTCCGAAGGCGAGGGCTTTAGCGTTGAGGCGCTGAGCGACTCCTTCCGAAGGCTCCGTGCGGCTTCCATAGCCGCTGAGCCGGATAGGACGATCGGGAGTGATATCGATCTTGGCCGCGCCAACAGGTATCAATGGGCCATTTAGAGCCGCAGTCGGAGTGTCTGATGTAGGTGGATCCGACAGCAAATAGGTAACGGTGATAAGCAAAACGCCCAAGAGGAAAGCAGCTAATATATATTGGCGAAGAGATGCCTTTGCGAGGTACATTTTAGGATGGTGATCGGTAGAAGCTAAAGTGTTGGCTCGCCGATGACCAATTCGTTGTCTTTGGCTGCGGAAGCTTCAAGCAACTCGATCATTTGATTGGCCAGTTGAGGCTTCTGTAGTATTTGGTCTAAAGACTCCGATGGGTCTTGGCGGATATTGTAGAGCTCCAAGACCTCGTTTCCATCGCTGTTCGCTTTGATGAGTTTCCAATCGCCATAGCGTAGCGAAACCGCTCGCCAGCGAGGAGCGGCGATGTAGAGGGGTCGCATATCTGGAGTCTTTTCGTTTAGGATTAAACCGGTTAGGTCGATCCCATCCCACTGGAGATTCTTTTCGGGCAGGTATCCAGCTAGGGTTGAAAAGGTGGGCATCCAGTCGGGCACGTAAACGGGCGTGTCATCTTTGCCGGCGCGAATCTTGCCAGGCCAGGATACGATAGTGGGCACGCGGGTTCCACCCTCGTAGATTGTTCCCTTTTGCCCGCGGAAAGGCAGGTTGTTGCCGGTGAGCGGTCCATTGGGGCAATTATCATCAGGGTATTTGAGATCGTTATTCTCGGCTGCGCTTCCCCCATTGTCGCTAGTGAATATGAGCAGCGTATTGTCCCGGTGCCCGGTTTCCTCAAGCGCTCGAATAATCCGGCCCACCGCGTCGTCGAAATGCATGATGCTGGCGGCATAGTGACGGGCAACCTCGCCGGTTATTGAAGCGGGGACGCGATCGACCCATTCCCTAGGCTCCTTTAGGGGTAGGTGAATAGCGGTGAAGGGCAGGTAGAGAAAGAAAGGCGATTCATCGCGGGAGCGTATCCACTTTACCGCTTCATCGGCAAGGAGATCCGTCACATGCCCCGCCTCGTTTATCAGTTCCCCATTACGGTGCCAGGTAACCGAATAGGGTCCCTTTTTGTAGCGGTGGTTCCAAGGGCTGATGCCACCGGCTAGGGAGCCGTAGGCGTGATGAAATCCGAATTTGTTTGGCCCCCAGTCCGGTTTTGAGCCCAGATGCCATTTGCCAATCAGGCTGGTATCGTAGCCAACCGAGCCTAAAGCTCGGGCGATGGTGACGGTATCCCATGGCAATCCCCGGGTATTGATGGGGGTAGTGATTCCAAATCGGCTCCAAAGCCGACCGGTAAGAAAACCGGCTCGGGTGGGGCTGCAAACCGGGGCCACGTAGTGTTGCGTTAGCTCGAGGCTTTCGGCCGCCAGCTTGTCCAAGTTGGGCGTTGGCGCATTGCCCCCGTGAAAGGCGACGTCCGCCCAACCGAGATCGTCTGCGATGATGAAGACGAAATTCGGTTTGGCAGCGGGTTCGACCTGGGCGCCAGAAGAAAGGATGGGAAGGGTTAGAAGTATCAGGGCCAGGCAGTGTTTCATAGGAACAGGGTTAGTTTGCAGAGGCCGTATGCCGGAATCAATCGAATAGAGTTTCTTCGAGTCGGTCAACCTGAGCTCGCTCGAACTGGGTCGGTCAGGCGGTTGTTTTGAGCTCGCCCGGAGGTCGCACTCCACCTTCTTCGACATGAGCCTCTGGCGGAGCGCGACGTCCCGGGGCGTTTTTTACAATTTTAATCAGGTAAGCGAAGGTCTATGCTTAGGCACGGAATCAAAGCTTGCCTTGTTGAGAAGGAAGCAAAGATGGCCACTCTCGCTTCGAGCATCCGAGCGATTTAATGGTTGAGTCCAAACTCAGGTATCTTTAAGAAAAGCCTTCTTATTAACTTAGACGCCAAATGCTGGCACTGAATCTCAATCACTCGTTTTCTCATGCAAACACGTCGAAATTTTCTTAGAAACGCAACTTTGGCAGCGGGCAGCTTCGCCATCGCCAAATCAACCTGGGGACAAGGTAGCGCCAATGGAGACATCCGATGTGCGGTGGTCGGTCTCAATGGACGGGGTAAAAGCCTCATTGGGGATGTCATGCGAACGGATGGGGCTCGTCTCGTAGCTCTCTGCGATATCGATACCGCTGTTCTGGATGAGCGGGCGGCTCAGGTGCAAGAAGAGCACGGCATTAAGGTCGACAAAGTTCGTGATTACCGGAAATTGTTGGAGCGCAAGGACATCGATGCCGTCGTAATCTGCACGCCCAATCACTGGCACGCCCTCCAGACGATTTGGGCATGCCAAGCGGGCAAGGATGTCTACGTAGAAAAGCCGGTCTGCCACTCTATTTGGGAAGGTCGCCGGATGCTGGAAGCCGCCTCCAAGTACAATCGCATCGTGCAGGCGGGATTGCAGAACCGTTCCGATGTGGGGCTCGGGGAAGCGTTTCCCTGGATTCAAGCGGGCAATATGGGTGAAATCACCATGGTTCGTGGTCTTTGCTACAAGAACCGGACTGGGATCGGCAAGCGGTCTACCCCGCTGACGCCTCCCTCGACGGTTGACTACAACACCTGGTTAGGGCCAGCCAAGGATGAGCCCCTATACCGTGAGAAATTCCACTATGACTGGCACTGGTCATGGAATACCGGCAATGGCGATATCGGCAATCAGGGCCCTCACGAATGGGATTTGATTCGCTGGGTGCTGGGAGATCCAGATCACCCAACCCAAGTGCACAGTTTTGGCGGCCGCTTTGGCTGGAATGATGCCGGAGTCACCCCCAATATGCAAATTGCTAGCGCTCAATGGAATGACATTCCGGTGTTATTCGAAGTTTGTGATCTCTGGTTGAAGCCCACATCCAACGCGGCAGCCAACTACAAGGGCAACCGTATCGGGATCGTAGTAACCTGCGAGGGCGGCGAATTCCGTGGCGGTCGCGGTGGCGGCATCGTCTATGATAACGGCGGAAAGAAAGTCCAGGCTTTCAAAGGCGATGGTGGTTTCGACCACTTCCCCGCCTTTATCCGTGGTGTCAACAGCCGCAAGCAATCGGATCTTGGTTGTACCCTGGAGACCGGATTCATGTCATCTTGCGTACCGTTCATGACCAATGCTTCTTACAAAGCTGGCGATCAAGTTTCGGATGAAACGGTCAAGGATTACGCCTACGACAATGGCCATGTCTTCGAAGCGTATGAACGCTTCCGTAAGCACTTGGGCGATTGGGACATCGACTTCTCCAAAGATCAATGGACTTTGGGTAGCTCGCTCGAATTTGATGGGCGTCGCGAGCGCTACACGGGTGGCGAAAATTACCGCGAAGCCAACGAGTTCGTCAAAAGCGATTACCGTGCAGAATTCGAGGTGCCAGCAAAGGTTTAGTTGACGTCTGTATTCAAAATTAAAGTTTTTCTGTAAACGCTCTCGCCACTAGGCGGGGGCGTTTTATTATCCTGAGAGCTATGGCTACATCGAAACGGCCTAACATCCTCCTTATCTTAGCCGACGATATGGGCTATTCCGATATCGGCTGCTATGGTGGGGAAATCGACACACCCAATTTGGACCGCTTAGCGGCTAATGGTCTTCGCTATACCCAATTTTACAATACAGCCCGTTGTTGTCCGACACGAGCCAGTTTGCTGACCGGCATGCATCCGCATCAAGTGGGGATGGGCCACATGGCGCACTTCGACGACGATTTGGATGGTTATCGTGGCGATTTGTCCAAGAACTGCGTCACGATTGGCGAGGTTCTGAAAGGAAGTGGCTACGGCGCCTACCTGTCTGGCAAATGGCATGTGTGCCAACAGCTTATAGAAGAGCAAGGCGACAAGTCCAACTGGCCCAGGTCGCGAGGCTTCGATCGCTTTTATGGGATAACGGGTGGGGCTGCTAGCTACTTTGATTTGCCTACGCTGACTGAGGACGATGACAATATTGAGACGCCTCGCGACGAAGACTTTTATTTTACCGATGCGGTGTCCCAGAAAGCCTGCTCATTCATAGAGGATCATCTCGAGCAGCGGCCTGATCAGCCATTCTTTTTGTACGCAGCCTATACGGCGCCTCACTGGCCCTTGCACGCCAAGCCGGAAACGATAGCGAAATACCAGGGCCGCTTTAGCCAGGGCTGGGATGTTTTGCGCGAGGAGCGCCTGCGGCGGTTGATAGAGCTGGGTATCCTAGATGAGAATACGCAATTGACGCGGCGCGACTCGACGCAACCAGCTTGGGAAGAGGCGCCCAATAAGGAGTGGCAAGAGCGGAGAATGGAAGTTTACGCCGCTCAAATCGATTCCATGGATCAGGGCATCGGCCGCATTGTCGAGACGCTAGAATCGTCGGGCGAACTCGACAATACATTGATCCTGTTTCTGGCCGACAATGGAGCCTGCGCGGAGGAAATTTTCGATACCTTTTTCCCCTACGAAAAGCCGGCGGGTAAAGGAAGAGCGAAACCATTGTCATGCGGGGCCTATACTCGCGATGGCCGGGAAATGAAGCATGGCAACGACCCGGAGATTATGCCTGGGGACGAAACGACCTTTCAAAGCTATGGAGTGGCCTGGGCGAATCTGTCGAATACTCCATTTCGTGAATACAAGCACTTTGTCCATGAAGGCGGAATAGCGACACCCTTGATTGCTCATTGGCCGAGAGGGATAGAGGGGAAAGGCGGCCTACGAAGAGAGACCGGCCAATTGACGGACATCATGGCGACTATTGTCGACGTGTGCCAAGCGGATTGGCCAGAGGCGAGGGAAGGGAGCCCCATACTGCCATGCGAGGGCGAAAGTTTGCGGCCGAGCTTTGTTGGTAGCGAAGAATTGGTTCGCCCCCCGCTAGCTTGGGAGCATGAAGGCAATTGCGCCTATCGGGAAGGCAGGTGGAAGCTGGTCAAGCGATGGGATCGCTCGAATTGGGAGCTTTACGATTTGGAGATCGATCGCAGCGAATTGAACGATTTGGCTAATGAACAGAAGGAGCTGGCTGCGGAGATGATGAATAAGTATCAGTCCTGGGCGGATCGCGTAGGGGTCGTTGAATGGGGCGAGCTGGAAGCCGCTCGCAATGCTCGAGGGATCCACACGGATTGGATGCCGCACCCGCATGATTAGGACGAAATAGCGGTTCGATCTGAGACACAAACGACTTGAACCAGAGCGCTCAGCGTTTTAGATGGAAGCCTTTAAAATCGAGGGGAGATGGCTAGATTACTTGCTACAATCGCTGCGTTTATGCTGGCCGGAACGATTTCGGGACATGAGATCCACATGTTTGACACTTTAGAGGTGGAAGGCAGAGGTACCCCACTGGTGGGCGAGGCAGTTTCGGCGTCGGAAGGGTATGTGGGTCAGATCGATTTGGAATCCCGACCGCTTCTAAGAACAGGCGAGATTCTGGAAACGATTCCGGGGCTGGTGGTCACTCAGCATAGCGGTTCGGGCAAAGCCAATCAGTACTTCCTGCGCGGCTTCAATCTGGATCATGGCACGGACTTTTCCACGTCAATCGATGGAATGCCGGTGAATCTGGTCACCCATGGGCACGGCCAAGGATACACGGACTTCAACTTCGTCATCCCTGAATTGGTGGCCAATATGAATTATCTCAAAGGATCCTACTATGCGGGAGTAGGAAATTTTTCCTCGGCGGGATCGGTGGCCATATCGACAGTCGATTCGCTGGAGTCCGGTTTGGCCAGGATTACGGTGGGAGAGGATAGCTATTTCCGAGCTCTAGTCGCCGACTCCCAGCAAGTCGGGGAGGGGGACCTTCTCTTCGCTCTTGAGCGAAACACCAACAATGGCCCTTGGGATTTGGATGAGAACTTGGACAAGCTGAATGGGCAGCTAAAATACACGCAGGATTTGGTGGATGGGAGCTTTTCGGTCTCCCTAATGGGTTACGATTCCAGTTGGGACTCGACGGATCAGATTCCGGAGCGGGCCGTTTCCCAGGGCTTGATATCGGACTTGGGATTTTTGGACGACTCGGTTGGGGGCGAATCGTCCCGATACAGCTTATCGACAAATTGGCTCAAGAGAGATGGCGACGCGGCAACGCAGGTGAGCGCGTACGCTATCAGTTACGACATGAACCTTTGGTCTAATTTCACCTATTTTCGCGAAGATCCTGTTCAAGGCGACCAGTTCGAACAAGCGGATGATCGCATGATCTATGGGCTGTCGGCTTCACGACTGTTAAGTGGGCAAACCATTTTCGATCGGTCCGTGCAGTCCACGTTCGGGGCTCAGGTTCGGTACGATGATATCGATAACGTAGGTCTCTACCGAACGGCTCAGCGCCAACGGCTTTCAAGCATTCGGGAAGATTCAGTGAAAGAGCTGGCGATGTCGGTATTCTACGACGCCTTGGTTAACTGGTCGGGTCGATTCAAAACGGTTTTCGGTCTTAGGGCGGACAGGTACGCCTTCGACGTTAACAGCGATTTGTCCGCCAACTCCGGATCGGAAAATGATTTTCGACTGAGCCCCAAATTCAACGCGGTCTATGCGGTGAATGAGAATGCTGAATATTACTTCAGCGCAGGGTATGGCTTTCACAGCAATGATGCTCGGGGAACGACGATCGCTATTGATCCAGCGGATGGAGTCAAGCCGGTCGACCCAGTGGATCCTCTTGTAGGTTCAAAAGGAGCGGAAATAGGAGCTCGTTTCCATTGGTTTGATAATTTGAATACGTCGGTTGCCGTCTGGGGGCTACGGCTCGATTCCGAGCTCTTGTATGTTGGTGACGCGGGCAGCACTGAGGCTTCGGATCCGAGCGAGCGCTTTGGAATCGAATTGGCCAACCATTACGCGGCCTCGGAATGGATGAGTTTCGATTTCGACCTCGCGGTAACGGATGCTTCTCTACGGGTCCCAGGATCAGAGGACGAAATTCCGGGAGCAGTTGATTCGGTCGCGAGCGCGGGTGTCAGTTTCAATCCGAACAACGGCTGGTTTGGCTCCTTGCGTTTCCGCCATTTTGGCGACCGTCCATTGAATGAGGATGGTAGCGTGCAATCGGGTTCCTTCTCGGCTTTCAATGCCCGGCTTGGATACAAAGCCGAGAGCTGGTGGATCAGTTTGGACCTTCTCAATGCCTTCGATTCAGACAGCCAGGATATCACATATTTCTACGAATCGAGACTGCCCGGGGAACCGGCAGAGGGAGTGGCCGATCGGCATTACCATATTATTGAACCGCGATCCGCCCGCTTGAATTTCAGCTGGAGATTCTAAAGTCCGGTCGGCTTGAGGCCATGTCCTGCTGTGGATGCGACTTCGCTAGTATAGTCTTTATAAACCCGCCCGGAGGTCGGGTTTCACCCTTTAGCCTAAATAGGTGGAGCTCGACCTCCGGGCGAGCTCGTGTTGACCGGTGATCATTATTCGGTGTACTTCGTGGGACGAAGACGCTTGCGTCGTTGCTGATTTTGGTAGGGAGGACCGGCTTCAGCCTTCGCCAAGGCTATGGCTAGGCAAGCGGTCCCCCGTTTGAGAAATTGGAGGATCGAGACGATCCTCCCTACCTTTTATTGGGCATTGAAGGTTTTCTAGATAAATAGAATGGCCGCCCGGCTTGCGCCGCCCTAGCGAAGTGGAGGCGTGAGATCGGATCGGCCGCTACCTTTGTGCGGCTACCTTGACGGAACCAACGGCCGTTTACTGAAAAATTTCCTGAATCGATTCAAGGGCTTGGCGGCTTCGCTGGATGGATTTGGACTTGCTTTAGATGACCCGGATCGGCGTCTTCTGCGGCGGGATCCGGGTTGGCGTTCCGTTTCTCTCGGATTCCAGTTCTGTGAATCTGCGTTTCGCTTTTCTCCATTTTCAGGCCCATTCCTCTCTTCTGATCGGCGGTCAGATGGCCGTTTGGAAGCGGATCGATTTTTCGGTTTGCCGCCAGAACGAGTGCCGTTCGGCTTAGGCTTGGCGTTGGAGGGGGTCTCGCTCCCGACGAATTCGATTTTCCTGCCCAGCAGTTTTTCGATTCCCCAAAGCAGCTTGTTTTCCTCCTGGCTCACGAGAGAGATGGCTTGGCCGTCTTTGCCAGCTCGTCCGGTGCGTCCGATACGGTGTACATAGTCTTCTGGCACGTTGGGTAATTCGTAGTTAACTACGAAGGGAAGATCTTTAATATCGAGGCCGCGGGCAGCGATGTCGGTGGCGACGAGTATGCGTACGGACCGCTTCTTGAAAGCGGCTAGGGCACGCTCCCTTGCCGCTTGGCTTTTGTTGCCGTGAATGGCAGCGGAATCGATGCCGTCGCTAGATAATTGGGTGGCTAGCCGGTTGGCTCCGTGTTTGGTGCGAGTAAAAACCAAGGCTTGTTCCCAGTTGCCCTCCTGAGCGAGCTGGCTCAGGAGAACGCGTTTCTGGTTTTTCTCAACTTGGTAGGCGGATTGAGCGACGGTTTCCGCAGCCGTGTTCCGGCGAGCGACTTCTATCATCTCAGGCCGGTCGAGAATATCTTCAGACAGGCGCTTGATTTCAGGAGAATAAGTGGCGGAAAAGAGAAGGTTTTGCCGTTTGGACGGAAGCAGCTTTAAAATCCTGCGGATATCGTGGATGAAGCCCATGTCCAGCATGCGATCGGCTTCATCGAGAACGAGGCATTGCAGGTTTCGGAAATCAACTGCCCGGCGTCCTGCCAAGTCCAGCAAACGGCCGGGCGTGGCTATCAAGACATCGATCCCCTGGAACAGGGCCTTGATTTGCGGGTTGATGCCGACGCCGCCGAAAACCACATGCGAGCGCAGGTTCAGGCGTTTCCCGTAGGTTTGGAAACTTTCGCAGACTTGGGCAGCCAACTCGCGAGTCGGGGCCAGGACGAGGGCCCGAGGACCCTTCGTCTCAGTCGGCGACTCGCTGAGTTGCTGAAGAATGGGCAAGGCGAAGGCCGCGGTTTTACCCGTGCCCGTTTGAGCGCCTCCCAGGACGTCTTTCCCGTCGAGAATGGCGGGAATAGCTTGGGCCTGTATGGGCGTTGGAAGAGCGTAACCCTTTTGGGCAAGCGCCTTGAGAAGATCGGCCCGAAGACCGAGTTTTTCGAATGACATATAGTATTTGGTGGCTCCCGTTCGCGCATCCCGCGCTTGTTCAAGCGAGGTGCCGATCAAATGACAAAGTAGGAGCGGATTCTTAGCGAGAAGGGGCTTTTCCTCTTCTCAGATAGTATGATTAGACGCGGACCGGAAGGCGTCTCATGGAGTGGTGCATAGCGCCTTTGTTGCCCGGCGCACAGGAAAATCCGTATTATTTTGCCGATGCTGATTATTATCATCCCAATTTAGCGATTGGCACCTTTGGGCTCCCTGCTTGAAATCGGACGCAACAACGAGGGCGCAATCAGGCGGATACTATGATCGAATCGAACCAACTTGCCGTGGCTAGCTATGGAGAAGCTTTGTGGGATTGCATTCCCGAAGGCTTGTTTCTTGGGGGCGCCCCCTTTAATGCGGCGTACCATTTGGCCTGTCTGGGAGTCGAAAGCTATCCGATTACTTGCATCGGTGACGATTTGCTGGGCGATCAGATTCTTGAGCGGGCGAAATCTGCTGGACTGAACACGGAGTTCATTAAACGGCACGAGATTTTGGAAACAGGCGTGGCCTTGGCCAAGCTAGACGATCAAGGAAACGCGGAATACGACATTCGATTGCCTTCCGCGTGGGACGAGATCGAGCTTTCAGACGACGAGATGTCATCGCTCAATCGAATGGACGCAATGATCTATGGATCCCTGGTCACGCGTTCTGAGCTAAGTCGGGACACGCTTGAGGGGCTGTTGGAATCGTTTACGGGTCTCAAGGTGTGCGACATCAATTTGCGGCCTCCCTACGATGATTTGAAGCGGGCTATACACTTCGCGCGTCTAGCTGATCTGGTGAAGCTCAACCACGACGAGCTTTATCGGGTGATCGCCGCAAATCCAATAGATTTTGGATTGGAAGGAGCCATGAAGGAATGCTCATTGCTGCTAGGCGTGGGTAGGCTTGTCGTTACTCTAGGTGGTGACGGGGCAGCTTATTGCCAGGATGGCGAATTCAGCTTGATCGAGTCTCCAACGATTGAAGTGGTGGATACCATAGGTGCGGGAGATGCGTTCACTTCGGCCTTGGTAGTTGGCATCGCAAGTGGGCTCGATGCGAAAGAAGCGTTGGAACGGGCGAATCGGCTCGGGGCGTTCGTAGCGAGTCGAAGTGGCGGCCAACCGATCTATGACTCTAGAGCGCTTTTGGAGGTTTGATGGATCGGCGGAATTTCAGGCTTTTGATGGAGAGCGTTGATTCCGTGTAATATCTTAAGATTTCTGCCTCTGAGCGACAATAAGCCAGTCCCAGCTCTCGGGTAGCCCGGGGCCTTGGGGTCGATAGTGAAGTTTTCGCGCTTCCTGGATCTGGAATCTGCGAGCGCACAGCAATTGCAGGAGTTCTTCCATCAAATAATGTTTCGTTCGGACGCCATCCAGTTGATGTACGCCAAGTCGGAGGTCGTTAGTTGAGGCTTTTTCTGAGATACAACCTCTAATCGCTTCTTGGCAGTTGCTCCCTCGTATCAGCTCTGCCTCGACAGATTGAAGGTATTCCATTTGAATCGATTCCGCTGAGGGCGCTACGAGCAAAATCGCGCCGCCTTCCGAAACTTGGTTCAACACCGTTTCCCAAGCTCGCCAGCGTTGAGCGAGCGCGGGCATGATCAGTACATTGACGCATAAAACGAAGTCCACGGGATGGAAGGGGAGCGAATCCGTGGATAGATCGACTTCGTGAAAACGTATGTTGTCGCGCTCAGACGCCCGTCGTTTGGCTTTCCGAATGCCTACAGAAGAAAGGTCGCAGGCGTGAACCGAGGCGAACGTGTCAGCGAGCAGTGGAAGGAAGAGGCCTACTCCGCAACCAATATCCGCAGCACTGCCATTTGGATACGCTATTCCCGCTTCAGCTATCTTTTCTTCGACGAGTCCGTGTATATCATTGTCGAATACACTTAAGACCTCTAGTTGATAGTTTTCGGAAATCCTATTCCAGTAAGCGAGATCCATTTTCACGTTTTGCGGGGTTTTCAATCGCAGGGATGTAGTGGCGCGATTCTTTATTTGCAACTGAAGTTTACCAGGAAAGCTCTTGGGGAAATTTTTTCCTTAACAAATAAAATGGTAGTGTCTGGTCGCTCGAAATGGTTGACCCCGAAAGCCGTAGAGCAAGGGTTCAAGTGAACTGTCTCTAATTTGGGGGCCTCTTCGAATTTTTGGGCTGCGGGTTTTGTCGTTGTATATGAGATCTTAGCTAGTATCAATACTACGATTGGGGATCGATACATTGCAGATGAACCCGTTGGAGCGAATTGGTTGGAAAGAAATGGTGGATTTGCCCTCGTGGGGAATTCAAAATGTCGTGGCGAAAGCGGATACGGGCGCCAGGCGCTCGGCCATAGATGTGAAGGATATCGAAGAACTGCCTGGCGGCAAGGTTCGGTTTTCAGTCGTACTGCATAAGAAAAAGCGAGATAGAATCCAGGTCGTGGTGGCCTCGATCGCCCATCAGACCCATGTGCGTTCCAGCAATGGCCAGCAAGATGAGCGTTATTTCGTCAAGACTCCCGTTAAGATAGGAGACCGAATCAAGGAAGTGGAGCTGAGTCTCGTGTGTCGGCGCAACATGACCTGCCGCATGCTGATTGGCAGAAAAGCGTTGGAGAACGATTTTCTAGTCGACTCCTCGGTTTCTTTCGTCACTAGGCCTAAGCAATCGCTACAATTCGAGCCGATCAGAGCGCTAAGCGGAGATACTTAAGAATGAACCCTTTAAAAATTGCGATTCTATCACGGGGCCCTGGACTCCACAGCACGCGAAGGCTCAAGGCAGCAGCCGTCGCCAGGGGACACAAGGTACGCGTGCTCGATACCTTGAAGTTCGGGCTCTACCTGAGCCAAGGCGAGCCGGACCTGACCTATCGAGGGAAATCGATCAGCAACTTTGACGCGATTGTACCCCGGATTGGCTCTTCCATCACTTTTTTCGGCACTGCCGTGGTGCGTCAGTTCGAGCAAATGGGCGTTTTTTGCCTGAACACCGCTGATTCAATCCTGGCTTCGAGAGACAAGCTATCGTCAATGCAGGCTTTGAGCCGCCACGATATTGGCATCGCCGAAACCGCTTTCGTACGCAATCAATCCGATATCCTGCAAGGCATTCATGAAATGGGAGGCGCTCCGGTGGTGATCAAACTGCTCTCTGGTACTCAGGGGATCGGGGTCATTCTCGCGGAGACCAATAAGGTGGCCGAGGCCATTATCGAAACGCTTTCCAGCGTGAAGCAGAATGTGCTCGTCCAGAAATTTGTATCCGAATCTAAGGGGCGCGATATTCGCGCTTTGGTAATAGGCGATAAAGTGGTTGCCGCCATGAGGCGAACGGCGGTGGGGCAGGAGTTTCGAAGCAATGTGCATCGCGGAGGTACCACGCAAGCGGTGGAGTTGGATGCGGAATACGAGAAATCAGCGGTCCGAGCGGCTCAGATTCTGAACCTCAAGGTGGCGGGTGTCGATATGCTCGAGGGAAAAGATGGCCCTGTGATTATGGAGGTGAACTCGTCTCCGGGTTTGGAGGGAATTGAAGCGGCGACCGGTTTGGATCTCGCGGGAAAGATCGTTCGATACATCGAAGACCAGATTAAATTCAAGGACATCGATATAAGAGAACGATTGTCTCTGACTAATGGATACACTATTACGGAATTCACGGTGGAACCCAATTCGCAAATGGCAGGCAAGCCGTTGAAGGAAAGCGGACTGAAAGAGCATAATATCCTTGTGCTTCGCATTACGCGGGGAGGCGAGAATATCGCGAACCCGGACAAGGAGCGCCCGATCCTGGCGGGGGATGTGCTCTTGTGTTATGGCAACAAGATTGCCTTGAGCAGCTATCTGCCCTCGCAAACGAGGCCTCGCCGCCGCAAAAAGCTAAGAGCTCCGAGCAAGAAATCCAAGAGTCCATCTGCTAGGCAATGAAGAAGGGTCCGTTATCGATTGCGGGAAAGCGTATTATTTTAGGCGGAAAGCGGGACCTACGGCTGGAAATCTCCCAGACCTATTCTGGAGATTCGACTCGTATGCCCATCAGGGTGATCCGGGCGCGAAAGCCTGGCCCCCGGATATTGATTACGGCTGCCATTCATGGAGACGAAATTAATGGTACCGGTATCATACACGACTTCTTGTTCGACGATGAAATTCAGCTCTTGAAGGGCACCTTGATATTGGCCCCCGTAATCAATGTTTTCGGTTTCGAAACTCACGATCGCTATTTGCCGGATCGTAGAGACTTGAACCGGTCCTTCCCGGGATCGGAAAATGGCAGTTTGGCCAGCCGTATCGCCAACATTCTGATGACGGAGCTGGTAGACAAATGCGATTACTGCATCGACCTGCATACGGCAGCATCGCAGCGGACGAATTATCCGAATGTGCGTGCAGACTTGACTAATCCAGACACGCGGAAATTGGCGGCGGATTTTGGGTGCGCGCTGGTCATTGATGGAAAGGGCCCAGTCGGCTCCTTTAGAAGAGAGGCTACCAAGCGTGGCTGTCCAACCATAATATTGGAAGCGGGCGAGCCCTTGAAAATCGAGCCTAGCGTTATGCAGATTGGGGTTCAGGGGATACGTAACGTGTTGGCTTCGAATGGGATGATCAGCGACGAGCCGGTTTCCCCGCCCTATCAAGCTAAGATACGAAAAAGCGTTTGGCTGAGGGCACCGGTGGGAGGCATTCTTAAATTCCACGTAAGCCCTGGCGATTTTGTGGAAAAAGGGCAGCCGGTTGTGACCAATTATTCGATACTGGGAGAAGAGCAGCATGCGCTATGCTCGAACACTCATGGAATTGTTATTGGGATGACAACGATGCCGGCCGTGAAACCGGGAGAGCCCATTTGCCATTTGGCTGTCTGCACGCCAAGGCAGTTGGCTAGATACCGGTCGCGATTGGGCAAAGCCCGAGGCGATCCGCACCGTCAGGCTCGACGCGATTTGGCGACTAACGTAAATGTCGTAGATACGGATTAGCGACTCGGTTTTCAGGAGTTGCTTTTGGTGGCCGCTCGGTTTGCATCGCCGAATTCCGACCGGCTTATTGGAGCCAAGGATTCTCAGAGGAGAGTCTACCCCAAACTTTTGTTGGGGACCCTAGTTTGAAGAGAGTGCTTCGTAAAGGCGACGGGCTTAGTTTTCGATGTAAGCGACTTCGCGTTCGTTGAATACGTCTCGCTTGATTTTCAGATTGGTGAAGTTGTGGGTTCCCCAAATTTCGGAGCGCTCGTAAATGGGAGTGCCTATGAAAGCTTCGACATCCAAGTCATGATAGAGTGGATGCAGCGATTGCCCTGGCTCTCGGACAGCATGCGTAAGGGCGATAGTGATGCCTTTTGTGAATACGTCGTGGCAAAGGGTGTTGTCTAAGGGAAACGATTCACCGGGGGCGAAAATCTAGTCGGACGAATTTATGGATACGATTTGGTATTGCCCATCTACGATGTGGCGAACGTTAGCGCGG
>Ga0181582_10002285_pt1 | contig 15144 bp, 9 predicted proteins | sample 071ome_32_FD_132438 | JGI IMG/M metagenome (GOLD analysis project Ga0181582, IMG submission 132438) | Coastal salt marsh microbial communities from the Groves Creek Marsh, Skidaway Island, Georgia - 071405AT metaG (megahit assembly) | ecosystem: Environmental > Aquatic > Marine > Intertidal zone...
GCGGGGGGGGCGGGGGGGGGTGGGGGGGCGGGGGGGCCCGGCGGGGGGGGGGGGGGGGCGAGGGCCCGGGGCCGGGCCCCCGCGGGCCCCGGGGGGCCCCCCCCCCCCCCGCGCCCCCTCCTCACCGCGCGACGACGACCCGCTGCTCCGTGACCCGGGCGAGCGACGGCGGCGGCGCGTCCCTCGGCGGCAGCTCCCGCGGCAGAGCCCCCTCCAGCGCCCCCGCCCCTGCCCCCGCCCCGCCCCACAGCTCCCCCGCGAGCTCCCGGAGCCGCTCCCCGTGGTGCGCCCGCCCCTGCACCATGCCCAGCATGTCGGCCCACCGCGCGAGGACGAACGCCCCGGCCGACGGGCGCGACCGGGCCCCGCCGAGCACCCGCCCCGGCGGGTCGAGCATGAAGTTGTCCGCCCGCACCCCCAGGAGCTCCGACCCCCTCCGGAAGAGCCCCTCGGCGAGGGCGAAGCGCCCCGTGTGCACGTAGCACGTCGCCGTGGCGGCGAGGACGAGCCCGGTCGCCGCCGGGTTCCCCTCGTACGCGGCCTCCGCCGCCCGCAGCGCGCCCTCGAGGTGCGCCTCGGCCTCCCCCCACCGGCGCCCCATCCCGGCCAGCTGGGCCAGGCCAAACTCCGCCTCGGCCCGGGCGGCCCGCAGGGCGAAGGGGGACGGCGCGGCGTCGCCCGCGGGCCCCGGCCCGCGCCCCAGCGCCGCCGCCGCGCCCCGCGCCTCGGCCGCCAGCAGCGCCCCGGCCGCGCCGACGCCCCCCGCCAGCGCAGAGAGGCCGCCGAGGAGCGACGCGGTGCCGGCGGGGAGGTCGCCGAAGCGGCCCGCGGGGAGGGACTCGGGGGCGCCGGACGCGGCGAAGGCGTCGGTGGCGGCGCGGGTCTCGTCGCGCGCGGCCTCCGGGTCGCCGGCCAGCAGGAGCGCGTGGGCGCGGAGGCCGCAGGCGAGGGCCGCCGCGGGGCCCGCGTGCGTGGAGCCGAACGCTCCGGCGAGGGAGGGGGCCCCTTCCTGGAGGGCCGTCAGGGCGCCCCCCTCGTCCCCCGCCGCGACTGCCCCGACGTGCTGCCACCAGAGCCCCTGCGCGGCGCACCGGCGGCGCACGGGCGTGTCCTCGCCCGACTCGGCCGCCCGTGCCAGCGCCTCGGCCCCGCGCGCGCGCGCCGCGGGCGCCTCGCCGCGGCCGGCGTGCAGCTCCGCGAGGGCGACGCAGAGGCGGGAGGCGGACAGCGGGTCCCCGGCGCACGGCCCCAGGCCCGACTCGAGGATGTCCCTGGCGGCGTCCGAGCAGCCAACGCCCGAGTCGCCCCTGCGCGGAAGCGGAAGGGGGGGGTGTCGGGAGGTGGTTACGGGGGGGGGCCGAAGGCGGGCGGCTGCTCCGCCCACGCGCCAGAGCCGGCGGGGAACTCGGGGCTGACGGGACTCTCACTGCACGTAGGATATCATCTGATCGGCGAGCGCCGCGGCGGGTGCTGAGAAGCGGCGCAACCCGGGGAGGAGGGGCGAGCTCGTGGCCCCGAGTTCGCCGGCCAATTTCAGTATCGACGCCGCCATGTTGGCCGCGTTCGCGATGAAATCGGGAACCCGTGGCCGCGATTCGTGCGTCAATGCGGCAGAGGGGGGCGCGACTGTCCCGAAAGGCCCATGGGAGCGCGGGTGCTGGGTGCGACGGGCGCTCCCACGGTGGGTCTTCCGCTGGCCGGGTCTTCCACCTCCGCGCCTTGTCCGGCGGCGGCCGTGATGCCCGGGAGCGCTCGCGTGCCTCGACACGGTCGAGAGCGACCCCCCGGGACCCGTATCAGGCCGGAACCGCAGTCGACCGCCCGCGGAGAGGACCAGGCAATCCGGGCCAGGAGAAGGGTGGGCTCGCCTATTCGGTCGCAAGGGACGATGTACCGCGTGGAGGCGCTCGGGCGTCTCATCCCCCTCAGACAGCGGTCCAACCCCGTCCCCTCGGTCCCGTCCGCCTCGCACAAGGCGCGCCTCACCCGCGCGGGGGGTATCGGAGGTCAGCTCCTCCCCAGACCCGACGTTGGCGCTCCCGCGCCCGTCGGCGTCCGCCCCGATCCCTGGGCCGGCCCCTCACCGGCACGGGCCCCGTCCTTGGTCACACGGCAGGCGCGCCGCTCCTGCGCCGGACCCTCCCAGCGGCGCGCGGGACGCCCCTGGACGCGGCCCCGTCCCTCCCCCGCAGGCTTCCTGGGAGGGCTCTTTGGCCGGAAGCCCGAGGGCCTGGCGATGGGCCAGTCGCAGGCCGCGGCCGCGTCGGCGTCCGCCGAGACGGTGGTCTTCGCCGACAACGCCCCCAGCTGGGACGAGCTCGCCGCCCTGCTCGCCGAGCGCAAGGCCGCCGTGGGCTTCGAGGAGCCCGACCCCGCCACGGGCCCCACCAACGCGCAGGCCCTGGTGCGCCACTTCGGCCGGGGGGAGGACGCCATCAAGATCAAGCTCTACCGCGACCACGCCGCCTGGTGCCCCTACTGCCACAAGGTCTGGCTCCAGCTCGAGGAGAAGCGGGTCCCGTACCGCATCGAGAAGATCAACATGAGGTGCTACGGCGACAAGCCCGCCGCCTTCCTGAGCAAGGTGCCCAGCGGGCTGCTCCCCGTGCTCGAGGTCGACGGCCAGGTGAGCCCCCGCGCCCCGGGGCGGGCCCCCGCGCCCGGCGCCGGCGCGGCCCGCTCCGACCCGCGCGACCCCCGGCCCGCCCCGCGCCGCCCGCGCAGACCATCACCGAGTCGGAGCGCATCATGTTCCTGATCGAGGACATGTTCCCCGAGTCTGACGGGTACCCGGCCCTCCTCCCCCCCGAGGGCACCCTGCTGCGGGGCCGCGCCGAGGCGCTGCTCCGCCTCGAGCGGCGGATGTTCTCGCTCTGGCTCAACTGGCTCTGCTCGGACCGGAACCAGGTGTCCGGGAGGCGCATGTTCGTCGAGGGCCTCGCGCAGGTCGAGGACGCCCTCGCCCAGGCCGCCGGCGGGGACCTCCCCGGCGGGCGCGAGTGGCAGCCCGCCCCGGGCCCCTACTTCCTCGGCGACCGGATCTCCATGGTGGACATCGTCATGGCGCCCTTCCTCGAGCGCATGGTCGCCTCCCTCCTCTACTACAAGGTGAGGGGCGGGCCCGGGGCGACGACCGGGCGAAGGGCTCGGGGACCCTCGCCGCGGGCCCGACGCCGGCGCCGGGCGCGCCGACGCCGGTCCCGCGCTCCCGCCCCGTGCCTGCAGGGGTTCCGGATGAGGGGCGACGGGGCGTACCCGCGCCTGGAGGCGTGGTTCCGCGCCATGGAGTCCCGCGACACTTACCGCGGCACCCGCTCGGACCACTTCACGCACTGCCACGACCTGCCCCCCCAGCTGGGCGGGTGCGGGATGGCCGAGGAGGGCCTGCCGTACGCCGCGCAGCTGGACGGGCTCGCCCCGGGCGCGTGGCGGCTGCCCCTCCCGCCGCTGTCGGAGACGTCCCTGGAGGCCTACAGCCCGGGGGACAGCCCCGAGCGGGACGCCGTGCAGGCCGCCGCCAAGCTCATCGGCAACCACAAGAACGTGGCGCGGTTCGCCCTCCGGGGGGTGGGCCAGCGGGGGCCGCGGCCCGTGAGCGCGCCGCTCGCGGACCCCACGGCCATCCCGGACGAGTCCAGGGAGGCCGAGGTGGACGGCATGCTCCGCCACGCCGCCCACGCCATGCTGGTCGGCGTCGAGGCCAAGCAGTCCGGGGGACACGCGCTCCGGTGCGCGGCCGGCGGGGAGGTGGAGGGCGGGGAGGCCCTCAGCGCCTTCCCCGTGCCGGCCTCCCTCGGGTACCTCCGGGACCGCGTCGGCGTCCCCCGGGACCTCCCCCTCCCGGCCGCCCGCCAGCTCCGGGCCCATCTCAACTGGGCCATCGACCTCGTCAAGCAGACGGCGGCGTGACCCCGGGGGGCTGACCTTGGGGGGTGACCCGGGGGGTGACTGGCGGGGGGGCGCTAGGGGCGCCCGCGCGGGAGCGGCGGGGCTCCCCGGGACCCCTCCTCGGCGGGCCGCACCACTTTCCTTCAACGGAGGGCCGGCCGTCGCGGGGCCGGGCGGGCTCACGAGAGGCTGGGGACGCTCTTGAGGAGGGCGGAGACCTCCTCCCCGATGGCCCTGGCGTCCGCGAGCTGCGGGGCCAGGGCCGCCTGGCGCCCGCTGCTGAGGCCCACGAGCGCCCCGAGCACCGCCCCGCGGTGGCAGTTGTCCCCGCCGGCGTTGGCGTTGGCCTCGAGGGCCGCGTCGGGCGAGTCGTGGTACTTGAAGGCGAGGAAGAGGACGGAGGGGTACGAGTCGGTGATGTAGCACGCGGGGGAGAACTGGCCGCCGACGACCCGGGTGTCGTCGCCGTCCGGCCCCACGGCGGCGACGAGCTTGGGCAGGTCGAGGCCGAAGAGGGCCTCGGCGTGCGCGGCGATGGTGGCGCGGGCGGGGGGCGCGTCGTCGCCGCGGAAGAGCAGGGCGCTCGTGAGGGACACGAACGAGTCCGCGACGCGGTACAGGCCCTCGTCCGGGTGCGTCGTGGCCAGGTGCTCGCGGACCGTGGCCTGCACGGCCGCGACGTCGCCCCCCGTCGCCAGCAGCTCCCGCAGCGCCAGTGGCACGCAGGTCACGAGGCCGCCGATGGAAGCCGTGTCGTGGGTGACGGCGCCGCACTCGTGCGGGGGCTTGCCCGCCTCGAGGTTGGCGAAGAATCCCCGGTGGTAGGACTCGGCGTACGTGTCGGGGTGGGAGCCCTCGGTGGTCATGAACTCGATGTACTCCTGGAGCCACGCGTCCCTCACGTAGGCCGAGTGCCTTGCCAGCGACCGCATCAGTAGCCGTGCGACGTGGAGGTTCAGAGTGTTTTCGCCGGCCTGTGGTCCAGAGGGGTGGTCCAGAGGGGTGGTCCAGAGGGGTGGTCCAGAGGGGTGGTCCAGAGGGGTGGTCCAGAGGGGTGGGGGGGTGTTCCGGGACCCGGTGCGAACGCACAGGGGCAGGTGGGGAGCGACGATCGCGATATGCTGTGTGCAACGCAATGAAGCTCCGAGAGCGACAGTGCATCGTCCCGTCGCGACGCGTTCGAGGCGAACTGGGCGCCGCAAAGAGCCTGCGGCAGGGGAGCGGGGGGGAGGGGCCACCCCCTCCCCCGGCGCCACCGCCGCGCACCTTCATCCCGTGGTGGTAGTGGTTGCTCCGGCCGCCCCAGAACTGTCTCCTTCCCTTGAGGATGACATCTCCGACGATCTCCTTCCCGGGCCCGCCCTGTGCGCCCCGCCCTCCGGCCCTCGTGGAGTGCAGGCTCATGATGGCGCCCGGGTGGACCTTGGGAGCATCTTGGAAGGTCGTGAGGCGGGAGAAGGTGCGCACGATGTCCCCGACGCTGTAGAACCAGTGCGCGGGCATCGACAGTGCGTCCCCGACGAAGGCGTTGGACAGCGCCGCCGTCGCGCGGGCGACGGCAACGGGCCCCGGGACAGCGAGGGCGGGCGCCATGAGGCAGGTGCCGATGAGGAGGGACAGGAGCCACACGCTGCCGGGGGCGGGTCGTCGGGCGCGCCGGGATGCGACGGGGAGTGCGGGCCGGGGTGGGGCGACCCAGCCCCTTATGGACCCGGTGCCCAGTGCCCGTGCTCGGTGCCAGGAAACAGCACGGGCGGCGTCCCGGCTGCGACCGGATTCCAGGGGGCTGGCGCGGACGCACGGACAAGGCTGCGCTCCGCGGCAGTGGTCACCACCGTCTCGTCCCCTCCAATCAAGCGAGTCCCGCCCCCTTCAGCGCTCCCAGCCCATCCCCCGCCCACCGGCCACATGCGGGGCCCGGCCAGCTCCGGCCGCCCGGGCAACACGCTGGCGGTGGACCCGTCCAAGCCGTGCCAGGGGCTGCAGCAGTTCGGGTCGGGGCTCCTGGGCCGGCTCATGGGCGCGCCTCACCGCCCCCGCGAACTGCCGCCGCCCCGTGCCGCGCCCACCATCTCGTCGGTGAGCCGTTTCCGCAGCCGCCCGATCTCCTCGACGGCGGTCTTGTACAGCACCGATATGTTCCTCACCAGCGTCTCCCGGTCCCGCCTCAGCTCCCCGTTCTCCCGCTCCAGCGCCGCGGCCCGCTCCTCCAGCTCCAGCAGCCGGCGTCCCTGCACGTCGCACCGCCGCTGGAGCTTGGCCGCGCGCTCCCTCAGCACAGCGCTGCCCTCGGCGCCCGCGTCCCCGCCCTCGAATTCGTCGTAGATCCCGCCCAGGGCCTCCGCGCCGCCTGCACGCATCAAGCGGGGGGAGGCGGTCCAGGCCAGGCCCGGGGGGGGAGCCGGCGACCCCCCCGCCGAGGGAGAACCCCCCGCGGCCCTCACCCGTCGTCCTGGCCGCCCCGTAGTCCTCGCCGCCCCCAAACTCGTACATGTCTACCTCCTCTCCCCCGCCCACGTCGTAGATGTCCCCCCCGAACTCGTCCGCGTCCCCCCCGGGCGCGCCCCCCGACCGGCTCGCGTCCATCCCGGCAGCTGGCGACCGACGGGACCGTTCACGCGCACGTTTCGGCTCCTTCTCGGGGATACACTCGCTATTTCAGCAGACTTGAGTGCGAAAACGTGAGTAAACCCCGCTCGCGTGCCACTCAGGCACGCTAGACGGCCCATTCCTCCGCCCCCTCCCCGGCGCGCCCCCGCGCCAGAACTCTCCTCGACCGACGCACCTTGCTGCGACGGCTTCCCTGGCTCCCTGACGGGCACCCCTTGTCCGTAAGGCTCGACCGCTCGTGCGGGCCATACCCGCGTGTCCGCGCATGCGTCCCTGGAGTGCCGGCCTCGTGCCCCTCGCTTGACGCTTGTTTGGAGCCTTTGGCGCGAACCCCATCTCGCCCCTCGCTGGCGTCCTCAGGGCCGAGTGAGCGCCTTTCATCATAGCTCGGGCGTCGAACGCGCTGTGTTGCACCCGTCGGCGATAGTTTCGAGGGAGCTTTTCCTCCGTAGACGACTGCTTTCGCGATGGTCGGTGCCACCGCCGGGGGGGCCAAACCCCCCTCCTCGGTAAGCCTGCGCCCGCCCTTGGTGGGGGAGATGAGCGACCGCGTCACCCCCACTGAGGCTGATACTCTTCGAACATTCAGTAACTCCCGGCGTTTGGATCCCCACACCCGTCCGAAGGCCCGCTCGGGCGCGTTCTCCCCCCCCCCGTGCCCGCTGCGCTCCCCACACGCACCCTCTCCCCCGCCCCGCGACGATGCGCTCCCCCCATATCCCCTTCCATGCTCCCCATCGGACCCAATGATATCGTACAAGCCGTCTCCTCCGGCTCCCCTCCCCTCTACCCCTGTGGCTCCCCCAGCGGCGCGCCCATGCCCCTCCGCCCTCGAGGCACAGCGTGCACAGCATGGGGGGGCCGCGACCCCTGCCGTGCCCTCCGCAGCCCACCTCCCCTTCCCTCGCCAACCCGACAACCACTCCCTTGGCACTTCAGCGACGCGAGCCCCGCCTTGACCCGCAGCGCGTCGCGGACGAGCTCGGGGAGGTCGCGCAGGGCTTCTTTCTCGAGTTCCTCCAGACATTTGCGCCCGCGGCAGAGCCTGGGACGCCCGCGCGGTCGACCCACGGCGAGGGGACGCAGCCGGAGACGCAGGGGGAGGCGGTGGAGCCGATATACGTGAAGCAGGTGGAGGGGATGATCGAGGAGGGCGAGACGACGCTCTTCGTGGACATGGAGCACGTCAAGCTGTACGACGCGACGCTGGCGGACGGCATCTCCAAGGACCTGTACCGCCTGGAGCCCTACCTGCGGAACGCGGTGCGGGACCTGGTGGAGTCCAAGGACGCGAGCTACATCCGGGGGGAGTCGGGCCAGAAGCGGGACTTCTTCGTCTGCCTCTTCAACGCGGACGACCGCCTCATGGCGCTGCGCCAGATGAAGGCTGACTCGATCGGCAAGCTCTCGTGCTTCCGGGGGACGGTCACGCGGACCTCCGAGGTCCGGCCGGAGCTCTTCGTGGGCACCTTCAAGTGCCTCCTCTGCCAGACGGTCGTCCGCGACGTGGAGCAGCACTTCAAGCTGACGTACCCCAGCATCTGCCCCAACGCGGCGTGCGGGAACCGCCGTGAGTGGGACCTCCTCCTCGACCAGTCCACGTTCGTGGACTGGCAGAAGGTCCGCGTGCAGGAGGCCAACGACGAGGTGCCGGCGGGGTCCCTCCCGCGGACCCTCGACGTCATCCTCCGCAACGCCAGCGTCGAGCGGGCCAGGGCGGGCGACAAGTGCCTCTTCACCGGCATGCTTCTGGCAGTGCCGGACGTGTCGGTGATCGCGACGCCGGGGGAGCGCGTGATGGCGACGAAGAATGCCGCCACGTCGGGGATGGGCCAGGGCGAGGGCGTGGGCGGGCTCAAGTCCCTCGGCGTCCGCGAGCTCACCTACCGCCTGTGCTTCATGGCCAGCGCCGTGCAGACCGAGGTCTCCAGCACGGGCGGCGTGTCGAGCGTCAAGGGGGACGAGTCCGAGGACGTCGAGACGGTGCAGGCGAGCCTGAGCGACGAGGACCTCGCCGGGATCGAGGCCATGCGCCGCGACCCGGACGTCGTCCGGAAGCTCGCCCAGTCCCTCGCCCCCGCGGTCTACGGGCACCAGGACGTCAAGAAGGCGGTGCTGCTGATGCTCATGGGCGGGATCCACAAGCAGACGCTGGAGGGGATCAACCTGCGCGGGGACATCAACGTGCTGATCGTGGGGGACCCGTCGTGCGCCAAGTCGCAGATCCTCAAGTACGTCTCGGCCTTCATCCCCCGCGCCGTGTACACGTCGGGCAAGTCGTCCTCGGCGGCGGGCCTGACGGCGACCGTGGTCAAGGACCCCGACTCGGGGGAGTTCTGCATCGAGGCCGGGGCGCTGATGCTGGCCGACAACGGCGTCTGCTGCATCGACGAGTTCGACAAGATGGACGTCAAGGACCAGGTGGCCATCCACGAGTGCATGGAGCAGCAGAGCATCTCGATCGCCAAGGCCGGCATCCAGGCCACCCTCAACGCCCGCGTCAGCATCCTCGCCGCGGCCAACCCCGTCGGCGGGCGGTACGACCGGTCCAAGCCCCTCCGCTCCAACATCATGCTCCCCGCCCCGATCATGAGCCGCTTCGACCTCGTCCACATCATGCTCGACGAGCCCGACGACACCACCGACACCCGCATCGCCGAGCACATCGTCCGCATGCACCAGCAGCGCGAGCGCGCCGTCTGCGTGCCCTACACCAAGAGCATGCTCCAGAGCTACGTCCGCCTCATGCGCACCATCTGCCCCGTCTTCAGCCCCGAGGCCCGCGACCTCCTCGCCGACTCGTACGTCGCCCTCCGCAGCCAGGACTCCACCGTCCAGGGCATCTCCACCTCCTACAAGGTCACGGTGCGCCAGCTGGAGGCCATGATCCGCCTCAGCGAGGCCCTCGCGCGCGCCTACGGCCGCGACGTCATCACCGAGGCGCACGTGCGCGAGGCCCGCCGCCTCCTGAAGACGTCCATCCTGCACGTGGAGAGCCGGGACGTGACCCTGGAGGACGAGCCCGAAGAGGGGGAGGGGGAGGGGGAGCCGGCGGGGCCCGGGGGGGAGCCGGGCGACGGCGGGGGGGCGGCGGCGGAGGAGGAGGCCGCCGCCGCGGAGGCCCACGGCGCCGGGGGGTCGCAGGCGGGCGGGGCGCGCGGCGGCGCGGCCGCGGCGGCCCCCGCGGGGGCGCCCGGGGAGGGGGGCGAGGCGGGGGCCGGGGCCGCCGAGGGGGGCGCGGCCGCCCGGCCGCGGGGGACCAAGACGCGGCAGCTGAGCAGCGTCAAGTTCCGCAAGTACAAGCAGCTCCTGCTGGACCGGCTGGTGGAGCGGGAGCGGGCGCTGGAGCGCGCCGCCGAGGGGGACGCCGCCGAGGCCGCTGCCGACGCGCCGCCCGGCCTGACCCAGGGGGACCTCCAGGAGTGGGTGGGCCAGTTCCTCATCGACCGCGGCGAGGTTTCCAGCAAGGAAGAGCTCCTCCAGGAGTTCCGCCACCTCCGCGCAGTCGTCCGACACATGGTGGACAAGGAGGGCTCCCTGTCGGTCGTCGCCGAGCCCGAGCGCCTCGAAGGGGAGGCGGACGACGAGTACCGCCGCCGCTGCCTGACCGAGCGGGTCCTGGGCCTGGGGATGAACTACACCATCGAGTAGAGGCGATGTCGCGGGGGATGTCGCGGGTGCCGCGCCGCGTCGGTTCAATCTCCGGACGCCCGGTTCCCCAGCCCCTCAGCTGTGCCACCCGCGGACGACGGGGTCTTCCGCGGCGCCCCGCGCGCCCGGCGCGGGGGGGGCGCCCCTGCCCCCGTGCGGCGCGCCCCTGCGCGCGCCCTGCTCCGCCCGCCTCGCCGCGGCGGCCGCCAGCGCCTCCCTCCGGCCCGCCTCCGTCCCCGGCCCCCCGCCCCCGCCGCCCCCGCCGCCCCCCGTGACGTTGGCGCTCCCGGGGAACCCCCCCGCCCCCTTCCTCCCCCACGAGCCCATCCCGCCCAGGAACCCCCTCGCTTTGGCCCCGAGCGCCGACACCGACTCCTTCACGTTGGCCCCCACCTGCGCGCCCTTGCTCTTGACCCAGCGGTCGGCGACGGCGGCCCGGGCGTGGAGGCCCTGGATGGCCGCTGGGACGCCGGCGGCGCTGGGGCCGGGCGCGGGCTCCGGGGCGCCGGGGGCGGCGAAGACGTGCGACTGGCTGAGCTCCCGGGCCATCTCGGCGTCGGCGTCGACCCAGCCGGCCTGGATCGGCTGCCGGTCGCCGCGGGGGCCGGAGGCCGCCGCGCGCTCCCGGGCCTCGTCGGCGGCCCGGGCCGCCCGCGCGTCGCGCTCGGCGTCCAGGAGCGCCGTCACCTCGGGGTCGTCCGGCTCCACGCCGGCCGCCGCGGCCGCCACGGCCACGAGCGTCAGCTGCACGGCGCTGCTGGCCGCCGCCGTGTGCCGCTCCTCAAGGGCCGGCTCGGCGCCGGGGGCGCTGGACCCCTCCACGGCGGCGCGCAGGAGCCGCTCCGCGACTGCCTCGAGCTCCGCGGGCGAGCTCCCCGCGGGCTCCCCGGCGCCCCCCGGCCGCACGGGCCTGCGGAGGAAGGCCAGCCGGCGCAGCTCGGCTGCTGCCTCGGCCCCGCCGCCCGCCTCCCCGCCGACCGCGTCGGGGACGGCTTCGGGGCCCGGGGCCCACCGGCGCGGCGGGTGCGGGGCCACGAACAGCTGCGCGGGGCACTGCCCGAACTCGTGCACCTGCTGCTCGAGCGCCTCGGCGTCCACGCCGTAGCGGGCCGCCACCACCGCGGCGGGCTCGGGCGGCTCGTCCGCGGCGCCGTCCGCCAGCGGGTCGAGCGGGGGCCGGGACCCGGAGAAGTACGTGACGGGGAAGAACAGGTTGTCCGCCGCCACGGCCGCCTCGCCCCGCTGCTGGCACCCGAACACGAGGTCGATCCACCGGTGCAGCGCCCGCGACGCCCCCGGCGACTCGAGCGCCAGCCGGTTCGTCGCCAGGAAGGTCCCGCTGTCGCCGCCGGCCCACCGGGGCAGCTCCACGTCGTCCACGCGGTCCCCCGCCGCGGTCCGCCCCAGGTCGAGCCCGGCGCGGTTGTGGAGGAAGCTCGCGTCGGGCAGGAAGAACTCGGGGACCAGCTCCTTCAGGTCGAGGTGGGGAGAGACGACGCTGCGCCACGCGGCGGGCACCGACCGGAACAGCCGGTCGGCCTCGTCGAACGCGCCCCCCTGGAGCCGGAGGAGGTGCCCGGGGGCCGCCCGCGCCAGCCAGAAGACGACGTACCCGGGCGTCGAGTAGTGAGTCCCGTACAGGTAGGGCGCCGTCGGCCCGGCCCCGGCGCCCCCCCCGAGGGCCTCCGCCTCCTGCATGGCGCTCATGCGGGCCCGGAGGGACCGCAGGCGGCCCTCGTTCAGCGCGCCCACGGGCTTGGACAGGTCCCGGAACGTCCCCTCGGGCATCCCGGTCCCCGCGCGGGACAGGGCCGCCCCGCCGCCCGGCGGCGTCGCCGGCCCGTCGCCCCCCCCCTCGGCCCCCCCCCCGCCGTCCCCGCCGTCCCGCAGCCCGAGGGTCTCGCTGACGTAGTCCCCGAGGACCCACGGCATCACGGGCCACTGACTCAGGTCGTTGAAGCTGCGCCCCGAGGCCAGGTTGAGCCAGAGGAGGTACTCGAAGGAGGAGACGAGGCCGCGGGACCAGGCCACCTGCGCCCGGGCGACCCAGCGGGGCCGGAGCAGCAGGAGGTCGCGGAGCGCCGGGGCCCACCCGGGGGCCGGCAGCCCGGCGCCGACGGCGTCGCTGCGGGCCAGGTGCGCGAGGGCCTCGCGGAGGTCCGCGCGGGAGGACAGGGCAAAGGTGGCGCTCGCCGAGCCCCACGCGGGGCCCGCGCGGGCGCCCCGGGCGCCCAGGGCGGCCGGGTCGAGGAAGAAGACCTCCATCGAGTCCCGGCTCAGCCCGTGCACCCGCGCCGCGGCCCCCAGCACCAGCCCGAGGGGATGGCTGCTCGGCCCCTGCCCCCCGCGGGCGTTGTAGAGGCGCTGGAAGTAGAGGCGGCGGTCGGTGATCACGAGGCGCCCGGGCTCCCGCACGAGCGGCGTGACCAGCGTCGCGGGGAGGCTGACGCGCACCGCCTCCCCGAAGTCCTCGAGCCGCGCCAGGTCGAAGTCCAGGCCCTCCTGCCGCTCGCGCAGCGCCCGCGCGAGGGCGTCGCGGCGCTCGGCCGGGGGCAGCCGGCTGGCGGCCAGGTAGCGAGAGACGTCGAGGGCCGTGTCGTCCAGCGCCGAGTCTATCGCGAACTCCCACTCCATCCCCCCCTCGGACCCCCCCCGGGCGGCGCGCCGGCGGTACGGGTGGTCCACGCCGCCCTCCCGCATGCGGGTGATCGAGGAGCACTGCAGGGCGAGGGTGCCGCCGCGTCCGTCGGCGGCGGCGCGGGGATCGACCGAGGTGCAGGCGGCGTACTCGAGGCGGCAGACGGGGAGGGACCGGTCGTCGGGCTCGAAGAGCAGCGAGTGGGAGCACACGCGCAGGGAGCCCGGGACGCCGTCGTTGCGCGGCGCGTCCTCCCCGGGGGTCGCCTCCGCCGGCAGCCGGGAGCACGTCACGCGGACCTCGCGCACGTGCACCTCCCCCTCCGCCAGGAGGAGGAGGCTGAACCGGGAGCCCGCAGGGGACGCCATCCGGCCCCGCCCCGCCCGCTCGCCCTCTCGGGTGCCGGCAGGCCGGCGGGCGGTCAGGGCTCGGCGTCGGTCGCGGCCGCGGGGGCCCGCCTGCTGTCGCCCGTGGTCCACTCCGGGATGACGGCCTGGTACTGCGGCCCGACCCTCGGCTTGTGCGGCACCGCCGTGTTGCGGATCAGGCTGTCGATGATCTGGGGCTTCCGGGGGGGCAGCTCGTCGCCGCCCGGGGCCTGGGCTTCGGGGCGGAGCCTGGAGGGGGGGGCCTCGGCGCCGGCGGGGGAGGGCGCGGGGGCGGGGTCCGCTTCGGCGAGCTTGCGGAGGAGCTCGACGTCCTTAGCGGCCTGCGGACGGACGCGCTCCGGGGCTCGGAGGCCGGACGGGTGGGGAAGGGGGGGGAGACGGGACAGCCAGAGGGGGGGGAGGGGCTCGCCTCGGAAGCGTCGAGCGTGACCGCGGTGCGCTTGGGGTTGCCTACGGGTTCGTCCGGCAGGTCAGCCGGGCGCTTCTGGCCGGCGATCTTCTCGGCCGGCCTGTCGTCGCGGTCGTGTGCCTCGCTCTTCGTCGTCGGGACGGGCTCCGGCTTGGGCATCGCTTCGGGGCTCTCGGGGCGGCCGGAGAAGCAGTCTCGGGCACTCGTGGGCTGTTCGATGTGCGTACACGTGGGAAATATACGCCACACGGGCGCCGGGGGGGCGCTTAGGGTGCGCGCGCGGGCGGCGGGGGGACGGTCTCCCCTGTGGTTCTGTCGCAAGTCTGCCAAGCCGTCCTGCCCGCGCCGGTGCGGTCGCCTGTGCCGACCCAGCCAGCCTCTTGCGGGCCGCACGCGTCGCGAGGGCCGCACTCGACGCTGAGCCCCACCTCCACTCCCCCGCCAGCGCTCTGCCGGCATCGAAATCCGAAGGGGTTCCTCGTCCCTTCCTTTTCGTGGCGCAAACCAGCGACACTGCGGGATGCACGCGGCTGTCGTAGTTGTCCTCGCCCTCCTAGGGGCCCTCAGGTGACCCATCCCAGCGAATCGCCCCTGCCATCGCTCGGTCGAGATCGGCACTCCGCTGATGATCTCGTCCCTCAACATCTCAACGAGGGGGGCTCCAATCCCTCACTGCACCCCGGGTGGCGCGTCTCCGATCCGGATCCCGGTCCCCTCGTGATATTTCAGCGCCCATCGATCCGGCAGGCTGCCCCCACGGTCACGTTCCCCTCAGAGATCGCCCCCCGGGCGTCTCCTCCCAGCCCGCGGATGCCCGCGCCCCACCCGGCGCCCCCACGAGGCGGGGAGGTGGCGATCCCCGCGTTGGTCGCCCCATCGCTTTTTTTCTTACCGCTCGATCCCCGCCGCTCCCCTGCCATCGCCCGCCACGAGCACCCCGCGCGCCCCGCCCGGCCCCTGCCCCCCTACCCCCACCCCTCCCCCCACCCCTCTTCCCGCAGCCCCCCGGCCCAGGGTATGACGATGACCATCGACAGGAAGCGCCGGGAGGCGTGCGTGAAGCAGCAGGCGGACAGCATGAACGTCCTCTCCGTGACCCTCCTCTCGACAACCGCCTCCCCTAGCAACCCACGGGCCTTCGTCCCCCTCCGCCTCGACATCAAGGGCCCCGACGGGGTGTCCCTGACGAACGCCCTGCCCGACGAGCGCCGCCCCCTCAACGTCGAGGACTGGGCCCAGGACTTCACCGTCTCCAAGCCCGGCCTCTACAGCCTCTGCGTATCCACGGGCGAGGCGTCCGGGCGCCGCGCCCCATCCCCCGTGGAGTTCGACCTGCAGGCCGAAGTCTACCCCGCGACGGAGCTCACCGTCAACTCGGAGACGGGGAAGCCCCTCAAGGACAAGTACAACGTCAAGGACACGGTCCGGGGCATCGCGGTCCGGGTGAGGGCCGCTCCCCCCGGGCCCCTGACGGGGACCCCCGCCCGCCGCGACCCCCCCCCCCCCCCCGCCCCGCCCCCCCCCCCCCCCCCCCCCCCCCCCCCCCCCCCCGGGGCACC
>Ga0181582_10002287_pt1 | contig 15137 bp, 11 predicted proteins | sample 071ome_32_FD_132438 | JGI IMG/M metagenome (GOLD analysis project Ga0181582, IMG submission 132438) | Coastal salt marsh microbial communities from the Groves Creek Marsh, Skidaway Island, Georgia - 071405AT metaG (megahit assembly) | ecosystem: Environmental > Aquatic > Marine > Intertidal...
GGATCTTGAAGGCATTACCGTTATCGCGCTCGAACAGGCCGTGGCCGCGCCCTATGCCTCATCACGTCTTGCTGATGCCGGCGCGCGTGTCATCAAGATCGAACGCGCGGAAGGTGATTTCGCACGACGCTATGATTCGCTGGTGAATGGCGACAGTGCCTATTTCGTATGGCTGAACCGCGGCAAGGAATCCGTCTGTCTGAACCTGAAGGACGAGGCGGACAAGTCCATCCTCGCCGCGATGATCGCCAGCGCCGACGTGTTTATCCAGAATCTTGCACCCGGCGCGGTCGAGCGTATGGGATTCGCCATGGAGGGGCTTCTGGCCCAGCACCCGTCCCTCATCTGCTGTTCGATCACTGGATATGGCCGCGACGGCCCCTACCGGGATCAGAAAGCCTATGATTTGCTGGTACAGGCGGAAAGTGGCCTCTGTGCGGTCAACGGCACCGAGCACGGGGCCGCGCGGGTCGGCGTTTCGGTTTGTGATATCGCTGCCGGCATGCAGTCCTTCCAGGCCATCATGCAGGCGCTTTTCGCCAGAACACGCAATGGCAGGGGACGTATCATCGATGTCTCGCTCTATCACGCGCTGGCCGACTGGATGAATGTTCCGTATCTGCAGACCCGCTATGGCGGCAAGCCGCCGGCCCGCGTCGGGTTGCGGCATCCCACGATCGCCCCCTATGGCGCCTATATGTGCGGCGATAACAAGGCCGTGCTGATCTCGATCCAGAATGAACGTGAATGGGGCCGGCTTGCCGGTGAGGTTCTTGGCGATGCCGGCATTGCCACGGACCCACGATTTGACAGCAACAACAACCGGGTCGCCAACCGTGACGCGTTGGAGGAGATTTTGGCCGGCGTGTTCGCCAGCGCGCCGCGCGAGGACATTATCGGACGACTGGATGCTGCCGGAGTCGCGTTCGGGCGCCTGACCGATCTGGAGGATCTGGCAGCGCATCCGCAGAACCGGTTCATCACCGTGCGATCGGATGGTGGCGAGATCGAGCTGATGGCGCCTGGTTTTGTGACCCGCGGTGAGGATCTGCAATATGGCCCGGTCCCATCGCTTGGCCAGCATACCGATGCGATCCGTGCCGAATTTGGCGATCCCGCAGCGGCATCAACCTGAGGCGGCAGAACTGCCATGCCAGAGCCAATCACATATCTGTTTGTCCCGGCCGACCGGCCGGAAAGATTCGCCAAGGCCCTGTCATCCGGGGCCGACCGGGTGATCATCGACCTTGAAGATGCCGTAAGCCCGAAGAACAAGATGACTGGCCGCGACGCCATCAAAGCAGGCGATTTGGACTGGCCACGGGTGATAGTCCGGATCAACGACACCGGTTCAACGCATTTCGAATTTGATGTGGCAATGATACGCCATCTGCCCGTGCAGACCGTCATGGTTCCCAAGGCGGACGGGCAAGAGTGCCTGAAACTGGTCGATGATGCCCTTGATAACAAGCGGATGGTCATTCCCCAGATTGAAACGGTCAAATCCCTTTTCGCGCTTCCGGAGATTCTGGCTGCGGACAATGTCGACCGGGTCGCCTTCGGGCATCTCGATTTTGCGCTGGATTCGGGAAGCGGCACTGATCAGCAAGCGCTTGCATATGCACGCTCGCAGATTGTCCTGTATTCGCGCCTCGCCGGAAAGCCGCCACCAATTGACAGCGTCACCGTTGACTTCAAGAACGAGAGCGCAACCAAGTATGATGCCGAGGCCGCGAAAAATCTGGGTTTCGGGGGCAAGCTGTTGATCCATCCGGCACAGATTGCGCCGGCAAGAGGCGCCTTCCTGCCATCACCCGAGGATGTCGTTTGGGCCCGGGACGTGTTGCAGACCCTTGAGACAGAGGGGCGCGGCGCCTCGTCACACAAGGGACGCATGATCGACCTTCCTGTTGAAATGAAAGCAAGGGAGATTTTGAGGCTGGCGGAAGGCTCCTGACTGCCATGAATTGATGGCCGGATTGCCAGCCACCTCGTGACCGTGATCCGGCGCCCCGGAAGCCGCGATTATCGCAAAATATCTCGATGCCGCATCGGCAACTCCCTGCAAACCCGCAACGGGGCGGCGCGTCTTTTTCGAGAATGCCGGCGGCGCGCTGACAGTCAGGTCTGTGCCGGCTGACGGGTGCACTGGCATCTTCAGGCACTGGCATCTTCAGGCACTGGCATCTTCAGGCATTGGCATCTTCAGGCATTGGTAAAATGACCGTCAATGACCCAGTGTCTTATCAGGCCGGCAAAGGCCGCGCTCTGGTCCTGATAGCAGAAATGTCCACATTTCCTGAAAATATGAAGGGCGCTGTTTGGCAGACGGGCATGTAGCCGATGCGCGTTCTCCACATTCAGGAACGCGTCCTCATCTGCCCAGAAGATCTGCACCGGCAGCGCGAGCCGGTCAATGTTTTCGGTCAGGCCCCGGCATCCTTCGGGATATTGTCTGAAGAAGGCGGTCACCTGCCCGATACGACCGGAATATGATGCCACATAGTCTTCAATTTCCTTACAGCTCGGGCTGTAGTGCAAATTGCCAAGCTGCATCGCTCCGGCGATGAAGGTTCTGACGCCATTCAACCGCACCATGGTTCGCCAGAAGCCGGAACCGACTATCTTTCTGATCAGGCTACCATCGACGGATGGCAGAATGCCCGGGCCGTCACCAACAAGCAGGCTCTTGACCCGGTGATGTCTGTGGATGGCGTAATGCAAAGCAACGGGCATGGCGATGTCAGGCGCGACAATATGCACGTCGGATAAATCCAGAGTGTTCAGAAATGTCTCCAGGAAGGCACTCTGCGCCGCAAAATTCATATGCTCGATACCCCCCTCGCTGCGACCGAACCCGGGAAGGTCAAGCGCGACGAGATCGGCCGCCTCCGACAGCTGCGACCAGACCGCGTCATAACACAGGAGGCTCTGGGGCAAAGGGCTGAGAAACAGGATTGTCGGCGCGCCCTTCATCCTGCTCCGCGCATAGCGAATCTTCAGCCCGTCAAATGTCATATGTTCGGGCTGCATGCTGAACTGCACGGCAGAGTAGTCAATTCTTGAGGCCTGTTCCCCACGGAGCCGTCGAACCCGGTAGAATTCGGGGGTAATCAACATCAGGCTCAGGGCGTTCATTCGCGCCATGAAACCAAGAGGATCTTTCGGCATGTCGGCGCCCTTCTTTGATGTTAGCATGGGTGAAGGCATATATTTACGTAACTATGGGTACGAAATAACCATGTCAACATTAAATACCTAAAGGTCCGTAATGGAAAGAGCTGCACCATTGTCCCGTGGACGCCCCAAGACGCTGGACCGGGACCGCGTCCTCTGCGTTGCCATGGAACAATATTGGAGGCACGGCCCGCATGAGGTTTCGATCAATGACATCTGCAAGCTGGCCGATGCCTCAAAGCCGGGCGTATATCGTGAATTTGGTAGTGATGATCGGCTGAAGGCAACGGCATTGATGGCCTATAAGGCCCTCGCGATTGACCCCTTCCTGGCCCTGCTCGAATCCGGTGACGGGCTCACCGAAACGGTGAACGCGCTTATTGCGTTCATGATGCAGGACAGGCAGGCCCAGAACATTCCCGAGGGCTGCCTGTTCGTATCCATGAGGGCGCAACGAAACCGCCTTGGGCCTGAAACACAGAATAGCCTTGATGAGTTAAGAACTTATTTTCTGGGGAGCTTTGCCTTGTGGATCGACGCCACCAAGGCAGCAGGCGAATTTCGGCGCGATGTTCCAACAGGCATGGCTGCGCACTTTATTGACAGCCTGCATGCGGGCGCCACGCGGATGCAAAAGGAAAATGCGCCAGCTGAAGACGTCGAGACCATGCTGCGCTTCGGGTTTTCCGCAATTTCCGGTGACCATCGTATAGTGCGGTGAGACTCTGCCTATGTCTGAGGCATGATTTGGGGCATCAAGGCGGCCCGGCGGCTGAATTCAACCGGGTGATCCGGCATCGAGGGCCTTCATATCCATGCCTGCGGAGACATTCATCGCCTTGTCAGGCATGGTGACGTTTGACGCCGGCAAATACGAGCCAGTTCGGTATTTCGATAGCAGTCGATCAGATTCCACAATAGCATCTGGAGATGATTTACAGAGTTGGGGAAAGTACAGATGGGACGCGACGAGGCACTCAGTCAGATTGATGACTATTTTCTGAATGGCTCTTTCGAGGCTGATCTGGCACGGCGCGTTGCCGTCAGGACCGAAAGCAACCTCGAGGGATGTGAAGCCGCCCTGCAGAGTTACCTCGACGATGAGATGACACCCTTTCTGTCATCGATGGGGTTCGACTGTACGATCCATCCGAACCCGCGCAGCGATGCCGGCCCCATTCTGGTGGCGCGGCGACAGGAAGGTGACCGGCTGCCAACGGTGATGACCTATGGACATGGCGATGTCGTGGCCGGGTATGACGGCCAGTGGGTTGACGATATCGACCCGTGGCGCATCACGAAAAACGGGCATCGCTGGTATGGCCGCGGCACCGCTGACAACAAGGGCCAGCATACGATCAATCTTGCCGCGTTGAAGACAGTCCTCAATATGCGTGGCAAGCTGGGTTTCAACATCATCGTGCTGATCGAGATGGGTGAGGAGCGCGGGTCCCCCGGGCTGAAGGAATTCTGCGCAAACAACAGACATCTTTTTGACGCCGATGTTTTCATCGCATCGGACGGGCCGCGCATTCACCCGGATACACCGACCATGTTCATGGGGTCGCGCGGGGTGTTCAACTTCACCATGCGGCTTGACGTGCATGAGGGTGGTCACCATTCCGGCAACTGGGGTGGGTTGCTGACCAACCCCGGCGTTGTGATGGCGCATGCCATCGCCAGCATGATTGACCCGAACGGCAAGATCCTGGTCGAAGGCTGGCGCAGCACCGAGATGTCGGATTCGGTGCGGGCGGCCATCGCCAGGCTTGATGTTGGCGGTGGTGAGAATGCGCCAACCATCAACCCGAACTGGGGCGAGCCTGACATGACCCCGGCCGAGCGGGTCTTTGCCAGCAACACCTTTGAAATCCGCGCCTTTGAAACCGGCAATCCGCAATCGCCGGCCAATGCGATCCCGCCATCGGCCATCGTTTTCGGGCATCTTCGCTATGTTGTTGGCACTGACCCGGAGCGGTTGATGCCGATGCTGAGAACGCATCTCGACAAACACGGCTTCAACGCCATCGAAATCAAGGCCGAGCGCGACCCCATGTATGCGACCAGACTGGACCCGGACCATCCCTGGGCAAAATGGGTTGTCGCATCGCTTGCCAAAACACATGGCGACGACATTGCCGTGATCCCGAACCTTGGCGGCTCCTTGCCGAATGACGTGTTTGCAGATGTGCTGGGATTGCCGACAATATGGGTGCCGCATTCCTATGCCGGATGTTCGCAGCATGCCCCGAACGAGCATATTCTCGAAGGCACGACAAAAACCGCTTTGCGGTTGATGACCGGTCTGTGGTGGGATCTTGGTGCCGGTGATATGGCGCCTCCTGAGCGGCTACAGTCACCGTCTGCCGGTTGAAGGCGTGAATTGCCACACAAGATCGGGCCCGTTCAGATTGGAATTGAACCCGGTCACTTCACAGAATTTTACCGCTCCCGATCGAAGTTTCACGGATCCTTCCGGCGCCCGGGAGATGCTGCCTGACGCGCCCATTCCGTGTCCTCGTCCAGCGGGTAGCTGGGCCGGTTTATGCGGGTGAAATTCCACCGGCTCAGGACAGGCGATGTCAATCCGGCTGTATCGATCTCGAAGGTCTGTTCATGTGAAAACCATATGTTGAAGCCCGCCCGGAAATGACCTCTGGACTTGACGATGACGCTTTGGGCATCGGCCACATTCACCCCGAACATCTCGAAAAACACCGGGTCGGCTGTCTGCGCCCGGTCCGAGATCACAACCACATCGATGCCGCCCATCCGCAACAGCGCAGATTTGCCAAGGCACATCCGGCGCCCCTGCAGCATCCCCCGCCGGCCAACGACATCACCATCGGTCAACCCGATAATCTCCGCCTCGACCTCCAGCGGCGTGTCCCAGATCTCCCAGTCTGCCGCCCCCCGGTTGCGATTGAATTTCGCAACAAGCCTGCCCCCGACACCGGCCCGATGCGCGTCCGCCGCCAGATCGGGATCAAAGAAGGAGCCGTAAATGACATTCTGCGCACCAGCCTTGATCAGTTCGGACAATAGCTGCGTGGTGCGACCGGACCCGCCACCGCCCGGATTGTCCCCCGCCTCGGAAAAGATCAGCGGCTCCCTGTCCTGGTCCAGAGCCATCGCCACCGCCTCCGATATGGACGTCAGCTCACGTCGGAAATCATCTCGCCTTCGCCAGGCCATTTGCGCGATTTCATCGGCGAGGCCCATGGCGAGGTCATGGTCTTCGGCCGCGGTCACCACGACCGACAGGCCATTTTCGGGGACATCGGAGAAAATGAAATTGCCGAAGACCGACACATTCATGATCGCGCCGGACAGCTCGGCCTGCCGTCTTTGCCCGTAATCTATCAGATCACCATAGGGGCCGGTGGCAGTCAGAAGCGCGACCGAGGCAGGTGCAAGCGGCAGTTTGACATGGGCGACTCTGGGCTTCACCTGTCCGGCAAGAATACGCCGCAACGAAAAGGCGGCTTCCTGGCCTCTTTCATCCATGTCGACATGCGGGTTCGTCCTGTAGCCGCACACCAAATCCGCGGCCGAGCACATCGCCTCCGAGATATTCGCGTGCAGATCAAGCGTGATGACAATCGGCACATCCACGCCAACCTTCCGGCGGAGTCTTGCCAGCAACTCGCCGTCCGGATCATCCAGATGTTCGGCCACCATGGCGCCATGAAGACACAGATAGACTGCATCAACCGCCTCATCCAACGCGCCCAGCATGCTGTCGGCAAAATCTTCGAACACCGCCTCCCTGACCGGCCCAAGCGGATGCGCCGCCGCCAGCAATATCGGCACTGGCTGCCAGTCACCCGTCGCATCCATGGCCCGCACAAAAGCCGAGAATTCCTTGGCCAGCGACGGTGTCGGCTTGCGCGCCTCATCCAGCAGCGCCTCACCTTCAAGCAAGGTCAGGCTCTTGAAATCCTCCATGTCAGCGGGCCGCGAGAACCGGTTTGACTCCAGTATCATACCCAATAGCGCCACTCTTGGTGCAGTCATGTCACGTACCCCCCGTTAGATGATCGTCTGCCCGGTCGATATCAGTTAGATCGCGTTGCCTTGAAAATTGTATACCGCAAAAGATCATCGATAATTTTGACAGTTGATAGAAGATTTTTGCGAGCCTACGCTTTTTCACCGAGAAATATAGTCGGCAAAAAAGTTCGGCTTCCGAGGATTGATAGTATTTGGGACTGAGATGGTGATACAAAACGAAGAGAATATCTGGAAACTGGTTGACGCGAAGAAAGAGGCATTCATTCAATTGGCGGATCGCGTCTTTGACACCCCTGAAACGCTGTATAATGAGTTCAGCTCGGTGGAGGAACATGTCGCCGCGCTCGAGGCCGAAGGGTTCAGGATCACCGAAAATATCTGTGGCATGCCGACCGCTGTCATGGGTGAAGCTGGTGACGAGGGGCCGGTCATTGCCATTCTTGGTGAATTTGACGCCCTCCCCGGGTTGAGCCAGGAGCCGGGTGTTGCCGAACACAGCCCGATTGCAGAGGGCGGCAATGGCCATGGATGCGGCCATAATCTGCTTGGCTCGGCGGCGCTGCTTGCCGCCACCGCCGTCAAGGACTGGCTCGCGGAAACCGGCATCAAGGCGCGTGTGCGCTATTATGGCTGCCCGGCCGAAGAAGGTGGCGCGGCAAAGGCCTATATGGCGCGTGACGGGCTGTTCGACGATGTGAGTGCCGCCATTTCCTGGCATCCCTCCACTTTCAACGCTGTCCAGCATGGGCATTCCCTTGCCAACAGCCGGATCGATTTCACCTTCACCGGCAAGGCGGCGCATGCCGCGGCCGCGCCGCATCTGGGGCGCAGCGCCCTTGATGCCTGCGAATTGATGAATGTCGGGGTAAACTATATGCGGGAGCATATGCCCGACGCGGCACGGATCCACTATGCCTATCTCGATGTTGGCGGTGCGGCGCCAAATGTCGTTCAGGCCACCGCCACGGTCAGGCAGCTGATCAGGGCAAGCGACAATGCGACGCTTCGCGAATTGATTGCCCGGGTGCATGACATCGCCAAGGGTGCCTCGCTGATGACCGGCACGACCGTCGAAGCGAAAGTCTATTCGGGCGTCTCCAATCTGGTTGGCAATGCGCCGCTGGAACAGGCTATGCAGGCCGAATTCGACAAGCTTGGCCCGGTGCCCTTTGACAAGGAAGATACCATTTTCGCTGAAGAAATCCGCGAGACCCTGACAGCAGAGGACATCGCCGCAAGCTTTCAGCGGGCGGGCCGCGACACGCCACCCGACTTGCCGCTTTGCGATTTTGTCGCCCCGCTGGACAGGCCCAGCATTGGCGGCGAGGGGTCAACCGATGTCGGCGATGTGAGCTGGGTAACACCGACGGTTCAGGCCCGCGTGGCCACCTGCGCTGTCGGCACACCTTTCCATACATGGCAGACGGTTGCGCAGGGCAAGGCCCCGGCGGCCCATAAGGGCATGATCCACGCTGCCAAGGTCATGGCGGCCACGGCAACGCATCTGATCAATTCTCCCGAAACGCTGCAGGCGGCAAGGGACGTTCACGATCAAAGGCAAAGCGCGACGCCGTATGTCTGCCCGATTCCGAAGGATGCGAATCCGCCGGTGATTGAAAAGCCGGCTTGACTGCGCAGGCGCGCAACGCCGACCGGCACGGCAGCTGTATCGGCATGCAGCCCGCCCTGTGAGGGGTGGGCTCAGCCCGCCGGGCTGGCCAGTTTCGCCTCTACCATGCGCACCCACAGGCTGGCACCGAGCGGCAGCAGATCGTCATTGAAATCATACTGTGCGCTATGAAGGTTTTCGGAATCCATGCCGGCGCCGAGCCAGATATAGGCACCCTCCTTTTCCTGCAGCATGTAGGAAAAATCTTCCGCCCCCATGGCCGGGGTGATCCCGGTTTCCAGCCCATCCGGCCCCAGCACTTCAGAGATGATATTGCGGGCGAAGATCGCATCCTGTTCGTGATTGATGGTGGGCGGGTAGCCGGGGCGAATTTCCATGCTTACATCACAGCCGGTTGTGCTGGCAGCCGCCTTCGCGACAGATTCGATCTTTTCCAGAAATTCCTGTCTGGTCGTCGATTTCATCGTGCGCAGCGTTCCGCCAATGGTGGCGACACCCGGGATGACGTTGAACGCGCTTCCCGCTTCCAGTTTCGTCAATGACACGACTGCCTGGTCAAACGGGTCCAGCCGGCGCGACACAAGTGTCTGCAGCGCCACGGTGATCATGCCGGCGGCGACGATCGGGTCCCTGGTTTGATGCGGCATCGCGGCATGCCCGCCGGCCCCTTCAATGGTGAGGATGAAAATATCCGCGCCCGCCATGGCCGGCCCGATATGGGCAAGCGCGCGTCCTGTTTCCATGCCAGGCCAGTTATGCATGCCCCAGACGGAGTCCATGGGGAACCTGTCAAACAGCCCGTCATTGATCATCGATCTCGCCCCCGCATTGCCACCTTCTTCCGCGGGCTGGAAAATGCAATAGACCTTGCCCTTGAAATGACGGTTCCTCGCAAGATGCTCGGCGGCGCCAAGAAGCATCGTTGTGTGGCCATCATGGCCGCAGGCATGCATGCGATTGGCATGTTTGGACGCGTAGGGCAGATTCGTTTTCTCTTCCATGGGAAGCGCATCCATATCAGCTCTCAGCCCTATTGCCGATGCCTGACCATCATCACTTTCCGCCCCGTGGATAACACCGACAACGCCGGTCTTTCCCAACCCCCGATGCACCTCGACGCCAAAGCTTTCCAGCTTTGCCGCGACAAAATCCGAGGTCATGGCTTCTTCATAGGCGATTTCCGGGAATTGGTGCAGATGCTGCCGCCAGGACGCCATCTCATTCTGTTTTTCTTTGAGTTCCCTGATCAACTCCATGTACGCTACCTAGCCTCGCATCTGTCCCAACTGTTCTCTTCAAGCTCGAGAGTAGCGGGACCAGTCATCACGGCGCAAGCAACCACTGGCAAAACAGGCAAATGACCAAGCATTTTAATACTTACAGCGAGCCGAACCGCATTGCGGAAGCCGTTGAGGCACTGGCCGAACTGACCGAACCCCAGCGGCCTTTCACAAGGCTGGTATTCAGCCCTGAATTCAGCCGGGCGCGGCAGTGGCTGCAGGAAAGATTCGAAGCGGCGGGTCTTGAATGCCAGATCGATGCTGGCGGAAGCCTCATTGGCACCCGCAAGGCGCCGGCAGCATCAGAAAACCCCGGAAAAATCATCATCGGCTCGCATGTCGACACTGTGCCCGCAGGCGGCCGGTTTGACGGCATTGCCGGCGTTGTCGCCGGGCTGGAAGCCATCCATTTCCTCAATGCGCAGCGGATCGACCTGCCATTCGACCTTGAGATTGTCGATTTCCTTGGCGAGGAACTGAATGTCTGGGGAACATCCTGTCTTGGCAGCCGGCATATGGCAGGCCTTCTGACAGACGATATTCTGGATCGTGTCGACCAGGACGGGCGGCGGCTTGGGGACGAGATTGAAAGGATCGGCGGAACCGGGAAACCGGCATCAGGGCCACGGCCGGATGCACAGTCAATTCTGGCCTGCCTTGAGTTGCATATCGAACAGTCGGACCGGCTGGAAACCGATCAGATCGATATCGGCATTGTCACCGACATTCCCGGCATCAGCCGATACAGCATCACCGTCACAGGCAGCGCGGGACATAGCGGCACAACCAGAATGGAAGGCCGCCGCGATGCGCTTGTCACGGCAAGTGATATCATCATGACAGCCCGCGAAATCGCCCGCAGCATTGCCGCGCAGGACAACCGGCATTTCGTTGCGACTATCGGACGAATTGAGGTCTATCCCAACGGCGCCGCGACGGTCCCGGGTGAAGTGAAGATGATCCTTGACCTGCGGGCTTCAAACGAACATTCCCGGGACATGTTCATGGAACAGCTTCACGCGGCATCCCTGGAGACCAGCCGGAGGGAATCCTGCGATGTCGGGATCGAGAGGATATCTGAGGCGAGCGTCGCGCATATGGACGACGCGCTGCGGCAGAGACTGGCACGGTCTGCCGATCATCTGGGGCTCAGCCACATCAACCTGTCGAGTGGCGCCGGTCATGACATGGCGCATATGTCACGAATCGCACCGTCTGCCATGATTTTCATCCCCTGCAAGGATGGGCTCAGCCACTGCCCCGAGGAATTGACGACGCCCGACGCCATCGCCAGGGGCAGTGCCGTCCTCATCCGCACATTGCTGGATATGGCTGGCTGAAGCGTCGGCCAGTACCAGCGCCACAGAGCGTCACTCGCTTGTATTCAAATGACAGGCGGAATAATGGCCCGGAGAGATTTCGATCAGGTCCGGCCTGACCGTCCGGCATGTCTCGTTGCTGAACTTGCACCGTGGATGGAAATGGCAGCCAGAAGGCGGGTCAAGCGGCGAAGGTATTTCACCGCTGACAGGTTCGTAGTCCCGCTGCCCGATTTCCAGTCTTGGCACGCCTTCCAGCAGCGCCTTTGTATAGGGGTGATTGGGCTTTTCGACAAAGGTCTCGATCGGTGCTGTTTCGACAACACGCCCCAGATACATGACAATCACGCGGTCTGAAATATGTTCAATGACACCAATATCGTGGCTGATGAACAGATAGGTCAGATCATAATCCTGCTTGAGCTGGACAAACAGATTCAGCACCTGTGCCTGAATCGACACATCCAGCGCGGCGATGGACTCATCGCACACCAGCAATTCGGGTGATACGGCCAGCGCGCGGGCAATGCCGATCCGTTGCCGCTGGCCACCGGAGAACTGATGCGGGTAGCGTCCCAGCGCTTCGGAGTCCAACCCGACCCGGTTCAGCATCTCAAGGGCAAATGCGCGTTTTTCCGAAGCCTTGATCAATCCATGATGGATGGGCGCCTCGGTCAGGATTTCAATGACCTTCTTTCGCGGATTGAGCGAGGAAAAGGGATCCTGAAAAATCATCTGGGTCTTCAGGGCTTCCGGCCGATCATCCTCTGACTGTTTCACACTCTTGAAATGAACAGACCCCTCTGTCGGGGGCAGAATGCCGGCGATCATCTTGCCAAGCGTTGACTTCCCACACCCCGATTCACCAACGATGCCGATCACCTCACCCTGAAAAACCTCGAAGGACACATCATCCACCGCGTGGACAATTTCCTCCCTGTGGTCCTGGCCAAGGCGATTCAGAAATTTCGCGACAAGATCGAGCGATTTGACGAAATCGCGCGAGACATTTGAAACTTTCAGCAATGGTTCCATGGCCGGCTCTATTTCATCCTGTTAAAGCAACGCAATATACGCTGATCATCCATCGTCACTTCTTCAGGCGCGGATTGGCGGCATTCTGGCAGCGCATTGCTGCATCGATTTTCAAACGCACAGCCCGCCGGCAGATTCAGAAGCGACGGAACAATGCCCTCGATCTGTTGCAGGGGCTCACCTCTCCGGTTCTGGCTTGGCACGCTGCCAAGCAACCCGTTCGTGTACGGGTGCATGGGCTTGCCGATCAGCGCCTCGTTCGGGCCCTGTTCCACGACCCGGCCGGCATACATCACGCAAATCCGGTTTGATATGCCGGCGACGACAGCCAGATCATGGGTGATCCACAACAGGGCCGTCCTGGTCTTCCTGCACAGTTTCTGCATTTCGTGGATGACCTGCCCCTGAATGGTCACATCAAGGGCGGTGGTCGGCTCGTCAGCGATGATCAGGTCCGGCCGGTTGAGCATCGCAATGGCGATCGACACACGTTGCCTCATCCCGCCCGAGAACTGGTGCGGATAGGCACGCATCCGCTCTTCAGGGGATGAAATGCCGACAAGGCCAAGCGCGTCACGTGACCGTTGACGCGCCTCGTCCTTGCCAACGCTGCTGTCATGCGTCTGAATGGCCTCGATCATCTGTGTCTCGATGCGAAGCACCGGGTTCAGGGTCATCATGGGATCCTGGAAAATCATCGCAATGCGGCTGCCACGCATCTTCTGCATGTCGGCCGGGGCCAATGTCGTCAGGTCCTGTCCCTTGAACAGAATCTGACCACCGACAATGCGGCCCGGCTCATCAACAAGTCCAAGGATCGAAAACCCGGTGATGGATTTGCCGGAGCCCGATTCCCCGACAAGACCGATGATTTCACCGGCACCAATCTCGAAGCTGACCCCGTCCACGGCCTTGAGAACACCGGCCTTGGTGAAGAAATGCGTCTGCAGATTTCTGACTTCCAGAATGGGCGACATCGATGGCTCTATCTTTGCAGGCGGGGATTGAACATGTCGCGAAGCTGGTCCCCGACAAGATTGATTGAAACAATCGTGATGAGCAGCGCGATGCCGGGGAAAATACTGATCCAGTAATCGCCGGTATACATGTACTCAAAGCCGTTTCCGATCAGAAGCCCGAGCGACGGTTCGGTGATGGGAAGACCCAGCCCGAGAAAGCTGAGCGTGGCTTCAAGCGAAATCGCATGCGCGGTCTGCAATGTACCCACCACAATGAGCGGGGCCATGCAGTTCGGCGTGATGTGGTTCAGGATGATACGACGATCACCAAGTGCGAGGCATTTTGCCGCCTCTACATATTCCTTGTTTTTCTCGACAAGGGCGCTGGCCCTGGCGGCTCTCGCATAATAGGCCCACTGCACGAGGATCAGCGCGATGATCGTCTTTTCGACGCCCTTGCCGAAGACGGCAAGGATCACCAGGGCCATCAGAATGGACGGGAAGCTGAGCTGGATATCGACAATACGCATGATGATCGTCTCATACCGCCCCCCGAAATAGGCTGCCGAGAGACCAAGGATTGCGCCGACAATCAGGGCAATCAGGCCAGACAAGGCTCCAACCCCCAGACTGACCCGCAGGCCATAGAAGATGGAGGACAGCATGTCCCTGCCAGCTCCATCAGTGCCGAGAATATACACATTCCCGGCAAAATCCTCTGATCCGGGCGCCAGCCGGCTGTTCATGATATCGACGGTCGCCAGATCATAGGGGTCTGTCGGTGACACAAAGGGCGCGAATATGGCGATGAACAGAATGACGCCAAAAACAATGAGCGCCAAGACAGCCAGCGGGCTCTCCGAATAATCCGCCCAGAATTTCCGCCAGCCCGACGAAGGAACGTGATGCACCTGCGCAGTTGTTGTTTCCGGTGCCATCAGCCTTCCCCCTTGATCCTGACGCGCGGATCAAGCAGCGAGTAGGTGATATCCACAATCAGGTTCAGCGTTACAAAAATCAGCACGATGATCATCAGGTAAGCAACAATGATCGGCCGGTCGAGATTGTAGATGGCTTCGATAATCAGCTTGCCCATACCGGGCCAGGCAAAGACCGTTTCCGTCACGGTCGAAAAGGCAATCAGGGAGCCGAACTCCAATCCGATAATCGTCACAATGGGAATGAGGATGTTCTTCAATAGATGAACATTGATTACCCGCCGTTCCGAAAGACCCTTGGCCCGCGCGAATTTTATATAGTCCTGAAGAATGATCTCCCTTGTACCGGCGCGTGCAAGTCTGATCACGGATGACAGCTTGAAAAGTGCCAGATTGAACGCCGGGAGAAAGATGTGGGACAGGCCATCAAGCGTGAAAATCGAACTTGTTATGCCGAACACCGTGGCCACCTCACCGCGCCCGGTTGATGGCAGCCACCCCAGATTCACCGAAAAGAACATGATCAGGATAATGCCGACCCAGAATGTCGGCATGGAAAAGCCGAGGATCGAACCGGCCATGATGGTCCGGCTGACCTTGCTGGCAGGCTTAATCCCCGCATAGACGCCAAGAGGAATGCCGAACACAACGGCAATTGACAGGGAAAACAGCGCCAGTTCGAATGTTGCGGGCATCCGCTGGACAATCAATTTCAGGGCAGGCTCGCCGAAAACAAATGATTTGCCGAGATCACCCTGGAACGCATTCACCAGAAAATACCAATA
>Ga0181582_10002288_pt1 | contig 15137 bp, 15 predicted proteins | sample 071ome_32_FD_132438 | JGI IMG/M metagenome (GOLD analysis project Ga0181582, IMG submission 132438) | Coastal salt marsh microbial communities from the Groves Creek Marsh, Skidaway Island, Georgia - 071405AT metaG (megahit assembly) | ecosystem: Environmental > Aquatic > Marine > Intertidal...
TAAGCTGTGCCACCCCATCAGACTGCAAGCGGCCCGCAAGGAATGCAGGCTTGAAGCGAATAATGACGTTGTCTAGCTTCTCTCGATCCTGAACTGGGCAAAGAAGGCCCAGCCAACGCAGGAGAACAGCGCAAGAATGCCCGCAAAATAAAATGCTGAACAGGGTATATATGTGACCCTCACCAAGGACCCCGACTATCTGATGTTCACTGATATGAGAACTACAACATTGCAGATCATCCTGACCAATTTTACCCTAAGTCTTCACTTGGCACTGGCCTTCAAGAAAATCGATGAAGTTCATGACGCCGAAGCAAACCAGATGCTGGACATTGAGTTGATCCAGGGTAATGTCATCATCACCAGCTGCACTCGCAAACAGATGAAGTTTACCGGCAAGCTCAGTGAGCAGTCTGAGGGCTATGAATATTCCACAAGCGGCTTTTTGACCGCAACTGCAAGGGCTGGTTTGGCTGTATGGATGACAGTGACCGGACTGAACTGGACGTTTCCATGCCGGAAAACAGTACGGTGCGGTTGGAAGGCATCAATGTCGACCTGGTGATCACCGGTATCACGGGCAACACTCAGGTGGAAATCGTCAATGGTCCCATCGAAGCAAGCAAGCTGAGCGGGCATGTCGACATCGAGACTGTCAATGGCTCCATCGAAGCCACCGATCTGGACGGCCGCATCCATCTATCCACCGTCACCGGTCAGGTGCGTGACACCAATTCCAAAGGCACGAGGGTCAACTACAGCGCGGTCATGGGTTCCATCATGTACAACACCCCGGCTGAACGGGTGGATGCTGAAAGCGTCAGCGGTTCTGTGCAACTGGACCTGGGCAAGGTGGGTGACCTGGAAGCATCTTGTATTAGTGGTCACGTGATTGTGTCCCTGGACTTGCTGCCTGGCGGCAATGTGGAAATCTCGACCGTGTCCGGTGACATCGTGATTGGTCCGCGCTAATCCAGCAGCGGCAACGGTATTATCAGATCAGGAACTGCGCCACGCGATCGATCAACCAATAGGATGACGGAATACCGATCAGGTAGGCGGCAGCGGTTTCTACCCGTCGCAGGGTCATGGCCTCGGTCAGGACCCTGCTTTGCTGCTGCAGTCTGTAGATCACCCAGATCAGCGCACTGACCACCAGGATGAAGGCAATCTGCCCTACTTCCACACCGAGATTGAAAAACAGCAGGGAAATCAGTATCTCTCTTTCCACCAGACCAATTTCCCCCAGGGCACTGGCAAAACCCAGGCCATGGAGCAGCCCGAAACTGAATGACACGATCAGGGGAAAGCGATAGGTCAGGCTATGACGATGATCACGACTGATCTCGTGCGCCAGAAACACGATAGACAAGGCAATGGTTGCTTCCACCGGCACGATAGGGATATTCACCAGGCCAAGGGCCGACAACGACAGCGTGATGGAATGGGCAATGGTGAAGCCGGTAATAGTCCACAGGATTCGGCGCAGGGTCTTCGCAATCACCAACAGGCCAAGAACAAACAGCAGGTGATCCGCACCGCCGATAATATGCTCAATACCGAGCTGCAAATACTGGGCAGCGACATTCCCCGGGGTTGGCTCTTCCGGAATGTCCCATTGATCCTTTGTCGGGGCCAGCATCGCCGTCAGGGTGCTGCCATCCATGAGCGTCAGCCGGTAAAAACTGGCCAGGGAGGGGTTGTAGTAAGGGTAGTCCAGTGACAAAGCGTGCCCATAAAGACCACCATCACATCGCACCGACCCGGTCGCAGTCCCCAGACCGGGCTGTATCACAGGCGCTTCACAATGCCCGGGCCAGACAACCTGAGGCATGTTGCCGACCTCGACGGTTTCGGGGACCCGCACCATGAACTGGAAAATGCCCGGCAACTGCTCGGTGATGGCAATGACCGCAGGACGGGCATCATGGGCTGCCGCTGGTAACGCCACCAGCAACAGGACAGTGGTCAGCACACGGCAAAGCCCCGTTTTTATTTTTCCCATATCGCTCACAGGGCTACCCTGACCTCGTAATCATCCACCACCCGGTCTTCGGCTTCGCGGCGATTATCCAGCGCTGTTTCATAACGCCAGTCATCAATGACCCGCTCACGAATGTCATCCAGGGCAGGAATGTACGGATCACTGCGCCGCAGCAGCATTACTAGGTGCCAGCCGTAGCGGGATTGCAGGGGGCCATACCAGTTTGCATCACCCGGTGTATAACCATCCAGTGCGACGACAAAATCCTCGTTGAAATTGTTGACCACGAAATCACGCGTGCGATCCACGTAGTTCTGCAAAAAAGGATAGCGGTCGCCATGAAGGCCGGCATCGTTGAAGCCGGTGTCGGCAATGGCCGGGGAATCCAGCAGGGCCAGGGCCTGATTTTTTGCCTCATCCCAACCACGCTCATCGCCGTCAAAAAAGATGTGGGTGAAGGTATATACCGAATCCACCTGGTAGTCATCCCGATGGGATTCATAGAAAGCCTGAATGGTGTCCTCATTGGCCTCCAGAGCCTGATTGACCAGGTTTTCCAGCAGAAACTCCACCTTCTGCACCAGGCGCTGGCGGATGATGTAATCCCCCTGGTCCATGCCCATGGCGAGGGCTTCTCGATACATGGCTTCCTCACGGACAAAGTCATCAATCAGACGTTGGCGCCCGGCATCATCCAGGGCATCAAGCTGCTGGCTGAACAACTCGGGCTGGAAGGCCTGGGCGCGAAATTGCATGAAGTTAAGCAGGCTGGTGCGATCCACGTTGATGACCTTGTCATTCAACACGCTTTCTTCGACAGGTTGATCGCTGAACTGGTAAGCCGCAAAGATCACCACCCCGACCAGCAGGAAATGGGTTAGCGGTTGTTTGAGCAGATTCATCATCGACAAGTTTCTTTTCAGTCCGACATCACAAGGGGCGAAAAGTATAGCAAGAATCAAAGCGGGCAGAGTCAATAGATTGAATTGCCTCCAACCCCTTTGACCCAGCCTGCGTGCACTATGACCCCTTTTTGCCGACAGCTACCCCTATTTTTATGCCACCGGTTTTTACTGGCTAACCAGCGCCTCCTGTTCCAGCCGCTGACCGATCACTTCCACCGTTTCCCGCAAAGCCGGTAACAAGGTGGCTATAGCCTGCTCCATGGTCAGCACATGGGAGCGCCAGGTGATATTCAGGCAACCGAACACCGTATTGGACACAATGATGGGCATGGCGATGGACTCCCTGCCATCGTCCACATGCTGGCGTCCCCTGTCATAGTCACCTCCAAAATCCGGTTCCCTGACGGCATAACCATTCTGTCGGGTGGTTTTGACCAGGTTGTCGATAGCCTTCCGGTCCCGAGCCAGCAGGTTGCCGGGCATATCCTTTTCCCTCAGACGCTGCAGAATCACGTCCCGCTCTTCACTGGCACAGAAACTCAGGTAGGCCCTGCCGGATGCCGAGCGCAACATGTTGGCCCTGAATCCCACCGGACCCAGCGGAATCTCATCAAAATAGCTGTTGGGACTGTTGGTCTCCACCACTTCCATGTAATCAAGACGCGGTGAGGAAAGCACCGAAGGCCACTTCACCCGTTCACACAGGGCCTGCATCAGGGGGGAAGCCACTTCCACCATCCAGTTTGCCTCGTCAGGCTGAGGGAAACGCTGGAACTCCAGATAGCTGGTCAGAAAGGCACCATCTGCCACTCGCTGCCAGATAAACCCCTGCTGGTGCAGGGTCAGCAGGATTCTCGTCAGGGTACTTTTGGGAATACCGGTTTGCCGATGCAGTTCATGCAGGCTGGCACAGCGCATTTTTTGCAGCACCTTGAGTACATCCAGGCCACGGGCCAATGCATGGATTTCCTTGACCCTGTATTCACGCATGCAGACCCGCCCCTTTTATAGTTTTCACCTGGTGAAATCTTGTATATTTGTAGTTTACTCAAATTCCAAATTGCAGGATATTCAATTCATCGACCGGAAAAACAAATAGCCGGCTCCACCGGGCATCCGTGGCCCGAAAACACAGGCTTGTAAGCGGCCATTCAGAGTTACAGGGGGAACCATGTCAGACAAGAAAAATCCTTTTCCCATGCCATCCGAAATTCCCGCCCTGGAAGGCGCGGAAAACTGGGGCGATATGTATCCGTACTTCACCCGGGTACAGCCAGAGGATGATGAGCGCTTCTGGTTCTACAACTCCATGCACTTTCCCGAGCCTATGGCCGCCTTCGACATGATTACGGCGGAAGCGGCCTATCACGCCATGGGCGCCTATGTAGCCCGCGTGTTTGCCTTTCCCACCGCCATGGGCATTGACTACCGCTGCATCAACGGCCGTATCTACATCACAGCCAATACCGTGAATGATCCGGCGGAGATCGAGAAACGCCTGGCCATCTTCCAGGAACGTGCCGGCCACTACTATGAAAACTGGAATGACATCTACGACTCCTGGGAAAAACGCATGGGTCAGCTGATTCGTGAGATGAACGCCATAGAGATTCCCCAGCTGCCGGATATCGAAGATGAAGCGGTGGTGAAAAACTCCACGGGCATCGCCCAGAACCATTACGTCCGTGAAGCCTTCAACAGTGTGATGGAGAAATATTCCATCATGTGGCAGCACCATTTTGAAATGCTCATGCTGGGCTACGGGGCCTACGTGGTGTTCTTCCAGTTCTGTAAACAGGCGTTCCCGGAAATCACCGACCAGACTGTGGCCCGTATGGTGGCCGGTATCGATGTATTGATGTTCCGCCCTGATGATGAGCTCAAGAAGCTGGCCAGACTTGCCGTGGAGCTGGGCATCAGCGATGTCTTTTCCACCGGTGGTGATCCCGAAGTGATCCTGACTGCGGTCAAGGCCCAGGGTGATGCCGGCACCAAATGGCTGGATGCCCTGGCGGAGGCCCGCGACCCCTGGTTCAACATTTCCATTGGCGATGGCTTCTACCATTTCGAGCGCAGCTGGAATGATGACCTGTCCGTCCCGCTCTCTGCCCTGCCTCACTACATCGAACTGATCAAACAGGGTGACAGCCTGGAACGCCCGACCGAGGCCCTGAAAGCCGAACGTGAGCGCATCATCAGTGAATACCGCGACCTGCTGGGCAGCGAGGAAGAAAAACACGCCTTTGACCAGATGCTGGCGGTTTCCCACCTGGTCTTCCCTTACGTGGAAGACCACAAGTTTTACTGTGAGCACTGGCTGACCACCAGCTTCTTCAACAAGGTGCGTGACTTCGGCCGCCTGCTGACCCGCCACGGCATGCTCGAAGACGCAGAAGATATCTTCCAGCTGACCCATGCCGAAATCAACATGACCCTGGGCAACCTGATGAATAGCTGGGCTGCCGGTTCCAAACCGGTCAACACCGGTTACTGGCCACCCATCATTGCCGAGCGTCGTCGCATGCTGGAGGTCATGAAGCAGTGGCAGGCACCACCAGCCATTGGCCCCATGCCTGAAAATATCGAAGATCCCGCCCTGCAAATGCTGTGGGGGATCACCACCGAAACCCTGCATAGCTGGGCTGCACCGGATGTGGAAAATGAAAACGAACTCAAGGGTTACGCCGCATCTCCTGGTGTCGTTGAAGGGGTTGCCCGCGTCCTGCGCGGCATCAACGACTTCGGCGATATCAAGGAAGGCGACATCCTGGTATGTCCGATCACGCACCCCAGCTGGAGCCCGTTGTTCAGCAAGATCAAGGCAGCGGTTTCCGACATCGGGGGCACCATGTCCCACATGGCCATCGTCGCCCGCGAGTACGGTATGCCGGCAGTGGTCGGCACCGGCCAGGCCACCAAGCGCATCCAGAGCGGACAACGTCTGCGTGTGGATGGCGACCGTGGCGTGGTCACCATACTCGAATAACCAGCCAAACGCTCACCACCGGCAGCTGGCCACAAGCCCCCTGCCGGTGATGCATCAATTCATTAACCGTAACAGACCTTTTCATGACTACAGCAAACACACAATCGCCTGTCCTCTGGTTCAAAGACATTACCCTGGAAGACCGCCCGGTCGTGGGTGGCAAAGGCGGCAGCCTTGGCGAACTCTGCCGGGCTGAAATTCCTGTCCCCTATGGTTTCGTGATCACCACCAGCGGTTTTACTGCCTACCTGGATGAACTGGATAACCAGCATGGCATCCGCGCCAGAATCAGCGCCCTGGATCCGGAAAATGTGCCGGTACTGAACCAGGTCTGCGAGGAAATCCGCGAGCTGGTGGCCACCGCCACCCCACCACAGTATCTGCTGGATGCCATCCTGGCGGCAGGCCGGGAACTGGGCACCGAGACACCGGTAGCCGTACGTTCTTCCGCCACCAGTGAGGACAGTGAAGAGGCCAGCTTTGCCGGCTTGCAGGATACGTACCTCTGGCAGAAAGGCCCGGACCAGTTGCTGGAAGCTGTGCGCAAATGCTGGGCCAGCCTGTACAACCCGGAATCGGTCGCTTACCGGTTGCGCCTCAAACTACCCGAGGATCAGCTTGCCATGGCGGTGGTCGTACAGACCATGGTGAATTCCCGTTGCTCTGGCGTCATGTTCACCCGCAGTCCGACTACCGGCGACAAGTCTGTTATTACTATCGAAGGCAGTTGGGGCCTGGGCTCCAGTATCGTCAGCGGCGAAGTCACGCCGGATAAATTTGTAGTCAACAAGATTACCAGCGACATCAACGCCCGGGATATCGCGGAAAAGCATATCGCCCACCTGCCCGATGACAATGGCGGCATTATTGAACAGGAGGTGTCTGCCGACCAACAGAAAGTCTCCTGCCTGAGTGATGCGGAAATCAAGTCACTGGCTGCCACGGCCCGCCAGGTGGAAAAACACTATGGTGTGCCACAGGATATCGAGTGGGCCATCGACCAGGATGATCGGATCATGCTGCTGCAGAGTCGTCCCGAAACAGTCTGGGCTGCCAGGGACAAGGCACCCGTTGCCAAGCCCACTGACAAGGCCTTTGGTCATATCTTCAATGTGCTGGGAGGCAAGAAATGAGCCTGTCCCATAAAGATGTCCAGGACATCCTGCGCCACCTGGAAGACACCAACTACGACGAACTGCTTCTGGAGACAGAAAACTATACCCTTAAGCTGAAGCGTGGTGAGGGGGGATGGACGCAACAAACGGAGACTGGAGTCAGGAGGCAGGAGGCAGGGATTGCTTCGATAGAATCTGTAGAGAATCAAAAAGAACCTGCACCGACTGAGGAAGGGCTCATCGACATAAGGGCACCGATTGTGGGAACGTTTTACCGGGCACCAAAACCTGGCGCTGATCCGTTTGTTGAAATCGGCAGCACGCTCAAACCGGATTCCGTGATCGCCATCATCGAAGTGATGAAGCTGATGAATTCCATCCCTGCCGGCGTTGCTGGCGAGGTGGTGGAGATCCTGGCTGAAGATGCGCAGTTTATCGAAAAGGGACAACTGCTCATGCGGGTAAGGCCTGCCTGAGCCATGAATATCAATCGCCTGCTTATCGCCAATCGCGGTGAAATTGCCGCCCGTATTATCCGTACCTGCAACCTGCTGGGCATTGAAAGCGTGCTGGCCGCTTCCGAAGCTGACCTGGATTCCGTGCCTGCACGCATGGCGACTTCTGTTATCAATATCGGCCCACCGCCGTCCCCGAAAAGCTATCTGAAGGTGGACGCCATCATTCAGGCCGCCATCCAGGAAAAGGTGGATGCCATCCATCCTGGTTATGGCTTCCTGTCGGAAAACACGGCCCTGGCCAAAGCCTGTGAAGAAAACGGCATTATTTTTATCGGCCCGACCATAGTCCAGCTCGATGCCATCGGTGACAAGCTCAAGGCGCGAAAAAATGCCGTGGATGCCGGCCTGCCGGTGGTCCCCGGCGGTTCCGTGAATGATCCTGAAGAAGCCGAAAAGCTCGCCAGTGATATCGGTTACCCGGTCCTGATCAAAGCTGTCGGTGGCGGCGGGGGTCGCGGGATGAAGGTGGTGCATGAGGCATCAGCCCTGGCAGACACCATGCTGCTGGCCCGCGCCGAAGCGGAAAACGCCTTCAATGATGATCGCCTGTATCTGGAATGTTACGTGGCCAGTGGTCGTCACGTGGAAGTGCAGGTGCTGGGTGATGGCATTGACGTCATTCATCTTGGCACCCGTGACTGTTCCATCCAGCGCCGCTACCAGAAGCTGGTCGAGGAAGCCCCGGCACCGAACCTGATTGACGACCTGCGCCATGCCATGGAACAGGCTGCTGTGAATTTCGGCAAACACCTTTCCTACCGTGGCGCCGGCACCGTCGAATTCCTGGTGGATGTCCAGCGCAACAGTTTTTACTTTCTGGAAATGAATGCCCGTATCCAGGTGGAACATCCGGTGACAGAAGCCATCACCGGCCTGGATCTGGTAGCCCAGCAAATCCGGGTGGCGGAAGGCCGCCCGCTCGGGATGACCCAGAATGACATCGCTTTTTACGGTCACGCCATTGAGTGCCGTCTGAATGCCGAGGATTGCCGCAATGATTTCCATCCCAGTCCCGGGTTGATTACCGCGGCATGCTTTGCTGCCGGTGAAGGCATCCGCCTGGACTCACATGTGGAGAGCGGCTACACCGTGCCGCCCTACTATGACTCCCTGTTAGGCAAACTGATTGTCTGGGGAACCGATCGTGATGAAGCCATCAGCAGACTCCGCTTGGCACTGGCCCGCACGGAAATTACCGGTGTGGAATCCAACATCATCCTGCACCGCACTATTCTGAATAATGCCGATTTTGGTCAAGGGGGTGTGGATACCGGCTTTCTGCCTGCACTGCTCGACACCGTGAACTGGGGAGACAACGACAATGCCTGAACTGAAACTTGTTGATGTCAGCATTCGTGACGGCAACCAGAGTCTGTGGAGCATGACGGGCCTTGGCACCAACCAGATCATGCAGGCGGCACCGATCATGGAAAGGGTGGGCTTTCGGGCTATCGATTTCACCTCGTCCACCCATATGTCCATGGCCATCCGCTCCCATCGTGATGATCCCTGGGAACGCATTCGCCTGATGAAACGCGCCCTGCCCGGCGTGCCGCTGCAATTCATTTCCACCGGCTTCCGCTTCATCAGCTGGGAAACAGCAGATCATGACTTCATGCGCCTGGCCTATCGCACCTTGATGAAAAACGGCATCGGCCGCTTCGTGCTGCTCGATCCCATGCATGACATGGACGCCCTGATGCAGGTGGCGCGCATCGTGAAGGAGGAAGGTGAAGCTGAAAACATGGCCGCACTGACCTACACCCTGAGTGCAGTGCATGATGATGCCTTCTACGCCAATTGTGCCCGGCAAATTGCCGCCTCTGGCCTCTTCGACCTGGTCTACATCAAGGATCCCTCAGGCCTGCTCACGCCGGAACGGGCCCGCATGTTAATCCCGGCCGTGAAAAAGGAAATCGGCAACATGCCGCTGGAATTGCATTCCCACTGCACCATTGGCCTGTCCCAGTTCAACTACATGGTGGGTGCCGAACTCGGCATCTCGGCCCTGCATGTGGCTATTGGTCCACTGGCCCATGGTTCATCCCTGCCCTGTGCCTCGCAGACCATTCACAACCTGAAAACCCACGGCTATGAAGTGGATGCCGATGAGAAAGCCATCAGGGAACTGGAAGCCTTCTACTTTGCCCTCGCCAGGGCCGAGGGACTGCCCAGCGGCCAACCGCAGGCCTACGATGCCTCGTTCCTCAGACATCAGATTGCCGGGGGGGTGATGACCACCACCCGCCGTCAGCTGGCTGAAGTCGGCCTGGAGCACAAATTTGATGAGGTGATGGCCGAGGTGGAAAGAGTCCGCTTTGAATTAGGTTCACCCATCATGGTCACGCCCTTTCCGCAGATCGTCACTACCCAGGCCATGTTCAATGTCATGGGCAGCGAGCGTTATGAACAGATTCCCGACCAGGCCATCCGTTATGTACTGGGCCGTTTTGGTCGCCCCACTGCCCCCGTGGATCCAAACGTGCTGGACCGCATCATGTCCCTGCCGCGGACAAAAGAGATCAAGGCGGAACCCATTATGATGACCCTGAAGGAACGACGCAGCCGTTTTACAACATCCATGTCTGATGAAGAGTTCCTGCTGCGGGCAGTCATGCCCAACGACCTGATTGACGAGATGCAGCCGCGTGCCCCTCACCAGCTGCATTACAATCCGCAGATTGCCCCGGTACTGAAACTGTTGAAAGGCATGAAAGAGAAACCTGCCCCTGCCTATTTCGAGGTGAAACAACCGGATTTCAGGCTTGTACTGGATAGCAGCAATCGCTGATACTGCCTTCCTGTTCTGCCCCGTCCAGCCAAGCCATCAGGAGTCAGTCCATGAAATGCGCCATTGTGTTAATGCTTGCCCTTACCCTGTCACCGTCAGCCCTGTTTGCCCAGAGTAATGCGCAACAGGCTGCCCATGACATGTTTGCCCGTTTCCTGTCTGCCATGACCAATGCCGATGTACCGACCGTCACCAGCCTGTTTACTGAGGACGCCCTGTTCTGGGGTACCGGCTCCAAATCCCTGGTAACAGACCCTGCTGGTGTCCTGGCTTATTTCACCCCGGTAGGCAACAACACGCCTGGTCAAACCTTGTGCCGCGCCCTGGATTATTCAGTGGAGGTTATTTCTGATGACCTGGCATTGCTGTCAGGCATGTGGGAGGTCGTGCCACCGGGTCAGGAAGGCCGAACTTTGCGCCTGAGCATGGCAGTGGCCCGCCATAACGACGAATGGAAAATCATCCAGTTCCACAATTCTGCTGTTCCGCAATAACACGAAAAGGCGAATTCCAGATTTATTCTTCTGGCGTGACCGCGTTGGTCATCATGCGCCAGGTTTTCTATTGACCGTCAGCCTGACGTTTGAAGACATGGATGTGATTGTTATTAACACCCTGCACGCGTTCGCCTGTGGTCTTGTCCAGCAGATCCATGGTGTAGGTTCCCCGCTCATAAATAATGTCACCGGCATGCACAAACTCTTCTGAATGCAGAGCCATCTTCAGGTCAAAGGCCGCGAGCAGGCCCAGGTAGGCATTTTCAATTTCATCAATACCCACGATCACCGGATTACCCGCTGGAATGATGATGCCGTCATCCGCAAAAGCACTCACCCCCAGGGCCAGGTTGCCCGCATTGAATGCCGCCTCGCCATTGGCCAGCAGGCGTTTTACGGCAGCAATATCAGACGCTTCATCCTGGGCCTGCACTGACAGGCTTGCTACAACGATGAAAAAGGAAAAGATGATTCCGGGATTGAACATGCGAAGACTCTTGACCCTGAAAGTACCGGGACCCCTTTCAGAGCCCCGGTAAAAAGCACGTCAGGTTAATGTGGCGTGCTGAAAAAATCAAAGAACAGTCCCATGATCACGGAGCAGATCACCAGGGTCAGCAGCATGACCGGCGTTCCCTTGCGGAACCAGACCGACGGTGTGATCGCAAACTCGGGGCGGCCAGTGTCCTTCGCCAATTTCTCGGAGATGGTCACGATGAACACGTTGGCAGTTGAGCCCAGGTGGGTACCGTTACCCCCCATGCCCACACCCGCAGCCAGTGACCACCATAAAGGGGACACATTCACTCCCTGGGCTTCCATACCCAGGATGATCGGGATCATCGCGGCTGTGAACGGAATATTGTCGATCATGGCAGACAGGATGGCAGCTACCCACATCAGGAGAATGGAAGCCATCAGCAGATCATCCTGGACAAAAGGTATGATGAATTGACCGATATACTGCAGGAAACGGCTGTGTTCCACGCCGCCAATCAGGATAAACAGGGCCATGAAAAATACCAGCAGGGATATTTCCACTTCGGCAAAGCTTTCATCCATGTCGGTATGGCTGGAGAGAAACACCAGGCTGGTCAGTCCAAGCGCCGATACAAACCATGGCTCCCAACCCAGACTGTCATGCATGATGAAACCCACCACCATGGCACCCAGTATCCAGAGGGACAACTTCCAGGTTTTGGGATCGGCCATTTTTTCCTTGTCTTCGAAGTGCGGCATCGTCGGGGTCACTGAAAGCTCCTTTCTGAACAGTACTTTCAGGAACAGCACGGTACCTACCCAGGCACAGAACACGATGAAGCCCATATGGGCAAAAAAGGTATTAAAGTCGATATCGGCAGCAGAACCGATCATCAAATTGGGGGGATCACCCACCAGGGTGGCCACGCCACCGGTATCAGACAACAGGGCGGCCGCCAGCAGGAACGGAATGGGACTGACACTCAGTGCCTGGCAGATCAGGATGATCAGGGGACCAAAAATCACCACGGTGGTGACGTTATCCAGTAACAAGGATAACACGGTGACCAGCGTGCCCATCATCACCAACAGCAGGTACAGACGACCCTGGCTGAGATCGGCAATGGTATAGGCCAGGGCCTGAAAGCCCCCGGTGGGAATCATGATGGCCACGATGGTCATCATGGCACCAAGCAGGAATACCACGTTCCAGTCGATGGCCTCCAGGGCCAGTTCCGGACTGTAATACCCAAAGTACTGGCCCACCAGCACCATGGAGCCGGCTCCTGCCAGCGCAAATTTGGCACGGTGAAAACCGTGAACACCTTCAGTAAATATGCCTATAAATGTCACAGCCAGAACAATGCCGGAAACCAGCATTTCATTATTCCAGACCAGTGTTTCCATAGTTCCTCCCGGGAATAAACGGAGACAACGGGCAAAACCGCAGCTTCGAAAAATGTAAATATATAAACATGCCGTATACAGAACAGGATGTTCTGCATGCGTAATTCGTTTTCTTAAATTCAGGCACAGATGCGCCATAGCTTTTTGGTCGCGGGCTGTGCTGGGGCCAGGGACGGCCGAAGTGTGAGCGGGTGAGAAAAAAGCGGTGAGATTATAGAGCCATTGTTTTCAGAAAGAACACTGTTTTTTTACCCTGTAACATTAAGAAAATGTGAATTTTCCACCAGCAGCTGAATATTCCGAAGGCGTGGGTAAAAGCTGAAATGGCAGGGTATTTTTTATAGAATACCCATTTCCCGACCGACCAGTACCCGGGCAACCCGTACAACCCCGAATTCACTCATTTCAAGCGTCAGTTACCGGGCATTCAGTCAGGCATACAAGGCGATATATTTAAGGAAACATGCATGCGACTGGAAGCCATCACTATCGGCGACAATCCCCCCGAAGACCTCAATGTGATTATTGAAGTCCCCATTGGCGGCCAACCCATTAAATACGAGATGCACAAGGACTGGGGCACCCTGGTGGTGGATCGTTTTCTGTATACCCCCATGGCCTACCCCGGCAATTACGGCTTCGTGCCCCATACCCTGTCAGAGGATGGCGACCCCATTGATGTCATGGTGTGCAATACCCGCCCCCTGATGCCGGGCTGCGTGATCAATGTTCGCCCTATCGGTGTACTGGTCATGGAGGATAATGCCGGCATGGATGAAAAAATCATTTCCGTACCCTCGCCGCACCTGACCCGACGTTATGAAAAAATCCGTAACTTTTCCGACCTGCCGGAAATCACCCTGGACCAGGTGGCTCACTTTTTTGAACACTACAAGGACCTGGAACCGGGCAAGTGGGTGAAAATCGGCGACTGGCAGGATGCGGACCGGGCCAAGGTACTCATTAATGAAGCCATCGAACGTGAAAAACAACACAAGCAAGAAGGAAACCAGAAATCGTGACCAGTGAAGCTGCCATCAACAGACTGAAATCCACCAAAGGCTTTGTCTTTGATATGGACGGCACCCTGATTCTGGGTGACAAGAAAAACAACAACATGCAAACGCTGCCGGGGGCGCCGGATTTCATCAACCTGCTGATAGAGAACAACATCCCTTATGTAGTGATGACCAATGGCACAGCCCGCAGTCCTGCTGCCTATGTGGGTGTGCTCAGTGAGGCTGGCATTCCGATGGATGCCAACACGATGATGACGCCAAGCAGTGTGGCTGCCATTTACCTGAAGGAGCACGGCTACAAGCGCATCATGGTGATGGGTTGTCCTGGTGTATACGAACCATTGCAGGATCTAGGCCTGGAAGTGGTACTTTCCAGTGAAGAGAACCCGGGTCCTGTAGATGCGGTCTACATTGGCTGGTACCGTGAATTCGGTTTTAAAGACATCGAAAATGCCTGGATTGCCTGCAAGGACGGCGCCGAGCTGTTCACCGCATCCGATGTCCCCTTTTTCGCCTCGGCCAACGGCCCGGCCATTGGCACGTCCTGCGCGCTGGCTGCCGCGCTCAAACCCCTGACCGGAAAGGATGCCATCGTTCTGGGCAAGCCTTCTGTTTATGCCATTGAAGCCGCCGCGAATCACCTTGGTCTGAAGGTCGAAGATATTGCCGTGGTCGGTGACGACGCCAACCTGGAAGTACCCATGGCGAAAGACAACGGTGCCCTGGCCATTTATGTGCATACCGGCACTGGCGGCCCCAACGCCTTTGATGATCGCCCGGAATCCACCTGGCCGGATATTTCCGTTGCCAACGTGGGTGAACTGGTGGCACTTTACCGGGATGGTCAATAAGCCCATCCCCACCAACCTGCAGCGGGTACTCCTGGTCAACCCCACCAAGTACCTGGGCAACCTGCTTTTGGCCGGCGGCCTTATGCAGGCATTCTCCCGGCATTGCCAGGCACAGGACATTCAATGCCGGTTCGTGCTGGATGACAGCTTCAGGGAGTTGTGTGGCCCCTGTTTTCCGGCAGATGCCATCATCTGGTTCCCCCGTCGGGCAATCGGCCAGGCCGGTCTGACGGGAAAACTATCCCTGTATGTGAACTGCCTGAAACAGATACGTGCTTTCAGGGCCGATCTGGCCTTTAACATCGAGGAAGACTCAGCCACCAGCCACCTGACACGACTGTCCGGAGCCGGCTTCAAACTGGGGTGCAGCCCGTTGAAGCATCAGCGGGGTTACGACCATGTCCTGCCCCTGGCTTTTGAAAACCGTGATCCGGCAAAGGCTCATCGCTGGCACAGCTTCCTCGATGTGTTTACCGCCCTTGGCATGGAAGAACCGGAACCCGGCTATCTGGACTTTGGCAAACTGACCGTGCCCGAGGCACTTTCAGGGAAACTTCACGCAGCCGGCTGGCATAACTTTAAAA
>Ga0181582_10002304_pt1 | contig 15087 bp, 6 predicted proteins | sample 071ome_32_FD_132438 | JGI IMG/M metagenome (GOLD analysis project Ga0181582, IMG submission 132438) | Coastal salt marsh microbial communities from the Groves Creek Marsh, Skidaway Island, Georgia - 071405AT metaG (megahit assembly) | ecosystem: Environmental > Aquatic > Marine > Intertidal zone...
ACCCCGAACCCCGAACCCCGAACCCCGAACCCCGAACCCCGACCGCCCCTCCCCGCAGGTGACGGCCGACGGCGACAAGCAGGCCGACGGCGACAAGCAGGCCGACGGCGACAAGCGGGTGGCCGCCCCGGTCGACAAGAAGCGCAAGGCCCCCGCCGGCCCCCTGGCCCCTCGCCGCCGCAGCGTCCCTGCGTGGTCCGCCCTGCGCGCTGCCGCCGTTGACGTGGACGTATCGGACGACAAGGTCGTCGTGAAGGCCGACGTCCCCGGCGTGGACAAGGATCAGCTCAAGGTGACCGTCGACGACGGCGTCCTCACCGTCTCGGGCGAGCGCCGGGAGGAGCGCAGCGCGAGGGGGCACTACGAGAGGGCCTTCGGGCGCTTCTCGCGCTCGGTCCGCCTCCCCGACGGGGTCCGCCTCGAGGGGATCACCGCCCGGCACGCCAACGGCGTCCTCGTGGTCGAGGTGCCGCGGGACGCGCCCAAGAGGCCCGAGCCCCTCGCCATCACCGTCGAGTAGGGTTCCCTCGGGGGCCGGGGCGGCGGAGCTTTTCGCGCAAGTCGAGCCCCGCCCCGGACCCCGGACAGCCCTGCCGAGCCCCTTCCCAGCCCCAAGATAGACGATGCACAGTTTGAAACGTAAGAGACCAGTTTGAGACGTAAGAGACGCGCCGGCCCTCACCGCAGCGCGAGCCTCCACATCGACACGAGCCTCCCCGCCGCCCCCTCCACCGCCGCGCTGGCCTCCTCCCTCTCGCCCCCGCCGACGCGCCGCAGCGCCTCCAGTCCCGCCGCCTGCAGCGGACCCAAGGGCCCGCCCGCGTCCTCCAGCCCCCTCGACAGCGCGGCTGCCTCCCGCAGCCACGCGAGGGCCCCTGCGCCTCCGCCCGCGCGCTTCACGAGGGCGGCCACCCGCTGGACGAGCACCTGCGTCGCGCCGCCGCGCGCCCGCGCGCCGTCGCCGTCCCCCGCCCCCCCGTCCCCGTCCTTGACCTCCCGGTCGAGCCCTGCGGACAGCAGGGCCGCCCAGCACGCGGCCCGGAGCGCCGCCGGGGGGTCGCCCGCGGCACCGGCCGGGCCGCCCCCCAGCTCCGCCCAGCCCCGCCCCCGCGCGAGCGGCTCGAGGACGCGGGCGAGGACCTCGTCGGCCTCCGCGTCGGTCAGGCACGGCCCCAGGTGGAGGGCCGTGGCCACCATGGCCCGGCGCAGGTCGGCCGGGGGGTGGCGCCCCGCGGCGGCTGCGGCACGGTCCGCCACCCCCGCTGCCCCCTGGGTGACAACGGCCGCTGCCAGGCCCCACACCTCGAGGTACGCCTGCCGGTAGGACGGCTGCCCGGGGCGCCCACCTTCGCCCGGGGCGCCGCCCGGCCCCTCGGGCTCCCCCGTCTCCCCCATCTCCGCCGGCCCCCCCGGCTCCCCCGTGCCCGCGCCGGCGGCCTCGCGGCATGTGCGCAACGCCAGCCGCGCCTCCCGCTCCGCCTGGACGGCCGCCTCCGCGGCGCCCTGGGCGTCCGCGGAGACCAGGGTCTCCCCCAGGGGCCCGAACGGGCGCCCCATGCGGGCCCGCGTCAGTGCCCCGAGCGTCGCCACCGCCGCCCCGAGGGCGTCGGCCGCCTCGCGCGCCGCGCCGGCGTGCCGCGAGGTCTGCCCGGCGCCGTCCGGGAGGCTGGACGCGACGCGCTGCGCCGCCGCGGCGACGGTGCCCACGGCGGACCTCGCCACCGTCAGGGCGGGCAGCAGGCCCCCCAGGGGGCCGCCCCCCGCGGCGGGGGGGGCCCCAGCCAGGGCCTCCCGGATCGCCGGCAGGGCGACCCTGGCGAGCATCTCCGCCCCGGCACGGCACGCCCCGCCGGCGGCGGGGCCCTCGCAGGCGCCCGTCAGGTGCCCCGCCATCCGCACCATGCCTCGCTTCTCTTCTTGGGGGGCCGCCCCCGCCCTCGAGGGGTGCGCCGCGAGGGCAAGGGCGGCCAGGGCGGCGCCCCTCCCCAGGGACCCGCCGCAGAAGATCTCGGGGAACTCCCCCGCGGCCTCGGCGATCGTGTCGGCGCGCAGGGGGCTCCGGCAGCCGTCCCGCACGAGGAGGGCCGCCGTGTCCCCCGGGGAGACCAGGGCGGCGCACCGGAGCAGCGCCAGGTCCGCCCCGGCGACGCCCAGCGCCCCCCGCCCCGCCCCCCCCCCCGGGGCCGGGACGGGGCCCGGCTGCCAGCGGTCCCCGCCGGCGGCGCCGCCCGCGAGGCGGTTGAGCACCGCCTGGAGCCTCTCGGCCAGCGCCGCCCGCAGCTCCGCGACCCAGGGGGGGGGTTCCTCGGCCCCGCGCCACAGGGCGGCGTCCAGGGCGGGCACGAGCGCCCCCCCGCGGCCGTGCTCCCGCGCCAGGAGCGCGCCCAGGGCCCTCCCCTCGGGCCCGCCGCCCATCAGGACGCCCACCGCGAGCCTCCCGAACTCCCCGGCCAGGGGTCCCCGCAGCACCGGGAGCCCGACCGTCGCCGCGACGCAGAGCAGCGTGCCAGGGGTCCAGATGCCCGGGTACGGCCGGCGGGGCGGCGGGGGCCGGCCGGCCCCGGGCGCGCCCCGCGCGGCGGCGGAGAAGTGCTCCACGATGCCGCGGACCTCGGGGGAGACGCCGCTGTGGATCTCCGCGGCCGCCCGGGCGACGAGCAGCACGAGGTCGCGGGACCACCGCGGGCCCTCCGAGGCGCCCGTGCCGGGGGTCAGGACGGCGCGCGCCGCGGCCGCGGCCCCTTCGAGCCACCCCGGCGCGGGGGCGGCGGGGGGCGCCCCGCCGTCGGGGGAGTGCACCCGCTCCCACGCGGGGTGCCTCCCCGGGCCCGACTCCAGGGGCCGGCCCCAGGCCCCCGCCCCCTCGGCCAGGTCGCGGAGGATCTTGAGCCTCGCGCGGGCCAGGGACACGGCCTGGAACCTCCCCCGGGCCGCCTCGTTGGGGGCGGGCCCCTCGCCGCCCGCCGCCGCGGCCTCCCCGGCCGCGCCCACCATCTCCCGCATGGCCTCCCTCTGCAGGGCGTCGACGTCCCGAAGCACCTCCCCAATCGCGTCGCCGAGCCCCTCCACGTGGCGGCGCAGCGCGGCCGCGTCCTCGGCGCTGGCCGCCTTGACCAGCGAGGCCGCCACCCCGCACGTCGCCTCGAGGCATCGCAGCACGGCGGTGCCAGACGCGGGCAGGGGGGTGGGGCCGCGGGCGCCGGAGAGCGTGACCGCCCGCGCCGAGGACAGCAGCCGCTCCAGGCACCCGCCGAGGCAGTCCTGGGAGCACGCCCACTCGGCCGGCTCCGCCGAGAGCGCCTCGGCGGCACCGCCCAGGGCGGCCGCGACTGCCGCGTCGAGCCCCGCGGCGGTGGCTTCCGTGAGGGGGCACCTGTCGTGCTCGGCGAGGGCGGTGATCAGGGTTGCGCTGGCCGCCCGGATGCTTACGCACACGGCCGGCGACCCCAGGGCCGGCCCGGGCGCGGCGGCGTCCTCGGGCGCCGCGGGCCCCGCCGGCGGGCGCAGCCGCGAGTCAAGGACTGCCGCGGAAGCGAGGTCCCACTCCAAGCCGAGGGCGCACGCGACGAGGAGGGCGGCAGGCGGGGAGACGAGGGGCAGCTCCGGGGACCCTGCCCAGGGCCGGCGCTCCCCGGTGAGCCCGAGCGTTGGGTCGACAGGGTGGCACGTGGCGTCCGCCAGCCAACGGGCCGCGAGGGCGCGGGCGGTCGGGGACGCGGCGCCTGCCGCGAGCTCCTCGACCGCCGCCACGGCGACCGCGGCCCCCGGGCCCCCGTCCCACCCGGCGCGGTCCGCGGCGGCGCAGCGCGGGCGGAGGCCGAGCAGGCACATCTCCCCGCAAGCCCGCGCAGGGTGCCCCGGGGCGGGCGACGCCGCCCAGCGCGGACCCCGTTCGACGCCGAGGGTGTTGCCCAGGGAGGTCAGGGCGCGCCGGGTGCGGCGCTCCGCGTCGGCCAGGCCGAGGGGCGGCGTATTAGTGCCGCCGTCTCCCATCGGGCGCGGCTTCAGTGCGACTTGCCGGCGTCAGCTGGCGGCCCAGGCGGCTGCCGGCGAGCGGTGTACTGGCGGAGCCTGACCGGGAGGACCCAGAACACAACGGCGAGCAGCAGCGCCCACTGGACGACGTCCAGCGCCCCGACCTCGTACACCCGAGCGTCCGCGTCGGGCATGCCGATCGCGGGCTGCGGCCCTGCGGGCGCCCTTAGAGCTCCCCGGGGCCCTGCTCACGCAAGCGGGCCAGGCGCTCGTCGTTCCTCTTTCGGATTCGCCGCCACGCGATCTCCTGCTCCCGCTCGCCGAGCTCGGACCAGTTGGGGATGCGAGACAGGGTCCCGTCCTCGGCGACGACGAGAGGTCTGCGGGGGGCGCGGCGGGGTCGGCTCAACGGCGGGGAGGGGGAGGAGGGCACCGAGCGGCAGGTGCGGGGAGGGGAGGGAGGACGCACCCGAGGTGGTCGAGCTTAATAGTGCTCGCTCCCGAACCCAAAGCGATGGAATCTCCGCGACCGTCTGCTTCCGGGAGCGCGCCTTCCACCCCACTCTGCGCGGTTCAGGGGCGCGGGTCGGAACGCAGAATCAGGGCGACGCCACGAGGAGTCTGGGCGAGGACCCGCCCCTTCCCGCCTCTCTATCAGAGTTGAAGCTCACCACCGCAAGGGGCGTGGACAGAAGAACGAGGAGGGCAAGGGCAATAGCGCAGATGTGTCTCCTGACTGCCATCGGGCTCTCGAGCAATAGGTTGAGGGAGAGCCGGGGCAGGGGGGCGTGGATACGCCAAGAGTGGTGTAATGGATGGCTCAGACGTGCAGATGTGTCGACTAGTAACACAGTTCGTCAGTGTTCCAGGTAGGCGGGAGGCGAGGGGCTGCAAGTTGCAGCAACAGGAACTTTGCGTTTCACCGGCGTCAGACACGGGAGACCCTCTCCCTCGTGCGGGGCTCCGGACTTCAGGTCCGTCCTATTGACACGTCTCCGGAAACTTTCACGGAAGGGCGCAGACATCTCCCGCGAAGACCAGGTTTCGACCGCGAATCTCCCGCTGTTTGGGGGGGCTCGAACCTCCCTTTGTCGGAGAATTGGTGGGGAAAGCGCGGGTTTGGAGTCTATCCAGGATGAGTGACGTGGAGAAGGAGCAGGCTGCCCTGCTCGAGGACGTTTTCGGGAAGGACTCGGACGAGGAGGGGCCGCAGCAGGGCGGGCCCAACGAGGCGGGGGACGCGCCTGCTCAGGGCCCATCTGCCGCCGATTTGGAGGACGACGACCAGGAAGCCCGCGATGCTGGTGCGTATCTAGCACAAGGCTTCTATGGCCCCGGCCGTAGGCGCATACAGCGACCGAATGGCCGCCTCCCGGCTCTTTCCCCAAGACAGCCCGGGTCTGGGGACCTTGGAAGAGCGACGACCTGCCGCGTCCACCTCCTTGTTGCGATTCGTCGCTGAGATCGGCTGAAATGGGGGTTATGCCACGTTTCAACCTGCACGCAGGGGAGCCCGGTCCCTCAGCGCCCGCGCCAAAGCCGACCAAGCAGAGAATGCAGCTTCAGGCCCCCCTCCTGGACCTCCCCTCGAACGAGCACCTATTCGTGGCGAAGCCGACGAACCAGTTCGATGCCTTCGAGGCCCCCTACGACGAGGCGGCGAGGGCGAGCCTGATGGACGACATGGAGTACCTGGACAACGTGGGCCGGCGGATGGTCAAGATGAGTCACTACTCGGGCGTCCGGTGGCGGTGGGGGCGGGACGAGGAGGGGAACCCAGCCCTGGAGAGCAACGCCCGGATGATCCAGTGGAGCGACGGGAGCCGGAGCCTCAAGGTCGGGGACGAGTACTACGACGTCAAGCAGCACGAACTGGGCCGCGACGCGCCCTTCCTTTACGCGCAGCTGGGCAAGGGGCTGCACCAGTGCCTGGGGCAGCTTCGCAACAACCTCAAGTTCACTCTCCCCACCGACTCCAAGTCCGCCCGGCTGCTCCTCAAGCAGGCCGCACAGGTGGCCGCTAAGTCGCAGAGCAGGGTCGGCTTCGGGACGCAGAAGATATCGGCCCTAGCGCGCGAGAACGTGGCGGTGGAGCAGGAGAAGGCGGCTGCTGCGGAGAAGCGCCGGCGGCAGGAGCTGGCCCGGGCGCAGCGGGAGCGGCAGTCCGGAGGGGGCGGGGGCTCCCGGGCGAGGCAGCCGTACGGACTCACGGCCGAATACCTCGACGAGGACGATGCGGACGACGACTTCGTGGTCGGGGGCGAGGAGGACGCCGGGAACGAGCTGGCGCGGATGGACCGGGACGAGCTCGACGAGCGGGCCGCGCTGGAGCGGATCAAGGACGCGAAGCGGGGCCGGGAGGCGGGGGACGACGGGGAGGCGCACAAGAGGCACCGGCACCGCGCCGTCATCTCGGACGATGAGGATTGAGTCAATTTTGAACGGGCTGGATCGAGTCACCCCCCCCCCGCGGACCCCCTGCCTGCCCAGGGCCCGACGGGCGGTCCGCCCCGCCGTTGAGGGGCCGATCCCCTGTTCCCGCCCCCCCCCCCGCGCTGCTCAAGTCGCCGCCCCCGTCCTTGCTCGCCCCCAGTTGCATTCGCGTGTCGCCCGAGCCCCGCCCCGCCCGATCCCCGGACCCCCCTGCCCCATTGGAGGCGTGCCGCAGGGCCAAGGTTCAGCTCCCGCTAGTGCACCTCTCGCTTGCCTGTGACCCGAAGCGACATGTCGACGTGCTCTTACACGACGGTCTCCCCCCCGATGCTGCGTGCGTTGGCCAAGACGGTGGGCGCGAGCCGCTCCCTACTGCCTCGCGACCTCGTGGTGAGAATCGGCCCTGTACGTTTAGCCGCCTCTGGCGTCGTCGTTGTCGAGCTTTCGGGAATATTACGCAGCTGAGGACGTTTATGACGATGTAACGCGTGTGTATGTCGCAAATGAATCCCTGTGTACATCTCAACGACTGCGGCGACGCGCGTTCCCCCTCGTCGCGGTCGATGGGCGGGCCATCGGCTGCTCGGACCCAAACTCCAGCGTTCTTGAGGTGAAGAGCTACGTATCTCGCCCTGTTACGCAGACTTCAAGGCAGCAGAGGGACGTGACGAGGATCGTGACCTCCGCCGCGGATGTGGCGTCCGCCGAGACGAAGTCGGGGGGCGTCACCGAGGTGGGCACCCCCCCTCCTCGCGCGGAGCCCCCCCATGACGCCGCTGTGGCGCTTCCGCCCCCCCGGGCCTCGCTCTGAGGCTGACGCCCGGCATCTCGTCGCTCTGCGCAGATCCCCAAGTTCACGAAGCGCCTCCGTGTCGAGGACCTGACGGGCTCCAAGGCAGACGCCGACGCATGGGTTGGCAAGGAGGTGGAGATCGGGGGTTGGGTGCGCACGGTCCGTGACCAGAAGAATATCGCCTTCGTCAACCTCAACGACGGCTCGAACGTGTCGGGCGTCCAGATCGTCCTTGGCGACGACACGGACGGTATCGAGCTCGTCCGCGACGGCGCGGTGACCCTAGGGGCGGCTGTCAGCATCGCAGGGGTCGTGGCTGCCTCCAAGGGGGGCAAGCAGGCCGTGGAGATCCAGGCCTCAAAGCTCAGCATCATCGGAGCGTGTCCGTCCGACACTTACCCGCTGCAGAAGAAGAAGACCTCCCTCGAGTTCCTCCGGGGAATCGGGCACCTCCGCGCCCGGACCAACACCCTGGCTGCCGTTCAGCGCGTGCGCTCCACCCTGGCCTACGCGACGCACGAGTTCTTCCAGGATAACGGCTTCAAGTACCTGAACTCGCCCATCCTCTCGACGTCGGACTGCGAGGGGGCGGGGGAGATGTTCCAGGTGACGACGCTGCTGTCCAAGTACGAGGAGGAGCAGCGGCTCCCGAGGGTCGGCGAGGGGGAGATGAAGGAGCTCGCGGCCGCCGTGTCGACCCAGGGCGCCGCGGTTAAGGCCGCCAAGGCGGGCGGGGGCGACAAGGCCCGGGTGGAGGAGGAGGTGAAGAAGCTCCTCGAGCTCAAGGACCGGCTGGCCGCGGCCGAGGCGGGGTCCCGGTCAGTGCTCACTGGGGGGCCCGGCGGCGGGGTCGACTACTCGAAGGACTTCTTCGGGGACAAGACCTTCCTGACCGTGTCGGGGCAGCTCCAGGGCGAGATCTACGCCACGGCCATGGGCGACGTTTACACGTTCGGGCCCACGTTCCGGGCCGAGAACTCCAACACCTCTCGGCACCTGGCCGAGTTCTGGATGGTTGAGCCCGAGATGGCCTTCTGCGACCTCCCTCGCGACATGGCCTGCGCCGAGGCCTACCTCAAGCACTGCCTCCGGGCCGCGGTGGATCGGTGCCCCGAGGACATGGCCTTCTTCGACCAGTTCTTCAAGAAGGGCCTCGTCGACAACCTCACCACGATGGTGGAGCGCCCGTTCTTGACCATCACGTACACGGACGCGGTGGCCGAGCTCAAGAAGGCCAAGGTCAAGTTCGAGTACCCCGTCGAGTGGGGGGTCGACCTGCAGTCGGAGCACGAGCGCTACCTCGCCGAGACGGTCTGCGGGGGTGTCCCGGTCCTCGTCACCGACTACCCCAAGGACATCAAGGCCTTCTACATGCGCCTGAACGACGACGGTGAGCCCCCAGAGTGACAGATGCCGCGCCCGGCGGTGGACGCCCCTGCCGCCTCCCCACCCCCGCCCTTCCCGTGACGGCCGGGGGTCAGGACGCCAACACCGCGCCCCCCGTTGCTCCTGCCCGCAGGCAAGACGGTGGCCGCCATGGACATGCTGGTCCCCGGCGTAGGCGAACTCATGGGTGGATCGCAGCGCGAGGAGCGACTGGACGTGCTGGAGGCCCGCATGGCAGAGTGCGGCCTGGAGCCCGAGCCTTACTGGTGGTACACTGACCTTCGGAGGTACGGCTCGGTGCCGCACGCTGGGTTCGGCCTGGGGTTCGAGCGCCTCGTGCAGTACACGACGGGCGTGGAGAACATCCGCGACGCCATCCCCTTCCCCCGTTACCCCGGCTCCGCCAACTTCTGACCTGCACCTCGTCGCGTCAAAGAGGTCGGTACTGTCAGTTGACCACCGGGTCAGGGGCCACCCTGAGTGGTTGGTCCCCGGGGCACCACCGTCCGGGGACCCCGGACTCCGGGGTTGAATCGGTGGGCATCAGGCTCTCTCGCAACCAAAAACCCCGACACGACCCAACTCTCGCGATCAATCGCGTACGGGATCGCTGGCTCTCCCGGGACGGCCGCTGAAGGGCGTTCTCAAGGGCCGGCACGCCGCTTAAACCAACCGGTGCGTTTTCGCTGCTCGACCACGAACCCGACAATGCCAACAAAGACTGGCCCAGAAGACCCGTTTGCGATGGCGATATGCCTACAAGTTGCACCCCCTGTCCCGGCCGAGTTCTGGCCGATTTCCACCTCCGAGAGCATGGGCTCCGCACTGCCGAAATGGCCGACTCGCGCTCTATATTGTGACCGCAGACGCCGCATTATCGGCGATCAACTAGGTATATAGTAGCCTCAAACGTCGTTGGTCCCTGTGGGAGCCCGACGGGGCGCGACATTGTCCACGGGGGCGGTGCTCCCGACCCCAACATGTGCGAATCCGTGCAGTTCGAGGTGCGCAGGGGCGTCGGCTTCCCGTGCTCTCGCACAGACGATGGAGTATGCTCGACCAGCTTCACCATACCGCGTCCAACCTTCCATCTGTCGCATCGCGGGAGGGGTCGTGGCGCCGGGAAGTCTGCCCACCCAGGGCAGAACGTCGGCGCGGGTTTCGGGACCGCCGAGCCCTATCGCGCGGGTAGGAGGTCTACCCACCGAAAGGGGTCGCCGTTCGCGTGGATCGCGGGCCCAGAGCCCGGACGCTTGGCCGACTCTCTGGGGCGCGCCCTCCAGAGCGCCGTCCTAGGGGCCATCAGCCTGGCGTCCCCCCCCACGGCGGTCAAGGAGCTCTCCCAGAAGCTGTCGAGCCACGTGCGCCTGCCCGGGCAGGTGTCCCGGGAGGACCTGGCGCGGCACTCGAAAGCTCTCGGTCTCAGCGGGGTGTGGGTGGACGCGTTCCTGCGCGACCACGGGGCCGGCCAGGGGCTCCAGGTGCAAGGCTCCCTGCACCGTCGGGACGTGCTGAGGGAGTTCGAGCAGTACGCGGAGCGGCACGAGGCGTCGCTGCGCCATTCGTTCGTGGCCATGGATGCCGACCACGACGGGCAGCTCGACCTGCAGGAGCTCCAGGCGGGGCTCGCGGCGGTGGTGATCGACTGCCCGCGGACCTGCTCCGTGTCGCGGGCCTGCCCGGACAGCATCCGGGAGATCTGCGCGCACGTGAAGGCGGCGGGGGCGTGCCGGTGCAAGGGCGCGACCTTCGACTACGCGTGCTTCCGAGAGCTCTACGTCTCCCTGCCCCAGGGGTCGTACCCTCACGTCGACTACTTTGCGCCCCGGGCGTCGGTGGAGCGGTGCGAGACCGGGGGGTGTGTCGTCAACCACGACGTCAAGCACACGGCGGCCTCGCCGTGGGGCCACCTCGTCGCCGGCGCCGCTGCGGGGGCAGTCTCTCGGACGGCGACCGCCCCGCTCGAGACGCTGCGCCTCCAAGCCATGACGGGGGCCGCGGGGGGGATGGGGGTCCTGGCGGCAGCCAAGGACATCCTCGTGCACGAGGGGTGGCGGGGAATGTACCGGGGCAACCTCATGAACGTCATCCGCGCGGGGCCCCAGAAAGGCCTCGACTTCATGGCTTTCGACATGGCCCTGGACCGGGTCACCCGCCTGGGCCACCACCTGCAGCAGCGGCGCGGCCGGGTGCCCCCGGGCACCGCCGAACCAGGGGACCCCACCGTGTTCCAGACGCTGCTGGCCGCGGGCATCGCGGGGGCGTGCACGAACGTGACTCTGTACCCGCTCGAGGTGGTCCGGTCCCGCCTCACGGTCGACATTGCGGGGCGCTACCGGGGAATCCTTCATGCGGCGTGGTGCGTGGCGCGAGACGAGGGCCTGCGGGGGCTGTACGGGGGCCTCGGGTCGAGCGTGGCGGCCATCATCCCCGAGGCCGCCATCACGTACGGCCTCTTCGACATCCTCAAGCGGAGGTACCAGGCCGCGTCGGGCCGCCCCGACGTCCCGGTGCTCCCAGCCGTCTCGTTCGGGGTGGTGTCGGCCCTATGCGGGCAGCTCACCGCCTTCCCGCTCGAGGTGGTCTCCCGGCGGCTGCAGGTGCGCGCGTCCTCAGCGGGGACCGTCGTCGCCAAGGAGCACCTCCCCGCCGCACTCGCCCGCATCGCCCGGGAGGAGGGTGTGGGGGCCCTCTACCGAGGCATCGTCCCCGCGACGCTCCGTGTGGTGCCCATGGCCATCTTCTCCTTCGGGACCTACGAAGTGGTCCGCGCGGCCATTACTAGGCTTGAGGAGAAGCAGGCGGAGGCAGAGGCGCTGCACGTGGTGCCCGGCGCGCTGGAGGCGCCCGCGGCCCCCCTCGGCCCCGTGGCCCCCTCGGCCGGGCCCCGGGGGAAGAGGGACCCCGTGTGCTTCAAGGAGGGGGGGACGGAGAGGTTGCGGGACGCAGCGGGTGGCTCATTCGACTGGGGCCCGTCATCGGGGTGCTCGGGAGTGAGCTGAGGTCTGAAAAGTCTGAAAAGTGAAAAGTCCTGAGGATTTGGTGGAGCACGGGAGGGGTGTCTGTCCTGATGATTGACCCAAGGCGCCACGCCGGGGACGGTCCCCACCGCACACCCCTGCGCACCCCTAACCGCCCACCCCACCCGCCCGCGCCGACCAAAATCACCACAACCTCCGATCCCTGGCGCTCTGGCCCACATCCCCGGCCACAGGCGCTGCGCGGGGTGCTGACCGAGGGAGCGCGAGGCGCGCTACCTCACTCCCATGACCGAGCCACCAACGGGAGTCGTGATCAAGACCACTAGAAGCGCCAAGGGCTCCTTCGAGGCGACGGTATCACCGAGGGTGAGCAACCACCGGGAGGATTCGCCCAGTAACAGACTCTCAGGGGTCTCCCAATTCGCGGGAAGGCCCGTGCCATTCGCGACACGGCGTTTCGCGTGGCGTCACTTTCCGCAGGGGACCGATTTTGGCGCCATGACGCCACTTTCGAGGGCACAACTGAAGCGTCAGCGCAAGAAGGCGCAGCGGAAGGGCGCAGGAACGACCCAGGTGAGGGGGAGGGACGCGACGGATGCCCCCACTGCACATCTGGGACTCTCTCTGCACGGTATCGCCCTCTGATGCACTTGTTGCCTCCACATCACGTCGGCGAGCGCGAGATCCCGGAGAAAGTGCTAGGAGCAGGTTTTTTCCCAGGCGGGCGATACTGGGGCGCGGTTGGCAGAAGATGCCAGGCCACCGCGGCAGGAGCGGTCTCCGGCGCGCGTCGCTCGGGCGCAATCGTATATTCGCTCCCTCGCAAGCAGGTCGCGGAGCCCGTGAGCGCTACCGAGACGGAGGAAGGCGCCGGGCCTCTGGCTCAGGCCGAGCAGCCCGGGGCCGAGGAGCCCGGGGCCGAGGAGCCCGGGGCCGAGGAGCCCGGGGCCGAGGAGCCCGGGGCCGAGGAGCCGGGGGCCGAGGCCCCCGCGAAGGCCCCCGCCGCGGAGCCCGCCGGGGCCCCGGAGCCTGCGTCGGCGGGGGACAGGGTCGCCGAGGAGAGCCGCGGGTCGGCGGGCGAGGGGTCCGGGGACGCCCCCGGGGAGGTCGCGGCCGCGGCCCTGAACCCCGACCCTGTCTTTGAGGCCGACCCCGCCGCGGACCTGGCGGTCGACCGGGCCGCCGAGGAGGACGGGGAGAGCACCCAGCAGACCTCCGGCCCCGACGACGACGAGGACGTCGAGGACGACGCCGACGACACAGAGGCCAAGCTGCGGGGGGAGGCGGGGGCGGAGGCGGGGGTGGAGGCGAGCGGGGAAGCCGGGCGGGGGTTGACGGGCCCCGAGGCCCGCGACCGCGCCCCGAGCGCCTCCAGCGTCGACATCGGGGCCGCGGCGCGGGAGGGGGGGCCCGGCGACGAGTCCCCCACCCTCACGGAGATGAGGCGCCTGGCCCCCCTCGACCCGGGGGACGCGGACAAGTCGTGGGGCGACATCGTGGACGAGCAGGAGGAGAGCTTCGCGGACAGCACCGCGGGGGGGGCGGGCCCCAAGGGCGGCGGGTCCCTGTCGGGGCGGCCGCAGGTCGTTTCGGTGGCGGTCGCGGAGATCCGGAAGGAGCCGGCCGGGCCGGCCCGGAGGGTGCCGCCCCCGCCGGCGCGCGTCCCCCCCCCGCCCCCGCCGCCCCCTCGCAGGCAGGGGGGGCCCGGCGCCCGGCCGGGGTCCAACGGCGGCAGCCTGAACGGCTCGATGGTGGCCCCCCCCCCGCCGCCGCCCCCGCGGCGCCCGGCGCCCCTGGCGGACGACGGCATCCCGACGCCCGCCGAGACCCCCGCCAGGCAGCGGGGGGCGATCGCCGGTCTCTCCCCCGCCGTGGCGACGCCCGGCCAGCGGGAGCAGGCCGACCTGTCGGGGGCGACCCGGGAGCTCGACTTCGGGGGGGACTTCGACTTCACCGTCACCCGGGAGGACATCCAGCAGAGCCTGTCGCAGCGGGGGCCGGGCGACCGGGAGGGCCGCGGCGGCGAGTCCCGGGAGCCGTCGCTGTCGGACCTGGCGGACAACACGGAGCAGGAGATCCCCGCGCTGAGCATCAGCCCGGTGAAGCGGGCCCAGGGGACCCCGCTGGACGACTCGCTGGAGGCGGGGCCCGCCGGGGCGCCCCGGGCAGGCCCCCGGTGGGGGCTGGCGGGCCGGGCCCCCGCGGGGCCCTTCGCGGGGGGCCGGGACGCCCCGGGCCACGGCCTCTCGGAGCAGGACGTCGCTGCGCTGGAGGACATCGAGCCCCCCACGGAGGAGGAGATCGCCCAGCACGCCGAGTACCTGGGCCTGCGGCCGGGGGAGGACGGGGAACTCCTGTGGGTGGCGGAGCAGAGCCTGTGCGCCCCCGTGCCCGACGGGTGGAGGATCCTCGAGGACCACCTGGGCGGCGTGTTCTTCGTCAGCGGGGACACGGGGGAGGCCACGTACCGGCACCCCCTCGAGCAGGACTACCGGGCCCTGGCGAGGATGATGCGCGAGGCCCTCCGGGGGACGGTCACGTACAACGAGGTCACGGTCATGGCGCACTACCTGGGCATGGAGCCGTCCAAGGAGCCCCTGCTCATGTGGATCGCCCGGCAGGCCGTGCTGGCCCCCCTCCCGAGCGGGTGGGAGGAGCGCCAGGACCCCCGGGGGCCCTACTTTTTCGACACCGTCACGGGGTCCAGCCAGCGGGCCCACCCGCTCGACTCGGTCTTCCGGATGCTCCTGCACGTGGAGAGGGACCGGCTCAAGCACTCGGAGTTCTCCCTCGTCCGCTGCGGCGGGCTGGGCTCCGCCGACGAGTCGAGGGCCCTCATGAAGCTCCAGGGGGAGGGGGGGGAGGAGTACACGTTCGACTGGGTCTCCCACCAGCGCGTCGCCGCTGCCCCGCTCGCCGGGGCCGCGGACGGCCGCGGCCGCCTCGCGACGCTCCTGCACCCCCAGGACGCGTCCCCGCTGGCGAGCCCGCGCGGGGAGATGCACTCGCGCGCGTCCTCGTTCGCCGGGAGCTTCGTCTCTGGCACGGGGGACTTTGTCATCGAGGCGGGGGGGGACGAGGGCGCGGGGTCCCGGCCCCCCGGGGGGAGGGACGAGGCGCCCTCGAGGATCCCCATGACGTCCCGGCAGACGGGCATGGTGCCTGCCCGGGGAAGGGCGGGCGGGATGAGGAGCCCCCGCGGGTCGGCGCGCAAGTCGGGGACGGAGGCGCGCGAGGCGGGGTGGGGGGCCTGGGCGATGGGCCTCCTGGGCTTGCGGTCGTGACGAGGGGGCGCGGCCTGCGCGGTTCGGTTCAACGCTGCCCGCGTCGAGCCCCGCCCTCACAGCCCCTCCGCCTTGGCGGCCCGGCAAACCTCGACCCACTTCTGGAGGGTCCCCCCCGCCCGGCCGCTCTCCTGCGCCTCCTGGGCCATCCGGATGCCCTCCTTGACGTCGCCCGCCACCTTGCACGCCGCGAGGGCCACCCCGGCGTTGAGGTTCAGGGCGTCCGCCACGGGGC
>Ga0181582_10002311_pt1 | contig 15062 bp, 14 predicted proteins | sample 071ome_32_FD_132438 | JGI IMG/M metagenome (GOLD analysis project Ga0181582, IMG submission 132438) | Coastal salt marsh microbial communities from the Groves Creek Marsh, Skidaway Island, Georgia - 071405AT metaG (megahit assembly) | ecosystem: Environmental > Aquatic > Marine > Intertidal...
GCCCCCCTACCCCCGTCGGCCATCGGCCGCCTAGTTTTCTGCCCCGGGGGGCTCCGCCCCCCTACCCCCGTCGGCCATCGGCCGCCTAGTTTTCTGCCCCGGGGGGCTCCGCCCCCCTACCCCCGTCGGCCATCGGCCGCCTAGTTTTCGTCAGCCCCCCCTCGACAGAAGACGGGGCGGAGCCCCCGGGGGGTAGGGGGGCGTCAGCCCCCCCCCTACAGGGTGTCCTCGGCGTAGAGGGTCCAGAGCACGATCCCCGTGACCGCGACGACCAGGGAGACGACGCCGAGGACGGCGCCGGCGCTGCGCGTCACTCCGACGAGCCCGGTCTGCGTGAGGACGATCGCGCCGGCGAGGAGGGCGAAGACGGCGAGAGTCGCCCAGTAGATCCGCCGGACCCTCGTCTCGGTCTCCGTCCGGCTCTCGAGGCGGTCCTCGGCGGAGGCGCGGTGGCGCTCCTCCGCCCGGAGGGCGCGCGTCACCTTGCGCGCGTTGGTGTCCTCGATTATGACATCGTGCGCCGTGGTGCCGAAGAGCAGATCGTCCGCGTCCAGATCGTCCTCGCCCGGTTCTGTAACTGTGTTCATTGTGATGAGAGACGTCTTATTCCCGTCAACTGTCAAGAACCTCTTCTCCCCCTCCGTGAGCACCCAGACGTGGAGGTAGGCGGCGTAGCGGCGTCGGGTCAGGGGGCTCTCGGCGCGGTCGAAGGCGGTGAGGAACGCGACGATGGCCTCCGTCTGCTCGTCTGCGTCTAGGTTCTCGGTGGGGGTGGTGCCCGGCTTCTCGATTGCCGGAAGCGTCGGATTGTCCCCCGTACCGAAATCCTCTGTGAGGGTGGCCAGGTACTCCGCGTGGGACGCGCGCGTCCCACCGACGCGGTCCTTCATGTACGCGACGGCCTTGTGTTCGTCGAAGAGGGAGTGGCCCAGGAGAACGTACGGGTTGACGCCTTCGTACGGGGCATCCGTATTCTTGGTCAGGATGGCCAGGAGCTGGAGCGCGAGGACCTGGACCCCGGTCTGGATGACGGGAGACTCCATCGCTAGGATGGGGATATCCGTGACGGACGTAGGCCCAGACTCACTCGTCATGTCGTTCGGTGCTCGCCTGACTACGATGGGAAAAATGCCCGCGCTCAGCGCTTCGCGACCCGCCCGCGCGCGTCGAGGACGCCGACCATCTTGAGGCCGGCGGCCATGGCCGATCCCACGGACCCGGTGGACATGGAGTTCCCGGCCTGGAAGTAGGCCCGGGTCGGGGTGGGGTGCGGGAGGAAGCTCCGCGGGAAGCCCTGGAGGAGCGCGGCCTCCTTGGGCGTGAGGTACCGCCGCAGGCAGGAGACCCACATGTACCGGGAGTGGCCGGTCAGGAGCGTGGGGCTGAGGGCGTAGGTGGCGCGGGCGAATCGCGCGCTCTCGTCGGAGCTCCAGATCCACGGCTCCTTGTCGGGGTCCCCGCCGACCTCGCGGATGCGCTTCTCGATCTTGGCGCGCGTCTCCGCGGAGCCGAGGTACGCGTCCTGGGGGAGCTTCTTGTCTGCGACGGCGAGGACGTCGACCTCGCGGCGCGGCGGGGGCGGGAAGACCTGGACGGGCGCGACGATGTGTTCCCGGCGGACGCCGAGGCAGTACATCCGGCGGCGGATCTGCGGGACGCCGAAGTCCTTGGCGTTGAGGACGGCGACGCGGACCTCGTAGTCCTTCCCGACGCGCTTGTTCATCTCCTCCTGGAAGGGCTCCCAGATGCGCTCGTACTCGACGACGGTGTGGACGTTCTCGAGGACGAAGACCTTGGGCTTGGAGGCGGCGATGGTCCGCATGACGTGCTCGAAGACGGCGGCGCGGGGGTCTTCGTAGTTCCGGCGGGTCCCGACGCGCGAGAAGGGCTGGCAGGGGTAGCCGCAGACGTAGACGTCGACGTGCGGGAGCTCCCGGTGGTCGCGCTTGGTCATGTCCTTGAAGAAGCGGCGGGGGTGGTGGACGCGCTCGCGCTGCTGGGAGATGGTCTCGAACGCCGCGCGATCGATGTCCGATGCCCACTCGTACCGGATCTCCTTGGCGGGGACTTTGAGGACGGACCGCAGGGCCCAGAGGGGCGCGTCCATGCCGGAGCAGTCGGTCGCGACGGCGACCGCGGCCTTTTCCGCCCCCGGGGGTAGATCGATGGGGTCCCGGTACTCGTTCACGGATGGCATTGCTAGTGCCACAGAATACTTTTGAGGGCGGGGCCGGTCGGCTGCCGCTCGGGGCCGTGGGCCTCGATGACCTGGGCGTCGGGGTCCATCCCGGCGACGAGGAAGGCGCGCTCGATGGGCGTGGGGGGCTCCCGCAGCACGAGCGCGCGCGCGCCGGGGCGCCGGCGGAAGATCTGCGCGGAGCCGCGGCGGATGCCCCCGGGGCCTCCGAAGTGCGCGACGGGCTCCGGGGGGGGGTCTGGCGCGCGGGGCGTGACGTCGGCGCGGCAGAGGGGGCAGCTGACGGCCCGCTCTCCCTCTGCGCTCTCCCAGGCCTGCATGCAGGGGCGGCAGACGGCGTGTCCGCACCGGAGGCGGACGCCCTCGTCCCTGGTCTCGAGGCAGATGGGGCAGTCCTCGACGCGCGTCGGGGGGCCGAGGGGCGCGCGGTGGCGCGGCGGGGGGTCCCACACGGACGGCGCGACGAAGGCCGCGTGAAACGGGAAGGGGGCGGATAGCGCCCGCGCGGTGCTGACGGGCACGGCTGGGACGAGGTCCCAGAAGAAGACCGCCCGTACGGCGGTCGTGGGGTCCCTGCGGAGCGTCCCGGCCGTCAGGTCGTGGAAGATGGCCCGGGCGAAGACGTGCCCGCCCTGGGTCGCGGCGGCGACCTCCGAGGGGAGGGCGACGACGACGGGGGCGACGGAGTTCATGCTCCGCGCGACGGAGCCCCTCCCGGCGTGCACCCAGCTCTTGGCGTGGGTGACGGACGGGACGACGACGAGGGTCCGGTAGCCGCGGATGGGCGCCGGCGCCCAGGTCGACGCGACGGCCTGGTACGGGGCGCCCCAGGCGGACCCGTCGCTCCTCCTCCCGACCTGGACCGCTCGGGCGCGGATGTGGGGGTAGCTGTGGCGCGTGGGGTACCGCCGCGCGATCTCGAGCAGGACGTCGCGGGGGAGGGAGTCCCAGGGGGCCTGCACGACGGCGACGCGGTTCGTGGTTCCGGCGGCGACGGCCTCGGTGGCGAGGAGGCGCGCGCGGGCGGCGACGGGGTCGTGCGGGAGGCGCTCGGCGGGGTTCATCCGGTCGATTCAATTCCCCGGGAAACTATCCGGAGAGTCCTGCCGCACGCATCGCGGCGATCACGGCCTCGTCGGTGACCTCGGCGGGCGCGAGGCACTCCATCTCGACCTCGGTGCGCGTGATGCCGTTGGACTCGGTGACCTCGGTCACGTCGACGCGGAACGCGGGGTGGTCGGGGACGGGGTGGCTGCGGCGGCGCTTGGCGCGCCACGCGTAGGTCCCGAGGGGGGCCTCCCGGACGGCGCGGCGGGTCTCCCCGGTAGGGTCCGCCACGCGGCGCTCTCTCTTCAGGTTGACCCGCGTCCCGCGCGCGAAGCGTTCCAGGTGGACGGCGGGCATCATCCGGGTCTTCTCGACGACCTCGGCGGGCAGTTCGGCGGTGCGGGCCTCCTCGGGGTCGGCGGTCCCCCGCACGGTCAGGCGGAGCTCGTTGACGTGGAAGTCGACGGAGAGCTCCTCGAGGGCGTCCGCGCCGAGGTACCTCCCGGCGCGCGCGGGCGGGGCGACGACCTCAAGCTCGATGAGCGTGTCCTCCGCGGCGGCGTGCGCGGCTTGCCTGGCGGTCTGCACCATCTCGCGGAGAGTGACTCTTTTCCCGTGGCGGCGCTGGGCCGCTCCCTGTCTGTAGAAGTCGTTGGGGGTCTGGCGGGCCAGGACGCGCGGGACCTCGCGGGAGGGCTGCACGCCCGGGAGGGCCGGCGCGGCGAGGACCTCGCCGTGGGTGGCGGCCACCGTCATGCGGCGATCCGGATTCCGGCGCGGGTCCATGTCGGGGGGCGTCGTGGACTCTGTGCCCGGGCGGGGTCCCTCGCCCTACTTGGGGCCTCACCCAGGACAAAAGGAAAAGATGGTGAAGGATGGCCCCCCTTTCAGGCGACGGGGAGGCCGTCGAGGGGTGCGCCGTCCCCCTGCTCGGCCTCGGGGTAGGGGACCTCCCCGTCGTATCCTTCGTCCCCGTAGCCGGCGTAGTTGGCGCGCATGGCCACCCCCTTCTCCTTGAGCGTGGTCCCCGCGAGCGCCTCCTTGAACATCATGTCGACGAAGCTGTCCCGCCCGGGGAGGGCGTCCGGCTTGGCGTGGAACTGGCGCTGGTTGAGACGGCGGTTGAGCATGTCGGTGTTGGGCGCGACGAAGCCGGTCTTCTCGAGCGCGCGGTCGAGCTCCCCGGACTCGGCGGCGGCGCGGGCGACGTCGTCGCCGTCAGCGGGGCACTCGTTCTTCCCGTAGACGACGTTTCCGGTGGGGTCCCCGGAGACGGCGTTCCTCCGGCAGGAGGCCTTGTCTTCCCCGTCTCCGAAGCCCTCCCGGGAGACGTCCCCCGGGAAGGCCCACGCCGTGGTCACAGCGACCAGCACGAGGAGCCACGCCCAGCGCGCGTCGCCGGTGAAGCCGATGATCGCGATGACGGCGACGAGGCTGGCCCGCATCCCCCGCGCGACGTTCTCGGCGAGGGGCGCGTCGGGGTCGGGCACGAACTCGTAGGGGTTCTCCCAGAGGATGGACGGGTTCCTGTGCCACATCCTGCCTCCGTCCGCCACTCTAACCGGGCTGTCGATTTTTAAACAGCGCTAGGGACATGGAGCTCGCGACCGACGCGCTGCACGTAGTCCGCCGCACGGCGCCGAGTGCCGCGGTCCTGTCTGGCATGGCCGTCCTGGGACTCGTGCTGTGGCTGATCCACGACGCGCAGGGGCGCCTGAGCGTCCGCACGGAGGAGGGGCGGTCCGTCTTGTACCGCGACTCGCTCGAGGCGCGCATGCGCGGGAAGGTGCGCCTGATATGGTCGTTATCGCTGATCGCGACGTGCGCGATGTTCGCTGGGTTCCTGGCGGCCTTCGCCCTCGAGGAGAGCGTCTTCGTGCCCTTCGGCATCAGCGTCGTCGCCGCAGCCGTCCTGCTGGTACCTTGCGTCGTGTACACGGTGATGCTCTGGTCTCAGGGCAGACAGCGTGGGAGCGACACGGACCTGTGGGACTTCCTGGCGGACGAGGCGCTGGACATGACGCTGCTCCGCGACCTGAGCGCGGACTCGCGGCGAGCCTTCTCGGAGAGCACCATCCCGGAGGAGACGATCGACGACCAGCTGGTCGCGACGCGCGTGGCGGGCAGGTCCTGGTTCTTCCAGGAGGGGGAGATCGAGGCCGCGGGGGGGCGGGAGGGCGTCGTGGCCCGCACGCTCTTCACGGCCGACTACCTGGCCTACCTGCTGGGCGAGTCGGGCGGCGGGACGGTCCAGTACGCGTCGGGAAAGGAGTTCGCGGAGCGCGTCACCGCGTTCACGGCCCAGTCCTTCGCCGCGCGGGCGGCCGTGCTCCTGGGGAGCCGCCGGCGGCTGGCGGCCGGGGACTTCACGCGGTTCGCGAGCTTCCCGCGGGAGCTCGAGTGGGGGCGCGAGCTCCCGGGCGGGGTCGAGGGCCTCGAGGGTATCGACCACGCGCGGGTGGCCGAAATCCGCCGCGGGATGCACGACCGGTTCTACCGCCTGGCGTCCGCGACGCACCGCGAGGGAGGCGTGGCAGAGCTGGGAGACGTGTGGTGGTTGGCGGTCGCGCACGTGAGTATCATCGCGGTGCTCGGCTTCGTCCTGGCCGTCATCCGCGTGGCCCCGTACGTGCTGGAGCTGGCGAAGGATGCCTGGACGGCGATGCACCGCGGGTATGGGCCGTATGGGCTAACAAGACCAGAGCCGGCCGGCTGACGAAAATCAAAATCTGGTCCCCGGGCCAAAGGTCACGTCCTGAGCTTCCAGGTCGGGACGTAGACACCCTTGAGGAGCTCCTCGAGCGTCTTCAGGAGGTCGGGGGTCTCCCCGGGGTAGAGGAATAGGGGGTCCTCCTCGGTCAACGGCGTGGGGGACTTGGGCAGGAGCCCGGCGTCCTCCGCGGCCCCCGGGGTGTGCTCCCTCTTGGGGCGGAGGGGCATGAGGAGGGGGGACCCCCTGGGCTTGCGAAGGGGCTTGCTCACCCCCCCACGGGTCTTGCGCGCAGACCGAGTGACGACGGCCATGTTGGATGGTCTCGGGGGAAGGGGTGCGGAGCCCCCGGTCCGTCGGTTCCCCCCGATTTTTTGCCTCCCGTGCGGGAGATGGGGGCGGACGCCGAGGTCGCGGAGATCACCGAGGGGGTCCTGTCCGGGGACCTGACGGCGGAGCGCCTGGCGTCCTTCTTCGCGGAGCGGGACCCGCCGCACGCGGTGACGCAGTCCCTCCTGGCGCTGGCCGTGAGCATCGACGCCCCCGCCCCGCTCCCGGAGCTGCTGGCGGCGCGGGTCCTGGCGCGCCCGCCGGGGCGCCCGATGGCCCTCCCCGCCGCGGGCGGGCGCGCGGCGGTCGTGGTCGCGGCGGCGCTGGGGCGGGACGTCGATGCGGCACTGGCGCGGACGCCGGGCGCGTGGTTCGCCGCGGCGGCGGAGGCGGCGGGCGACCCGAACTGGGAGCGTGTGCGGTTCCTGAGCGAGGGCCCGGACACGCTGCGCGCGGCGGCGGCGTGCGGCTGTCCGTCGGATGACCCCGCGCGCGAGGCGACGGAGTTGCTGTTCGACCGCCTGTCGTCGGACCCGTCGGTGGAGTGGGCGCTGGCCGCGGCGGACGCGTGGTTCGGCGGGGACGTCTCCGCGCTCCGGCGCGCGTTCGGGGCGGCGGCGTCCTCCGCGGAGGTCCTGGCGCTGGCGGACCCGTCCCCTCTGGCGTCGTTCCTCAGCGGGGGCGAGTGAGGTCCGCGAGGACGGCGTCGGCGTCGGGGCGGAGGTGCGGGCTGGGCTCGAGCGCGCGCGCGAGGGCGGCGCGGATGGCGCGGTCGGGGACCCACCGGAGCATGTGCTGCACGGCGTGGTGCGATGGCCGGGGCACGGTTTCTCCCCGGGTGTCCTGGCCGCACCGGCGCATGACGCGGGCCATCCCGGGCCACCCGAGGACAATCTCGAGGACGGTCATGGCGGCGCTGTAGACGTCGGAGCGGTGGTGGACCTCCTCCTCGGGGGGGCGCGTGTGCGCGGAGCACGTCTCCCGGGTGAGGTCCCCCCCGTCGGGGAGGCACATGTTCCCGAAGTCGAAGAGGACGAGGTCGTTCCCGACGACTCCGACGTTGGAGAGCTTGATGTCCCCGTGGACGAGTCCGGCGAGCTGCAGCGCGTCGACCGCGCGGAAGAGGTGGACGGCCGCCCTCCGCAGTCCCCCGGGGAACTCGTGTGGGAGGGGGCGCGCGCGGCGCATGAGTAGGACGTTCCCGACGGGGACGCACCATAGCAGGTGCCTCCTCCCGGCGGGCGCGACGCGCTCTTCGATCGCGATCGCGGCCTCGTGTTCCCGCGAGGCCTCCTCGGGGCTCTGGTACTCCTTGACGGCGAAGTGTTCTCCGGCGGCGCGCACGACGCCGTTGGTTCCCGACCCGAGCAGCTCCATTCTTACGGTGCAGAAACTAGACGGCCGATGGCTGACGCTTCAATCGGTCACGGACATGCGCAGGCAGATGTTGAGGGGGAGCAGGGTCCAGGTCAGCCAGAGCATCGCGAACGGGACCTCCACACGCGCGATGCCCGAGTACCTGCGGCAGGCGGCGCAGTAGGGCACGTGGCGCGCGGGTCCGATGTTGACGCGCCGCCCCTGCGCGACCATCCCGCAGCGGCGGCAGATGTTGGCGATCGTGACGTCGGAGGACCGGCTGAGGACCTGCTGGAGGAAGGCCGCGGCGCCGATGGCGACGTAGGTGTCCTTCTCCATCTCGCCTGTCTTGAGTCCGCCGTAACGTGACTTGCCGGCGGGCGGCTGCTTGGTGCGGGGGTGGCGGTGGCCGATGGTCCGGAACTGCCACTTCTCGGCGGCGATGTGTTGGCCGAGCTGCATGTAGTCGAAGGGGACGGAGAAGACCTGCATGTCGATGAGGCGTCCGTTGTTGGTGGAGATCATCCGCTCCCGTCCGCAGTCGCGGAAGCCGAGCGCGGCGAGACCCTGCTGGATGGAGGTGACCTTCTCCCCCGCGACCGCGGGCTCGAAGGCGGTGGCGTCCGCGAAGAGCTGCGTGGGGATGCCGAGCTTGGCCGCCATGCCCTCCATCAGGAGCCCGATGGTCATCCGGCTGGGGAGCCCGTGGTGGTTGAAGACGAGGTCGGGGCGCATGCCCGTCTCGGCGCTGTAGATGGTCCCGGTGGTGTAGGGGAATCCGTCGGGACCGAAGACGACCCCGCTGAGCCCCTTTTGCCCGCTCCCGGCGGCCTTGTTCCCGGCGCCCTGGGCGACCCGGCGGCAGACGACGACCCGGGCCTCGCTGCTCCGCTTGGGAGCGTTGTAGACGTCATGGACGTACGCGTCCCCCCACCGGCGGGCCTCGTCGGGGGAGATGGCGTGCGAGCGGTCGATCTGGCGGAACTTGTCCTGCCCGTCGATGACGTACATGGCCGTGTAGACATCCCCGAGCTCGAGGCGGACGTGTCTGCGGGGGATGCCGGTCACGGGGTCGACCTTGGCGTAGTTCCACTCGGGGTTCCGGAACTCGGGGTCTGGGACGCCGTACTGCTGCTCCTCCTTGGTGAAGCTGTCCTTGGCGGAGCGCGTGGCGTAGGCCGAGTAGGCGTAGATTTCCCCGTAGCCGTTCCGCGCGGCGAGCGGGTGGATGACCGTGGCGTCTTCGATGTTGTCCCCCTCGGAGGAGGTCACGGCGACGATGACGACCGACTTGGTGGCGAACTGGTTGGCGAAGCAGACCTTGCGGGCGAAGTAGGTCTGGTTGGGCGTCCGCCCGCCGTAGCGGAGCTCGCGGCACTCCTTGGAGGCGATGCGGGCGTAGTGCGGGAGGGAGGTCGAGGCGGCCTGGCGGGACTGCTTGTCGTTGTACATGTTCCGCGGGGCCTGGTTGTGGCCGATCCAGTTGGCGGCGAGGGAGGTGAAGCCGAGCATCTGGGACGGGTGGATGAGCGCGTGGGTGTGGACGCCGGGGCGGGCCTCGTCGATGGACGGCGCGAGCATCGCGTTCTCGAGCTCGTTCGTGTCGAGGACGGTGATCGCCCCGGCGTGCACGAGCTCCTCGAGGCGCATGCGCGAGATGGCCTCGGCCGAGAGCGCGGGGTCCGCGAGGGGGAGCGGGACGACGTAGTTGCAGAGGCGCCCGTGGTCCGTCGCGAGGTAGATCCGGTTGTACCTCCAAGAGAAGGAGACGGAGATCATGGGCGACCGCTCGCGCTTCAGGCGCGCGAGGAAGGCGAGGGCCTCGCGCGGGCGGACCGTGAATCCGGCGATGTGGCCGTTGACGAGGACCTCGACGCACCACGCGCCGACGAAGGCCAGGGGCTCGCGCGCGGCGTCGACGATGTCGGGGCAGGCGGCGACGGCGGCGTGGACCACCGAGGCGTCGGCCTGCTCGGAGACGAAGGCGCCGCTGGAGAGCTGGAGGCTGAGTCCGGCCTGGTGTCCGTCCTTGCCGCTGACGGGGCAGATGCCGAAGTTGCTGAGGTGGGGGAACCGGTTCTTGATGCACTTGGAACCCGTCTTCTGGACGCGGGTCGTGCCTGAGACGAGGCTGCTCATGTTGACGGCGCACGTCCCGGTCATGAAGGACTCGCCCGCGGAGCCGGCGCCCGCGGCGCTCGGCGGCGCGCGGAGGTCCGTCTTCCCGCTGAGGAGGCACGCGCGGACGTTCTTGGCGAAGTCCCCGTTGTTCAGTGTGAGGATGGGGAGGATGTACTTCTGGGCGTCCTCGACGGTCAGCCCCCCGTCGGTGCCGGAGCCGCCCTCGCGCACGCGCCGCTTCCGCTCTGTCGCGAGCTTCTTCCGGACGAGCTCCGTGAGCTTGCCTAGGGACTCCTGCACGACCCGCCCCATGAGGGTCCCGGGCGTCAGGATGGCGTGGCAGCTCATGCTGTCCTTCGAGTCGGCCTCGTAGACCCCCCGTTCGAAGAGCACGAGGCGCTGGACCATCCCGGCGAGGAAGCGGGCCTTGAGCAGCGCGGCCTCCCGGGGGCCGAGGTCCGGGAGCGCGTCCTGGTGGCCGAAGAGCCCGGTGCGGAACATGTCCCCGGCGCGGGAGGCCCCCGTGGCCTCGGAGAGCGACTGCTCGGCTTGCGCGCGGCTCAGGATGTCCGTCCCCTGCATCGTGGCGAAGAGCGCGTCGGCGATGAGGCGGCGCGTCGCCGTGTCCTCCGCGGCGATCCCCGTGGAGACCAGCTCGACCATGTCGGCCTGGCTCTCGACCCCCAGGAGCAGGAACGCGACGGCCACGTTGAGCTCCCCCGCGAACTCGGTCGGGCTGCGCATGGCGCTGAAGATCCCCGAGGCGTGGACGACGATCGGCGCGCCGTACCCGTTCTCGCGCTTGGCGAACTTGACCAGGACCTGGCGACACGGGCGCGGCGGGGTCCCGAAGGTCCCGTAGACTGTGCGGCGCGGGGAGGCGTCGATGGTCATTTCGCTGTTGTTGACCCAGTTGTCGCGGCGCCCGTACTCGCAGACCATGGTCTTGCACGTGCCGTTGAGGATGAAGCCGAGGTGCGGGATCGTCGGGTCGTAGGGCGCCGTCCCGGCGCCCGCGGCGTAGGTCCCCGACATGAGCGGGATGGGGCCCATGTCCACGGTCTCGGCGCTGTGGTGCACGCGCTTGCCGTCGACGAAGTACTCGACGACCAGGTCGAGGATGAGGTTCCCGACCAGCGAGGTGTCCGTCTCGATCGCGCGGAAGGGCGTGACCTCGGTCTGGAACCCGTTGCTGTCCGTCTCGACCGGGGGATGGATCAGCGGGGACTCGCGCGGGACGTGCCAGTGGATCTCCGCCCAGTCGCCGCCGCCCGGGCAGAGCGGGACGCGGTGACGGCAGGCGTCGAGCACCGCCTGGAAGTTCTCGAAGAGGTAGTTCATGCTCGCGACGGAGAACTCCCGCGTCCGGCGCATGGCCAGCGCCGCGAGCACGCGTGGCGCGCGGGGGTCCTGCATGGCGTTTTTCTGCTGCGCGATAGGAACGCGGAGGCGATGATCGATCGGGGCACAGCCTTCTTCGCTGCCCTCGCCTTAGGCGTCGTGCTGCTGGTGGCCCTGGGGGTCCCGGCGACGCGGCGGCTGCGCGAGGGGTTCGAGGGCGGCGACGCGACGTGGGAGGTCTACGCGGCCTACGAGGAGGTCCTCCGACGGACGCCCGACGAGGCCGAGCTCCGCGCGGCCGCGCGGGCCCGCGAGACCCCCGAGGAGCTCCGCGCGCGGCTCCGCGCGACGGACGAGTTCACCCAGGCGGTCCGCCTCCAGGACAACTCGCCGAGCGCGGTCACCGCGCTCCACGCGCGCGACCAGGACGTCATCCGCCGGGGGCGGGAGGTCTACCGCGCGGCGCGCGGCGAGGACGCGCCGCGGGACATGGACTACGTGCTGCGGGACCTCTACCTGGAGCTGCAGAGCTGGGAGGCCGTCGCGACGGTCCTGGTCTCGGACTGGTACCCGCGCTTCGAGGAGGAGGCGCGGCGCGAGATCCCCGACGGGCTGGACCGTCCCAAGATGATGCGGCTGCTCGGGGCTGTGCAGGAGGACGCGGAGCGGACGGCCGTCGGGCGGGAGCGCCTGGAGGCCGCCGGGAAGCTGGACGGCGAGAGCGAACCGGAGGAGGAGGTTCCGGAGGATCCGGACCCGGAGATGGGGTCGGTCACGATCGGGCGGGGCGAACTGGAGGCCCTCATTGCGGAGACGGTCGAGAAAAGCCTCGCGCAGGGGTGTCCGACCGACGCGCGTCCGCGTCTGTACCCGGAGCGCTGGGACCACACCGTCAGCGAGATCCCCGACCCGGCGCGCGACCTCAAGCTCCGCCCGGAGTACGAGTGGACCATCCCGCACGTCCCTCCGCCGATGTGCCAGCAGCTGACGGACCCCGACACGGGGCTCGGGCCGTCGCCCATCTGAGCCGCCCCACCTTTTGTCGAGGATTCTCTCGGGATGAACATGGGGAACCAGGTTTCTCTCGGAGACAAGAAGCACCACGACGACGCCCCCTACATTATCAGGCTCCCGAGCTCGCAAGCGCCGTGCGTGAAGATGAAGGACGTGCGGGAGGCGCTCTCCTATCACTTCGAGAAGACGGGGATCAGACTCCGGGTGGGTCCGATGAAAGAACCAAAGGGGAAACGGACGACGTGCTTCGAGGTCTACGTGCGAGGGGTTAAGGAGGGGGCCCTCGCGGGAGCCGTTGCGCATCACCTCATGGCGGAGCTCGACTGGACGGATGTGAAACGCGGACTCCACCCCAAGAGCGAGCTCCGTCTGTACATCGACAAGAACTGGACCGTCACCCACCGCGGGACCCGCCTCCCTTACTGCGGGGACCCCGAGTACGGGTTAAAGACGTGTCGGGGCGACGAAGAGTGTGCACCCCATCGGAGGACTTTCACGGACGACAGGCTCCAAATCTGGTGATTTCCGCCCCGGGCGAGGGGGCGAGGGGAGCACAGACCGCACCCGCCGAGATGGGAGTCCCTCGCCTCGTCGCCGCCCTCGCCCGCCACGTCCCGGGCCCCTGGCTCCGCCGCGGCGCCCCGACGCCGACCGCGGACTGGGTCTACGTGGACGCCAACGCCATGTACCACCCCGTCGCCGCGGAGTCCTGCGGCGAGGGCGGACTCGACATGGCCCGCTTCGCCGCGGCCATGCGCCGGCGCCTGGTCGAGCTCCGGGACGGGGCCGGGGCCAGCCGGCTCTTCGTTTTCGGCGACGGCGTGGCACCGCGCGCCAAGATGATGCAGCAGCGCAGGAGACGGTACATGGGCATGCGAGACCCCGAGGCCGTCGCGCGCCGCGCCGAGACCGGATTCGACTCGCGTCAAATCACCCCCGGGACGCGCGCGTCCGCAGAGATCGCGCGCGCTGTCGAGGACGTCTGCGACGAGCTGGGGGGCGTCTTCAGCGGCCAGGACCTCCCCGGAGAGGGCGAGCACAAGATCTTTGCGCACCTCGGCCGCGCGCGGTCCCGCGGCCGCGCGCCCCCGCGGATCCTCGTGCACGGGCTGGACGCCGACCTGATCGTCCTGTCCCTCCTCAGCGAGGTCCCCGGGATCCAGCTGGTCCGCGAGGACGACCGCCGCGGGGAGGTCGCCGTCGTCGATGTCGACGCCCTGCGCGCGGCCCTGGTCGCCCGGTGCGGCGCGCCGCGCGCCCTGTGCTTCGCCCTCAGCCTCTTCGGGAACGACTTCCTCCCCCGCGTCCCGTCGATGGCGCTCTCCGGCGAAGAGGACCCGACCATGGTCGCGCTCCTGGACGCGCTCCGCGACCCCGCCTGCCGCCCCGTCCACGCGCGCGACGGACCCGTCGACTGGGAGGCCCTGCGGGACCTGCTGGAGCGCCTTCCCGTCGGGACGCCCGCAGGAGAGCAGGCCGCCGTCGAGGAGGCCAACCAGCGCTACCTGCGGCGGCGGCCGCCCGCGGACTCGGACCTCGCCGGGGCCCCGCGGGACCCCCTCGCCGCGGCCATCCGCGACCGCCCCGACAAGTGGGCCCTCGAGGTCCTCCGCCGGCACGCCAGGAAGGTCTGCGGGCGGCGGGACGAGGGGCGCCTGCTCGTCCAGGTCGCGCGGGACTACCTGTTCGGCCTGGAGTGGGTCTACCGGTACTACGCGACGAGCGGACGCGTCCCGTGGGACTGGACGTTCCCACACACGTTCGGACCGGCGGTCGGGGCGCTGCTGACGGAGCTCGACGGCGGGGCGCCGCCGCCGGCCGTCCCGGTCCTGGACGCGCCCCCGGCGGGCGACTCGACCGACTTCCAGCTGGCGCTGGTGATGCCGCCCGACGCGGACGTCCCGCCGCGCGTGCGCGCCCTCCGGGAGCGCCCCGAGCTCGCCTGGATGTTCCCGCGGGACTGGGACACGGTCTACTGGTGCTGCGCGCGCGGCTGGGAGGGGGCGCCGCTCCTGCCGCTCCCGGACCTGCGCGAGCTGCGCGCGCTCGCCAGGTAAGAAAGGAGCCCGAGACGCTGGACCTGATTTTATGTATATTTGGACATGCGAGTCGTGGTTTACGCCGTCGCGACGGTCGTGGTCGCCTCCGCCGTGAGCACCCTCATCGGCCCCGTCGGGTACCCACCGGGCACACCCCGACCGCCGCTCGCGCCGCCGCCGTGGGCCTTCGGCGTGGTCTGGCCGGTCCTGTACGCGACGATCGGCGTCGCGCTGGCGACGGCCCGCGAACCCATCCTGAGGGCGGCCGTCCTGGCGAACCTGGCGCTGAACCTGTCGTGGCTGGTCGCGTTCCGCCGGTCCGCGGTGGCCGGGCTCGGCGTCCTGGTCGCGCTGACGGGCCTGACGTGGGCGCTCGTCGTCCGCGGGGGCCTCTGGGTCCTCCTCCCGTACGCACTCTGGCTCTCCTTCGCGACGTACCTCAACGCCTGGATCGCCGGCTGGGGGGCTCCGCCCCCCTTGACCCCCCGTCGGCCATCGGCCGCCTAGTGGGGGGCTCCGCCCCCCTACCCCCGGGGCTCCGCCCCACCTCTGGGGGGTCAGCTTGCCCGTCGGGATGGGGTCTATGCCGTTTTCGCGCCGGATTTCCGTAATTTCGACCCATGGCGGACCGCCTGCGGACAGACAGAGATGGGTACGGGAACGGATACGGGGTATGGGATACGGGATACGGGGTACGGGATACGGGATACATCCTGCGGACGGAGATGGGTACGGGGACGGGGTACGGGCTCCGTCTCCGTCCGTCCGTCCCGTCATCCGCATGAGCCCCCCGGGGAGCCCCGCTGCGGACGGAGCCCCCCCCCACCTCCTGCGGGGAGATCCTTCGTCAGAAGGAGGATGCAGGGAGCGGAGATGGGTACGGGGGCGGGATACGGGATACGGGATA
>Ga0181582_10002321_pt1 | contig 15029 bp, 13 predicted proteins | sample 071ome_32_FD_132438 | JGI IMG/M metagenome (GOLD analysis project Ga0181582, IMG submission 132438) | Coastal salt marsh microbial communities from the Groves Creek Marsh, Skidaway Island, Georgia - 071405AT metaG (megahit assembly) | ecosystem: Environmental > Aquatic > Marine > Intertidal...
ACCCGACGCCAGCTTACGCGTCTTTGATCAATCTCAAGCTCGTTCCCCCAATAGATGTGATTATCTATCATCGCAGAGAGCAGATTATGGGCCGAAGTAATGGCATGGAAATCACCTGTAAAATGCAGGTTCATATCTTCCATTGGCACAATTTGAGCATAGCCGCCCCCAGCCGCGCCGCCTTTCATACCAAAGCAAGGCCCGAGACTTGCTTCGCGGATACAGACCACTGCTTTTTTGCCAATCGCATTTAACCCATCACCCAGCCCTACAGTTGTGGTGGTTTTGCCTTCACCGGCTGGCGTTGGATTGATCGCTGTGACCAGAATAAGCTTGCCATCAGGTTTGGAAGAAAGGCTATCAAGATATTCGGCAGATATTTTTGCTTTATCATGTCCAAATGGCACAAGGTCCTTTTCCGGAATGCCCAGCTTTGCCCCAATTTCCTGAATAGGCTTTTTATTTGCTTCTCTTGCAATTTCAATGTCTGATTTGAATGACATGCTGGTCCCCACCTCTGGTCTTTGTTCCTGCCAAACGCCGTAGATTTTGATTGATATTTATGTCCTGCTTTGTTCAGCGTGATACTGATTGTCATCATTATCAGTTGTGATAGGGTGATTTGCAATCTTAACTTTGTCTAAACACGCCATAGATTATTGTGAAAAGCACAGTAAATTCGGTTAACATCAGATACGCTTCAGCCCGGCCATAATTGAGATAAAAGGAACTGATAATGGATAGCACGCCCGACTTTATCGGCATCGATTGGGGGACTTCTTCCTTTCGGGCATTTCTTCTCACCGCAGATGGCCAGTTGCTTGATCATATCACACAGGATGCCGGTATTAAGCGTATTCAGCAGGGCGCATTTTCGGCGATAATTGATGATGTTTTTGCGCACTGGCCAGCATTATCAGATGATATTCCGGTCGTGATGTGCGGGATGATAGGAAGCGCGCAAGGCTGGCATGAAGTGCCCTATCTGACCAATCCAGAACAGGCTGATATCGCTGGTCTTGCCACAGGATGTTTTTCATTTTTTCACCATCGCCATAAAATCAGTATTATACCCGGACTTGCATTTGCGGGCTTTGATGGGGTGATAGATGTAATGCGTGGCGAGGAAACGCTCTATCTTGGTGCCACTGCAAACACGCCAGATAGCGAACAGCTTATCTGTCTTCCGGGCACGCATTCTAAATGGATAGCAGCAAAGGCCGGCCGCATTGACAGCTTTGCCACCTTCATGACTGGCGAGATGTTCGAGCTGGCAACCTCACATTCCATGCTTGCCCCTGTTCTAGACAGTTCAGGTGAAATGGATATGGCCGCTTTCAGGGCAGGGCTGGAGCGGGCTAAAAGCAAAATGGGCATTCTGAATCAGCTATTTTCTGTGCGGGCAGAAATTGTGACAGGCTCATCTGATGGCAAATCGGGCTATTCCCTTGTCTCTGGTATTATTATTGGTGCCGAGCTTCTGGCTATCCTGCCGCGCGCTAGCCAGTCAACTATTCAGGCCATCATTATTTCTTCTGGTAATTATCTTCAGCTCTATCAGGAAGGCTGCAACTATTATGGCATCGCAACCAGCTCATGCGATGCCACAGATGCGGTAATTGCGGGGCTTGCCGCTATCTTTCGGTTTCAGCAGGTAAGCTAGCCTTATGAGGCTAGCTGGTTATTTTTGGCAGTGACAATATCGCCAAGCATATGGGCTGAAAGACAGCTTAATGTCCAGCCCAGATGACCGTGACCTGTATTATAGAAAACGCCCGGTTTTGAGCCAGCCCCGATTTTTGGCATCATCGAAGGCAGCATGGGGCGCAAGCCAGCCCATGGCACCACATATTCTGTTGGTATGTCAGGGAAAAATGTTTCAACCCAGCGTGTAAGCGGGGCTATCCTATCTGCTCGAATATCGGTATTTATGCCGTTAAATTCTGCTGTGCCAGCTACCCTGAATCTGCCTTCGCCAAGACGTGATGTCACGATTTTAGCCTGATCATCTAAAATGCTTGCATGTGGTGCGGCCTGCCGCGAGTTTTCGTCATCAAGGTCAATGGTAATCGAATATCCTTTTACCGGATAGATATTTACCCTGTCGCCTAGCTGATGTGCAAACTGCCTGCTTGCGACACCGGCACAGACCACAATCGCATCAAATGTCTGATCAAAAGCCTGTCCAGCAAAATCTTTCCAGAACACGGCAGGTCTAGTGCCATCATGCTGGATATCATGCACATCTGCATTCATCACAAACTGAACCCCTTCTTCGGCGGCTCTTTTAGCAAGCTGGGTGGTGAATTTATGAATATCACCAGTAAAATCGCTTTCAGTGTAATAGCCGCCTATCAGCCTGGCCCGAAGGGTTGGTTCGATTTGATACACTTCATCAGGGGTTAATCTGCGCCGCTTTAACCCTGCTTTGGACAGCATGTCATTTACCTTATGGGCGTGGGTAAATTCTTTTTCATTTTTGTACACATGCAGAATACCGCAATTTAGCCTGTCAAATTCAATGCCTGCCGATTGCGCAAATTCCTCCATATATTTTCGGGATTCAATCGCCATTTTAGCGGTCTGGATAGTGTTTTGTTCGTAATGTGTGCAATTTGTCATAAATTCGCCAAGCCAGCTATATTTATGCCAGCTAGGTGACAAATTCATCAGCAGAGGCGCATCTTTGCGGAACAGCCATTTCATGCCCTTTGCGATGGTGCCAAAATTTGTCCAGACTTCGGCATTACTTGCCGATAGCTGTCCACCATTCGCAAATGATGTCTCCATCGCCGGATATCTATTTTTATCAAATATGGTAACCTTATGACCTTGCTGGCGCAGAACCCACGCACTTGTAACGCCGATAATGCCAGCACCGATGATAGCTACATGTTTCATGACAAACCCCTATTTTACGTCAAATGGCCAAATCTACCCGCACAATATCTGGCTAGCAGATATGTGCCTGATTGTTTGCCTCGCCTGTCCTGTTACCTGAGAGTTTGCAGGATTTTATCACCCTGCTGCCCCTTCGGTGGGCGCAATCGCCGCTCTCCAGACTGTCCAAAACATGCAGTTCTTTTGCCTGAGAGATTAAGAGGTATTTGCTCCTTCGGCGTCATGGCTAGCTTCCCCAATATCAGGGTGAAACCGCATGATCTCTCCTGCATGCCCGATTAGACAGCTTCATCATATAATGATTCATATTAATACGCAATAAAAAATGATAAAAAATAAGAATATTGCTATATTAAAGTAAAAATATCAAAAATCCTGAAATAAACATCAGAGAAATCAAGGTTATTCTGAATTGTGTGTCGTCAAGAATTTTAAAGCAAAACAAACCTATCTGGGCACCGAAGATTGATATAGGGATGGCCATCATCAGAATTTTAACTGACTGGTAGTTATAGGTGCCAGCAATCGCAAGGCTGATGCAGGTAATGGATAATACCGTCAGATTATAGACTTGCAGAACAGACCTTATTTCTGCTTTTGGCCATTTGTGAAGTGATAGCCAGACACTTGGGATAGCACCTGACAGGCTTGCCAGCCCGCCTAGAAAGCCGCCTAAGAATCCGATGGTGCTATCTATGGCAACATATTCTTTTGCCAGTGAGGGCAGTTTTCTGGTGATCAGAATATAGACGCCATAGCTGATCATAAATCCACCAACAATAAGCTTTAGCATCTCGGCATTGATAAATGCCAGACTATAAAGGCCAAGCGGAATGCCGAAAAAGGATGGCAATACATATCGCATGATTCGTCTGGGAAATTGAAAAATGGTTTTCCGTACCACCCAAAAACCCTGAATGCCTGTTACCACGCTAACGACCAGTATCATGCTGACGGCCTGTAATGGCGGCATAATCTGTAGCCAGAAACCTAATGTAAATAACGCAGTGCCAAAGCTGGCCAGCCCATTTATAAAGCCGCCCATTAATGCGCCGGCGATGATATAGATAAGCACATCTGGGCTGGTAATATCTAGCATTGGAACTTAATGCTCACTTAACAGACGTTTTTGATAAAGTTGCCACAAGATATCAAGCAATTCATCATCCATTGATGCAAAAATGCCTGCACCTGCTTCATCCTCATCAAAGGTTAGTCTCAGCAATTCGGTAAATCCTGTTTTATCGGCTGGCCGGTCAAGCTGATGATAGGCAAGAAGCTGTTCTGCCCTGCCAAATATCGCTTCTATCATCTGTGACATCTGCTCAGGCGTAGGGTCATTCATCTGCTTACATTCCTAATATAAAGAGCTATCTGCCAAGCGCTGGCAGAATATGGGTGTTCTTGCTATCTAGCTCAAGCATCCAGATATTAGATACATGCTTCATATCCAGACTATCATAAAGATGGGGGAAAAGCTGACCATCTCTTGCAGGCTCATAGATAATATCCAGCCCGTCACCATCGACCTCTATCAATAGCAAATTCGGCATGCCGGCAAAGTGCAATGCAAGGGTGCTAGCCAGCTGTTCGGCCGTTGAAAAATGGATATAACCATCTTTTATATCAATGCTTGCGCCTGTAAATTGTCCTGCCTGCTCTGCTAATCGCCAAAGCTCTGCATCACAGATTTTATAAATATAACTGGCCATACCCACCCCTAGCTATAACCCGATTATACCCTATCTAGATAGGCGTCAATAGCTCAGGCCAAGATAGCCTGTTTTGGTTTTGGTGGTGCTGATTGTCTAGCTTGCTATTTTCGCTGAATTTTGCCAGTGTTTCTGGCAGTGCGTGCAACTGAAAAAGGGGGGTATTGTGATGGACCTTGAACCGTTTATCTATCTTCTGCTGGGTATTGGCTGTATTGCAATTTATCGCATGTTAAAAAATAGATGGAAAAATAAATAGCGTGCTGGCGTAACAGCGCATGCGCCGGACCATTGGGAGTTAAATTGATGAAAGCTGCTTACTTATCGCTTGATCAGGGAACGACCAGTACAAGAGCCATGATATTTGATATTGATGGCAAAGCGATTTTTACTGCACAAAAAGAGTTTCGCCAGATTTATCCTGATGATGGATGGGTTGAACATGACCCTGAAGATTTGTGGCAAACTAGTCTTGATGTGATCAAAAGTGCGTTAGATGCTGCCCAAACACATGGCCATAAAGTTAAGGCAATGGGCATTACCAACCAGCGGGAAACAACCATTATCTGGAATAGGCATACAGGCAAGCCAATCTATAATGCGATTGTCTGGCAGGACAGACGCACCTCTGATAGATGTCAGGCACTGATGCAGGCTGGCCATGAAGAGCTGGTTTCAGAACGTGCAGGGTTGGTAATCGACCCCTATTTCAGTGCTTCAAAAATTGCATGGATTCTGGATCATGTTGATGGCGCACGCAAAGCAGCCCAAGCAGGCGATCTGGCATTTGGTACTGTTGAAAGCTTCCTGATTTGGCGACTAAGCGGTGGCAGGCATCATCTTACCGATGCCACCAATGCCGCCCGTACCTGTTTGGTTGATATCCGGTCTGGTGACTGGGATTTGGATTTGTGCAATCTGTTCGATGTGCCATCATCTATTTTGCCGCAAATTGTTGATTGTACCGCCATTAATGTCGATGCGTCCGAAACTCTTGGCGTGCCGATGAAAATTCTAGCGGCAATTGGTGACCAGCAAAGCGCGGCGGTAGGGCAGGCCTGTCTGAAAGCAGGGGATATTAAATCAACTTATGGCACAGGCTGTTTTGTGATTTTAAACACTGGTACAGAGCTGGTCAGGTCGTCAAACAGACTGCTAACCACAATCGGGCTTCAGCTTGATGGTAGGCGCTATTATGCACTTGAAGGCTCAATTTTTATCGCAGGGGCTGTGGTGCAATGGCTTCGTGATGAAATGGGTCTGATTGCCTCTGCTGAAGAAACAGAAAAGCGCGCTGCCCGCAGCAAGGCCTCTGGTCTGTATATGGTGCCTGCCTTCACGGGGCTTGGCGCTCCTTACTGGTCAGCAGATGCCAGAGGGGCCATTTACGGCATCACCAGAGATACAGGACCTGATGATTTTATCAGGGCAGCACTTGATTCTGTTGCTTTTCAGACATGCGATCTGTTTGATGCAATGGCTGGCGATGGCGTAAAGCCTGTTTCTGTGAGGGTAGATGGCGGCATGGTTGCCAATGATTTTTTTGTGCAACGCCTATCTGATTTGCTCAATCTGCCTGTTGACAGGCCGGTGGTCACAGAAACAACTGCCTTTGGTGCGGCAATGCTGGCGGCACTGGCTGATGGCGCATTTGCAGGGCTGGATGAAATTGCCGAAAGCTGGCAGTTAGAGCGGGAATTCACCCCGCAAATGAGTAAGAATTCGAGACATAAATTAAAGCAGGGCTGGGCTGAAGCAGTAACAAAAACAAGATTGTCACTGTAACATTATTCAGCCTGTCCCAAAGCGTGGCTTTTTTCGCTAGCCTTGAGGGCTAAGCCATTCTTCGATTAGTCGGCGGGAAATAGATAGTTTGCGAGGTAGAAACATGCCCTTTTCGTCAAACTTCATTATCTCGTCTCTGCTAAACCAGTTAGCATATTCAATTTCTTGATGATTAACCGTCAAACTATCCGAGATAGCCTCTGCTGAAAATCCAAGCATCAGAGAGGCTGGAAATGGCCATGGCTGAGAATGCTGATAACACACATTGCGAACCGTGATTCCTGCTTCTTCAAAGACTTCACGAGCAACGGCATGTTCTAGCGTTTCACCTGGTTCAACAAAGCCTGCCAGCGTGGACATCATGCCTTCTGGCCAGATAGCTTGGCGACCTAGCAGAATTTTATCTTCAAAGGTAACGCGCACAATCATGGCAGCATCGGTTCGCGGAAAATGCGGGGCATTGCAGTCACTGTTAGTGCAAATCCGTACATGGCCAGCACGGCCTGTTCTGGTCTGATGCCCGCAGACACTGCAAAACCCCTGACGCTGATGCCAGAAACATATTGCTCTGGCATAGGCCAGAATTGATCCCTGATCGCCCTCAATAAGCGGGCTTGCTTCACGTAAATCTGAAAAATGCCCTTTGGTAATAAGCTGGTCTGGTTCTTCAATGTTGCTAATATCAATGGCTACATATCTATTTTGGTCTCTGTCCTTGCCAAGATAGATAAGCGCAGAGGCTGATTCTGCGAATGGGGCGATTTCATCATAACCTAGCCAGCACATCTCAGGGGGATGGCCTTCGGCAATCGCGTTCAAAAATAAATTCATCGACCGCCAGACAGGTAAATAACGTGTCTGTTTCTGCATTTTTAGCTGGGTGAATATATCTTCATTATCACGGGCCAAATCATCTCTATCTAGCCCACCATATCCAAGATGGTTTGGTGCAAAAGGGTGTATGGTATGGGGATCAAAAACTGTCATAGAAAAAGAGCCGAAAATCATGCGATGAAAAAACCGATACGCTACTATATTCACGCGAGGTCACGCTGGCTATGTTTAATTTTGTGGACATTAGCAGAAAATCATCTGACACTAACGTTACCATCGTAGCGGGGTTATCCGTAATTTTTGATTTGAAAGTAGAAGAAAAATGAAATTGACACGACTTCAGGATAAATGGAAAGCAGGCGAAACTGGGCTGAATGGCTGGTGTTCTATCCCCAGCACGGTTTCAGCCGAAATTATGTCTTTAGCAGGATTTGACAGTATTACAATTGATCTTCAGCACGGTCTGGTAGATTACCAGACTGCGTTAGGCATGATGCAGGCCATAGGCGCTTCTGGTGTAACACCGATTGCGCGTGTGCCATGGAATGAGCCCGGCATTATCATGAAGATGCTAGATGCAGGGGCTTTGGGTATTATTTGTCCGATGGTGAACACCGCTCAGGATGCAGCAGATTTTGTAGGTGCGATGCGTTATGCGCCGAAAGGCTTTAGAAGCTCAGGGCCAACACGTGCAATGATTGTTCATGGCGCAAATTATCATCATGAAGCCAATGATACGCTGGTTAGCTTTGCGATGGTTGAAACAAAACAGTCATTTGACAATGTAGATGCGATCGCGGCTACCGATGGGCTTACCGGAATTTATATCGGGCCATCAGATCTGTCTGTGTCTATGGGCTATAATCCGGGTCTTGACCGCACCGAGCCAGAAATGGACGAGATGTTCGGTGCTATTTTAGCTAGCTGTAAAGCGCATGGCATTAAATGCGGTATTCATTGCGGTTCTGCTGAATATGCGAAATCTGCATTTAAGCGCGGCTTTGATTTTGCCACACTGGCAAGCGATATCCGGCTGTTTGGCGCAGGTATTGATGCCGCCATTAAGCAGATGTAAGACAGTTTTTTTCGATATAAGCATTAAATTAGGGGCGCATGATTTGCGCCCCTTCTGATTGGTATAGAATATATCTGTTATTTGGTTTCTTTAAGCCCAAGCTTGGCAACGCCGCTTTCGCCTAGATCAGTGGTTGCGAAGGGGCCGCCATGACACATATTGTCAGGGTCTTTCGGGTCTAGCACTCCGTCTTTTGCAAAGATAGCTTCGGCAAATTGTTCAGCATTATCTTTCGGACGATATCCCAAAAACGCAGCATCTGAATTATCAACAGGCGCACGGTCATTATTAGACACGCCATAAATAACCGAAAAGCCTGCAACAGGGGTATCAACAGACCGTTCTACCAGATGAATGAGATCATCATAAGATAGCCAGCTGCCAACCGCGCGTGCATTACCCACATCAGCACAGGACAGAATCCGCAGACAGACAGCCTCAAGCCCCTTTTTATCCCAGTATAATTTAGCCATATCTTCTGCAAAACATTTTGCCAGCCCGTAATAGCTATCTGGTCTATGGTGTGTTTTCGAATTAATCGCTTCGGTTTTGGGGTGCATGCCAACTGCATGGATTGAGCTGGCATAGACAATTCGGCGTGCGCCTGCATGATAGGCCGTATCCCAGACATTATAACAGCCAATAATATTGGCATGCAGAATCTGGTCAAACGGCTTTTCATCTGGATGGCCACCAAAATGCACTACTATTTCTGCCCCATCCATAATCGCTTTCATCGCGGCGTAATCACCTAAATCAGCTTCGATAAATTGCTCATTGGCCAGCGCCTCAGATTGAAGCGGGGCAATATCTGTTGAGACCAGAATCTTGCAGATTTTAGCAAGCGGTGCGCGCAAATGATTGGCCAGTCTGCCAGATGCGCCTGTTAATACGATTTTTGAAATCATCATCTTTCCCTTTTTCAATTTTTTGAATTGCTAGAAAATATCTGGCTCTCTGGCTGTTCTGCCAAAGCTGGTTTCAAGGAAGTCAAAATCACACCCTTCATCTGCCTGTTTGATATGCTGGCCCGATATCCAGTTCCAGCCACGTGTGGCCTGCGGCTCAGGCGCTACCCATTCGGCTTTGCGGTGTGCCAGCTCAGCATCGTCAACCAGCATATTGATGGTGCGTTCAGGAATATCTACCTCGATTATATCTCCTGTTTTTACCAGTGCCAGAGGCCCGCCAACAAAGGCTTCAGGCGAGGCATGCAAAATACAGGCGCCATAGCTGGTGCCGCTCATCCGTGCATCTGACAGGCGTAGCATATCTCTGACCACCTGTTTGACCAGCTTTTTCGGGATAGGTAGCATGCCCCATTCTGGCATGCCCGGCCCACCAACAGGCCCTGCATTTCGCAATATCAGCACATGATCAGCTGTCACATCCAGCTCGTCATCATCAATGGCCTTTTTCATTTCGGGATAGCTGTCAAATACCAGCGCAGGCCCTTTATGTTTATGGAGCCTTTCTTCTGCTGCTGCTGGTTTCATCACTGCTCCGTTTGGCGCGATATTGCCGCGCAGCACAGCAAGTGAGCCCTGATGATAGACAGGGTTTGATAGCGGTCTGATCACATCGTCATCATGGCAGTCAGCATCCGCAATATTTTGCCCCAAAGTGGTGCCGTCAATGGTATTCACAGTTAAGTCCAGCTTGTTTTCCATCTGCTTCATCATGGCAGGCAGACCACCTGCATAATAGAAATCTTCCATCAGATAGGTATCACCTGTTGGCCGGATATTGGCCAGAACCGGCACATCCTTGCTTAGTCTGTCAAAATCATCTAGCCCCAGATTGACACCAGCCCGTCTGGCAATGGCGATCAGATGGATAATGGCATTGGTAGAACAGCCAGAGGCCATTGCCACCTTCACTGCATTTTCAACAATCGCAGGGGTAATAATATCTGTCAGCTTGATATCTTCAAACACCAGATCAACAACCCGCCTACCACAGGCCGCCGCCATCCGTTTATGATTGGCATCAGGTGCAGGAATAGAAGATGAGCCTGACAGGCAGACCCCAAGTGCTTCGGCAATCGCGGTCATGGTGCTGGCCGTGCCCATCGTCATACAGACGCCATAAGAGCGCGCAATGCCAGCCTCAAGCTCGCCCCATTGCGTGTCGGTAATATTGCCAGCACGCCGTTCATCCCAATATTTCCACGCATCAGAACCTGAACCAAGCGTTTTGCCGCGCCAGTTACCGCGCAACATCGGCCCTGCCGGCATGAAAATTGACGGTACGCCTGCGCTAATCGCGCCCATTAGCAACGCAGGGGTTGTTTTATCACATCCGCCCATCAGCACAGCGCCATCTACCGGATGCGACCTGATCAGCTCTTCTACTTCCATTGCCATCATGTTGCGATATAGCATGGTGGTTGGCTTAACAAATTGCTCGGATAGAGATAATGTCGGCAACTCAATGGGGAACCCGCCTGCCTGCAAAATGCCTCTGCGTACGTCTTCGGCGCGGGCTCTGAAATGTGCATGGCACTGGTTAATATCTGACCAGCTATTAATGAGCGCAATAACAGGCTTTCCTTCCCAGTCTTCACGTGAATAGCCCATTTGCATGGCACGTGAACGATGGCCGAAAGAACGTAAATCATCAGGGTCAAACCATCTTGCACTGCGAGAGCCTTTGTAATTCCACTTCTTCTTCTGATCGCTCATCCCTGTTTTCTCCGTTTTGATATTAAGCGTTGTTTTGTATTAGACCTGATTTATCTATCTGTTTCAATTTATCTTGTTCAAGATCATCCCGTGACCGGCACGTTTTTATGCTCACGCCTTTTGCCTTCCCGATATAGCACATATAATCCCGAAAATATGATGATAGCGACGCCTGTAATTGTCAGCTTATTTGGAACATCTCCGAAAATAAAAATGCCAAACAGGGTTGCGGTTACAATCTCCAGATATTGCAGAGGCGCTAAAATGCCTACCGGTGCTCTGGCAAATGCAGAGGTTAGAAACAGATGTGCAATCGTAGCACTCAGACCAACACCTAATAACAACCCCCATTCATGAAAGTTCGGCACTTCCAGTTTGAACATCTGAAAAGGCGAGTAATGCAGGATAATCAATATTGGCAATAACAGAGTGACTGCCGCAATTGAGGTGAAAATTTGGACCATTACAGGCGATCCTGCCTGTGTCATCCGCCGTGTCAGCAGTAGAAAAAAAGCAAAGCATAGCGCAGTTCCGACAGGTAGCAGGGCAGGCCAGCCTACCTGCTGATATTGCGGCTGGATGACCAGCAACGCCCCGCAAAACCCGATAATGCAGGCCATTATCCGCCGCCAGCCAATTGGCTCGCCAAGAAATATCACCGCCAGAAAGGTTAGAAAAAATGGCTCAATAAAGAAAATTGCAAGCGCATCGGCAAGCGGCAAATATCGAACCGCCAGAAAAAACAGGCTGGTTGCCATCAAAATGAGACTACCCCGCAAAAAATGACTAGCCATCTCTTTTTTTGTTGGCAGATAGTGGCATTTCATAACCACCGCAACCGGTATCAGCAATATAAGCTGGAAAATAAAGCGCGCCGCTGTTATCTGCAATAGCGGCACTGTATCGCTAGCCAGCTTTGCAAACATATCAATTGCAGGGCCAAATAGGCAGAACCCTGTCATTAGCATAATCGCTGAAATATGCCCCTGAGGATTTTTGGTCATCTGTTACGCGCTTTATCCGAATTTGTTGCTGGTGCTATCATTGCTGAAGATTTTTTACCTATGCACAGGCATGTAAATCTAATGCTGCGCATAAATCTCTATCCGAAGCTTTGATTTAGGTCTATACCAGTAGTTAATGCAAGTCTGAAATGATTGAAAATCTGTACCCTGATGAAATTTTCATTCCAAGAAACTCTTCACAAGCCGCAAACATTATTAATGGTGATGGCGGCGGCCATGCCCCTGTCATTCTGGGCATGGACGGTGATGCTGAACAACTTTACGGTCGATGTGGCGCAATTTACCGGACGCGAGATAGGGATTTTACAGTCTTTGCGTGAAGTGCCGGGCTTTCTGTCATTTCTGGTGGTGTATCTGCTATTTTTTATTACAGAACAAAGGCTTGCCTTGCTAGCGCTAGGGCTGTTGGGGGCAGGGGTAGCGCTGACTGGCTATTTTCCCTTTGCCATCGGGCTATATATCACGACCATTATTTCATCTTTGGGGTTTCATTATTATGAAGCCTGTAACCAGTCACTGACCCTGCAATGGCTGGATAAAAAAGATGCCCCGACCATTATGGGCAAGATTTATGGTGTTGGGGCGGCGGCACAACTACTTACGATTGGTGCTTTGATGGTGGTATATCTGCTAGCATTACCAGAGATAAGCTGGGACGCATTTGTGGCTTCAGACAGGCTGGCGCTAGGTGTAGATGGCTATCAGCCAACCTATTTGCTGGCAGGTGCTGCGAGCGTCATTCTGGCAGTAATTGCCTTTATGATATTTCCAAAATTTGATCAGAAAACCGCCCAAAGACGTCAGATTATCCTGCGCAAACGATATTGGCTATATTATGCGCTTACCTTTATTGCAGGCGCGCGCCGTCAGATATTCCTGGTGTTTGCCAGCTTTCTGATGGTTGAAAAATTTGACTATTCGCTTGTGCAGATCACATTGCTATTTCTTGCAAATGCCGGCTTTAATATCTGGTTAGCACCGATTGTAGGCAGAATTATCACAAAGGTGGGCGAGAGAGCCGCGCTGGTCTTTGAATATCTGGGGCTGATAGGTATTTTTACGGCCTATGCGTTTGTTGAATCAGGCATGGTGGCGGCAGGGCTATATATTGTTGACCATCTGTTTTTTGCTTTTGCTATCGCTATCAAAACCTATTTTCAGAAGATTGCAGACCCCGCAGATATGGCCAGTACAGCCAGTGTGGCCTTTACCATTAATCATATTGCGGCAGTAATTGTACCTGTCAGCTTTGGCTTATTGTGGCTGGTATCGCCTGCGGCTGTGTTTTTATCAGGTGCAGGCATGGCTGGCATTTCGCTACTACTTAGCCTGAATGTGCCGCGTCATCCCGAAGAAGGCGCCGAAATTGTACTGTCACCTGCTGATGGCTGGGGCACCTCTAGCAGAACTGCCTAAGGGCCTGTGATTTGACCTATCTGTTATTCTGGGGTTTGATAGTGTCTGGATAGCATGATCACGATCCGGAGGGGCAATGATGGCAGACAAGCACGATAATCCCTATCTGAAACAGGCCTATAGGCTGGATAGTCAGCAGGCGACCAAAGCGTTATATCGCGACTGGGCAGAAAGTTATAATGATACCATGTCCAGCCATGATTATCAGACACCAAAAAGATGTGCAGAGGCTTTGCTAAGACATTTAGGTGATAAAACTGCACCTATCTTTGATATTGGATGCGGTACAGGCATTTCAGGGCAGGCGCTTGCAAATGCAGGTTTTACAGTGATTGATGGTTCTGATATTTCAGACGAGATGGTAGCTGAAGCACGCAGATTAGAGGGGGTATATCGTGCGCTTTGTGTGGTCAGTCTTGAAAATCCGTTTAGCTTTGATGCTGGCTATGCTGCGATTACAGCAATGGGGGTGATTGCAGAAAAACATGCCCCGCCCGAAGCTATCTCTCAGCTTTTGCACAAGCTATCAGCCGGAGGGCTTCTGGTTTTTTCATTAAATAATCATACGCTTGAAAATCCGGCCTATATGGAGGCTTGTAATGCAGTGGCAGATGCTGGCGAGGCAGAAATTCTGGAACAGGAAATGGGCCCGCATATTGTCAAGCTGGGCATGAGCTCTCGTATCATGGTGTTAAGACGACTATAATTTGCCAGACTGTTTAAGATGCTGTTCGCGACGCAGAATATACCAGCTGGCACAGATGATAACCAGACTGCCTAAAATGAAATTCAGGCCAATATGGTCATTAAAAACCAGAATGCCGACAATCACAGACATCGGTACTGACGCATAATGAAATGGTGCAAGGGTTGAGGCTTCGGCAAGCTGGTGCGAACGTGCCATCAAAAATTGCTGGATGCTGGATGCAAGTCCGATCCCCACAAGAATACCCCATAAATACAGCGTGTCAGCATTCAGTTCAGGCACATCGCACTTCATCACAAACAGCAATATCAGAAAAACAATCGAGCCTGCCATATTATACCAGATAGCAGTGGAAATAGGGGCATCTGCTGTGCCTAATTTGCGCAAGAAAATATACATGAGCGCGCCACAGAACGGCGATAATATACCGGCAAACAGGCCATCTATTGAATAGCTAGAAAATAGCTCACTTCCCGGATTGAGAACAATAATAACGCCGATAAACCCGATACCAATGCCGGTAATTCGTCTGATACCTATCCGCTCACCCAGAATGAAAGGCGCCATCATAGTAATAAACAGGCTCATGGTCTGTGCAAGCACAGTTGCAAGCGAAATGCTAAGCTGGATAATGGCGTAAAGATAACTTGCAAGACCCAATAACCCTGACATGATGCGGGCTAGCAAGACAGGCTTCTGGTTGATCTGGAATAGTTCATCTTTGCGCTGAACATATCCATATATCAGCAATAATGGCATGCTGAAGATATAGCGGAAAAACAGAATAACAATTAAGGCTGTTTCTGCAGAAATTGACTTAACAAACGCCCCAATAGCGATCGAAATCACAATTTGGGCCATCAAAAAAATAATGGCAAGCGAGAGATTCTG
>Ga0181582_10002322_pt1 | contig 15029 bp, 14 predicted proteins | sample 071ome_32_FD_132438 | JGI IMG/M metagenome (GOLD analysis project Ga0181582, IMG submission 132438) | Coastal salt marsh microbial communities from the Groves Creek Marsh, Skidaway Island, Georgia - 071405AT metaG (megahit assembly) | ecosystem: Environmental > Aquatic > Marine > Intertidal...
ACACGAAGCGGCCACACTCAGCCCTTGGATACAGGCCGCCAGCACCGGAAAGCATCATCCCCATGGAGCAAAAACGAATGATGCACTAACATTCAAACCGGACCAGTCAGTGGGGGCAGGTCAATCCGACGATGGCGGCGGCATTATGCTTCGATCTGGACCCGCCGAACCATTGCTGGGATGAAAAAAAACTGCTGACCCACACCGGGATCAGCTGGCAGTTCGAACCTCTGTCGCTAAAACGACCCGGTGATTTACGCACCCATTTCCGCCGCCGTATGCGCCAGGCGCGCGGCCGGTTTGAAAACGCCGCCGTGCGTCAGATGTTCGCCATCGACCGCAAACCCGTCAGCGCCCTGCCCGAAACGGCGGAAATTCTTATCCGGGACTGGTGCCGCCAACCCGTTGCGGCGGATCGATTAAAATTCTTGTTGCGGTACCGGCCCGCGCTCCCTAACCGCCGAGCCCGTCCTTCATCCAGCTCTTGTAATCGGCGTCGCGCATCAGCCGCTTCATGGTCGCGCCATCGGCATAGCCGGTAAGCTCCTCCGGCGCGGTGCCGTCGCGCAGCGCCTTCAACGTGTCGTAGGTGGCCTGAACCGCCGCCATGAACGGGTAATGCCCCTGCAGGGAAACCCGCACGCCGAGCCGGCCGAGTTCTTCCGTGCTGACCGGCGCGGAGCCGCTGCCGCCCAGCATGGTGGGGATGGAAACCGATCCGGCCGCCGCTTCCACTTCCTCTTTGGTCTTGATGCCGGAAAAGAACATCGCGTCGGCCCCGGCCGCCTCATACGCCTTCGCGCGCGCCACCGCGTCATTTATATCGGTGATCTGCGCCGCCCCGGTTCGGGCGATGACCACGAGGCGCGAATCCTGCCGCGCATCCAGCGCCGCCTTGATCTTGGCAACGCCTTCCTCAATCGGAATCAGGCTGGTCGAACCAAGCGTGCCATAGGCCTGGGGCAGTTCGGTATCCTCGATCGTCAGACCGGAGATGCCGGCGGTCTCCAGCTCCTCCACCGTGCGGCGGACATTCAGCGCGTTGCCATAGCCGTGATCGGCATCGACCATCAGCGGAATGGTCCGCGCCGCGCGATTGATGCGATAGGCCTGTTCGGCGAATTCAGTCAGCGTGACTAGGATAATGTCCGGCCCGCCAAGCACCGCCTGCGAGGCGACCGAGCCCGCGAACATGCCTGTCTCAAAGCCGAGCTCCTCCGCGATGCGGGCGGAGATGGGATCGAATACCGAACCCGGATGGACGCATCTATCGCCCTCCAATATCGCGCGATAGGAATCGCGCCGCGCCGTCCAGTCCATCTGTGCCTCCGCCTTGTTTTTCGGGTTGAGGCGCAACGCTAAACGCGCGGTGGCCCAGCGGCAAGGCTGCGGCTAACCTCGTCTTGTAAAAATCCTTACCCGAATTAACCCAGATCAAATGCGGCGGGCGGCGATTGGGCCACTGTCAGGATCGCGCGGGGAATTGAGAAGGGGCGATGGCGAGTGATGGCGATATGACGGGACCGGCGGGAACACGCCAGGGGCTGAAACGCGGCGTCTCACTGCCGCTGCTGACGCTTTACGGGCTCGGCACCACCATCGGGGCGGGCATTTTCGTTCTGATCGGCAAGATCGCGGCGGTCAGCGGCATATACGCCCCGCTGGCTTTTCTCACCGCCTCGCTGATCGCCGGTCTGTCGGCTTTTTCCTTTATGGAGATGTCGTCCCGCTATCCGGAGGCGGCCGGCGAGGCCGCCTATGTCACCGAATCTTTCGGTTCGCGAACGCTGGGGCTGATCGTCGGGCTGCTGGTGGTCGCGGCGGGGCTGATTTCGACCTCCGCCATTATCATCGGATTCGCGGGCTATCTGGGGGAGCTGACCGCCCTGCCCGCGCCGGTCTCTCAAGCCGGGATCGTCATATTGCTGGCGGTACTGGTGGCGGCCGGGGTCGGCGTTTCGGTGATGGCGGCGGCCATCGTCACATTGCTGGAGGTCGGCGTGCTGGTCGCGCTGGCCGTGCTCGGCGTGCCGGAACTGGCGGGCGCGGAACACACGGGAGCGGTGCTGGCGATACCGGCGGACGGCGCCGCGTTTTACGGCATCATGGCGGGGGCGGTGCTGGCCTTTTACGCCTTCATCGGATTTGAGGATATCGTCAATCTGGCCGAGGAAACCCGCAACCCGAGGCGTGCCCTGCCCGCCGCCATATTGCTGACCCTGATCTGTACCGCCGTGCTTTATATGCTGGCCGCCATCGTCGGTATCGGCACGGTGGACGCCGAAAAACTGGCCGCCAGCCCGGCGCCGCTGGCCCTGATATTCGAGGAGCTTTCCGCCGGATCGGGGCGCATCATAAGCGCGATCGCTGTTATCTCGGTTCTCAACGGCGCGCTGGTCCAGATTATCATGGCGTCCCGCGTGCTTTACGGGCTGTCGCGCCGGGGGCTGCTGCCCGGCTGGTTGGGGACGGTGCTGCCGCGCGTACAGACGCCGGGTCCCGCGATCCTGATCAGCGCCGGAACGGTGATGGTGTTGACGTTAAGCCTCGATATCGTGCGGCTGGCGGGCGCGACCTCCATCGTCGCGCTGTGCATTTTCACCCTGGTGAATGCCGCGCTGCTGCGGCTCAAATGGAGCGGGCCGCCGCCGGAACCGGGCCCAACAATCGTGCCGGCGATCCTGCCCGCGCTTGGGATAATCGCCTCGCTGGCGCTGATCGGGTTCGAGGCCTGGCGCGTGCTGTAACGGCGGGTTCTATCGCCGGCGCAAGGCGCGCAGCGTATCAAGCAGTTGATCGATTTCCCGGGGCTGGAATTTGAAGGGCGGCATGTCCGGATGGCCGGTGACGATGCCTTCGGCCAGCGCCTCGGCAATCGATTCCGGCGGCCATCGCCGCGCTAGTTCCCGGAATGTGGGCGCGTCCCCGTGAGCACTCACCCCGTCGCCCCCGATGGCGTGACACCGCCCGCAATGGGTTTCCGCCAGCGATGCGCCCGCATCCGCCGCCATTTCACCACCGGCCTGAACAGGCGGCGCGAGAGCCAGCATCGCGGCCAGTAACGACAGGGCGAAAAAACGTGTCATGCGGGATCCGGCGGGCAGGGAAACCAGCGCCTAGCCCCGGTTTTTCCAGAAATGCGTGCCGTAGAAATGTGGCGCGGTATAAGGGGTCTTTTTGTCGTACCCCTCACTCAACTTATAGATTTTCTGGCCGTCACCGTCATATTCCCAGACGCGTTCGTCGGGATTATGGCTCTGCACCGGGCCGGGTTCTCTTCTATCGTCGCTCATGCGTACCTCGCCACGTTTTCGCACTTAGACCACGCAGGACATTGTCCGCCGACTCACCCCGTCGGGTCCAGCACTTCATGACGCCATAGCGGAGAAATATTGCGGAAGGATTGAAGACCGGGGTGGCCCGAACGCTGAAACCCTTGAGCGCGCGGTTGCCAGGTTCCATCATGGGAATATCGTTCCGAACTGTATCGCCCCGAACCCACGGATCGGGCTTGCTCCCCGTTCAAACATCGGCTCGGCTCTAAAAAGGAATACATTATTTCCACTTTATCGAGACAGTGATCCTCCGTTGCCTATCATAAGCGGTGGACCAATTCAGTGGGGGAGGGTCAGGATTTCCACGCTGTCGAAACCCTCTATTTCACGCGGGATATCCGCCACCGTCTGGGGCAGGGTGTGTTCCTCGTTAAAGCAGGGGATCTGGATAATCAGTTTCACGGGCGGGCGTCTCCGCTTTCCGCCGCGATGAGGGTGTCCATGATACGGCGCATCTGTAGCGGCGGGCCGTCGGCGGCGATATCCATGCAGCCTTCGATTGAAACCCCGCCCAGCCTTTCCTGCTGCGCCTCGATCATCACCACATCTTCCATAAAGGTCGCTTTCGCGCCGTCATGCAGAAGCCGCGTCATCTCCGGATCATCGAGGCCGAAATTCCGCACATAGGCCCAGTGATACTGGGTATGGGTCTCGTCTTCCGGGGTAATCAGGTGGGTCGACCAGATCGAAATGCCCTGGTCCCGGTTGCCTGCGGGTGCGCCGGTGCCGGCGGCCGCGCAGCCGACATCGAAGGCCAGCGTCGAAGGCGCTGTCCATCTGGTGTATTGCCAGCGATCGACCTTGCCGTTGAATCCGCCCGCCCGGGCGAAAAGCGGCGGCGGGTCGTAATCCAGCAGCCAGCGCGACACCGTGACCGAATTATCCGTCCGCTCGACCTCCACCGGCGCCTCGCCCTCGCGTTCCTCGCCCGCGATGGTGTCGCGGTGCAGATAGGTCACATGGGTGAAATCCAGGAGATTATCGATCAGAAGCTGGTAGTTACCCTTCATCCGGATGGTGCCGCAGGTCACCATCCAGTTCGGATCGTCCATCCAGAAATAATCCGGGATCAGCGCCTCATCGGCGGCCGCCGGATCGCCCATCCAGACCCAGACCGCGTTCCATTTCTCGATGACCGGGTATGAGCGGACATGCGCGTTATCCGGGATGCGGTCCTGCACCGGGATGCGGATGCATTTTCCCGCCCGGTCGAATTGCAGACCGTGATAGCCGCATTCCAGCGCATCGCCGACGCAGCGGCCGAGTGACAGCGGCGCCGCCCGGTGGCAGCAACGGTCTTCCAGCGCGGCGGGCGCGCCGTCGCGATCACGGAAAAGCACGACTGGTTCATCCAGAATGCGCCGCGCCTCCGGCGCGCCGTCCGGCAATTCGCCCGACCACATCGCCGCATACCATGCGTTTTTCAGAAAGGCGCCCATTCGTCCCCTATAGTTCAATCACGGGACTATAGCGCGGCAATCTGTCTAAAACACTAATTCCAGAGCTGTTCGCTTGCGCGACGCGCGCCTTCGGCCATTGCCGCGAATTTCGCCCAGACAACGGTCGGGTGCACCTCCGGTTCCGCCATCGCCTGCGTACCGAAACCGCAATCGCCGCCCGCCATGACGTTTTCGCGCCCCACTACATTGGCAAAACGCACCAGCCGCTGGCAGATCAGCTCCGGATGTTCGACCAAAACGGAAGAATGGGTGATGACGCCCGGGATGACCATCTTGCCATCCGGCAGTTTCAGCTCCTCCCACAACGCCCATTCATGTTCGTGACGCGGGTTGCCGTGCTCGAACGAAAAGGCCGCCGCGTTTATGTTCAGCACGATGTCCATGTAATCCTTCATTTCCATATCGTGCACGCGCGGACCCATATTGATGCCATAGCATGTGTGATAGCGGATGCGGTCTTCCGGAATGCCGCGCAGCGAATAGTTGATCGCCTCGACCTGTTCGGCGGCCCATTTCCGGCAATCCTGAATAGAAAGCTGCGGGTTCTTGACGTAGTAGTTGATCAGACGCGGATCGTCGATCTGCAGCAGGAAGCCCGCATCGACGATGGTCCGATATTCCTCATTCAGCGCATCGGCGACGGCGGTCAGGAATTCCTCTTCCGTGCCGTAATATTCATTGAGCTGGTTGCCGACCACGTCGCTTGGAGAAATCGCCGGCATGAAAACCTCTTCCGCGCCGTGCTTTTCCGCCGCTGCCTTCAGATTGGCGATGTCGCGGTTGAGCAAATCCTGCCCGACATAGGTAATGGGCCCCGAACAGACCATCTGCATGGTGCTGGGCGTCGGGGGACGCTCGCCGGCCAGTTTCTCGCCGGCATAGAATTCCGGAAATTCCTCCGATTCACGTGACAGCGCCCAGGGTGATGGGCGGGATTTTCCGGTCTCCTCCAGACCGCCCAGACGTTCATGGGCATAGACCGCGAAACCGCGTTTGGAAAACTCACCATCATCAACGACATCGACGCCGAGATCGATCTGTTTCCTGACCACCTCGTCCACGGCGTCGGCCAGGGCCTTGTTATAAGTCGCGTCATCGACGTTCTTGCCTTCATTTTGCGCGATCATTACCTCGATCAGCGCGTCGGGGCGCGGCAGGCTGCCGACATGGGTGGTGCGGATACGGTCTGTACTGCGGATCATGATGTTGCTCCCTGGCGATATCTTATCGCTTATTGATAATGGCCGAATTGTGGGAACGCAATGGACGGCAATCTGAATCAGACCGGATGACAGCCGGGACGGTTCCGGTAATGATAGGTGTTGAGTGACACCCTGGACCTGCGGGGGGAAATATGACCGATATTCCGTCCAATTTGCCGACCACGATTGTCGGATCTTACGTGCAGCCCGACTGGCTGATCGACCGCGAAAAATTTCATTCGCTGGCCCCGCCGCGCGTGCGCGCCAAGACCATCTGGAGAATCGAGGAGCAATTTCTCGAAAACGCACAAGACGCCGCGACGCTGGCGGCGGTGCATGATTTCGAGACCGCGGGCCTCGATATTATCGGTGATGGAGAGATCCGGCGGGAAAGCTATTCCAACCGGTTCGCGACGATGCTCGACGGCGTCGATGTCGATAATCCCGGGGTGGTGCGCGGCCGGTCGGGTAATCCGCTGAACGTGCCGCGTGTGGTCGGGCCGATATCGCGGAAAGAATCCGTTCAGGCGCGCGATGTCGCATTCCTTAGGTCCGCCACCGACAAGCTGATCAAGGCGACCGTGCCCGGGCCGTTTACCCTGGCCGCCCAGGTGGTGGATGAGCATTACAACGACCAGGAAGCCTGCGCGATGGGGTTCGCCGACGCGGTGAATGCGGAAATAAAGGATATGTTTGCCGCAGGCGCCGATATTGTGCAGCTGGATGAACCCTGGATGGAAGCGTGGCCCGACAAGGCCGATGATTTCGCGGTGAAGGCGGTGAACCGGGCGCTTGACGGGGTCGCCGGGACGACCGCCATCCATATGTGTTTCGGCTATGCCTTTTCGGTCAAGAACAAGCCGAGCGGCTATTCCTTCCTCGATGCGTTGGACGCGGCCGATGTCGATATCGTCTCGGTCGAGGCGGCACAGCCTGATCTCGATCTTTCGGTACTCGAATGTCTGCCGTCAAAGCGGATCATGCTGGGGGTCCTCGATCTCGGCGATATGGAAGTGGAAACACCGGAGATTATCGCGGACCGTATCCGCGCCGGGCTGCAGGTGATCCCGGCCGAAAGGCTCATCATCGCTCCCGATTGCGGGATGAAATACATGCCGCGCGATGTTGCCTTCGGGAAGCTGCAATCGATGGTGGCGGGGACGGAGATCGTTCGAAATGAATTGGGGATTGGATAGATGGCAGAAGATATCCGCCTGACGGCCCCGGACGGGCATGAATTCGACGCCTATCTGGTCCGGCCCGACGGAGACGTGAAGGGCGGCATTGTCGTCGCCATGGAAATGTACGGGGTAAACGGCTATCTGCGCGAGGTCTGCGACCGGTTCGCACAGGAAGGTTATATCAGTATCGCGCCGGCTTTCTTCGACCGGCATGAACGCGGACTGACCCTTCCCTATGACGATATCGGCAGCAGGCGCGGAAAAGAACTGTCCCGGATCAATGATTTCGGGCTTACCCTCGACGATGCCCATACCGCGCGGGATTATATCCGGGCCGACGCCGGCAAGGTCGCGATCATGGGGTATTGTTTTGGCGGCACGGTAAGCTGGCTTGCCGCCTGCCGCGGCGATTTTGACGCCTCGATCCCCTATTACGGATCGGACATGTGCGATTACCCGGATGAGGCCGCGCGCTGTCCGACACTTTGTCATGTCGGCGATCTGGATACCGCGGTGCCGCCGGATCAGGTGAAGATGTTTCAGGAAAAGCGGCCCGAGGTGACCTGGTGCATCTATGAAGGTGCGCAGCACGGATTCGATAACTGGACGCGCCCCGCGCGCTATCACCGGGAGGCCGCCGATCTGGCGCGCCGCCGGACACTGGAGTTCCTGGCGGAGACGCTGAGCTGATTTCCTGAGGTTTACTAACGGCCGGCCTTTACCGCGTACATCGTGTTATCGGCGTCTTCCAGTATCTCCTCTATATTCATGCCCGGCACGATCTGCGCAATTCCGCAGGAGACCGAAAGCGCGATATCATCGCCGGCGGAGGCGATGTGCCGGCCACCGATGCCGGTCATCAGGCTTTCGGCTTTTGTCCGCGCCGTTTCCTCGTCGGCCTGGCGCAGGATCACCCCGAACTCATCCCCGCCCAGACGTCCCACTGCGTCCGAGGACCGCAAATTCTCCAACAGCGTATCCGCCGTCACTTTCAGCGCTTCATCGCCGGCCGCGTGACCATACCCGTCATTGATCGCTTTCATCCTGTCGAGATCAAGAAAGAGCAGCCAGGCATTTCCGCCATAACGGCCGATAAAGGAAGCTGTGCGGTTGAGCTCCCGGATGAAGGCGCGGCGGTTCATCGTCGGTGTCAGGGGATCGGTATCCGCCAGCCGCTCCAGCTCTTCTATCCGCGCGTTATTCGCGTCGATCTCGTCCCGCAGCCGCGCAATCTCCGCGGTCAGCCGCTGGACCAGCGCCAGGGCCTCGTCTTCGTTTTCCGGGATTTCGGATTTTGGTTCGTCAGACATGGTGGGCTGCGGGCATCGTCCTGAGACGTGTTTTCCTGTTCCGTGATAGGATGGGCGAAAGGGCCATCCCTTTCCCAATACCGTTCCTGACAGGAGGACGCCAGTATTTCAAGCGAGAAGCCGCGATTGGGCGGCGGCATCGTCCGCGCGCTGTCGAATCGGAATTTCGGGATTTACACAGCCGGGAACGCGCCCTCCCTGATCGGTATCTGGGCGCAGCGCCTCGCCTCCGGCTGGATCATGTGGGAAATGACCAAGTCGCCCGCGATGCTGGGCTGGCTCGGCTTCGTCGATCTGATCCCGTTCGTCGTGGTGTCGCCCTTTGCCGGGCTGATCACCGACCGGTTCGACAAGATCATCCTGGCGCGGATCATAAAAGTCATGGCGATGTCGGTTGGCGTTGCGCTGATGGCGCTGACCTTTACCGGTAAAATTTCGCCGGAGCTTATTCTCCTGCTTGGTTTTTTGACCGGCGTCACGGATGGGTTGTTTCAACCGGTGCGGACCTCGCTCGCCTCCGTCATGGTACCGAAAGACACGCTGGCCTCTGCGGTCGCGATCAATTCGCTGGTGTTCAACATCGCGCGTTTTATCGGGCCGGCCGTGGCCGGGCTGATCCTGGCGCTTACCGGGGCGGAGGGCATCTCGGCCGCGTCCGATGCCGGCGCGCCGGTCAAGACGGCGGCGGAGCTCGCCGATGTCGGATGGGTCTTTCTGTATGCCGTCGTTTCCTATGTGTTTTTTCTGACCGCGCTTTTCCTTGTGCGGATCGATGACGACGCGCCGCGCAAGACGGCCCGGCCGAAGGTGCTGGAGGAATTGATGGAAGGGGTGCAATATGCCGTACGCCATCCGGCGATCGGCCCGCTTTTCCTCATGGTCGGCGCGGTCGCGATTTTTATCCGCCCGGTGATGGAGCTACTGCCCGGCTTTGCCGACGATGTGCTGGGGCAGGGTAAGGAAGGCTATGTCACGCTGGTCTCGATGATCGGTCTGGGCGCGATGTTTTCCGGTTTCTGGATCGGCTGGCGCGGCAGGATCGAAGGGCTTCTGAAAATCGGCGTGGTTTCGGTCGCCATCATGGGATCTTCTGTCGTTCTGTTCGCCTTGACGACATCTTATACCGTTGCCATCGGTTGTATGGTGGTGTTCGGCGGCGCGCAGATGCTGATCGGCACGGCTTTTCAGACCATGGTGCAAAGCTCCGCCGATCCAGGGGTTCGGGGTCGTGTGATGTCTATCTTCGGATTGCTCTGGGTCGGCTCCATCGCGTTCGGCGCGGCAATCATCGGCCTGTTCGGTGAAGCGTTCGGCCTTCCCTGGCCCACCGCCATCTGCGCGTTGGCGGGCGTCGCCATCTGCGCCTGGGCGCTGAAATTTTTTCGCCAGGTCCGGGACGCGGTGGAAGAGTAGGCGGTCTTGGTGCCCGGCGGCGACAAGCATGCCGCCACGTCTTATGATGCGGTTTCTCTGAACGCATTCCGATGAGGTTCTTTCCCGGTGGCCGACGAAGCCAGACAACGCGGCGGGTTGCAGCGTGCATTCTCGCACCGCAATTTCCTGATCTATTTTCTGGGGAATTTTCCGTCCCAGATCGGGGTATGGGCTCAACGGACGGCGCTCGGTTGGCTCGCCTGGAAAATGACCGATTCGGCCTTTTATGTCGGGCTGCTCGGGTTCGCCGACCTGATACCGATCATTTTGCTTTCGCCCTTTTCGGGCTACCTGACCGACCGGTTCGACCGGTTACTGCTCGGCAAGATCATCACCGTGGCCAATATAATCGTAACCGTGATGCTCACCGCGCTCGGCTTCGCCGGGTTGCTGACGATTGAACTTTTGGTCCTGTTTGCCTTTCTGACCGGTGTCGATCACGCCATGTTCCAGCCGGTGCGCAGCACGCTGATGGGTGCGCTGACATCAAAGGAAGATCTCAGCGCGGCCATCGCCATTAACGGGTTTTCCTGGAACAGCGCGCGCTTTATCGGTCCGGCGGTCGCCGGGATCGCACTGCAATTCACCGAAGAGAGCATGGTCTTTGCCGTCAATGCCGGGCTTTACATCTGGTTCCTGATTTCCTTCTGGCTGCTGAACATGCCGAAGAAGGAACGCCCTGAGAGCCTGCGCCGGGACGGTCCCGTCGCGCAGATCGTCGCCGGGTATAAATATGTCTATCGGCACAGCCTGATCGGGCCGCTGCTCGCCATCCTCGCCTGCGCGTCGCTGCTGACCCGGCCGATCGTCGAGCTGTTGCCCGTGGCCTCCGGCGCGATGTTCGGGCGCGAGGTCGACGGGCTCGCCATGCTGACCTCCGCCATGGGGATCGGGGCGATGTGCGCGGGGTACTGGATCGCACAGCGCGGCCGGATGGACGGCATGCCGAAAATCACCGCCAACACGCTGCTGGCCACGCTTGTGGTGCTGCTGATTTTCGCCACCACGCCGAATTTCTATGTCGCCGTGGGGTGTATGTGGTGCATCGGGTTTCAGTATTCGACCTATGCCACCTGTATTCAGACCATGATCCAGACCGTGGCGGAAGATCACATGCGCGGCAGGGTGCTGGCGCTATACGGCATGATCTGGATCGGGTTCGCCGGCATCGGCGCGCTGATCGTCGGCGGGCTCGCCGATCTTTTCGGATTGCGCATCCCCATCGGCGGGGCGGGCGCGCTCTGCCTGTTTGTCTGGTTCTGGGCGTCGCGCCGGTTGAAACGGATAGAGGCCGAGCTGCGCGAGCTTGGCCATATAAAGGAGTGATTTCCCCTACCACACAGCCAGTCAATTAAAGCTGTAACGCGCTTGAACCCTTTGCTTTACAAGGCTTGATCGCCGCTCTGATGAACAACTGAAAAGTATTTCGGATTTGCATTTCTGTAATTATTGCAAATGGCTTTTGTGCACCCGAAACACGCCTTTGATGCAATCGTGATTTCGAATGCAGATTTGAATGTGTGTTTTGTTATAAAAAGCGGCCCCTGGATATACGGGGTCGCCTTCAACAAACACGTCTTTTACCGAATCTATCGGTTCTAAGTGTTGCTCTTGTTGAATATCATGAAGGGTTTCGATTACTTCGCAATCGAGATTTCGTCTCAACCCATCCGTACTATTCTCCGGTAAGGGCGTCCCATTTTTTTTACAAAGCCCTTTTAGAACAACAAATGCGTCAAGAGCGTTTCGTGCTCCCGACGAAGTGGTGAGATCAAGGCAGTATCCTAAGTCGATAACGGCCCCTAAAACTGTTGGATACTTGATATTTGGACCACGAGACAGATGTGAAACCTCTTGTGCGAATTCGAGGCCTCTTAGCGGATTGGCTTCCCAAAAATAAATCCCATGACCCAGCCAGTCGTATTTATTCTGGCTCTTTCTGAAGTTTTTTCCACTTAGGACGGCCTCAGCGACCTTTTCGTCGCAGCCGTGGTAGCCAAGGACAAATGAGGCACTCAGCGTATGCAAGCAATGCTACTCATTTAGATTTTTCTGATTTTTCAGAACGCGATATTGTACCGATTCGGATGAGTGCTTTTTTAGCAGACCGTTTTGTACCGCTATTGGCAGCATAGTATTTTTTGGCCGCATTTCGGAATACGTTCGCGCCACGCGCGGAATTTAACGAATAAGTGATTGCGTTCGCTGTCTTAGAAGACGCCATTTCGCTTAGACCTAAAAGATAACCTACAATTGTACAATAGTATTGTGCAGTCCGTTGGACAAGCAAGCGGAGTTATTTCAGCCCACCGCCAACCGCGCGCAAAGCCGTCTTGCGATGGCGCCGACGACGCGGCGGCGGTACCAGGGCTTGACCGTGGTGGTGCGCATCGGGCGCGATTGTGATCGCACCATCTCGCGGATTTCGTCCAGAGCTGCCTCGTCCAAATCCTTGCCGCTGAACTTGTCCAGATTCTTGATCCGGCCGGGGTGGGTATTCACGCCGGTGGTCGCGATACGTAATTCCCCGACTTTGCCGCCGGACTGTTTCAGCCAGACGGCGACACCAGCGAGGGGATAATCGATGGAGCCGCGGACGCGGTTCTTTTCATAAGAAGACGGCACCCCGGCGGAAGATTTCGGCAGATGCACCCGCACCACCATCTCACCGGGGCTGAGCGTCAGATGATTCATCCCGTCCGCCCGGTATAGATCGCCAAGCGGGATTGTACGCATGCCGTCTGTGCCGAGGATATCGACAGTGGCGTCATGGACCAGCATCGCCGGGGCGACATCGCCCGAGAAGGCGGCAAAGCAGCGCTTTCCGCCCGGCGCGACATGGCAGATCTCGCCGCGTTCCTTCAGGCAGTAATCGTTCGATTTCCGCCACCATTCCGACTGGTTGTAAAACAGGCATCTTGTATCGAGGCAGAGATTGCCGCCGACCGTGCCGTAATTCTGATGTGTCGGCCCGGCTACGGCGCGCGCGGCTTCCGCCACGGCCCCATAGGACGCAATCACCGTGGGGTGGTTCGCCAGTTCACTCAGCCTGACGCCCGCGCCGATATGCAGCCCGTGCTCGTCGTCCGCGATGGATTTGATCTCTTCAATCCCGGACAGATCGATCAGCGCTTTCGGCTGTTCGATACCGCGCCGCACATTGACCAGCATGTCCGTGCCCCCCGCGACATAAAGCGCATCCGCTTCCTCTGTCCTCAGCCTGACCGCATCGGCGACGCTCTCCGGCCGGTGCAGGGTGAAATTCGGCATGAATTCCATTTACGCCTCCGCCTTTGCCGCCTTGGCCGCGTCGCGTTCGCGGGCTTCCATAATTTCCATCAGCCTGTCCGGTGTCACCGGTAGGTCGCAAACCCGCACCCCGATGGCGTCGGCGATGGCGTTCGTCATGGCGGGGATAAACCCGGCCAGTGAGGCCTCGCCCGCCTCCTTCGCGCCGAACGGGCCGTGCGGATCGTTCGATTCCACTATATGCGCTTCGATCGGCGGCGATTCGACAATCGTCGGCACGCGGTAATCCAGCATCGAATTGGTAATGCCGAGCCCGTTATGGAACCGGGTTTCCTCGGTCAATGCCTGGCCCATCCCCATCCAGACCGATCCCTCGATCTGGCCTTCGACGGAAAGGGGATTCAGCGCCTTGCCGCAATCATGGGCGACCCAGACCTTGACGATCTCGACCTCTGCGGTTTCCGGATCGATCTCCACCTCCACCACCTGCGCGGCATAGGAAAACGCCATGGTCCCGCCGATCGCCGCGCCGCGATATTTCTTGCCGCCCCAGCTTTCGGGGATGGTGTCGAAATTGCCGCGCGCGGTGATGGTGCCGGTGCCTTCCAGCGCCGCCATCACGACCTCTTCGAAACTCAGCCCCTGATCCTGACTGTCGGCGCGATATATCTCGCCGAGACATTCTATATCGTCGGGCTCGACCTCCATCTTGCGGGCTGCCGCCTCGATCAGGATCGATTTCAAATTGGTTGCCGCGTCGATGGCGGCGTTGCCGACCATATAGGTGACGCGGGACGAATAGGCGCCGTTATCCTTGGGCGTCAGGGCGCTGTCCGAGGTGATGATGCGAATGCGGGTGACATCGACGCCCAGCACTTCGGCAACGCATTGGGTGAGGATGGTGCTGCTGCCCTGGCCGATTTCCGGCGCGCCGGTCAGGATGGTGAGCGAGGCGTCGAAATCCAGCTTGATATTGACGGTCGCATGCGGCTCCCCGGTCCAGTTGACCGGCTTGGACGCGCCGCTGACATAATGCGAACAGGCAAGCCCGAGCCCGCGTAGTTTCGGCATCTTTCCCTTGCGTTCGGCCCAGCCGCTGGCTTTCTCGACGATGTCGAGACATTCCGGCAAGCCGTAGGAATTCACCATCAGGTCGTTGGCGGTAAAGGTCGGCGCTTTCAGCAAGTTAGCCCGGCGCACCGCGAAGGGATCAAGCCCCAGCTCTTCCGCCATCTGGTCCATCAGCGATTCAAACGCAAAGCGCACATTGACCGTGCCATGGCCGCGAAACGCGCCGCAGGGTGGTGTATTGGTCAGTACGCGATAGCCGTTATAGCGGGCGTTTTCGATGTCATAGAGGGCGAAGATCATCGATCCCGAATAGAGAATCGTCACTGTGCCGTATCCCGGATAGGCGCCGCCGCGCTGGGTCGTCGTCGTATCGACGGCGGTGATTTTGCCGTCCTTCGTCATCCCCATGCGGATGGTGGTTTTCTGTTCCGGCCGCCCGCGATGGGTGATGAAACATTCCTCCCGGCTGGCGACGATACGGACGCGGCCTTTGGCCGCGAGCGCCAAAGCGCCGGCGACGAGTTCGAAATGCAGACATTCCGTGCGGCAGCCGAACCCGCCGCCGATATGCGGCTTGATCACCCGGATTTTCGATTTCGGCATGCCGAGCGTCTGTTCCAGCATCAGATGCACGTAATAGGGCACCTGGGTGCTGGCCTTGACTGTCAGCCGGTCGCGCTCCGCGTCGTATTCCGCCAGTGCCGCGTGCGGTTCGGTCTGGACCTGGCAGACCTCGGCGCAGTCATAGCTGTATTCGCGGATCAGATCGGCTTGCCCGAAACCCTCA
>Ga0181582_10002326_pt1 | contig 15010 bp, 13 predicted proteins | sample 071ome_32_FD_132438 | JGI IMG/M metagenome (GOLD analysis project Ga0181582, IMG submission 132438) | Coastal salt marsh microbial communities from the Groves Creek Marsh, Skidaway Island, Georgia - 071405AT metaG (megahit assembly) | ecosystem: Environmental > Aquatic > Marine > Intertidal...
CCGCGTGGGCCATACGCATAAGGATTGCCCATGTAAGGATTAGGCATCATTGGATTGCCATAAGGGCCATTAGCATAAGGACCGTTCGCATAAGGCATAGGTGCACGGCCGTAAGGCATAGGTGCGCGACCATATGGCATGGGCATGCCTTGAGGCGCCATCGGCATATTTTGAGGTGCTGGAGCCATGCCGTTAACAGGCTGTTGAGCAAATGCGGTGGTGAGGCTGGTCATGGCAGCTACGGCTACAGCCAAAGTTGTCAATTTTTTAATCATTGTAATTTTCCCGGTGTTTAGGGTTTTACCCAGTCATAAGATTTAAGATGGCAAGATAATAGACCCAAATCGTTTTTATAACAAGGATAAAAACCCTGTATATTAATATTTTCTAATATTTAAAGAATTAAACTCCCAGTCGGCCACGGCTCAAGATGAAAACAGATTCAATCAATCTTTGACAACCACGACTTTGAAACTTGGGATTTTCTTTAAGGATATCGTATTGAGCGATTTTTTTAATTGAGAATTGTTTAGCAAACAACTGCTGTACTTCAGAATCTTCTACTGAAAAGGGCGGGCCGTTCATCTCATCTTCGTTATAAGCTAGGGTTATCAACAGCATTTCGACATCAGCGGGCAGAATATCAGTGAGATGGGCGGCATAGGAGGGACGCATTTCAGGCGGCAAGGCGATCAGTGAAGCACGGTCAAAGACCAGATGACAATCCTGCAATTGGTCTTTTTCAAGATCGAAAAAATCGCCGCAGATAAGGCTCAAATCTTCACCGCGATGTTCAACCATGCTCGGATGATGATGGGTTGCAAGTTCAAGCTGATTTTCCGCAATGAAGTCATCTATTGCGATCTGACTTAATTCAATGCCGATGACATCATGTCCCTGTTGCGTTAACCACAGCATATCGAGGCTTTTGCCACACAGAGGTACAAAAACCCGACTTTCAGGGTAGGGCTGCCGTACCTCTTGCCAGTATTCCTGCAGGTACTGGTTGATTTCCGATTGATGAAAACCGATCTGCTGCTGTTGCCAGCGTTCTATCCAGAATTCACGTTGCATATGTTAGATAGCCTTGCCATTGAGATATTCTAGTCGTAATGTGCCACGTCATAATAATTACGGCAAATGTTGCTTGAAGATGAAAACAATTCTTATTATCGACGATAACAACTGGGACCGGCAGGCTTTGCAACATATTCTGGAAAAAGCAGGTTACAAGGTCATCGCACTCGAGGCGGCGGTTAATGTCAACCAGCTTATCAGCGCCGAGCAGGTGGATCTGGTGATCACGGATATGGTGATGCCTGGTCAGGATGGTTTGCAAACCATCACTGAAATTCGTCAGCTATATGCTGATTTACCGATTATCGCCATCAGTGGTGCTAAAACTGTGCAGGGTCATAACAAAGAACAAGGCTATATGGCTGTGTCCGGACGCCAGATTCTGCATCATTTTCCTGCAGACTATAAAGATCAACTTGAGACTTTGAAACTCTGCGGATTCCTGCAGAAACCCTGCTCGGCTGAAAAATTGATATCAGCTGTCGAAACCTTGTTTTCCGAAGAGCCTTAACATGCAGGCTTCGATATTCGCATTCAGTCTTGCAAAAATTCCCAAAATTGAATTTGCCAGTGGTGCGATCAGGCAACTTCCGGGGTTAGCAGCGCAGTTTGGTTGCAACATTCTTTTGATTACCGGCGGTCAGTCCTTTGCCCGATCTGCTGCCTATCAACCGCTGATGGATGGTTTTAAGGCTTTAGCACTGAATGTTGTGCAGTTTGCAGTGCGGTCCGAGCCATCGCCGGAGCTTGTTGATGACGCGGTTAAACAATTTCGCTCTGCTGATATTGATGTGGTCGTCGCTATAGGCGGCGGCAGTGCTATGGATACGGCCAAAGCGATTGCCGGTTTGTTACGCGTCGGCCACTCGGTGATGGATTATCTTGAAGGCGTAGGCCCGGAACGACCTTATCAGGGACCTGCGGTGCCTTTCATAGCGGTACCTACCACGGCCGGAACCGGCAGTGAGGCGACTAAAAATGCGGTGCTTAGTCGTCATGGTCTGCAGGGCTTCAAAAAGTCGTTCAGGGATGAGCAGCTGGTAGCGGATATCGCCTTGCTGGATCCTGATTTGCTGGCAAGTTGTCCGCCCCGGGTGATTGCGGCGAATGGCATGGATGCGCTGACGCAGTTACTTGAGTCCTATGTCTCGATAAAAAACAACGTATTGAATAATGCTCTGGGACGATCCGGTCTGCTGGCCTGTCGCGAAGGCTTGTTAAAGTTATACGATAGCCAGGCTCAGGATGCTTTGGCGCGCGAACAAATGGCTTTTGCCTCACTGGCATCCGGTATTAATCTGGCTCAAACCGGACTGGGCTCTGTGCATGGTCTGGCATCACCTTTAGGCGCTTATTATCCTATTCCGCATGGCGTGGTTTGTGGCACGCTGGTGGCGACGGCTACGCGCATCAATATTGAAGCAATGCGGCAACGTGAGCCGTTTAACCCGGCATTATCATTGTATGCCGAGGTGGCTCAGTTACTCTGTGGTCAACATTTCAAATCACTCGACAATGGTTTGCAGGCTTTGATTGATTTACTCGAACAGTGGACCGCTCATCTGCAGATTGCACGTTTATCCGATTATGGTGTGAGAGCTGAGGATTTTGAGCTGATTGTTGCCAATTCCCGGGGCAGCAGTATGAAAACCAATCCGATTGTGCTCACCGATGATGAAATCCTGTCGATTTTGCAGGAACGTTTCTGAGTTATCGTCAATTATTTTCAGGAGTTTTACATGGTAGCTATAGGCACACCTTTTTCTTCAACTGCTACAAAAGTTCTGCTTTGTGGTTCCGGTGAACTCGGTAAAGAAGTCGTTATTGAACTGCAACGATTAGGCTGCGAAGTCATTGCCTGTGACCGTTATCAGCATGCACCGGCGATGCAGGTCGCAGATCGTTCCTATACTTTTTCAATGCTTGATGGCAGCGAACTGAGGCGCGTCATAGAGCTGGAAAAACCCGATTATATTGTGCCCGAAATTGAAGCTATTTCTACCGATACCCTGGTTGAGCTGGAGCATGAAGGATTTCAGGTCGTGCCGACTGCCAATGCTGCGCGTCTGACAATGAACCGTGAAGGCATTCGACGACTGGCAGCCGAAGAACTGGGGCTGGCAACCTCGTCGTACCGTTTTGTCGATGATCTGGAGGCTTTGCGCGAGGCGGTCAGACAAGTTGGCATGCCCTGTATCGTCAAACCGATCATGAGTTCTTCAGGCAAAGGTCAGAGCACAATCAGGACTGCAGATGATATTGCCACTGCCTGGGATTATGCTCAGGAAGGAGGGCGAAGCGGGGCGGGCAGGGTCATTGTGGAGGGTTTTGTGGCATTTGACTATGAAATCACGCTACTGACTGTGCGTCATATCGATGGGGTGTCTTTTTGTCTGCCCATCGGTCATCGACAGGAAAACGGTGATTACCAGGAATCCTGGCAGCCGCAGCCGATGCCGGAGCCGGTCCTCGCCAAAGCCCAGGCGATTGCCGATAAGGTCACGGCGGCTTTAGGTGGTCGGGGCATCTTTGGTGTGGAACTGTTTATCAAAGGTGAAGATGTTTATTTTTCAGAGGTTTCTCCGCGGCCACATGATACCGGTATGGTGACGATGATTTCACAGGATTTATCCCAGTTTGCCCTGCATGCCAGAGCAATCCTCGGACTGCCGGTGCCGAATATTCAGCAGCATGGTCCAAGTGCTTCTGCAGTTATTCTGGTAGAGGGACATTCTTCGCAGGTACAGTTTGGCAATTTGCATCAGGCTTTAGCGGAACCTGATACACAGATGCGCCTGTTCGGTAAACCCGAAGTTCAGGGCAAACGCCGACTCGGTGTTGCGCTGGCCAGAGATAGTTCAGTTGAAGCCGCCAAGGCAAAAGCTTTGAGAACAGCCGCAGCCGTTGAGGTGATATTATAACTTTTCCATCAGAACCGTTTGCAGGACACCACCAAAACCGGACGGTTCCGGCATCACGCCGATGATTTCATATCGGTAGTTTTGCAGATTAAACGGCGGCTGCTGCAGGTCAACACCTGAGCGCAGCCTGAGTCGGTTGTCTGGTCCGGCTGTTTTGTCTTTATTAGCCTGAAAACTGCCCTCGGGTATATGCTCGGTGATCACCAGTCTGGGGTGGTGTTGCAGATTGCTCATTAAATCTGTAATTCCCCGGTTAGATAAATGCTGTAGTACCTGCCTGATTATCACCAGCTCGGCTGCAGGCAGCTTATCTTGACAGGCGTCAATACAGAGAAACTGGATATGCTTGTCAGCAAATTGCCGCCGGTTGTAATCAATCAGTGCTTTAACAATGTCGACCCCGGTATAACGGGGTACGAGTGCCGCCAGTTGCCGACCGATGTTAAAATCACCGCAGCCGATATCCAGAATATGATCGGGCTGCAACTTTTTGATCAGTGACGACAGGCTATCAATGCTGTGTTTGACGATGACTTTATGATGACTGCCGGTACCCGAATAAAATGGCTGCTGACCAGTTCCCCAAAGCTGATGTTGATAAATTTGACTGAAAACCTGCTGTAGAGGCAGATTTTTAAAAGCCTGTAAGGTTTTTTTACTAAGATGTGTATTATTTTTCAAAGCTATTTGACAATATAATTTGAACTCATTCGAGGATTCAATCCTGAATAAAACAACAGCAACATGCAAGCATCCTTAATTAACCCAATGTCAGTGTTATTGCACAAACTGTTCAGTCGCCCTGGCAACTTCGATGAGCAGATTGATCTTTCGAAAAAACTGGCGATTATTATCGCTGTGCCTGTCACGTTTTTTCTATTTTTGATGGTTCTGTCACATTGGATTGATGGCCTGCCGATACGTGCTAATCATTTGGCACCGGTTGTTTTACTATTTTTGATTTCAGGATTGATAACGCTGTTATTGTTACGTCTGAAACAGCTTAGCAGTATCACTCTGGTTCTTAAAAGCTTTATGCTATTGCCATTGGCAGGATTCTGGGCCGTCTATCTGAACGGCTATCTGGCTTTTAATTTTTTCCCGCTTTTTAGTCTGTTGATGCTGATTAGTTATCGGGGACGCTTCAGGCTGGTTTTACCTTATCTGGCGCTAGTGACCGGTTTCTTGATTGAATCATTCAGTCCGGTGCAATTTGCTCAGGAATATGTGATTCGATTAACCGTGGCTACAGCCGTTATCATTTGGCCAATCAATACCTTGCTGGACGGGCTGAGCTTTAGCCAGGATTTGCGTAAAAAAGCGCTAAGCCAGGTTTTTCAGGTGACCTTTTTGATGGCGCTGATTCTTTTTTTGTATATCGCCATTTACGGCAAGGTATCGCCGATACCTAACCTGATAAGTGTGATGATATTGTTATTCATTGTCTTATGGCTCAAACGCGAACATTCCCGGTTAACCCTCTGGAAGGGGCGCTTTTTAGGCGGACTGTTTGTGCTGATTTATTTTTATTCGATTTCGCTCAATCAATTTATCGCCGCCATGCTTTTGCCGGCTTATATCGTGTTGCTATTTTTAATCTTGCCGCTATTTCAAGCTTTTATGATGTCGATCGGTTTGCTGGTATTTGCGGTTAACGGTTATTTTTCGATGTCCGGGTTTGATTTTGAGTTTGAGCCTTTGCCTTTTTTCAGTCGCTTTGTTATCAACAATATGATTTTTACTGCGGTTATTCTGCAGTTAGTGATTAAACTGACGGCAAAAGACCAAAACCAAAAACAACTGAATTCCGCTGATACTTTAAAAGTGATTTTGCTCTTCCTGGGATTTGCGACTGTTTCAGGGTTACTGATTTACTGGTCACATGATGGTTTTAGCCGGCAGTTTGAAGCTCAGATGTTGACGCAAAAAGATATCAACCTGTTAACCATAAATGCTTTTCTGTGGTTATTGCTGACCTGGATCGCTACCAGCTTTGCTTTAAACTACAAAGGTCTTGAGAAGATGACCCAATTGCTGGGGCAATCGGAATCGCAGTTGCTTGCAGACCTGAAAGCGCAAAATCAGCAACGGGCAAAGCTGTTTGCGATGATTGGTCATGAGCTGCGTACGCCGGCAGCGACCCTGAAAATGCTGCTGGCACAAAATGACTCTCTCTCATCAAAACAATTACAGAACCAGCTTAATGAAACCGTCGAGCATTTATTGAATGTGATCGATGATATGTCTGTGGTGAATCACCCTGAACAGGCCATCAAAGGTAAAAATAGCCTGACTTCTGTTGATAAGGTAGTCCGCGAGCTGATCTCTATACAGGATCGTTTGTTATTGGAGCAGGGCTTGAAAGTCTCCATTCATGCTGATGCCAATGCGACCCAGTTGTGCTTTTTTAATGCTCAGTTATTTCGCCAGATTGTGCTTAATTTATTGAAAAATGCTGCTCTGCACGGGAATGCTCATCATATCCAGATTACTCTGAAAACCCACCGGGTAGGGGACTTTCTGTCGGTTGATATGACCTTTGCCGATGATGGTCAAGGCATCAAAGAAGCTGATCAGCAGCGCTTGTTTAATGCGTTTGAGCGTGGCGATAGTCAGGCAGAAGGCACTGGACTGGGTTTGTATTTGAGTCAGCAATTTGCCCGTGAGGCCTTGCAGGGTGATTTGCAATACGATGCCAGCTATCAGGATGGAGCCTGCTTTAAGCTCAATATGTTGCTGCCAATGGCTAATCAGTCAGACATGGACCAGGTTTCCGAATATGCCAGTCTGGACAATATGCATATCCTGTTGGCAGAGGATAATCTGACACTTAAGCAGCTGACCGTTGATATGCTGCAAAAACATGGTGCTATCGTAACGGCTGTGTCCAATGGTCTCGAGGCTAGCGAGTTGCTTAAGAGTCAGTCTTTTGATCTGTTACTGACGGATGCTTTTATGCCGGAGATTGATGGCTTTGAACTGATTGAATTGGCCAGAGAGCAGGGCTTTAACCAGCCTATTGTGGCTATCACAGCGGCCACCGTGGGCAATGAAACTGAGCGTCTGAAAAAATCCGGGGCCGATTTTGTGTTGCAAAAGCCACTGGATTTTGAACGATTTGCCAGACTGGTCGGTAAAACGCAGACAAACTTTGTTGACGAGCCGTCAAGCCAGGCTGTCGAAACCATGCCACCGATTCCACCGCTGACGGATACAGCGCTGTTTGATTACCATAAGCTCATGAATAACCTGCAACATGATCCATTGGTTTATCAGCGTGCTGTGGATATTTTTACTCAGGAGACCGACAACTTTATTATGCAGATGCAGGCGTTTCTGGATAAAGGGGATCTGGCCAATCTACGCTTTGTGGCGCATCAGTTAAAGGGTAATGCCTCGTCGATGTTTGCCGAGCCGCTGCGTCAGCAGGTGATCAAACTCATGCAGTTGGCTGATGAGGGTAAGGCGCAGCAAATTCCAGCGGAACTGGAAAATATCCGTCAGCAGGTAAAACGGCTGAGACAGGCTTTATCAGCAGCTCAGGTCTGATCAAACAGTCAGTGCTTAACAGATTCTGGGTAGCTGGTCGCCGACCAGCATATCAACCAGACGCTCACCGCCAAATGCGGTTTTTAACAGCATATGCCCCTGTGGTGCTTGAGTGACCTCACCGATACAGACACTGTCTTTGCCTGCAGGATGCTGACGCATGATGGCCAGTAACGTCTCAGCCGCGGCTGCAGGCACAATCGCGACCAGTTTGCCTTCATTGGCCAGATAAAGCGGATCAAGACCAAGAATCTCACAAAAGCCACGCACTGCCGCTCTGACAGGCAGTCGCTTTTCATCAATGCTCATACAGGTTTGACTGGCTTCGGCAAATTCATTTAATACGGTTGCCAGACCGCCGCGGGTAGCATCACGCAGACAATGAATATCGGGGCAGGTGTTGAGCATTTGTGCGATCAGATCATTCAGTGGCTGACAGTCACTCTGGATATTACTTTCCAGCGACAACTCACCACGGGCATCGGCAATCGCGGCGCCATGATCACCGATAAAACCATTGATAAGAATGGCATCCCCCGGTTTTGCCCGTTGTGCCTGAATATCAATACCGGCGGGTATCACGCCTATGCCAGTGGTGTTGATAAACAATTTGTCAGCCGCGCCTTTGTGAACGACTTTGGTATCGCCGGTGACAATCTGTATGCCAGCCTGATCTGCAGTCGTCTTCATCGACAAGACAACTTGTCGCAGGGTTTCGAGCGGCAGACCTTCTTCGATAATCATGCCGCAACTCAGGTAGAGTGGTATGGCACCACCTACGGCCAGATCATTGACGGTGCCGCATACTGCCAGCTTGCCGATATCGCCGCCCGGAAAAAATAACGGATCAACGACATAGGAATCGGTTGTCATAGCCAGTTGTTTGCCTGCAGAGCAGATAGTAGACAGATCAAAACGTGCCTGGTCTTCCAGTGCAGCCAGTGTCTCATTGGCAAAGCCTTTGACAAATAAATCATCAATCAAATCCCGCATGGCTTTGCCGCCGGCGCCATGTGACAGGGTAATGATGTCATTGCTCGAACTCATGAGTTGACGGTGTCCTTTTGGCGTCTTGCCAGTAATTCATTGACGTTGCCGAAATTATAATAGGCTGCACAGGCACCTTCAGAGGAAACCATTAATGCACCCAGCGGTGTCTCGGGTTTACAGCTATTGCCAAACGCATGGCACTGCCATGGGCGCATCAGGCCTTTGATAACATCACCGCAGCAGGTTTCAGCCGGGTCCGAAGCGGCATGTTTTGTCAGAGCGAACTTTTTTTCAGCATCAAACTGTTGATAGTCATCACGGATTTTGACGCCGGAGTGATCGAGCTTGCCAAGGCCTCTCAGTTCAGAGCTGGCATCTAGTTCATAGACCTGCTGTATGGCTTGCAGACCGGGTAAATTGCCGGAGGCTTTAGCAACTCTGGCATACTGGTTTTCGACAGTGGAACGTTGTGCGCTAATCTGTTGCACCACCATCCAGATCGATTGCAGGATATCCAGAGGTTCAAAGCCGGTGATGACAATCGGTTTATGATAATGCTCAGCAATAAATTCAAACGGTTGTTTGCCGATTACCATGCTGACATGTCCGGGTGCCAGAAAACCATCGAGTATCATATCCGGCTCATCCAGAATGGCTTTAATGGTCGGTGCGGTGGTGATGTGATTACAAAACAGGCTGAAATTCTCAATCGCCTGTTTCTCAGCTTGTAATATCGTTAATGCCGTACTGGGCATGGTGGTTTCAAAACCCAGTGCAAAAAAGATCACTTGCTTGTCCGGATGCTTTCTGGCCAGGTTTAAAGCATCCAGCGGTGAATAGACCATGCGAATATCAGCGCCATCAGCTTTGGCTTGTAACAGGCTTTTTTGTGAGCCGGGCACACGCATGGCATCACCAAAGGTAGTGAAAATCACATTGTCGCGTTCAGCCAGACTGAGCGCATCATCAACCCGGCCACGGGGTAGTACGCATACCGGGCATCCCGGTCCGTGCACCATCTCGATGGTTTCCGGCAACAGCTTTTCAATGCCGTAACGAAAAATAGTATGAGTATGACCACCGCAGAACTCCATGATTTGCAGTGGCCGTTGTTTGACGATAGCGGTTTTTGTTAAAAGGGACTGGATTTCATTAAGAATGGCTTTGGCTTTAGCCGGATCACGAAATTCATCAACATATTTCAAGATTGCGGCTCCATCGATTGCATGGCGTCCATTTCCTGTTGCATTTCACCCAGTTCCTGTAAAAGTGCGAGGGTTTTCTGAGCTTCATTTTCATCGATGCGACTCATGGCAAAACCGACATGAACTAGTACCCAGTCGTTCAGATAGTCCGACAGATCATCCTGATCGTTAACAATGCAGGCAATATTAACTGACCTTGTAACACCACCGATATCGACTTTTGCCAGCATATTGTCTGCGTCAATAATTTCGATGATCTGACCGGGTATGCCAAGGCACATAATTTATCTCCGTTGTAACATTTGCGCAGCCGTTATAACGGCCTGACCCATAGCCAGACCACCGTCATTCGCTGGAATGTTTTCATGTAACAAAACCTGTATTTTTTGTTGCGTCAATGACTGATACAGGTGTTTAACTAACAGTCGGTTTTGAAAAACGCCACCGGATAAGGCGACTGTATCACGCTTGTGTTGTCGACAAAGCATTAATGTCAAATCGACAGTTGCTTCAATCAAACCTTTAAGGAATGCTGCTGCAATGTTTTTGACAGGCAACCGACCGGCAAGGTCATTAAGTAGTTGTTGCCAGAGCAACCCCGTCTGTATTTCGAACAGTCCCTGGTTTTGCTGAATAACCAGTCTGTAGGCTTTTGCGTTATTCAAGTCGTCTTCATCGATCAGGCTTTCCAGTTGCATAGCGGCCTGACCTTCGTAACTGCATTTTTCAGGAGCGATACCAAGAGCCGCGGCCACTGCATCAAATAAGCGGCCTGCCGAGGAGCACAGAGGCGCATTAATCTGCCTGTCAAGCATTTGTTCTAATGTATCTAAAGGCTTGTCATCAAGCACGCTGATCAATGACAGGGTTTGTGCATTCAGCAGTCCGGCGGCATGTAATTGCGCGTAGGTGTTACGCCAGGGTTCTCGCATCGCCTGCGCAGCGCCGGGCAGAGCGACCGGTTGCAGGCGTGCAATACGTCTGGCAAAACGATAATCCGCTAACAGAAATTCACCACCCCAGAGTTCATTGTCATGCCCCATGCCGAGTCCGTCAAAGGCAATGCCAATAACCCCCGGATGCTGCAGCGGTAAATCATTATCGAGCATGCAACTGGCTATATGCGCATGATGATGCTGCACCGGGTTGCATGCGAGTTGCTGTGCAGCGGCGAGGCGCTGACCGTATTTGCTGGACAGATAGTCCGGGTGACCGTCAATGGCAATGGTGACCGGCTGAAATTCAAACAGGGATTGATACAGTTTGAGATTATTGTCAAAGTCGGCATAGGTGCGTGCATCTTCAAGGTCGCCGAGATGTTGAGATAGCATTGCCTGTCCGTTTTTGATCAGACAAAAGGTATTTTTCAGTTCGCCGCCAAGCGCCAGTATGCCATCACTGTTTTGAAAACCTGCAGGCAGGTTTATGGTTGCCGGTGCATAGCCGCGCGCACGACGTAACAGACGAATTTTATTCAGGTTTTCATAACAGACCGAGTCATCAATGCGATTGATAATTTGCCGGTCATGCAATAAAAAACTGTCAGCGATATTGGCCAGCCGTTGCAAACTGTCCTGATTATCCGTGCAGGGTAGTTCTTCGCTGAGATTGCCGGAGGTCATCACCAGCGGACGCTTTAGCCTGTCCATTAGCAGATGATGCAAAGGGGAATGCGCCAGCATGAAGCCTAATGTCGATTGTTCCGGTGCCAGTGCCGATGGCAGCGTTTGCGGTTGTTTTTTGGCGAGTAAAACCACCGGGGCAGAGGTTGATAACAAAGCCTGTTGTTCAAGCGTGCTTAAATGACAAAACTGTTGAATCTGCTGAATGTCTTTAGCCATTAAGGCAAAGGGCTTATGCGGACGCTGCTTACGCTCGCGCAAGCGTTCAATGGCTGTCTGATTACCGGCATCGCAGGCTAGATGAACACCGCCTATGCCTTTGATTGCCACAATCTCGCCATTGATCAGACGTTGTGCCGTGGCTTCAAGCGGGTCTTTGCAGTCAATGATGTTGTGCTGATTATCCAGTAACTGTAACTGCGGTCCACATTGCGGACAGGCATTCGGCTGGGCATGAAAACGCCGGTCTGCAGGATCACGGTATTCTGTTTCGCAGGCTGGACATAATTTGAATGCCTGCATGCTGGTATTGCTGCGGTCATAGGGAATGCGCCGGGTTATCGAAAAACGCGGGCCACAGTGGGTGCAGTTGGTAAACGCATAGGCATGGCGTCGATTGGATAGGTCACGGATTTCGCGGATACAGTCCGGACAACTGGCGGCATCAGCTATGATGCCGGTGCTGACTATGCCTTGTTGACTGGCTATGATCTCGAAAGTCTTAAATTCAACAGATGTTTTGACAGGCATATCGATGATCTGATCAATACGAGCCAACTTGGGGGGCTTGGCTGTCAACTGTGCGATGAAATCATCAATGTTACGGCTATCACCCTGTAGGTTAATCACAACACCTTGTGCGTCATTAAACACATTGCCGCATAAGTTCAGTGCAGAGGCCAGTTGCCAGACGACAGGACGAAAACCTACACCCTGAACCAGTCCTGTAATGCGTAGGCATCGCTGTTGATGGGCAATTTGCGGTTGCGCCAGCAGACTCATCAGCCGATAGCGGGGTGGCCGATTAAGCGAGCCTGTCGACTAGCCTTTATCCAGTCATACCAGTTATCCATGCCTGCTCCGCTGGTGGCTGAAACCTGTAAAACCTGTAAACCGGGTTTGATACGACGTGCGTATTCGATGCATTGGTCGACATCAAACTGCACATAAGGCAACAGATCAATTTTATTGATCAGCAGCAGATCCGCTGCAGCAAACATGTCAGGGTATTTGACCGGTTTATCTTCGCCCTCTGTCACTGACAGAATCGCTACCTTGTGGGCCTCACCAAGATCAAAAGCAGCAGGGCAGACCAGATTGCCGACATTCTCGATAAATAATACCGAGCCTTTCGGCGGTTGCAGACTATCGATTGCATGGCCAATCTGATGTGCATCCAGATGACAGCCCTTACCGGTATTGATCTGTATGGCTTTGACGCCGGTCTGACGAATCCTTTGGGCATCGTGGCTGGTTTCCTGATCACCCTCAATGACAGACAGTTCTAACTGGCTTTTCAGGTCATTCAAGGTTCGTGTCAGCAGTGTGGTTTTACCGGAACCGGGACTCGATACCAGATTCAGCGTGAAAATTCCCAGATCGCTCAAATGCTGACGGTTATGGCGGGCATATTGATCATTTTTGCCGAGAATATCCTGTTCGATCTGCACCATGCGGCTTTGTGACAAGCCCGGAGCATGAGCGCCGGCCGCACCATGGCCATAGTGGTGATGGCCGTGGCTGTGATCATGGTTGTGATCGTGATCGTGATCGTGATTGTGGTCATGGTTGGCGTTATGACTGTGAGCATGCTGCTGATGAGCATGGGAATGTTCAAGGTTCTCATCTTCGATACGGCTTTCACCTTCACCACAACCACAGACTGTACACATCACTCTACCTCAAGTTCTTTGATTCGCATCTGCTCGCCACCGGTAATCTGCAGTTGATAATCACCACAGTTCGGGCATGGCAGATAGCGTTGATCGATATTGACCGTTTGCTTGCAGCCGGCACATTCGGCTGTTGCTGCAAGATGAATAATTTTTAATACACTGCTGTCGGCTATGGTACCGCGACTGATCACGTCATAACTGAATTCCAGCGCCGATATTTCCACGCCTGCCAAAGCGCCAATTTCCAGCCAGACGGTTTTTACCCGCTGGAAGTTTTGTGTTTTGGCCTGCTCTTCGAGAATCTGAATAATGCCTTCACACAAGGACATTTCATGCATGGGATTAATTTAGCAACTTAAATAGATTACTAATATAGTCGATTGTCTGTGATCTTACAGAAACTTTTGCCGATACACTCCCCGCTGCTTTGTGGCATTATTTTGGCTTTGCCCTGAATGGAAGAAACATGCCTCTACCCGAGTCAGTCGCCCGAAAACCTCTGCATGTCCGTAACATCCTCTGTGAAGGTGATATCCGCGATGATGGCCTCCGGGATATCGAAGCACGACTGCTCGATTTAACAGACTGGCCGGATTTTTATTGTGGTGAAAAATAACTTCCCCGATTTGCCGATTCTGCCGTGTCTGGATCAGTTAACCGCACTACTGCAAAGCTCTCATGTGATTTTGACAGCAGCGACCGGGTCCGGCAAAACCACGATTGTGCCTTTGGCCTTGTTAGCATCAGCCTGGTTACAGAATAAAAAAATTCTCATGCTTGAACCGCGTCGGCCGGCTGCCCGCATGGCGGCAACCCGCATGGCCGCTTTGCTGAATGAAAGAGTCGGGCAGACAGTCGGTTATCAGGTTCGTTTTGAGCGACAGATCAGCCGCGCAACCCGCATCGAAGTTTTAACGGAAGGACTGCTGCTCAAGCGCCTGCAAAATGATCCGACACTCGAAGATGTGGGTGTGATTATTTTTGATGAATATCATGAACGCAGTCTGGTTGCCGATGTCTCTCTGGCGTTGACACTGGATGTCTGTCAAAGCCTGCGGGAAGACCTGCGCATTCTGATCATGTCTGCGTCACTGGACAGTGACCAGTTGGCGCAGTTACTCGATGCCCGTATCTTGAGTGCGGAAGGTCAGTTATTCCCGGTAGACATTCATTATGCGACTGAAGACTTGCCATTAAAAGACAGTGTGGCAGCCTGTGTGCCCTTGATCAGTCAGGCACTCAACAGTGTTAAAGGCGATGTACTGGTGTTTTTGCCGGGGCGCTACGAGATCAATCAGCTACTTGCCATCGCCCAACAAAAATGGTCGGCAGAATGCGAAGTGCTTTGTTTACATGGCGAGCTTAATGTCACTGAGCAGGACAGCGTTTTAAATCCATCGCAGCGTAATCGCCGGCGGTTGATTTTATCGACCGATATTGCAGAAACCAGTTTAACTATTGACGGTCTGGAGGCTGTGGTTGATAGCGGGCGTACGCGCAAACCGCAATTTGAACCGAATTCAGGTTTGACGCGATTGCAGACACGCTGGATTTCCAAAGCCTCCGCATTGCAACGTAGCGGCAGAGCCGGGCGTCTCGGTCCCGGTCAGTGCTATCGTGCCTGGACTAAAGCCTTGCATCAACGCATGGATGACTGGATAGCTGCAGAAATCCTGCAGGCCGATCTGGCTGGTACGGTACTTGAACTGGCAGCCTGGGGTGTCAGAGATCCCGGGGCTTTAAGCTGGCTC
>Ga0181582_10002328_pt1 | contig 15001 bp, 11 predicted proteins | sample 071ome_32_FD_132438 | JGI IMG/M metagenome (GOLD analysis project Ga0181582, IMG submission 132438) | Coastal salt marsh microbial communities from the Groves Creek Marsh, Skidaway Island, Georgia - 071405AT metaG (megahit assembly) | ecosystem: Environmental > Aquatic > Marine > Intertidal...
CAGAATCACATGCATGGTCAGCATGGTCAGGATCGCACCCGGTGGTTCCAGCCAGTCCTTCTCGATCTCCGCATAGAGGATCAGCCAGATGATACCAATGCCCCCCAGTGCGGCCCAAGGCAGGATCAGCTTGAACCTTCCCCGCTCATGGAGCCAGACCATGGGATTGATCTCCAGGAGCTTTCTCCGCCGTGCCTGCTTCGTCTCCCCCCCTCCGTGGCTGATCAGGGCCAGTCTCTCCCTCAGTCGCTTCCTTCGGGATGAATCCGGGCGGTCCTGCCACCGGCTCTTCACCAACAGGCAGGCAAGGACCAGAAAGAACAGGGACTCCAGCAGCACAAACACCGAGGAAATCAGCAGGGGATTGGGAAGCTTCAGGCTCCCTCCCAGGTTCCCGCTCTGGATCAGCCAGTAGCCCACCGTCGGATTGGGCAGATTGATCACTCCCATGACCATCGCGCGCAATTCGGGGGTTCCACTGCCCCGGCCCACCATGTCCACCCACTTTGCCGCAGCAAGGCCACCAATGAGGTAGAGCCCAAGAGTCAGGAAAACCAGGGAGGCAATCGTCCTTGCGACCGCCTGCTTCGCATCCTTGGAAAGAACCGACACCAGGATGCCGAGACAGAGTGAGAAGAAGAGGCAGTTGATCAACACCAGGGACATCTCGAACACCTGATTTCCCGTGACCCCTCCCATCAGGAGCGGAATGGTCAGGATCGGAAGAATCGCAAGCAACGAGTAGAAGGCATTGACCGACCCCGCCACGAGCTTGCCCAGCACCACATCCACACCCTTGAGATCCGTCAGAAATAGGAATCCGAGCGTCCCTTCACTCTTCTCAGCAGCCACCGTCTCCGCCGTCGAACGGACCCCGGACAGGACACAATAGACCATTGCCATGAAGGAAAGGATGGCAAAGATGCTTCCCGAAACCCGGGCCGGCGCCTGGTATTGCAACGCCTGAAGGTTGAATCCCACCACCACCAGTGCCAGGAGAGCAGCCACCGTGCGATTGAGGTAGTTCGTCCCCTTGCGGGACGCCACTCTCAATTCTCTTCCTACGATGGGAAACAGCATGGCTTTGCAATTTGTCTTCGGACGTGGGGCGGGGGCGATCAGTCCTGGATGAAATAACTCAGGTTCTCCAGTTCGATGGCCAGGTTGACGTTGTTGACGATGACCTCATCAGGAGCCATCAGGACCACCGGTGCAAAGTTCAGAATGCCGGTAATGCCCGACTCGATCAGGTTGTTGGCCACCAGCTGGGCCGCTTGGGATGGAACACAGAGGATCGCCATGCGCACCTCCTCTTCTTCGATGACACGACTGAGATCTTTCATCCCATAAATCGGAACCTTCAATTCATCACGAACCCGTTCCGGTCGCTCATCGAAGGCAGCCACGATCTCAAAGCCCTCCTTCTCGAACCCCCGGTAGGTCAGCAACGCACGGCCAAGGTTGCCGACTCCGATCAGGATGACCGGCTGGAGGCTGCTGGATCCCAGATGGTCTGAAATCATCTTGGCCAGCTGCTCCACCTCATAACCCAGTCCCCTACGCCCAAACTGCCCGAAATAGGTCAGATCCTTGCGCAACTGGGTGGGCTTGACGCCCGCCGCCTGGGCAAGGGCATCCGAGGAAACGGTCTGGATCCCATTCTGGATGAGTCTCTGAAGACACCTGAGGTACAGGGACATCCGGTAGATGGTCTTCCGGGGGATATCGCTACGGCCGTTCTTTTTCAAATCATCGGGAATCTGTCGGAGTCCCGGAAGCTTTTCAAGACCGGGCATGCCCGTCCATCCGGACGACAATCGCATGGAAACCCATTTTTCCAGTTCACAGTTCCCATTTCACCCCGTTTAATCCCGCGCCTTCCGGACGGTATCCGTTTCGGGCAATGATCCACTCAAAAGAACATGGGTAAAACTGCCGTAGTCACCGGGGCAGGATCCGGCGTGGGCCGGGCCGCTGCCATCACTCTCGCCAAACAAGGCTGGAATGTCGCCATCATCGGCCGTCGCGCCGATGCCCTCCAGGGCACCATTGACGAAGCCGGTGACGCGCTGAAGGACCAGTTCCTCGCCTGCCCCTGCGATGTCGGGAACCGCGAGGACATCGCGAAGATGGGCGAGACCGTCCGTGCCAAGTGGTCGGATATCGAGGCCATCGTCATCTCAGCCGGCACCAATACCCCCAAGCGCGCCCTCAGCGTGTTGTCCGATGAGGACTACGAGATGATTGTCTCGGTCAACCTCAACGGCGCCTATTACACCGTTCAGGAATTCCTCCCCATCATGCGCGCACGCGGCAAGGGAACGGTGGTGAACATCGTTTCCGAGGCAGGTGTCCTCGCCAATCCCAAGGCCGGCACCGCCTACATCGTTTCCAAGTTCGGGCAGAACGGCCTCACACAGGCCATCAACACCGAGGAACGCGTCAATGGCATCCGCGCCTGCTCGATCTTTCCCGGCGACATCAACACGCCACTGCTGGATCGGCGCCCCACACCTCCCCCAATGGAGCTGCGTGGCAAGATGCTCCAGCCGCAGGACCTCGCCGATTGCGTCTCCCTCGTGGTCAACCTGCCACCCAACGCCGTGGTGGAGGAGATCATGATCCGTCCCCAGTAATCCATGTCTGAAGATCCATTCCAACTTCCCACGGTCACCATCAAGACCTCCAAGTCCCCCCGTCTCTATGCGGGACACCCATGGATCTTCAGCAGTGACATCCGCAAAGCCCCGGACGAGTTGGACAAGGGTGCGGAGGTTCAGTTCCGTGATGACAAGAGAAGGAGTCTTGGTGTTGGTTTCTACAACCCCGATTCCAAGATCTCCGGCCGCATCCTGAGCAGAAGGAAACGGGAACTGAACTCGGGCTTCTTCCGCGAGCGCCTGGAAGCCGCAATCGCCCTACGCAAGGCACAGGAGCCCAAGCGACCCTGCTATCGTCTTGTCAATTCCGAAGGGGACTTCCTGAGCGGCTTGATCATCGACATCTATGACCGGGTGGCCGTCATCCAGATTTCCTCACTGGCACTCGATCAGCGGAAGCAGTCGATCATCGGAATCCTCGATGACCTGCTGGACCTGGATGTCATCCTCGAAAAGAAGGACAAGGGCACCCGCCGTTTTGAGGGACTGGATGAGGGCATCGAGTTTCACAAGGGAAGCGCCGAGCAGATCCCGGACACCTTCCAGATCAACGACCTGAAGTTCCACATCGACCTCGTCGAGGGCCACAAGACCGGGGCCTATCTCGATCAGCAGTTCAACTACGACTGCGTTTCCAGGCTCGCCCATCCAGGCCGCCTTCTCGATTGCTTCACCTTCAACGGCGGCTTCGCGCTGCATGCGGCCAGACGGGATGACGTCACCGTCGAAGGCGTAGACCAGAGCCGCGATGCTCTCGAGATCGCCGACAGGAATGCGGCCTCCAATGACCTCAAGGTCGAGTGGATCCATGGCAACGTCTTTGATGTCCTCAAGGACCAGGCATCGCAGATCCAGTCAGGCGAGGCACCCACCTACGACAACATCATTCTCGATCCGCCCTCCTTCACCCGCAATCGGGCCTCGGTGAAGGATGCACTTCGTGGCTACAAGGAAATCCATCTCCGTGCCTTCCAGTCGGTGCGCGATGGAGGCCGCGTCTTCACCTTCAGCTGCTCCCACCATGTCGACTGGCAAACCTTCGAAGGATCCGCCGTTGCTGCAGCCATCGATGCCCGGGTCACCCTGAGAAGGATACACCTTTTCGAGCAAGGCCCGGATCACCCCGTCATCCCCCAGATTCCCGAGACCCAGTATCTCAAGGGCTACGCCTACGAAGTGCTGAAGTAGTTCCTCCCAAAAATGGTAGGGCGATCGCTCCGCGAGCGCCCGGCCCTGGCATCCCTCCGCCACGAAAGCACCCAAAGCCGATGGGGCTCCCACTGAGCCAGGCTCCGAGCGCACCGGGAGACAGTTGTTGCAGCTTGGGTTCCCTACTCCTTGGGCATCCATCTGCATTCAGAAGCCCACCGGCAAGTCATCACGAAGGCTCGGCTCCCGCCACCGCGGGGTGAGAGATCAGCTTCCAAAACAATCCATGCATTGGATTCATCCATTTCCGGCTTGCACCCGGGCGCCGCACAGACTCGAATGCCAACCGCGTTATGAGTGAGGAAAATGTCGAACAAACAGGGTTCCTGAACCGCATCACCATGCGGGTCCGTCTTGAACATTCCCCCGGCTGCCTGGCACGCCTGATCCAATGTATTGCGGATCACCAGGCCAATCTGGGTGCCATCGATATCGTGAAGCCCGGCAAGGACTTCATCGTGCGAGACGTCACTGTGGACACGAAGGGCGAAGCCCACGAAAAGCTCATCCTGGATTCCGTCAACGCACTCGACGGCGTGGAGGTCGTCCACTGGTCAGATCAGGTCTTCCTCGCCCACCTGAAGGGCAAGATCGAGGTGCACAGCAAGATGCCACTCAAGACCCGCGAGCGACTCTCCATCGCCTACACCCCCGGCGTGGCCCGTGTCTGCACCGCCATTCACGAGAACCCGGAAAGCGTCTACAACCTCACCATCAAGAGCAACACGGTCGCCATCGTCACCGACGGCACGGCCGTGCTGGGACTGGGCGACATCGGCCCTGAAGCCTCCCTGCCCGTGATGGAAGGCAAGGCCATGCTCTTCCGGGAGTTCGGTGGCGTCGACGCCTTCCCCATCGCACTGAACACCAAGGATCCCGAAGAGATCATCGAGACCGTGAAGCGCATCGCTCCGGTCTTCGGCGGCGTCAATCTGGAGGACATCGCCGCGCCCAACTGCTTCGAGATCGAAAGGCGTCTCCACGACGAACTCGACATCCCCGTTTTCCACGATGACCAGCACGGCACCGCCGTGGTCCTGGTCGCCGCCTTCATCAACGCCTTGAAGATCACCGGAAAAAAACCTGAAGAACTGAAGGTGGTCATGGCTGGCGTGGGAGCCGCAGGAACCGCCTGCACCAAGATGCTCTTGGACCTCGGTGTGAAGGACATCATCGGCTTCGACCGCAAAGGAGCATTGACCAGGGACCGGGATGATCTCAATGACGCCAAGCGCGCCTACGCCGAGATCAGCAACCCCAACCAAAGCAAGGGAACCCTCAAGGAACTGATCGCGGGATCCGACGTCTTCATTGGTCTGTCCGGCCCCAACATCCTGAACGAGGATGACATCAAGAAGATGAACAAGGATTCCATCATCTTCGCGCTTTCCAATCCGACCCCGGAAATTGCACCCGAGATCGCCATGAAGCACGCCCGCATTGTGGCCACGGGACGGAGCGACTATCCCAACCAGATCAACAACGTCCTCTGCTTCCCCGCCCTCTTTCGCGGCGTCCTGGATTGCCGCGCAAGGGAGATCAACGAGACCATGAAGATGGCTGCTGCCGAGGCCCTGGCTTCCGTGATCGACGAGGAATACCTGACCGAGGACTACATCATCCCCAGCGTCTTCGACCAAAGCGTCGTGCCCAAGGTGTCCGCTGCGGTGAAGAAAGCCGCCATCAAGACCGGCGTGGCGAGAACATCCAAGGCAGCGGAGTAGAAATAGACAGGACCCAGCATTGGGTTTGGGTTGAATCCGCGCGTGCGTTTCCGAATGCCCCCGTGCATAAGCTACGCCCGACAGGTTCTGGAGTGCGGGGCCGCGTCCCGCTTTCGGGGCATGGTGTTGGGAACAAACGAGTCTTTTCTCCGCAAAGGGACTTTTGAATCACGCCTACAGCGCTTGTTCCAGCTCCATGCACCGGGACCTAGGGCTTCACCCTAGGCTACCCATAAACCGAACCTTCGGCCCTCAAAAAAAGCGCCAACGGTGCGACTCAAGTGCAGCCTAGGGTGATGCCCAAATACAAAAGAGGGCTGAAGGCCTGACTCATTCCTTCCCTACAACCGCGGCGGATTGAAAGGACTCTTCGGCACGTCTCCACTTGCCTTGCTCTTGAAGGCCTTCTTCAGCCGATCCATCACCTTCCTCGCCTCCTTGTCGGGATCGAGTGCGAGGTTGTTGAACTCCATGGGGTCGGCGTGGTGGTCGTAGAGTTCGACGCCCTTCTTTCCTGAATCCCATTCGGTGTAGCGCCAGCGTTGGGTGCGGACGCTTCTTCCCATGACCGGTGTGCTCAATCGGTTGTCCTGCGGTCTTAGGATCTGGGTGATGGCCATGCCGTTCCATTCCGCCAGGGGATTCTTCAAAAGCGGCAGGAGGCTTCGGCCATCCAGTCCCTTCGGAATGGAAAGCCCGGCGGCATCCACCACAGTGGGATAGATGTCCACGAACTCCACGATCTTGCGACAAGGCTGACCATTCCCCTGCATGCCGGGCACGCGCATGATGAGGGGTGCACGGGCACCCTGTTCGAACAAGGTTCGCTTCTGCCAGATGCCGTTGTGCTCTCCAAGGTGGTAACCATGGTCACTCCAGAAAACCACGATGGTCTTGTCCGCCAGCCCCATTTCATCCAATGCATCCAGCATCCGGCCGACCTGGGCATCCACAAAGGACACACAGGCGTAGTAGGCCTGAAGCGCCTTGCGACAGGTCAGTTCATCCAGGCTGTAGTTGGGCACCGGGTTGTTGTGGGCAAAGGCCGCCACAGGGATGTCCGCCCGGTCATCCTCCGGTGCATAGGGCAGGCGGATCTGGTCCAGCGGATACAGGTCGAAATATTTCTTCGGAGCGACGTAAGGCGTGTGGGGGCGGAAGAAACCGGCGGCGACAAAGAAGGGTTCGTCCTTGTGGCGCTTCATCATCCTGATGGCCTCGGTGGCGATCATGCCGTCGGTCTGTTCCTCATCGGTGCCATCCGCAGGCAGCCAGCTCAGCGCACCACTGATCTTCCGATGCGGTTCGGCATTGAAGATGAGATGTTCGTCCGCCTTGTCGCGCCCCTTGGGGTTCACCGTCTCCTGCCACGAGGGCGGATCATCAAAACCATCTGTGCCAATGCTGGCTGGGACGTTGTAGTGGTAGATCTTCCCCACCCTGCCCGCGAAGTAACCCGCCTTCATGAACCTCTGGGAAAGCGTCACCGCATCCGGCACCGCCGTCCGGAAGTGCTCGTCCAGGTCATAGACCTTGATCTTGTCCGGCCGCAGACTGGTCATGACCGAGGCACGCGTCGGATTGCAGAGCGGCAACTGGTTGTAGGCACGCTCAAAGCACACCCCCGTGGCGGCCAGCCGATCCAGATGAGGCGTCCTGGCAATCGGATCTCCGTAACAACCCAGTGCATTCGCCAAGTCATCCGAGGCAATGAAGAGGACGTTCTTCTTCTCCGCTCCCGTGGCATTGAGGAGGAGCCCGCATCCGAGGATCAGTGAAATCAGGTTTCGCATGGTCATGATTCAGTTGGACTGACGGTAGGTCTCTGCCAGTTCGAAGGTGCGTTTGCGCAGTTTCCCAAACTGCGCCTTGCGGCTTTCTGAAAGGTTGGTGGATTCAGTGGGATCCGCGGCGAGATCAAAGAGGTATTCATTGCCTTGGTTGTCGTGAAGATACTTCATGCTTCCCTGACGAAGCGCCATCCAACGTCCGCGCTTCAACTCCGCATGCCGCCCCAGTTCCCAATACATCTCGCGCTTCCCGATCTTTTCACCACCAAGGACAGGACCTATGTCCTTACCATCGAGGGTCAGCCCCTTGGTCTTCGCACCTGCAAGGGCGGCCAGGGTCGGAAAGAGATCGATGGACCAGGTCACCTCGCTGGTGTGGCTTCCCGCTTCAATGTGCCCGGGCCAGCGCATCAGGCAGGGGACGCGAATACCGCCCTCAAACAAGGTGGCTTTGTCGCCGCGCAAGGGTTGGTTGTCGCCGCCGTAGTTGGGATCACCTCCATGATCCGTCATGAAGATCACGAGTGTGTTCTTCTCTAGTCCATTCTTTTTGAGGGAGGCCAGCACCCGCCCTACTCCATCGTCCAGCGACACCACCATGGCGGCGTATTTCCTGCGGGTTGGATCCTCAATGTAGGAGACGCGCTCAAGGTCGCGTGGATGGGGCTGAAGGATGTTGACCGTCTCGTTCTGGCCATCGTTCCAGCCCTTGCCGAAATGCGGCGCATTGTAGGCAAGGTGCAGGAAGAAGGGCTGATCGGCCTTGGCACGTTCCTCAAAGAAGCGCTCGGTCTCAGCCGTGATGAGGTCCGTCGCATACCCCACCTTGTCCTCCAGTTTTTCATTCCGGAACCAGTCGCGGTTGTTGCCGTAGGACATGGTGAAGAAGTCGATGCATCCGGCGGTGTGACCCACATACTCGTCAAAGCCATGACGCGTGGGCCAGAACTTGAAATCGCCATGTCCAAGGTGCCATTTGCCGATCAAGGCGGTGTAGTAGCCCGAATCCTTCAGCACGCTCGCAATGGTCGTTTCGCCAGGATGGATGCCCTTGTCCTTGTCCTCATCCCCCAGGTACATGAGGGCACCCAACAAGCGATCCTTGGAACGACTCGGATTCCGCCCTGTCAGCAGGCCATAACGACTGGGCGTGCAGATGGAGGAGGCCACATACCAGTTCGTGAACTTCATCCCGTCCCGCGCCAGCGAATCAATGTGCGGTGTCGGGATCTCACTTCCGTAGCAACCCACATCATGCCAGCCCTGGTCGTCCGTGAAGATCACCACGACATTCGGTCGATCAGCTGCAGAGAGCGAAAACAGACCGGAAAAGCACAGGGCTGCCAAAAGGGAAAACCATCGGTGAGACATGCCTCCAGCATTTCAAGAGTTCCCGGGCATGAAAACAAAAAGATCTCCAACAGCGGCCCTGAGGGAAGCGAGTCAAGGGGTTCGGATCAATGTCGACTTTTCGCCGGTTTCGGGCACAATCTTTTTGTCAACTAATGGAACGAAGTGTCATCAAAAGGCCATTAAAGGCATTCCGCGAGAAAACCAACCCTTGGATCGACAAGTCTCCGACAGAAAGATTCATGGCCATGTTGGAGATCTGCGGCACAACCAAAGCACATGGAAGAATGGAACGAAGATTTCTCCGAGTTCGTCCGCTGAAGGAGAATACCTGATAGCACCCACCATGAAAGGCGCAGCTCTTGTTTGTTGGATCCTGTTCGTTCTCACCACCATCCCACTCATCCAGGGAATCATGGCGGGCGGTCTGCCACTCGGTAATCTTGTCGGGCGGGCGCTTCTACCGGTCCTGTTTCTTATCGGAGCCCTGCACTACGGCAAGAAGAAGTAATACTCCATGAAACCCTCCTCCTGTTTCCGCCTGCTCGCGGTCTGTTTCACCCTGTCACTTTGGACGTGCATTGCTTCGGGTGCAGAACCCACGCCAGCCCACTTCGAGGAACTCGGCGCCAAGGTCACCTCGCACGAAGGAACCATCACCGAGTTGCAGTTCCGCAACAGCCGCTTTCTCAACAAGGAAGGCTGGGAAGCCATCGGCAGTCTGAAAGGGCTCAAGAAGCTGACCGTCTACGGCGGTGCCAAGAGCCTGAACGACGAGACGGTTCATCACTTGGTCAAACTGCAGCAACTGGAGTCCCTCTCCACCGACGGAGCCCAGTTTTCCGACAAGGGGCTGGCTGAACTCGCCCGATTGAAGAACCTGCATACCGCTGCCTTCTTTCATCTTTCCTTTCGGATGGAAGGTTTCACTGGAGCAGGATTTGCGGCGTGGAAAGATTTACCCAACCTGAAGCGCCTCACGGTCGCCGGCATGTCGATGGGTGACGAAGGCTTCGATGCGATTTCCGGAATCAAGAGCCTGACGGATCTCCGCACCTGGCACACTTACCGGACTGAGGCCAGCAATGCCATGATCGCCCGCCTGCCCAATCTGAAGTCACTGAGGATCGGGCAACGACTTCCCCAACGCGGAGGTGCACCACTCAGTTTGAGCAATGAGTCGGTCCCTGTGATTGCTGGTATCAAGTCGCTGGAGCGACTCGAGATCGGCGAGGCGGATTTCAGTGTGAAGGCACTCGCCGGTCTGGCCAAGGCACCCAGCCTGAAACAGGTGAAGGTCTACAACACCTTCCTGAAGGAGTCGGACATCGAAGCGCTGAAGAAACAACTTCCCGACATCAAGGTCATCTTCGAACCCCAGACCGACGACCAGCGCAAGAAGCTTGAAACCTATCTGAAGTAATCCTATTTCAGTGGGCAACCATGTTGATTCGACGCTTCATCGCCTCATCGGTCTTCCTGTCTCTTCTGGTCTCGGTCTTTTCTGCAACGGCAGCCGACCGCCCCAACATCATCGTCATCCTCGCCGACGACTTTGGAGTGGGCGACATCCAGGCACACTATCCCGACAACAAGATCGCGACACCTCACCTGGACAGGCTTGTGAAAGAAGGCATGAGCTTTACCGATGCCCACAGCCCTTCGGCCGTTTGCAGCCCGACGCGCTATGGGCTCCTCACCGGGCGATATTCCTGGCGCACGCGGATGCAGGAATGGGTCATCGCCGCCTATGAGCCACCCCTGATCACGAAGGATCGCCCCACCCTGCCTGGCTTCCTGAAGGAGCATGGCTATCGGACGGAATGTGTTGGAAAGTGGCATCTTGGCTGGGACTGGCAGGGGCCCCAGAAGCCCCAGATGACCGAGGAACGCAATGGACAGAAGAACCTCGAATGGGATTTCTCCAAACCCAACCCCGGAGGGCCGGTCGATCGGGGATTCGACCACTACTTTGGCGTCGACCTGCCAAACATGCCTCCCTTCACCTACATCCGCGACCGCAAGATCGTCACTCCGCCCACCGCCAAGTACGTCTACGACAAGAATGAGGGTGTCGTCATGCCACGCACCTTCGACGGAGCCCCCATGGCACCAGGCTGGAAGTTCGACCAGATCCTGCCGGACATCACAAAGCACGCCGTGGAACGGATCCATGAACTTGCGAAGCAGGACCAACCCTTCTTCCTCTACTTCTCCCAGACATCGCCCCATGAACCGGTCGTTCCCTCTGCAAGATTCAAGGGGAAGAGCGGCATTGCTCCGATCGCAGATTTCGTCATGGAGACCGACTGGTCCGCCGGACAGATCATCGAGGCCGTGGACAAGGCTGGAATTGCAGAGAACACCCTCATTCTCTTCACCGCCGATAATGGTCATTCCCATTACACAGGCTGGAAGGACCTCGTGGATGCGGGACACATGCCAAGTGGTCCCTACCGCGGACACAAAGGCGACATCTGGGAAGGTGGCCACCGTGTTCCGCTTATCGTACGGTGGCCTGGCAAGGTGGCCGCAGGCTCCTCCAGCAACCAGATGGTCTGCCTGACCGACCTCTTTGGAACCTTTGCCGAAGTGATCGGAAAACCGCTTCCCGGGAATGGAGCAGAAGACAGTTTCAGCTTCCTGCACGCCCTGACAGGCAAGGCCTCCTCATCGAAGAGGACCACCATGGTCAACCATTCCAATTTTGGTGAGTTCGCCTACCGCGAAGGAAACTGGAAGCTGGTCTACAGGATGTCCGGAAAGAGGCTCGATGACTCCCGGGGGAAACAGACCCTTCCGGAGCTCTACGACTTGGACGCGGACCCAGCCGAAACCACGGATCTCAAGGACAAGGAGAGGCAGCAGTTCCTGAAGATGATCCTTTGGCTCCGTTTCGCCACCTCTGGTGCCAGCACCCGAAAGGGAGCGCAGTCGAAAAACGATACCGTCATCGATGTCACCGGCACCCAGACCCAACGTTGGGCACCTCCCCGGCCAGAGCCTCAGTCGGATCCCAAGAGCAGCCCCAAGTGATTGGCAACCGGTCTTTCACGAACCGGTATCCTCGTATGGAAAGGCGCGTTGAGCACCTTCACCTTTCCATTCACCCGGGCCGCCATGGTGCTCGATCCGCCCCCATCCAGACCGATCGCATTCCAGGCCCCGAGGGACTCCGCCAGTTCAGCCAACTGCCCTACCGACATCCCCTCGCTGTAATCATCCTGCCTTCCATCCACAACGACCAACCACCAGTTGGTTCCTGATTTCGAGTAAGCCACCATGGTTCTTGGATGCAGCTCATCGTCGGTCGACTTCACGGGCACGATGTCGATGCGCCCTTCCGTCATGAGGATCTGTTTTCCTGAGAGGGCCCATTCCACATCACCGGGAACCGAAAACCCGAGCCCGGGTCGGTCCCCCACCCAATACAGGACTGACAGGTCCGGATGACCCTCCGAGTAGACGTTGCCACCACTCGCACTGAATCCCTGAACGTCCACCGGATCACCCGACTTGGGGTAGTAATCCAAGGCGTGCTTGGCATGAAAGGGTTCGAAGGGACTCCCGTTCACCCCGACGAGGACTCCGGTCTCCTCCACCCATTCCGATGTCGTCCGCGCCAGCGTATCCCACCGACTCGACTCATCCCTGGGGGTCACCACGAATCTCATCCCTGAAATCGCAAGGTCCACCTCAACCACATGGATGACATTGGGGACCGGATCGGTTTCAACCTTTCTGGAATAGAGGACTCCCTCCGCGAGTTGAAGGGTCTTCGGGGACGGACTGGGACGAAGGAGAAACCTTGCGGTCCTCCAACCCAGCACGGCCACGACGAGCAGGACGAGGAGTCCTGATGCGAACAGGATGCGACGAATCCAAGGAACCTTTCGCCACCTTGGATTCACGACCCGATATCAGGCGTGGAATTCCTGGATGGTCTTCACCCCGTAGCCGTTCTCCTTCAGGGCCTTGATTCCCTGGGCCACGGCACGGGCGCCGCTCAAGGTGGTGATGATCGGGGTGTTGGTGTAGACCGCGGTGGTGCGGATCTTCACCTCATCGGCGCGCGGAATCTGGCCGGCCGGCGTGTTGATGACCAGGTCGATCTCATTGTTCTTCATGTGATCGACCGCATTGGGACGACCCTCCTGGAGCTTGGGAATCTTCTTCACCTTGAGGCCGGCATCCTTGAGCACCTTGGCGGTGCCCGAAGTGGAAAGCAGCTCGAAACCGAGATCCGCAAAGCTCTTGGCAACCTCCACCACGGAATCCTTGTGCATGTCGCTCACACTGATGAACAGCTTGCCCGACATCGGAAGTATGGAACCGGCGGCCATCTGCGACTTCGCATAGGCGATGCCCTGGTCCTGGTCGATGCCCATCACCTCGCCGGTGGAACGCATCTCGGGCGAAAGCAGGATGTCCTGTCCAAACATCTTGTTGAACGGAAAGACCGACTCCTTGACCGCCCAGTAGGTGGGCCAGATCTCCTCGGTGAACCCGAGTTCCTTCAGCGTCTTGCCGGACATCACGAGGGCGGCCAGCTTGGCGAGCGGCTGGCCGATGGCCTTGCTCACGAAAGGAACGGTCCGCGAGGCGCGTGGGTTGACCTCGAGCACGTAGACCACACCGTCCTTCACGGCATACTGCACGTTCATGAGCCCGATCACCTTCAGCTCCTTGGCCATTGCGTGAGTGTATTCGCGGATCGTGTCGATGGTCGTCTGGTCGAGGGTATGGGGAGGCAGCACCATGGCCGCATCACCGGAGTGGACTCCGGCAAACTCCACGTGCTCCAGCATGCCACCCACCACGATGGTCCCCTCGTCCGGGTTCTCGAACTGCCCCACATCCGTGATGCAGTCCACATCGATCTCCGTGGCATCCTCGAGGAACTTGTCGACCAGCACCGGGCGCTCCGGGGAGGCCTCGACCGCATAGTTCATGTAGTGCTTCAGCTCCGAATCGGAGTAGACGATCTGCATGGCGCGTCCACCCAGCACGAAGGAAGGCCGGACCAGGACCGGGTATTCCAGCCCCCTGGCAGCCTCGAGGGCCTCCTCGACATTGACGGCGAGGCCATTGGGAGGCTGGGGAATGTCCAGTTTGTTGAGCATGGCGGCGAAGAGCTTCCGGTCCTCGGCCAGCTCGATGCTTTCCGGGGAGGTACCAATTACATTCACGCCATTCTCCTTGAGACCGAGTGCCAGGTTGAGCGGTGTCTGACCACCAAACTGGGCAATCGCACCCCAGCAGCCCTCGCGCTCATAGATGTGCAGCACGTCCTCAAGGGTCAGGGGCTCGAAGTAAAGCTTGTCGCTGGTGTCATAGTCCGTGGACACGGTCTCCGGGTTGGAGTTCACCATGATGGTCTCGAATCCGGCCTCCTTCAGCGCGAAGGCGGCATGGACACAGCAGTAATCGAACTCGATGCCCTGCCCGATCCGGTTGGGTCCGCCACCCAGGATCATGACCTTCTTCTTGTCCGTGTCCATGACCTCATCGTCGCCGCGGTCATAGGTGGAGTAGAAATACGGGGTGTAGGCCTCGAACTCGGCGGCGCAGGTGTCCACCAGCCGATAGCTCGGCAACAGCCCGTTCTCCTTTCGGAGTTCCCTGATCTCCGTCTCGGATTTCCCGGTGAGGTGGGCAATCTGCTTGTCTGAGAAGCCCAGTGATTTGGCCTTGGTAAGAAGTTCAACGTCCATATAAGAATCCGGTTTTCCGCGTCAGGTAACATCATCCCCGACGAAGGGCAAACAAACGGCCGAAGAAAACCCGATGACCTCCCGCCTGTCGAGAATGGAAACGGATCAATCGCCACCTTCCCGCGGCCGAAAACGGGTGGATTCGGCGATTTCACGCCAAAGCTTGTGTTCGCCGCGGGTCATCTTGGTCGGGATGCGGACGTTGCAGACCACCACGAGGTCTCCACGAGATCCATCGGGCTGCAGGTGTCCATGACCTGCCATCCGAAGCCGTTTTCCACTCTGAATGCCCGAAGGAACCCGGATGCTCTTCTCGCCCAGGGGCGTGGGAATGGTGATCGAGTTGCCCAGGACCGCCTCCCATGGGGCCAGGTCCAGGTCATAGGTCATTTCCCCGGCATCCTCCCGGTATTCCGGCGCCCCCATGACGTGCACCTTCAGGTAGACATCCCCGGGCTCCCCGTCGACCGCCCCCTTCTCACCCTTGCCCCGCAGGCGCAGCCGGGTCCCCGACTTGATGCCCGACGGCACGGACACCTCAAAGCGAAACTGCC
>Ga0181582_10002332_pt1 | contig 14983 bp, 13 predicted proteins | sample 071ome_32_FD_132438 | JGI IMG/M metagenome (GOLD analysis project Ga0181582, IMG submission 132438) | Coastal salt marsh microbial communities from the Groves Creek Marsh, Skidaway Island, Georgia - 071405AT metaG (megahit assembly) | ecosystem: Environmental > Aquatic > Marine > Intertidal...
CACCATCGAGTCCATCATCCAGGGTGCCAACCGGATTGACGCGACGATGTCCGGCCTCGGACGTGGCGCGGGCAACTGCCCGATGGAGTTGCTCCTGGCGTTCCTGAAGAACCCCAAGTTCAATCTGCGCCCCGTTTACAAGCTGTTGCAGGATCATTTGAACCCGCTTTGGGATGAGGGTCTGGAGTGGGGAGCCCTGGTTCCCTACATGATCACCGGCCATCTCAACCAGCATCCGCGGGCTGCGATGCGGGTCCGTGATACGGACAAGAAGGACGACTATCTCGCCTTCTACGATCAGTGCATGGCTGAGTAGACCCCGGCCCTTTTCTGCCAATCCACCTTATTAAGGGGTTTGATCGGAAGGGCTTCCGGTGCAAAAGCGACCAGTTTTTGCTGCCATTTCGCAAAGGGCTTGGGTAGCTTCTGCGCCCGTGTGTTGACAGGACCTGCGGGTGGTTCTTTCTTGTGCGCCGTTTCGGTGCAGGCCCGTTCAATTTCCTGAAATCGGTTTCATACTATGGATGTCAAACTGCCAAATCTTGGCGAAGGCGCGGATTCAGGCGCCGTCGTGAATATCCTCGTCAGCGAGGGGGATCACGTGGATAAGGACCAGACCATTCTTGAACTGGAGAATGAGAAGGCCGTGGCCCCGATTCCTTCCACCGTCTCCGGCACGGTCAGCAAGATCCACGTCAACGTGGGTGATACGATCAGCACGGGTTCGGTCCTGATCTCGGTTACCGAGGAAGGTGGCGGAGGCTCGTCTTCCGATGCTGCTGCCGCTGCGCCAGCCGCCGCCCCGGCTCCTGCTGCCGCTCCGGCGGCTCCTGCTCCGGCATCCGCTCCAGCGCTGCCTGCCCAAGGTGCCGCCGCACTCCAGCCGATCGCCGGTGTGGAGCCCGTGGCAGGCCCTTCCGTCCGCCGCATCGCACGGCTGGTCGGAATCGACCTGACACGTGTCCGCGGAACGGGAAGTGGCAACCGGATCTCCATGGACGACCTGAAGAACTATGTCGTCCAGGTCCAGGCCCTTGCCTTTGCGCCGAAGGATTCCGGTTCCGGAGCCCCGGCCAAGCCGGCACCGAAGCAGATCGACTTCTCCAAGTGGGGTTCGATCGCCAAGCGCCCAATGACCCAGCTTCGCAAGGTGATCAGCCGTCGCATGGCGGAGAACTGGAACGCCATTCCGCATGTCACCCAGTTTGATGATGTGGACATGACGGACCTGATGGCCCTTCGCAAGAAGCTGATGCCCGCTTATGAAAAGGCCGGTACCCGCTTGACGGTTACGCCGCTCATTCTCAAGGCCGTGGCCAACACCCTGGCCAAGCACCGCGTCTTCAACTCCTCCCTCGACGAGGTCGCCGAGGAGATCGTGGAGAAGGAATACATCCACCTCGGCGTGGCCGTGGATACGGATGCCGGTCTTTACGTCCCGGTCATCAAGGACGTCGACAAGAAATCCATCCTCGAAATCGCCAATGAGCTCAACGAACTCGCGGCCAAGGCCAGTGCAGGCAAGCTGACCGGTGATGACATGCAGGGTGGCACCTTTACCATTTCCAACCAGGGAGCGATTGGTGGCGGGCACTTCACCCCGATCGTGAACAAGCCGGATGCGGCGATCCTTGGTCTGGGACGGAGCAGGAAGAAGCCCGTCATCGTGGATGACAAGGTGGAGGGCAGGGTGATCATGCCGATCGCCATTTCCTACGACCACCGAATCATTGATGGTGGTTCCGCGGCCCGCTTCACAGTGGACCTCGTGGATGCCCTTCAGAACTTCAACGAGGACGACGCCAAACTTTAATCAATTCCCAAGATGGATCCGATCAAGACTGACATTGTAGTTGTGGGAGCCGGTCCCGGAGGGTATGCGGCTGCCTTTTATGCGGCGGACCAGGGCAAGAAGGTCCTGCTCGTCGAGCGGGATGCGAGCCTCGGTGGCGTCTGCCTGAACCGGGGATGTATCCCCTCGAAGGCACTCCTTTATGCGACCCACCAGATCCGTGAGGCCAAGGAATCCGAGGAGCGCGGCATCACCTTTGGCGAGCCGAAGCTCGATCTCGCGAAGATGCGCGAGTGGAAATCCGGCATCCTCAAGAAACTGACGGGAGGCATTGCCCAGCTGGCCAAGGCGCGTGGCGTCGAGGTGCTGCACGGCAAGGGCTACTTTGAGGGCTCGCAGAGCCTGCGTGTTGAGAGCGATTCCGGCCAGATCATGGTCGAGTATGACAAGGCCATCCTGGCGGTGGGCTCGAAGTCCGCACTGCCCAAGCCATGGGACCTAGGCAACCCGCGCATCATGACGTCACGGGGTGCCCTTGAGATCGAGGATGTCCCGGAGAAGCTCCTGGTCATCGGCGGTGGCTACATCGGCATGGAGCTGGGAACCGTCTATGCGGGTCTCGGAAGCGAGATCGTCCTGGCCGAGGCCATGGACTCCATTCTGGCCGGGGCTGATCCGGATCTCGCCCTTCCTGTCGCCAAGTATGCGAAGGAGAATTTCAAGGAGGTCCGCCTCAAGGCCAAGGTGAAGTCCATGAAGACCAGCGGCAAGAAGATCGCTGTTTCCATGGAGTTCAACGACGAAGTCCTCAATGAGGAGTACGATCGTGTCCTCGTTGCGGTAGGCCGTGTCCCCAACAGCGCTGACATCGGACTGGAGAACACGGGCGTCGAACTTGACGAGCGTGGCTTCGTGAAGATCGACAACCGTCAACAGACCACGGACCCGAACATCCTGGCCATAGGCGATATCGCCGGAGGCGTGATGCTGGCACACAAGGCCTCCAAGGAGGCGCGCATTGCGGTGGAGAACATCGTGGGCGAGGACAGCAAGTTCGAGGACGTCGTCATTCCTGCCGTGGTCTTCACCGATCCTGAGGTTGCCTGGTGCGGATTGACAGAGACCGACGCCAAGAAGCAGGGCATCAAGGTGCAGGTGGGCAAGTTTCCTTGGAGCGCCTCCGGTCGCGCCATTACCTTTGGTCGCACCGATGGATTGACCAAGGTGATCGTGGATCCCGAGACCGAGCGCGTGCTGGGTATCGGCATCGTGGGTCACGGAGCCGGTGAGCTGATCGGTGAAGGTGTGCTCGCCGTGGAGACGGGAGCGACAGTGGAAGACCTCGCCCTTTCTGTCCATCCGCACCCGACCATGTCGGAAACCGTCATGGAGGCCGCTGAGTCCTTCTTCGGTCACGCCACCCACGTCTTCTCTCCCAAGAAGAAGTAGGGATTCATCATCCAATCAATTTCGAAGAGCGCCGCGGTCCTGGTCGACTGCGGCGTTTTCTTTTGGGGGAGGAAAGAGTGGTATGATGGAGCCGAGCTATCTCGGTCCTCTTTCTTTGTGTTCAGATCCTGCCGTTCGTGAGAAAACGGAGGCCATTTCAGTCCTCCCGGATCCAGCGCTTCGCCTTGAGTTCGAAGCGGGGAAGGGAGTCGACGATCTCGATGGGGACGCGCAGGGAAAGCTGGTTCTGGAAGGCCTTGCTCAGGGTCTGCTTGAGAGAGGCTACGTCAGTGGTCGCGGGTTCCTTCTCGATCTCCAGGCCGATCTCCGTCATGGCATTCACCGTCTTCACAGTCACCCTAAACTCCGCAATGCCTCCGATCTCCCGGACGATCTGTTCGATGGCGGATGGGTAGACGTTGACCCCCCGCACGATCACCATGTCATCGGCCCTGCCCAGGATGCCGTTCTCGAGGACCATCTGGTCGGAGTCGAGGGAGGACGAGAAGGCGCATTCGGAGGCAGGCCGGTAGGAAGTCTTCACCAGGTCACCGGTGCGGTAGCGCAGTACGGGTGATCCGACACGGCCCAAGGTGGTCAGTAGAAGCTCGCCGGTTTCTCCTGGCTCCACCGGGCAACCGGAATCGCGGTCGACGACCTCGGCGATATACGAGGTCTCGATCACCTGGAGGTTGCCCGGCTGATCCGGAGATTCATAGGTCACCGCTCCCACCTCGGTCATCCCGTGGTGATCGAAGGGGCGCGCACCGGGCCAGAGTTCTTCGAGGCGTTGCCGGGTGGCGGGAATACTGGCACCGGGTTCGCCGGCGAGCACCATGGTCTTGATCGGGGAATCCTTGAGGTCGATGCCTTCGCGTTGGGCCACCTCGGCCAGACGAATGGCGTAGGTGGGGGTGCAGCAGAGGACGGTGGCTCCGTTCTTGAAGATGTTCCTGATCCGCGCCTCGCTGCTCAGTCCGCCTCCGGGTAGGCAAAGGCAGCCCATCTGCGCACCCGCCTCGAAGGCCAGCCAGAAACCGATGAAGGGTCCAAAGGAAAAGGCAAAGAAGATCCTGTCCTCCCCGGTCACACCGGCGGCCTTGAAGACCTCCTTCCACCCATCGACCATCCACTGCCAGCTTTCCGGTGAATCCAGCCATGCCATGGGCTTGCCGTTGGAGGTGCCGCTAGTCTGGTGGTAGCGATTGTAGCGCTCGATTGGAAAGGTGAGGTTTTGTCCGAAGGGAGGGTTGTCCTCCCGGTCCTGCTGCAGATCCGCCTTGCAGGTCATTGGGACCTTGCGGAAGAACTCGTCGAGGGACGAAAACGCACCGAAGACTCCGGCCTGCTCAAGCCGCTTCGTGTAGAAGGGATTGTCGGGAATCAGGGTCTCGACCAGTTTGTTCAGCTCGGCCAGTTGGTAGGCCTCGATGGCGGAACGCTGCGGTGCGGAACCCATGGAAAATCAGTTCGAGGATCCTTCAGCGGGGGCGACCTGCTCCACCTGCGGCTTGGGAGCAGGCTTGCCCGGACCGGGCTTGTAGAGCGTCACGAGTGTGCCGCCCAGCGCCGCGAGCAGGATGCCTGCGTAGAACTGGGGTTTGATGCTGCCCCATCCTCCTGCGGGTGGGTGCATGGTCAGGGCGATCACGGCATTCACGACCGGGGCTCCCGCAAAGATGATCGACATCACCACGGGTGGGGTGCCCTTGGCACCAAAGGCAAGCAGGACGCCAAAGGCACCAATGGCCCCAACCGTGCCCGCAATCAGGGAAAGCCACATGCCCTTGACCGGAAAGGCCCAAGTGGCCTTGTTGAAAATCAGGACGGCAAGCGGTGCGAGGACGGCTGTGATGAAGTAGGCGATGCCCACGAAGAGAAAGGCCTTGTACCGGCCGTTGGCTGCATCTCCCATCGCCACCTGTCCGGAATGCAGAAAGATGCCGTAGGTGCCCCAGGAAGCGACGGTAAGAAACGAAAAATAAAGCCAGGCGTAACCTGGTCCGGTTGACTCAGTTCCCATATCGGGCCTGACCATAGCCCACCTCGGCAAGAGGGCAAAAGGAATTTGGTTGGCCGTTCGAAAGGCCGCGGCTTGATTCAAAAGGGCTGAAACGGTTTCCTGAGCCCATGCGCGTAGCATTCAAAGAGTGGGCGATCGTGGTGGATGCCCTATTGCATGGGGAGCAGATCCTGATTCTCCGAAAGGGTGGAATCCGGGAAGGAAAGGGTGGCTTCAAGGTGGAGCATGACCGGTTCCTGCTTTTTCCGACCTTGTTTCACCAGCAGAGGGAATCCGTCATCCCGAGGGCCCAGCAGCGCTATGACCAGATCGAGCCGACGCTCCCGGGGGAGCATGAACTGCGCTTCGAATGTCATGTCGAGCTGGCAGGCTGGAAGGAGCTTGAGGATCTCAACCAGGTCCGTGACCTGCAGCACCTCCACATCTGGAAGCCTGAGGTGATCGAGGAGCGCTTTGACTGGGGGCGTGGCCAGTCCATTTCCCTTCTGGCTGTGCGTGCCTTTCGTCTGGCGAAACCAACGACCCTTGAAATGCTGCCGGAGTATGGTGGTTGCAAATCCTGGATTGAGACCGCGGAAGAGATCGATACCTCGGGCTCATTGCCTGCTCTGGATGACGAAGCCTTTTCGGAAAGGATTGAAGAGCTGGAGATGCTGGTCGGGGAGTTAGAAACCACCCTTCCTTGTTGACTCTATGAAGGATCTTCCAATCATCCTGGCCTCAGGCTCGCCAAGGCGCTCTGCGATCCTCAAGGAGGCGGGCTATGCATTCCGTGTCCAGACTGCGGATGTGGAAGAGATCGAGGAGGGACTGTCGCCGGACGAACTCTGCATCGAGAACGCCCTGCTCAAGGCCAAAACGGTGGCGGGTCAGTTCCCTGACCATCTGGTGATCGGGTCGGATACTGTGGTTTGCCTTGGAGAGCGTCTCTTTGGAAAACCGGCGAACCTTGAGGAGGCGCATGAATTCCTGACTCAGCTGTCAGGACAGACCCATGAGGTGAAGTCCGGAGTGGCCCTGGTCTGCAGGGAGCGGGAGATTGAAACCACCTTTCTGGATTCAACCAAGGTGACCTTCCGAGTGCTTACTTCCTCCTTAATCACCGACTACCTTTCCAGGATCGAGCCTCTCGACAAGGCGGGCGGATACGCCATACAGGATCATGGGGAGATGATTGTGGAATCCATCGAAGGCAGTATGCACAACGTGGTTGGGTTTCCTTTGGAGGAGTTCTTACTTATTGTAGGAAATAAATAAGCCTGAATCGATTGGCAGAAATGAATCTCCCGACTCTTCATCAGCTCTATTCTGAACTTAGTTCACTGATTGATAAGCCTAATATGAAAGAGCGCGTCTTTCAGGAATGGTTTGAGAAGAATCCTGAAATATTTAAGATTCTACAGTTCGACAAGGCTTTTCCTCATCCCTATCAAGTTGATACAGGCGAGAACGACGTAAGCATTCCAGATTTTCTAGTTAAGGAATTTACCGGGACATGGGGTATCTTTGAATTAAAGCGTCCTGACACGGTAGTCATCTCTAGTTCTTCAAACAAACGGATTAAATTCACCGCTGAATTCGAGTCATACATTTCACAATGTCGTGAATATTCTGAATTCTTTCAAGAACTTGAAAATCGCAATCGCTTGAATCAACGATACGAAATCGATGTTCAGAAATCGGTTCCAGCGATAATTGTTGCGGGAAGAGATCATGCATTGGAAAAGAGAAAAGCGTTTGATATGCTATATGACCGAGGATCGAAGGTAAAATTGTATACATTCGACGATATTCTCAATGCGATCAGGGTTGCAATATCTCTGCAGGAAACACAATTTGTCGGACTGAGAGGTTTGTCGTTCACTTCGATGGTTATTGTTCACGATAACGGGAAAGAACGAAGGCAGTTTCTGCTGTCTTGCGGACTGGAGGAAAAAAGGAATGCAATCTTGATTGGAATACAGGGAATCGATTCGCTTTTTATTGAAATTTATGACCAAAGCGGGCAGCTACGTGAGGTTGTTGTTCCTTTTGTTCTCTCATTTATCGGAGTCGAGAAATTGGTTTCCCTACATTTCGAGATCGGATTTCATGAAGATATGCTTTTTGTTGCTGTGCTTGTGAATGGAAGAGTACTTCTGTTTAAAGAGTTTGATGCTGTCCAATTTGACCAAACGGCAACTAACTTCCGTGTTATTGGTTCTGATGTTAGGGGGCAAACGGACGCGTCTTTTTCGTATTGTGAGATGATCTGCTATAACAAGACGCTAAGCTATGAATTAAGAAATAAGATTTTAAAGTATTTCTCTGAAAAATATCGATACTACCTGTCTCCTCTTATCTCTGATCTTCCATTTCGAATTGAATTCAAGGGAAGGAAATTCCTTCATTCGACTGGGCATCCCAATTTTACAAAACCTGATGAGGCAAGTTCTTCCGAGGTTCTCGCAGAAGGGGCGGCAACTTGGTATGTTGCAGGAGAGCGGTACAAAAGTAGAGATGGAGATCGCGTCCCCGTGAAGGACCCGCATTTGAGAGCTACTCAATTCAAACCGCCGCGGACAATCTAGATAAGGCATTGTTGAGTGCGTTGTCTATCGCCTAGCTTTCTTGCTGCTTTTTCTCTTCTTTGGTTTCTTGTCACCCGAGCCAGCGATGATGCCTGCAAAGATTGTAGAGCTGGAACCGATCATGGCGCTGGAATTGAGTGGATTGAAGAGGATGTAGGCCTTGTTGTCCTTGAGCAGACTGATCATCTCGCCGGTGAAGGACATGGTGCCCTTGGATCGGGCCTTGATGATGAGTGCGGCTCCCAGAAAGACCGTGAAGCCGACCACGAGATTCTGAAACCAGTGCAGCAGCGAAAAGGACCGATGCTGCATCCTTGCGGTCAGTCCCGCTCCCAGGTGGGCGGCAAAGGAGAGCCCTATCAGGCCGATGGCAAATGTGAATCGGGCGTAGAACTCGGCCTTGTTGGAAAGGGCAACGACCTTGGGGAAGGCCCCTCGGGTGAGGGCATCCACCGCATCCTCAAAATAGGTCCAGCCGATCCAGGCCGATGCTCCCAGGACAAGTGCCAGAAGAAAGCGGATTGCGTTCCTATTCATTGGGGAGACCCTTCCATCGGGCGTAGTTTTCCTCCCAGGCCGGGACGTCCCTTGGCTCAAACTTGTCGATGTGGCTGCTCCTTGCGCTCGCCTCCCTCAATTCGGAGAGGGATCCGATTTCACCGTCCGCGCGCAACTGCATGAAGAGATTTCCCATCACGGTGGCTTCGATCGGCCCGGCAATCACGGGAACACCACAGGCGTTGGCTGCGAACTGGTTCAGCAGGGAATTCTGGGATCCGCCACCCATGATGTGGATCACCTCGATCTTCTCACCTGTGATCGACTGGATCTTCTCCATGGTCTCACGGTAGGCGAAAGCAAGGCTCTCCAGACAACAGCGGATGAACTGTCCCTCGTCGTCAGGAACAGGCTGGCCGGATTCACGGCAACTGGCTGCGATGGCGCCGGTCATGCTTTCCGGTCGGAGGAACCTCGGATCGTTGGCTGGGATGAGGGATCGGAAGGGTATTGAGCGTTCGGCAAGGGTGGCAAGCGTGGGGTAGTCGAGCTCGCGGCCCGCCCTGAGGAAATCCCTTCGGCATTCCTGGACGAGCCAGAGCCCCATGATGTTCTTGAGCAGGCGATAGGTGCCATCGACGCCGCCTTCGTTGGTCATGTTGGAATCCAGCACGTCCTGTCCAAGCAGGGCATTGGGAACCTCCACCCCCATGAGGGACCAGGTCCCCGAGCTGATGTAGGCCCAGTTGGCCTTCCCGGTCCGGTGACTGGGTGTGGCGACCACGGCGGATGCCGTGTCGTGCGTGGCGGGTACGATCACGGGAATATCGGTCAGTCCGGTTTCGGTCCGGACATCCGCACCGGTCCGGCCCAACAAGGCACCCGGATCGACCAGCGATGGGAAGATGTCGGTTGGAATCCCGAGTTCGCCGAGGAGGTCGGTGGACCATTTGCGCGTGGTCGGATTGAGGAATTGGGTGGTGGTGGCGTTGGTGTACTCCGCCCGGATCTCTCCCGTCAGTAGCCAGTTGAAAAAATCCCCGATCATCATGAAATGAGCCGTCTGCTTCATGGTCTCGGGTTGCTGGCGGGCCATGGCGAACATCTGGTAGAGGGAATTGATCTCCATGAACTGCGTGCCCGAGGCCTCGAAGATCCGGCCGCGTGAGGCTTTGGCGAAAAGCTCCTTTTCGATCCCTTCCGTCCGCTTGTCCCGGTAGCAGTAGGGCTGTCCAAGGAGTTCCTTGTCCTGGTTGAGCAGGACGTAGTCGACACCCCAGGAATCCACTCCGATCGAACGGATGGATTCTGTCCTCGAGCGCCCCTTGGCGAGGCCTTCGAGAATGCCCCGCCAGAGTCCCACCACATTCCAGCGCAGGGTGCCCCCGACATGAAGGGGGCCGTTGGCAAAGCGGTGCTGCTCCTGAATCTTGAGATGGGAACCATCCCAATGGCCCGAGACCACACGCCCGCTTTCGGCGCCAAGGTCGACTCCCAGATAGGTCTTTGTCGCCATCTTCTCCTTGAGGCTCAGTAATCCTTGCCCTGATCACTCCTTGCGCAGGAGTCCTTCCAGCTCTGGAAGATCTCCGTCATCTCCTTAACCACATCCGGATGGTCCCCGGCGATGTCCCTGGATTCAGCCTCGTCCTTGATGAGGTCGTAGAGTTGCCACGTCTTTCCCTCGTTGGCACTGTGAAGCTTGAAGCGGTTGTCTGTGAGGGCCACCTGCTTCCTGGATTGGAAACCGATGGGACTGGGGCGCTCTGTGCTCTTTCCTTGGATCAGGGGAAGCAGGGAAATGCCGTCGATGGGGCGGGAATCCAGGCGTTTGGCGTCGATCAGGTCGAGTATGGTGGGAAGGTAGTCGCTGGTGACGGCGGGATAATCGGTGCTGCGTCCCTCCTTGACCATGGCGGGCCATTGGAGGATGCCCGGTACTCGAACGCCACCTTCATAGAGATCCCTCTTGCGTCCCCTGAGGTGGGCGGCGGAACCCGGGGCCTTGCCTTTGGCGCCTTCCGGGCCGTTGTCGGAGGCGAACCAGACCAGGGTATCCTTCTCAACCCCCAGTTCCTTCAGCTTGGCTCGGAGCCTTCCGACCTGTTCATCCATGGCCGTGATGCAACCGTAGTAGTTGCGCTCATACTCGGGATACTTCTGGTAGGCCTTGACGTGTTCCGGACCGGCCACGACGGGAAGGTGAGGCGTGTGGAACCAGATCACGGTAAAGAAGGGCTGGTTACTGCTGGCGGCCTTCTCGATGAAGGGAATGGCGCGGTCCATGATGATTCTTGAATCATCCCCTTCCAGGTTGTCGCGGACGATCTCGCCCCTCTCGTTCCAGTAGTAGGTTCCATAAGGCTCCGCCTTGCCCTTGTCCTTCAGGTAGTCCCAACCCTTGCCTGAGGCCTTGTGGGGCTTGATCATGGGATCGTAGGTGGGTGTCTTGGATTCGGTGGAGAAGCAGACGTCGAAGCCGTTGTTTTGCGGCGGAGAGAAATGTTTCACGTTCTTGGGGCCTCCGCGATTCGCGTCCTTCTCCGTCTTGGTGAGCGTGCCGAGATGCCATTTACCGAAATGCCCCGTGGCATAGCCGTGCTTCCTGAGGAGTTCAGGAAGGGTCAGTTCCTCGGTCTTCATGTGCCCTGTGTTGGCGAAGTAGATCCCGTAGCGGAAGGGATGGCGACCGGTCAGGCAGGATCCACGGGTCGGACTGCAGACAGGGGCTGCCGAATAGAAGCGATTGAACTTCAGGCCATTCCCGGCCATCTCATCCAGATGGGGGGTCTTGATGATGGGGTTGCCGTTGTAGCCGGTGTCACCCCAACCAAGGTCATCGGCCATCATGAGGATGATGTTGGGGTGTCCGGCCGCCGACAGATTCAGGCAGCTTGCCAGCAGTGCCGGGAAAAGGATGCAGAGATGTTTCATTGGGTGCCTTGGTTTTAGAGGGTTCTGGTGGTTCTGGCCAAGCAAAGAGCTTGTCACAGTCCCGTCTCGGCCGTTCCGCAGAATTCCATGGTTGGAAAAATGGGCTCTTGGCGTTGGAATGGCGCGGCTTGACCAAACCAAGAATCGATTCAACCTGACAAACATGGCTAGAACACCCTCCACGATGTTGCCCCTCGGAACAGAGGCTCCCGATTTCTCCCTCCCTGAACCCAGGACCGGCAAGACGGTTTCCCTTTCCGATTTCCAAGGGGCTCCCGGTCTGGTGGTCATGTTCATCTGCAATCACTGCCCCTACGTGAAGCATCTTCGAAGCGCACTTGCCGACTTCGGCAAGGAGTGCCAGGAGAAGGGGGTTGCGGTGGTGGCGATCAGTGCCAATGACGTCGAGAACTACCCCGATGACAGTCCCGAGCTGATGGTGAAGGAGGCTGAGGAGGCGGGTTATGTTTTTCCGTATCTCTATGATGCCACCCAGGAAGTGGCGCAGGCCTATCGTGCCGCCTGTACCCCGGATTTCTATCTCTTCGATGCCGAACAGCGGCTTGTCTACCGCGGCCAGTTTGATGAGAGCCGTCCCAAGAACGAGAAGCCCGTCACAGGTAAGGACCTGAGGGCGGCATTGGATGCCCTGCTTGCGGGAGAGGCGACCTCGGCCGAGCAGATCCCCAGCCTCGGTTGCAACATCAAGTGGAAGGCCGGCAACGAGCCAGACTACTTCAAGCTGATCTGATTTGTGGCCACCTGCCTGGGCATCGAGATCGGCGGTACGAAGCTGCAGCTTGCGGTGGGTTCCGACGACGGAAACATCGAGGAGCTCGTTTCGCTGAATGCGGCGGACACTGGCGAGTCGATCCGTGAACAAATCGCCGATGCGGTGACGGAGCTGTTGCAGACCTCTTCTGTCGAGGCTGTTGGCGTTGGATTCGGTGGGCCGGTGGATCGGATCACGGGACGCATCCGTTGTTCCCATCAGGTCCCGGGTTGGGGTGATTTCCCCCTGCGTGACTGGATCGCTGAACTGTTGGGGGGCAAGCCCGTTGCGGTGGAGAATGACGCGAATGTGTCTGCCTTGGGAGAGGCCCTCGCGGGAGCCGGCAAAGGTTCCGATCCAGTGGCCTATGTCAACATGGGGAGTGGGGTCGGTGGAGGGCTGGTAGTCGGTGGCGTGCTATATCAGGGTCAACCTCCCGGCGAGGTGGAGATCGGACACCTGAGGATGACTCCGGAAGGGGCCACCCTGGAATCGCGCTGTTCGGGTTGGGCGGTGGATCGTCGTATCCGTGAAGGCATCCAGTCCCAACCCGGGTCCGTCCTTGCGGAACTTTGCGCTGGGGCCGGTTCAGGAGAGGCACGCTTCCTTGGGCAGGCCCTGGACCAGGGAGATGCCTTGGCGGAGAGGATCTTGCAGGAAATCTGCTCGGATCTGGCGTTCGGTCTGTCCCACGTGGTGCAGCTTTTTCATCCCGAGGTCATCGTCATGGGAGGCGGTCTTGCCCAGTTGGGGAATCGCTTGAAGGACGGTGTTCAAAGGGCTTTGGAACCCAACATCATGGATGTCTTCAAGCCCGGGCCGGAGATCCGATTGGCGGGTCTTGGGCAGCAGGTGGTACCCGTCGGAGCGCTTCTGTTGGCCGGCCGGGCTTGAACGGGATGAATAACGGACCTGTCTTTAATGTCCATTTTTGCATCCCAGGCGCCTGTTTTGCCTTGTCTGTTGCATTGCAAAAGCCGCTCGTGAAGCTACCTTATCGCCCCGCTTTTGAGCGAAAAACGACCATTGTGCAGTTTTACAATCTTCCAGTTTCCAAAAAGGATCTCCCTCTTGTGAAGGGCATCCTGCTCGTGTTGGGTGGTTTTTTCCTCGTCGGCTGCAATGAGCCGACCGTGACCACCCATGAATATCCTGCCGAAGAGTATCAGCCCCATTCGGCCGGTGCGCCTTGGCTGAAGTGGGAGCTGCCGTCCGGTTGGCAGGAAGGGGAGGGGGGCTCCATGCGTTATGCGAGCTTCCGCACCGTCGATGCCGAGGGGCGCCAGACGGATGTGTCCGTGACGACCTTTGCCGGGCAGGTGGGCAGTGACCTGGACAACGTGAACCGCTGGAGACGACAGGTCGGGCTTTTCCCCATCTCTGAGGAATCCCTCAGTGCTGGCTCTACCAAGGTGACGGTTGCGGACAAGGAAGGTATCCTCGTCGATTTGGTGGGCGAATCTCCCGAGGCCCTGGGTGAGTCGCGGATCCTTGGCGCGATTTATGATGGGGTTGGCGGAAGGAAATGGTATTTCAAGATGACGGGCAGCCCCGCGGCAGTTGAAGTTCAGCGTGATGCCTTCCTGGCCTTCCTGGCCGGGCTGGAGTTTGAAGCGCCGCTCGGGTTTTCCTCTCTTGAGGACGCGGCTGCGTTTGGTGCCACGGATGCCCCGGCCATGCCCATGCCTCCCATGATGTCGGGCGGTATGCCGCCTTCTCCCCGGTCGTCTTCACCTCCGCCCGCCGACACCAGCGGCCTTCCTGAGTGGAAGGTTCCGGAAGGATGGCAGCAGGTCACGGGATCCAGCATGGCCGTCGCCACATTCCAGGTTACCTTCGCCTCCGGTTCCGGCACCCTTGCCGTTTCCAAGTGGCCCAATGATGTGGGCGGGATTCACGCCAACCTGAACCGTTGGCGGGGCCAGGTGGGGCTTGAACCCATCACCGAGGCCCAGCTTTCCAAGTACATCCGGGAGATCGACGTCAACGGAATGACCCTGACGATCATGGACACCCATGGTGCCAATGAGAACCGCGGACTGGAATCGGCGGCCCAGCGCATCCTCAGTGTCTGGTATCCCAAGGATGGCGGTACCTGGATCTTCAAGCTGCGTGGCGCCAGCGACATGGTCGTGGGCGAGGAGGCCAAGCTCATCGAGTTCGTTCGTTCCATCAAGTTTTCAGACAATGCCTGATCCCATCAAAAAACTGCTCAAGGCGATTTCATCCCTCAAGCTCACCGTGATTCTGCTCACGCTGGGCATGATCCTTGTCTTCATTGGGACACTGGCCCAGGTGAAGCACGGGCTATGGGATGCGCAGACCCTGTATTTCCGGAGCCTCTTCGTCTTCAAGGAAGTCGGAGATGGATTCAAGGTGCCGGTCTTTCCTGGCGGCTACCTTCTCGGCTGGGCCCTCTTCATCAACCTCATTGCGGCCCACGTCGCCCGCTTCAAGCTCACCGCGAAGAAGACGGGTATCTTCCTGACCCATATCGGGCTCATGATGCTCCTCTTCGGTCAGTTCCTGACGGAGATGCTCCAGGTGGAAAGCACGATGCGCATCGAGGAAGGCTGGCAGAAAAACTACAGCGCGGCCCAGTTGAAGGATGAGATTGCGGTCATCGACAAGTCGGGTGATGAGCAGTTCTCCTACGTCTCCTTCCCGGGCAAGTTCCTCAAGGAGGGAGCCGAGCTGAAGCATGAGGTAATCCCTTTCTCTGTCAGGGTGAAGACCTGGTATCAGAATTCGGAACCCCTTTATTCCTGGCAGGAGCATCCGGAGGCGATCACCGGATCCAGGGGCTCGGGCGCAAGGCTCCGGATCGCTCCCCGGGACATCACCAAAAAAATGGATGACCGCAACATCCCGTCCGCCCTCGTCGAGGTGGTGGGCAAGGATGGTGAGGTCGTTGGCGAATGGCTGGTCAGCAACTGGCTCGCCGA
>Ga0181582_10002339_pt1 | contig 14959 bp, 9 predicted proteins | sample 071ome_32_FD_132438 | JGI IMG/M metagenome (GOLD analysis project Ga0181582, IMG submission 132438) | Coastal salt marsh microbial communities from the Groves Creek Marsh, Skidaway Island, Georgia - 071405AT metaG (megahit assembly) | ecosystem: Environmental > Aquatic > Marine > Intertidal zone...
AATCGGATGCGATTCCGATCATATCACGAGTGGAGGGACGAGCTCCCGTGAGTCCCACTTCAAAACCTCGGAGAGGTGACAGCCAAAGAGCGCTGTCGCGAACATCATGGGCTCACTAAGCCCTGCTCTGATTCTTGGGATGCGCAGGAGCTTATCCCTCCGGTGCAATAAGAATCTCCCGCAGAGGGGCGGAAGACGCTCAGAAAAATGACGTAAAATCGGATGTCGGCTACTTGCTGGACATCCTAAGCGAGTGCCCCTGCCGGGCACACAAAGAAAAGGCGCACCCGGTCCGAGTGCGCCTGATGTGAGAGCCATACCCATCAGGGCAGGATGGAAAACGTCTTAGCCCAGCTTTTCCTGAAGGGCCTTCTCCAGCTTCCTGGAGTCTGCTGCAAAGCGACGGATGCCGTCGGAAAGCTTCTCGGTGGCCATCTGGTCCTCGTTCATCATCCAGCGGAACGAAGCCTCGTTGATCTCGATCTTGTCGAGCTCACAATCCTTGGCGGTTTCCTCGGTCAACCTGGCCTCGACGGATCCCTCGGTCTTCTGCATCTCGCCGAGCAGGTCAGGACTGATGGTAAGGAGGTCGCAACCGGCGAGCTCGATGATCTCACCGACATTACGGAAGCTGGCGCCCATGACCTCGGTCTTGTAGCCGAACTTCTTGTAGTAATTGTAGATGTTGGTGACGGAAACCACGCCCGGGTCCTCATTGGCCGGATAGCTGTCCTTCCCTGTGCTGGCCTTGTACCAGTCAAGGATGCGCCCGACAAAGGGTGAGATGAGCTGGACGCCCGCCTCGGCACAGGCGACAGCCTGGGCGAAGGAGAAGAGGAGCGTGAGGTTGCAGTGGATGCCCTCCTGCTCCAGCTCACGTGCGGCCTCGATGCCTTCCCAGGTGGAAGCCAGCTTGATCAGGATGCGGTCCTTGGAGATCCCGGCCTCCTCGTAGTAGCCGATGAGGGTCTTGGCCTTGGCAATGGAGGCCTCCTTGTCAAAGGACAAACGCGCATCCACCTCGGTGGAAACACGATTGGAGACGATCTTCAGGATCTCACAACCAAACGCGACGGAAAGCTTGTCCATGGCCAGCTCGATGCTGGGGTTGGTTTCCGAGGAAGCCTGCCTGGTCTCGGCCAGGACCTTGTCCACGATTTCCGCGTATTCGTCCATGCTGGCCGCCTTGAGCAGGAGGCTGGGATTGGTGGTGGCGTCGCGGGGCTGGAACTGCTGGATGCTGCTGAAGTCACCCGTGTCCGCCACGATGATGGAGTGTTGCTTGAGACCGTCGAGAAGGTTGTTGTCTGGCATGATGATTATCTGAACTGAACGTTAAACGGCCTTCAGGACCGCTCGAATTTGAATGACCATGGTTTCACCATGAGGCGCATCCGAGGCAAGCAAATTTCAGCCGAATGCGGTCCATGATGCTCATGTTTTGCATGAATGTGACCTGAAACACGGGCTGGAGCCGTGCCACCGGGGTTCATATGGGTTGCACCCAATTCGGCTTGTACGCAGGCTACCCCCCGTCTTCAACATGCAGCTAGGCCAAAAAAGCGCAACCTCCCCCGGCAAGTCCCTTCCCCTCTGGATGGTGATCCACCTATGCCATTGCGCACTGCTCCTGTTGCTCTGGCTGCTGTTCCAGGCCACCGCTTCCGCCTGTGACTGGCTCGTGGTCCAACTGGCGGAGTCCGGCAGGCTCCCGATCGAGAACGGCCGATCGATGATCCATTTCCTGGGCGTCTGGATTCCCATCTACAACTACGCGGCGGGCCTCCTCATCCTCTTTGGCTGGATCCCACTGGACCGGGGCAAGGAGGCATCTCCCTTCCGACTCCTCCGTCAAAACCGCTTCGCCCTCGCCGTCCTTGCCTTCCTGAGGACGCGACGTGACACACGCTCCCTGCCCCTTCTCAGGGCCCATCGAAACCGTGGAGCCCTGGTTCTGGTTAAATGGTATTTTCTCCCCATCGCCATCGGCTCCACCATCGGCACCCTCCAGAACTGGGGCAGCTTCTTCGAGATGGTGGGGGCATGGAGGGATATCCTGGACCAGGGTGGAACATGGGAAGGTCTCAGCGCCGAGATGGCGAAGCGTGGGATGATGCACCCAACCCAACAGCTCTTTCACTATCCCATCACTTACGGAGTGCTGCTGATTGACGGCCTTTTCGCCTCGCTCGGATATCTGTCGGAACACCCGAAGGCGGGAGGGAGGATCAGGGCCGTGGACCGCAGGCCCTCCTCGTGGTTGGTCTGCCTCCCGTGCTATCCGCCCCTCCTGATCTTCACCACACTTCTTTTGAGCCAGAGCCGGACCTCAGACGACCTGCTCTTTGGTGGTAATGCCGCCTTCGTCATGTCCTGCCAGTTGACCGGGCTGCTCTTTTTCCTCCTTTACGGTATCAGCGTCGTCGCCATGGGTGGGCGCTACTCCAACCTCACCTTCCGGTCCGTGGTCTCAACAGGACCCTTCAGGTTCATCCGCCACCCGCTTTACACCTTCAAGATCCTGGGGTGGTTCTTCGAGTGGCTGCCCCTGCTCGGATCCGGCGCCAATCTCGTGGCCTTCACGGGCTGGGCCCTGCTTTACGCCATGAGGATCCAGACGGAGGAGCGGTTCCTTGGACAATACCCCGAATACCGCGAATACCGTGAAAAGGTGCGTTGGAAATGCATTCCGGGTGTCTGGTAGGCGATTGTTCCATCCTTGCAACCTCCGTTTTACTTCTTGTGCTGTCAGGTTTTGTGGACATATTTACCACGTAGTACGTGATGAGTAAGGCAAGTCTTAACACCCTTTTCGGCTCGCAGACTGACCCCGCCTCAGGCATGGGCGATACCAGCCATGCCGATTGGGAACCCAACACAGACGTCTACGCCACACCGGAGGGTGTGGTGGTCAAGATGGAGCTGGCGGGCATCAGCAAGGAGAACCTGGAGATCTCGGTGGATGGCCAGTTCCTGACCGTCTCGGGAAATCGTCCGGACGGCTGCAGGATGCCCAACTGCAAGTTCCAGGTGATGGAGATCCATTACGGCAAGTTTGAGCGATCCGTGGAACTGCCCGATCGCTGTGATCTTTCGAAGGCACGGGCCCTCTACCAGAACGGCTTCCTTCGTGTCGATGTCCCCTACCTGAGCAAATCCCCCAAGAAACGTCGTATCCAGATCAGCTGAACCACCGGAGACTCATTTCACGCGTGAAATAAAACCGTGTTCCTCCACCTCCTGAAGGGTGGGACAACGACACAATGGGCAACTCCGACACTGAACTCATCAGCATCCAGGACGCCTCCTCCAGCGAGGGTGGCAGCTCCAGGCAGGGAGATCCCCTTCCCGATGCCGTCCCGGTTCTCGGTCTTTCGGACATCGTCGTCTTCCCCGGTATGGTGGCACCACTCCTCGTGGACACGCCCGAGGCCATCCAACTGATCGACGACGTCGTGGGCGGCAACCGCATCGTGGCCCTGGTCCTGCAGAAAAACCCCGATGCCGACAATCCGACACCGGAGGAGCTTCACGTCCATGGCTGCGTCGCCAAGGTCCTCAAGATGCTCAAGTTCCCGGACAACACCGTGCGCGTCCTCGTGCAGGGCCTCAGGAGGGTCGAGATCACCCGCTACCGCTCGAAACGCCCCTACCTCAAGGCCTCGGTCAATTACCTTGAGGAGCCGGCACCGGAATCCCCCAGGCTGACCGCCCTCTACCGCAGTGCCCGCGATCTCTTCGAGGAAATCACCAATCTTTCCCCCGGCCTGAACGAACAGGTGAAGGTGGCCGCCATCAACATCGAGAACCCGGCGCGGCTCGCCGACCTGATCGCCGCCAACCTCAACCTGGAACTGGAGCAGCGACAGGAAATGCTGGCCACGGCCAACGTGATGGAGCGCCTTTCCCTGCTCATCCCCTTCCTCAACCGTGAGCGCGAGGTCTTGAGCATCGGCAGCAAGATCCAGCAGGAGGTGGCCGAGAACATTTCACGAGGGCAGCGGGATGTCTTCATCCGCGAACAGATCCGCGCCCTGCAGCGCGAGCTGGGGGAAGGCGATCCGGCCCAGAACGAGATCCAGGAATTCCAGGACAGGATCGAGGAGGGGGGACTTCCGGAAGAGGCGCTCAAGGTGGCCAACAAGGAACTCGAGCGCCTTCAGCAGACGCCCTCCGCCGTGGCGGAATACACCGTGATCCGGAACTACCTGGAACACATCCTGAACCTTCCCTGGAACCGCTCCACCAAGGACCAGATCGATTTCAAGGAGGCCTCCCGCATCCTGAACGAACACCACTTCGGGCTCAGCAAGGTGAAGGACCGCCTGCTGGAATACCTCGCAGTGCTGAAGCTGAACCAAAGCCTGCGTGGCCCGATCCTCTGCCTGGCCGGCCCTCCAGGTGTCGGAAAGACCTCCCTTGCCGGATCCCTTGCCAAGGCGCTCGGTCGCAAGTTCGTCCGCATGGCCCTGGGTGGTGTGCGGGACGAGGCCGAGATCCGCGGGCATCGCAGGACCTACATCGGCGCCATGCCCGGCCGGATCATCAAGGCCTACGAGCGCGCCGAGACCAACAACCCCGTCATCCTGCTGGACGAAATCGACAAGCCGGCCTCCGATTTCCGTGGCGACCCCGCATCCGCGCTGCTCGAGGTGCTGGATCCGGAACAGAACCGGCATTTCACGGATCACTACCTGGATCTTCCCTTCGACCTTTCCAAGACCCTCTTCGTTGCCACGGCCAACTGGCTCGATCCCATCCACCCCGCATTGAGGGACCGCATGGAGATCATCGAACTTCCGAGCTACACCCGCTCCGAGAAGCTTGAGATCGCCACCCGCCACCTGGTGCCACGCCAGATCGAGCAGCATGGCTTGAAGAAGTCCCAGCTGAAGCTTCCCAAGACCACGCTCGCCAAGCTGATAGACGACTACACCCGCGAGGCAGGCTGTCGCCAACTGGAACGCGAGATCGCCTCATTGACCCGCAAGAGCGTGCGGAAGATCGTGGTTTCGCGCGGTCGGACCAGGACGGTGAAGATCCAGCCCGATGACCTTTCCGATCTCTTGGGCCCTCCGAAGTTCCACAACGAACTGGCCGAGAAGATCATCGACTGCGGGATCGTGACCGGCCTGGCATGGACCCCGGTGGGTGGCGACATCCTCTTCATCGAGGCCACAAAGGTACCAGGCAAGGGAAGACTCACACTCACGGGATCACTCGGTGACGTGATGAAGGAAAGCGCCCAGACCGCATTCACCCTGCTTCGAAGCCGGGCCGAGGAACTGAAGCTTGATCCTGAGCTTTTCGAGAAGAACGATCTTCACATCCACGTTCCCGCGGGTGCCACCCCCAAGGACGGCCCAAGCGCTGGCGTGACCATCTTCACCGCACTGGCATCCCTCTTCACCGGAAGGCGCGCGCGGTCGGACGTGGCCATGACGGGTGAGATCAGCCTGCGCGGCAGGGTCCTCCCAGTTGGAGGCATCAAGGAAAAGGTGCTGGCCGCCCACCGTTCCGGTATTCGCCGACTGGTCCTTTCCTCACAAAACGAGAAGGATTGGGCGGAAGTTCCCGAAGAAACACGGAAACGATTGAAGGTTGCGTTTGTTCAGAACGTCTTCGAAGTATTGCCCGAAGCGTTGTTGAAGAAATGAGACTTTCCCGTTTGATCCCAATCCTGCTCGTGTGCCTTCACCTGGCACCTTCCCTCTTTTCGGCCGAGATCGAAGGCAACCCCGAACTGGAAGGGATCCTCATCTCCCGCAGGATCCTCATGCAGCGACCCGATGGAAACCAGTCCATGACGGGCACCCTCACCACCCGGGGCAAGCGCGACCGATCCGAAACGAAGATCCAGTTCGATGTTGAGCTCAATGAGAAGGGCTGGGTCACTTCCTACAGCTCCAAAGGCGAAAAGGGGGAGACGCGGATCGCCATCGAACACCAGGGCACGGAATCCATCCGCTTCCATCTCAAGCAACCGGGAGAGGAATCCCCCAAGGACCTTTCGTTTGCGCAGAGTCATCAGCCTTTCGCCGGTTCCGCCTTCTGGATATCGGACCTTGCCTATCCGAAGTGCTCGTTCTTCCTGTGGCCCTCCCAAAAGCTTTTAAAGAAGGAGATCCGGCGCGGGCAGTCCTGTTTCGTCCTCGAGAGCATCCACCCGTCCCCAACACCAGGCGAGTATGCCAAGGCGGTTTCATGGATTGATGAAGACACCCTTGGGCCCGTGGAGATCCACACCTACGACACCGATGACAAGCGGTGGAAGGAGTTCAGGCCCAAATCCTTCAAGAAGGTCAACGGGCGCTACGAGGTGGAGGAACTCGAAATCCGCGACCGCAAGGAGGACATCCGCTCCATCATCGAGTTCGATCTTTAGCTTCCCGTATCTTCATCCGGTGCTGGGACTTTCACAAGCAGGATCAAGGAAGCTCCAATCCGGAACCGGGCATCCATTCATTTTTCTCATCCATCCGGTCATATTTTTCGTTTGAGGGGTATCAAGGCTGTGCCGATAGGCTGAATCGACATGAACGTTTTGGCGGACGTTCACTTCGCTTAGAGTCCGAAATCCGGACGACCTATCGATGAAAACCAGTAATACGTATCTGATCGGCAAAGGGAAAGCAGGGTGGCTCGGTTCAGTGCTCTTCCTCTCTTCACTCTTCAACACCAACGCGGAGACCGTGGAATCTTCCTCCATCCCCGGACTTGATCTGCTCTGGGTCCTTGTGGCGACAGCCCTTGTCTTCCTGATGCAGGCAGGCTTCATGTGCCTTGAGACCGGATTCGTCCGCGCCAAGAACTCCATCAACGTCGCGGTGAAGAACATGTCGGACTTTGTCATCTCGGTCGCCCTCTTCTGGCTGGTGGGATTTGGCCTGATGTTTGGACAATCCGCCTCCTTCGCGAATGGCTGGCTGGGATGGAGTGATTTTGCCATCTCCATCGGGGGCAACTTTGACCGCGCAGGCTTCTTCGTTTTCCAGGCGGTCTTTTGCGGTGCCGCCGCCACGATCGTTTCCGGCGCGGTGGCTGAAAGGGCACGCTTTTCTTCCTATCTGATCATCACGGCGATGGTGGCCCTGCTGATCTATCCCATGTTCGGACACTGGGCCTGGGCAAGCCTCCTTCACGGAGACAGTCCCGGCTGGCCGGAGCAGAAGGGCTTTCTCGACTTTGCAGGATCCACGGTGGTGCACTCAGTCGGTGCGTGGGTGGCCCTTGCCATGATCATGGTCCTGGGCCCCCGCCGGGACCGGTTCAACAAGGATGGAACGGCCAATGCGATCCAGCCGCACAACATCCTGCTGGTCTACCTGGGCGGCTTCCTGTTGTTCTTTGGATGGTTCGGCTTCAACTGCGGCAGCACGGGCGCGGTTACTCCGGAGATCGCAGGCATCGCCCTCGCCACGGTGATCGCGGCCGTCTTCGGGGCAATCGGTGCAGGAGGTCTCAACTGGATCCTGAACCAAGGCCACGGTCCCCAGCCGGATTCCATCATCAATGGCCTGCTGGGAGGACTGGTCGGCATCACCGCGGGCTGCAACCTGCTTGAGCCATGGGCAGCGGCCTGTGTCGGTCTCATCTCGGGCTTCCTCGTCGTCGGTGCCACCGCTCTTCTGGAGCGCTTCAAGCTGGACGATGCGGTCAGCGCCATTCCGGTCCATGGTTTCTGCGGGGCGTTTGGAACCATCGCAACCGCCTTGTTCATGCCCTCTTCCGCACTTGCCGAAGGTGTCACAAGGCTGAATCAGGTGGGCATTCAATGCCTGGGCGTTGGAGTCTGCTTTGCATGGAGTTTCGGCATCGCCTTCCTGCTGATCTCCATCATCAACAAGGGCAAGGGCATCCGTGTCGATGCCCGGTCCGAGCATCTCGGACTCAACATCGCCGAGCACGAGGCCAGCTCCAGCCTGCTCGACCTGGCAAACGCCATGTCCTACGTGACCCGTTCCAAGGACTACAAGACACGCGTACCGATCGAGATCGGTACGGAGGTGGGCGATCTTGCCCGAAGCTTCAACCTCCTGATGGAGGCCGCTGAAAACTCAAAGAAAAAGGAACTGGATTCCTTCGATGCCTTCATGGCCAGGCAGGTGCAGCAGATCTCCCAGGATGCCGCCTCCATCATGGTGGCCGTACGCGATGTCTCGACCCGGACGGAAGCCTCTTCCCATGTCATCGAGAAGGTGGCCCTCGAGGTCGAAAGGATGCAGGGCTCCCTGGACAAGACGCTCACCGACCTGATGAATCAGTGCTCAGGAAGTGCCGAGAAGGTGGAACAGATCATCAAGCAGATTGAGAACATCGCCTTCCAGACCAACATCCTGGCCCTCAACGCCAACGTGGAGGCGGCCCGCGCAGGCGAGGCCGGTGCCGGATTCAGCGTGGTGGCCGACGAGGTCCGTAGACTGGCCGAGCATTCCACCCTGTCTTCCGGGGAGGTCCGCGAACAGATGAATGCCCTCTCGAGGCTGAACGATGAGATTGCCCACGCCATCCACGCCAAGACCGAGGAGGTGGCGCATATCAAATCCACGATCGAGGACGTCGCGAGGGACAATCGCGATCAGGTGGGACTGGTCCAGAAGGTAGGCGAGGCGGCCAGGCGCGTCGGGCAGCAGGTTTCCTCCATGCTGTCCAGTTTCAGGGAACTCCTCGGAAGCCCGGGCGAAAAGGAAACGCTCCCGGAATTCGAAACCCGCATTCCCCTGCGGGTCAGCGAGGAAGAACCCGCCTTCAGCTCAAACTGATCAGGCGAGAATATCCTTCACCACATGACCGTGGACATCGGTCAGTCGGAAGTCACGTCCATCATAACGGAAGGTGAGCTTCTCGTGGTCGAGCCCAAGCTGGTGAAGGATGGTGGCATGAAGGTCGTGCATGTGGACCTTGTTCTCGACCGCCATGTGCCCCATGTCATCGGTCAAACCGTAGCTCATGCCGGGCTGGAAACCTCCACCCGCCAGCCAGACGGTGAAGCCATCTGAATTGTGGTCACGCCCCGTGCCGTTGTTCTGCGCGTAGGGAGTCCGTCCAAATTCCGCACCCCACCAGACGATGGTGTCATCCAGGAGGCCACGCTGCTTGAGATCCTTGAGCAGTCCCGCCACAGGCTTGTCGGTGGCCATCGCGTGGTCCTTGTGCTTGGGCAGGTTGGAATGCTGGTCCCAGGCGGGATTGGCGGTGTTGTCTCCATAGGTCACCTGGATGAAGCGGACACCGGCTTCACTCAGCTTTCTCGCCATCAGGCACTGGCGCCCGAAGTTGTCGGTCTTGCCTTCGCCAATGCCATACATGGCCAGGGTCTCTGGGGACTCGTCACTCATGTCCATCACCCCGGGAGCATGACTCTGCATCCGCCAGGCAAGCTCGTAGGAACTGATCACGGCCTCCAGCTCGCTGTCTCCCGGACGCTGGCTCAACTGCTGGTGATTCAGCTCCTGCAACAGCTCAAACTGCTGACGTTGCTGTGAAAGCGAACGGGCCGGGTTGACCAGGTTCTTGATGGAGGATTCCTTGGCCGGCTTCCCCGCCCTGCCAATCGCCGTTCCCTGGAAGGCGGCCGGCAGAAAGGCGTTGCCATAATTCCTCGGACCACCGTTTCCGGCGGAGGGACTGATGGTGACAAACCCGGGAAGATTCCGGTTCTCGGTGCCCAGTCCATAAGAGACCCAGCTGCCCATGGAGGGACGAATGAAGTTCGTGGTCCCGGTGTGGAGAAAGAGGGTGGCGGGGCCGTGGGCAATGCCCTCGGTATGCATCGAGTGCACAAAGCAGAGGTCATCCACATGCTGGTTGATGTGGGGGAAAAGGTCCGAGCACATCTTGCCGCTCTGCCCGTGGGGTGAGAAATCCCAGAGGGACTTCATCATCCTCTGCTGCGACTGCCGCTTGCCGGTCTTGGCAATGGTCCTGGCATCGTCAAAGGCCCTCATCTGCCCGTCGCGTTTCTCCAGCTCAGGCTTGTAGTCGAAGGAGTCCACATGACTGGGACCACCCTGCATGAAGACGAAGATCACCCGCTTGGCACGCGGCGCGAAATGGGGCTGACGGGCTGCGAGCGGGTTTCTTATGGCGGCCTCAGCCCTCTGCGAGGCGGTCATGCCCGCGAGGGCCAGGTAACCAAAGCCACAGGCGGATGCCTTCAGGGTCTGTCTTCTTGTCATGTTTCCGAGTGGATTCATCAGATTTCAGGGAATATAGCGGAAGTCGATCGATCCAAACAATGATTGATACACCTGCGCCCAGGCCAGGCTGGATGCCTCAGGGGAAGCCGCGTGTTGCTCAAGGAAGCCCTTCATCAGCGCCTTCTCCTTCCGGGTCGGATACCGTCCCAGCGTGCTTCGCCATGCCTGGTCCAGCTTCTCATCTTCTGTAACATCCCCGGCCAGCAACTTCTTCGCAGCATGTTCGGCCTGCTGGATGACAAAGGGATGATTCAGGAGGTAGAGCGCCTGTGGGGCGACCGTGCTGGCGTCACGGTTGCCGGTGGTGAAGCTGCTGTTCGCCATGTCAAAGGTCTCGAGGATCTCAATGGGCGAATTCCTGAGCTGAGGGACATAGATGCTTCTCCGGTTGCCCTCGTAGGAAAAGCCGTAGTCCGCCTTGAGCTTCTCACCAAGCTCCGAACCACCCATGGAAAGTTCCAGCTGTCCGCTGATCTTCAGGAGCGCATCCCGGATCATTTCCGCCTCGAGTCGGGTGCGGTTGGCATGGCCGAGGAGGAGATTCCGGGGGTCCTTTGCCTGTTGCTGCTCCGTCGGATCCGACGCCAGCCCCCAGGTCCTGGAAAGCACGATTTCCCGGATCAGCCCCTTGGTGGACCAGTTGTTCTCCTTCAACCGGGTCGCCAGGTAGTCCAGCAGTTCCGGATGGGTGGGCGGGGTGCCGGTGGTGCCAAAGTTGTCGGTGCTTCTCACGATCCCCGAACCCATCAGCCAGTGCCAGACGCGGTTCGCATAGACCCGTGCCGTCAGCGGATTGGCTTCGTCGGTCAGCCACCTGCCCAATTCGACACGGCCGCTCCCGTCTTCGGGCACCACGGGAACCTCGCCCAGGCTGGCCACCTGAAGGAATCCCCTCGGGGCCTCTTCGCCCAGCGAGTTGACCGTTCCACGGATGTGAATGCGGATGTCGGCGGGATCCTCCCGGTCCTGCATGGCCATCGCCATGGGTACTTCAGGTGCCTGCTTCTCCAGATCGTTCAGTTCGTTCTCCAGCCGGGTCAGGCGCTCGCGGGCCTTCGAGTAATCCTCATCCCCGGCATCCCCCGCGACACGGCTGGCTCCCGGTGCGACCGGCACGAAGATGATCGCATCCGCCACCACCACACCATCGGTGCCCTCGTTGGAGATCAGGACCGTGGAGAAGCCGTTGGTCTCGAACGTGTAGGTGCCCAGTGAAAGGAAGCGTCCATCGATCGGGGCCAGCTTGCGCTGGTTGACCTTGATGGTCTTCTCACCCTCCGCGCTCTGGATGGTCACCGGGGTCTTGGAAGACCGGTTGCTGTGGCCCAGGAAGGCGAACAATACCTCGTAGCGTCCTGCTTCCTTGATGTCCGGTTCGAAGGTCAGTGACTTGGCTCCCTTGTCGGTGTTGCCGTCGTGCAGGTAGCCTTCCCCGATGAAGGTGTTCTTGAAGGTGGACTGCACCCAGTCACCCACCTTGAGCGCCTCGGCATCATCAATCACCAGCCCCGGCAGACTGGAGGCCTTAATCTTCCCGTCCTTCTTCTGGGAAAGGGTGCCGGTGATCTTCCGCAAGGCGGCCATCTCCTTCTTCAGGGACTTGATCGCCGCCTCATGATCCTTCCTTGCCTTCTCCTGCTCCGGACTCAGGGGCATCGGGATGTCCACCCAGGTGGAAACGTTTTCGTGCCTCAGGTAGTTCGAGCTCCGGAGGATCCCCGCCAGTGCGTAGTAGTCCCTGGTCGGAATGGGATCGAACTTGTGGTCGTGGCAACGGGCGCAGCCCAAGGTCTGTCCAAGGAAGGCCTTGCCGAGCGTGTCGAGCTGCTCGTCCACCACGTTCATGTTGAGGGCCTCCTTGTTCTGCTCCTCGAAGCCATGGTTGCCGATGGTGAAGAAGGAGGTGGCCACCAGCTTGCGTCCACGATCAACATGATCCTTCGCCGGCAGCAGATCGCCACTCACCTGCTCCCTCACAAACTGGTCGTAGGGAAGATCCCGGTTGAAGGCCTCGATGACATAATCCCGATACCGCCAGGCATTTTGGAAGACGAGTCCGCGAAGGGTGACGGATTCCCCGTAACGTGCAACGTCCAGCCAATGCCTTCCCCATCGCTCCCCAAAGCGGGGTGAGTCCAGCAGCCGGTTCACGGCACGCTCCCTGGCATCCTCGGAGCCATCCAGGACAAAGGCGTCGATCTCTGCAGGACTCGGAGGAAGCCCCGTCAGGGAGTAATGGAGCCGACGGATCCATGTTTCAGGATCCGCGTCACCGGCCGGACTCAGTCCCTCCCTCTCAAGTTGCGAGAGGATGAAGAAGTCGATCTCACTTCGCGGCCAGGTGGTGGTCCTGACGGAGGGGATGGGTGGTTTGGAAACGGGTTGGTAGGACCAGTGTTCCCTTCCCTTCTCGATGTCGATGCCCTTCCTCACGACCAGGGTGGCATCGGCCTCCCTTGGATCCGGAGCTCCCATCTCGATCCACTTGCGGACCTGCTCCACCATGGATTCAGGAAGCCGCTTCTTGGGTGGCATTTTCAGGTCACCTGAATAGGCGATCACCTCCACCAACAGGGATTCCTCAGGGCTGCCCGGCTTCAGCACCATACCGGTGTCTCCACCCAGAAGGATGGCGTCCCTCGAATCCAGCCTCAATCCGCCCTTCTGCTTGTCGGGCCCATGACAGTCAATGCATTCCGAGATCAGCAGGGGGCGAATATGCTTCTCAAAGTGTTCCAGCCCAGCCGGATCCAGAGACGCCCCCATCACCTCAAGAACAAAGCAGGCTCCTACCGCCAAAGGCAGCAGGAGGACAGGAAACCGTCTGGTGGTTCTGGGCATGGTTAGATTATTAGGTCAAATCGCCGGATGTTGGACAAAAAATTTCAACCACCTCATTCAAGTGAACCCCGTCCCTTCCTGCTTTCCCAATTCAAAAACAGGAATGAGGAAGGAAGGAATTGAGGAAAGCTTCCGGTCTGGTTGAAAATCTCTTTCGAAATTGCTATCTCATCGCGCCCTATGGGACGTCAGTGGCTACAGAAACACCGGGAGATCAACTCCCTACGCAAGAACAAGACCATCGGCAAGCTGGTCAAGGAGATCATGGTCGCCGCCAAGATGGGCGGTCCGGACCCCGACACCAACGCCCGACTGGTCCAGGCAACGGAAAAGGCACGCAGGAACAGCGTGCCCAAGGATGCCATTGAGCGGGCTATCAAGAAGGGAGCGGGTATCGGCGACGAGAGGATGGAGATGGAAAACATCACCTTCGAGGGCTACACCCCGCACAACGTCCCGGTGATCGTGGAAGTCATGACCGACAACTCCAACCGCACCACGCCCGAGATCCGCGTCCTTTTCAAGAAGGGTCAGCTAGGCAACGCAGGAAGCAATCAGTTCCTCTTCGATCATGTGGGACTCGTGGAGGCCTGGAACGAAAACCAGGATCTCGACCTGGAGGAGGCCGCCATCGAAGCCGGTGCCGATGATGTCAAGCCCCTGGATTCCGACGCCAATGAGGACATCCCGGAGGAAGCACTCGGTGCCCGGTTCATCACCGGCCGCACCGAGGTCCATGCCGTCTCCCAGGCACTGGCCAGGGCCGGATGGCACGTGGTGACCGCCGAACTGGGATACCTTCCCAAATCCTTCACACAGGTTGCCGAGGACAAGATGGAGGAGGTCGGCGAATTCCTGCAGGCCCTCGACGACCACGACGACGTCCATCGCGTCTGGGCCGCCCTGCCCTGACCCCTGTAGAGGCGTCTCCATGAGCGCCTCAAATCAGAATTCCCCTTCAGAATTCCGAGAACTTCCCCTCCTTAAAACCGATAGGGATCCTCCTGCGGGCGGATGGGGCCGGTGCCTCTTTGGATGCCGCTGGGCTTACGACGGTTGTAGTTGGGATTGTAGGTAGGCATTTGGGCTCCCACCTGCTGCCGCCAGTATTGCATCATCCGCTGCATCTCCTTTGCCTTGGCGGGTTCCGCCTTGGCGAGGTCCTTCCTTTCCCCGATGTCCTCTGCCAGATTGAAGAGCTGGATGCGCCGGTCATGGTGCGTCTCGATGGCCTTCCAGTCACCCAACCTGACCGCGGTGTAGGGAATCCCCCCCATGCTGTGGTAGTGGGGATAATGCCAGTAGAGCGTCTTGCGGCTGAGGTCGCTTCCACCCTTCAGCAGTGAAACCAGACTGACACCGTCGACATTCGCATTGTGCGACGCGTTTCCCTTCACCCCTGCGATCTCAAGGATGGTCGGATAGTAGTCCATGGAAATGATGGGCACATGGGAGACGCTTCCGGGCTGGGTCACGCCGGGCCACTTGATGATGCCGGGCACGCGGACACCCCCTTCGTAGATGGAGCCCTTGCCTGCCCGGAGGGGCCTGTTGTTGGTAATCCGCTCCTTCTTCCCGGGATTGTTGGTCAGTCCACCATTGTCACCGGTGAAGAAGATGACGGTGTTCTCCGCGATCCCCAGTTCCTCCAGCTTGGCCATGAGGCGTCCCACCGATTCGTCCAGGCTGCGGACCATGGCGGCGTATTCGGGATTCGTGTGGCGGGCTCCCTTCCTGACCTTCTTCTTGAAATCCTCGGCATACTCCTTCTTGGCCTCAATGGGTGTATGCACGGTGTAATACGGGAAGTAGATGAAGAAGGGATCATCCTTCCATCGGTCGAGGATCTTGAGGGCCTCATCGGTCAAACGGTCGGTGAGGTATTCTCCTTTCTCCCCTCCCTCGGGCAGGTTCACCAC
>Ga0181582_10002341_pt1 | contig 14954 bp, 14 predicted proteins | sample 071ome_32_FD_132438 | JGI IMG/M metagenome (GOLD analysis project Ga0181582, IMG submission 132438) | Coastal salt marsh microbial communities from the Groves Creek Marsh, Skidaway Island, Georgia - 071405AT metaG (megahit assembly) | ecosystem: Environmental > Aquatic > Marine > Intertidal...
CGTTCGATGATCTGAAGCAGCGCCGCGAGCTGCGGCGGGTCACAACGCTGGATGTCGAGTTCGAGCCAGCCTGATCTTCGCCGGATTCAGTCCTTGAATGGCGCGGTGAGGATATCCATCACGCCGACAAACATACGAAAGCCACCGCGCGCGACTTGACCGGCTGCAAATACGCTGCCGCGCACTGTGCCGGTTACCAGGCCACCGACCCCGAAGTTGCTGGTGTCGGCTCCAATCTCATGCACGATGTCAGCAGGCGCGGTCACCGTGTCGGTGAACCCGGTGCCGAGCAGGATGTCTTTCTCTTCGCTGCCGCAGAACGGGCGTTCTTCGGCGCCGGCAAGGGTGGCGGCAGTGATCGTTATCGCAAAAATTGAAACGCTGATCAGTTGACGTGTGCGCATCGGTCCGTCTCCTCAGTGCCTGGGCTCACATTTTCCGCGCCGGTCCTGCCTGGCACCTGCAGGGCTTCCGGGGCGAGCGCTCTGAGAGCAATGTCTTCTAATGATGACAACAAGTTAGCGCATATTTATTAGAAAGTACAAAAGATTTTAATGCCGCCGCTGTAGGGCTCCAGCCTGGTCGTAGCGGCAGGTTCCGCCAAAGGGCTTGAGTTGGCGCGCAAACCGGCCTCAATCGACTGAGACCAATCCAGTACACTGCGCGCGGTCCAGATCGTCGGGGGAACACTGTGAAAGCGCTGATTTGTCAGCAGTGGGGATCGGTAGACGACCTCGAAATCGGGGATCTGCCCGTGCCTGAACCAGGTCCGAGTCAGATTCTGATTGCGGTCGAAGCCACCTCGGCGAACTACGCGGACGCCATCATGGTGAGCGGTCACTACCAGACCAAACCACCGTTGCCCTTCGCTCCAGGCCTTGAAGCTGCAGGGACCGTGGTCGCCTGCGGGTCTGCAGTGACCCGTTTTGAACCCGGTCAGCGCGTCATGGCGCTGCTGCACTACGGCGGTTTTGCCGAGCAGGCGCTGGCCGAAGAGAGTGATACCTGGGCTATCCCCGAAACCATGGACTTTCGTGACGCAGCTGCGTTTCCCGTGGCTTATCTGTCGTCCGATGTCGCACTGCGCTGGCAGGGTCGGCTCGAAGCCGATGAAACCCTGCTGGTGCTGGGTGCCGCCGGCGGGGTCGGCCTGACGGCCGTCGAAATCGGGAAAGCGATGGGTGCTCGGGTGATCGCAGCAGCGAGTACGGCCGAGAAGCTCGAGGTCGCGCGGGGGCGGGGTGCGGATGCGTTGATTAATTACAGCGAGGAGGATCTGAAGGCCGCAGTGCTCGCGCTTACCGACGACCGCGGTGCTGACGTCTGTTTCGACCCCGTTGGCGGTGCCCTTTTCGATGCTGCCCTGTCCGCGCTGGGTTGGGGTGGGCGCTACGTGCATGTCGGTTTCGTCGGCGGGGTGCCGCAGGTTCCGGCGAACCGCCTGCTGGTGAAAAATCGCGCGGCACTGGGGTCGTCACTGCGCTACTACCGCTGGCATGCGCACGAGAAGCTGCAGGCCTCGGTCAGCGCACTGCTGTCGTGGTACGCGGCTGGCCAGCTGCGTCCGCTGGTGACCCACGACCTGCCGCTCGAACAGGGAGTTGCCGCCATTAAATTGCTCACTGAACGCCGTGCCTATGGCCGGGTGCTGGTGAGACCGCGCTGAGTGACAGCGTCTACTGACTGAACTGACCGAGGTTTCCATCGCCATGCCTATCCTGCTTGCCTATCCGCATCAGCACGTCGCCCTGATCACCATCGATAACCAACCCAAACGCAATGCCATGAGCCGCGAGATGATGACGGAGCTGGCGGGGCTCTGGGATGAACTTGAGACGTCCGACTGCCGCGCTATCGTGCTCACCGGTGCGGGTGACAAGGCATTCAATGCCGGCGCCGACGTCAGCGGAGACCTGAGCGCGAGTGAGGAGACGGCGCGCATGGTCAACCGCGCCCTGCTCAAGACATCGAGCTATCCCAAGCCCATTATTGCGGCTGTGAACGGTGTCTGTGCCGGTGGGGGTGTCGAGTTGATGTTGTCCAGTGACATCCGCGTTGCCGCACCCCACGCGCGTTTTGGACTGCCGGAAGTGAAGTGGGCGATCTATCCCTTCGGCGGGGCGACCGCGAAGCTGATTAACCAGATTGGCTATGTGCACGCCATGAAACTGCTGCTCACGGCTGAGATGGTCGATGCTGAAGAGGCGCGGCGGATCGGTCTGATCAACGACATTGTTCCCTCTGAGGACCTTGTCGAGCGCGCGCTTGCCATTGCGCAGACCATTGCGAGCAACAGCCCCGTTGCCGTGCAGGCCGTGAAAGCGCACATATCACGCGGAATCGCAGAAGACGCCCTCGCCCGCGAAAGCGAAGAGCAGGCGCATGGTGACCGTGTTCGGGCCAGCGCAGATTTCGCCGAAGGGGTCAGCGCCTTCCGCGAGAAGCGCTCTCCGAATTATTGATTGATACGCCGGGCTACGGCAGCGGGGGCTATCCGGCCGCTGCGCTCAGCCCTGCCTCTGTGGTGATGGCAAAGCCCTCGTACGCGTTGCCGGCCACTTCGTCGCACTTCATACGATAGGGTCCGACGCCGCCGATGTAGGGAAGGAATACGCGCGGCTTGCCGGGCACGTTGACTCCCATGTACCAGGAGTTCGCCTGCGGAAAGAGCGTTGCGTCGGCGACTTCATTAACGTGGGCGACCCAGGCCTGCTCAGCCTCGGGACGCGCTTCGATAGTCGTTGCGCCGCGTTCGCGCAGCGTACGCATGCATTCAGCGATCCAGTCCACGTGCTGTTCGATGGACACCATCATGTTGCTCATCACCGACGGGCTGCCCGGGCCGGTAATCGTGAACAGGTTGGGGAACTCCGCGACCATGAGCCCGAGGTATGTCGCCGGTCCATGCTGCCAGCGCTCCTTCAGGGTGACGCCGCCGCGACCCGTGATGTCGACGCTCACGATGGCTCCGGTCATGGCATCGAAGCCGGTGGCGAACACGATGGCGTCGAACTCGTACTCTGTCGCCGAGGTGCGCACGCCGCGCTCAGTAACTTCCTCCAGCGGGGTATGCCGCACATCAACCAGCGTCACGTGCTCAGCATTGAAGGTCTCGTAGTACCCGGTGTCCAGACACGGACGCTTGGTGCCGATCGGAAAAGTCGTCGGGCATAGGGTCTCTGCGGTTTTCGGATCCTTGACGATGGAGCGGATCTTCTGACGCACGAACTCTGCGGCGGTTTCGTTTGCCGCCGTGCTGGTCATGATGTCGTTGTAGCTCTCGAGCAGTGCAATCAGGGTGCCGCCCTGCCAGGCTGCTTCGTAGGTAGCGTTGCGCTCTTCCGCGCTGACCTCGAGCGCGGACTTGTCCATGGCGAGGTCCGGTACCCCGAACAGCGAGTAGCGGGAACGCTCCCTGAATTCGGCGTAATTTGCCTTGCGCGCAGTGATCTCCTCGCCCTGCAGCGGACGGTTGAACGCTGGCATGGAGAACGCAGCGGTGCGTTGAAACACGGTCAGCTCAGCGGCCTGCGCAGCAATGAGCGGGATCGATTGGATTGCCGATGAACCGGTGCCAATGACGCCGACCCGCAGACCGCTGAAATCGACGCCTTCATGAGGCCAGTTCGCGCTGTGATAGCGCTTCCCCTTGAAACGTTCAACGCCCGGTATATCGATCTCCTTAGGCATCGACAGGCAGCCCGTGGCGACAATATAGAACTGCGCTTCGTAGGTTTCGCCGCATTCTGTGGCGACGCGCCAGCTCGCGTTGTTTTCGTCATAAGCGGCCGACGCAATGCGCCGCTCGAAGCGGATGTCACGGCGCAGGTCGAAGCGGTCTGCGACATGGTTGGCATAGCGCAGAATCTCGGGCTGGGTCGCATACTTTTCGCTCCATACCCATTCCTGCTGCAGCTCTTCGCTGAACGAGTAGGAGTAGTCCATGCTCTGCACGTCGCAGCGCGCCCCGGGATAGCGATTCCAGTACCAGGTGCCACCGACACCGTCGGCAGCCTCGAGCACGATGGCTGAGAACCCGAGCTCCCGCAGTCGATAAAGCATGTACATGCCGGCGAAGCCGGCGCCCGCGATGACGGCGTCGTATTTCATCTGTCCCTCTCCTCTCGCAAACCCGACGACACGTGGTCGTCGCGGGGCCAACTATTATCGGCAGCTATCGCGATTGCAAGTTCCCGGATGAAGCACAGACGCACCGACTGTCGACCCGGCAGACCAGGAGGCGCATCGCTTGAGTCCGGGACGGCACATGCGCGAGACTCCGGACGCGAGTTAGCGCACCACGACAAAGGACAGGAGAGCAGGATGAGCAGGACAGATGGGGCAACAACCAAGGCAGAACTGCTGGAGCGGGTCGATGCGCTGCTGCCATCCATCGTCGAGCGCGCACCCATCGTCGAACAGCAGCGGCGACCGCACGATGACTCGATCCGTGAGCTGGCCGAAGCCGGCGTGTTTCAGGCTCTGGTGCCGCGCTGTCATGGAGGGCATGAACTCGAGCTTTCGACCATTACTGAAATCGTGCAGCGGGTGAGTTCAGCCTGCATGTCCACCGGCTGGGTGACGGCGTTTTATATCGGCCATAACTGGATGATGATGAAGATGCCGGAGCGCGCGCAGCAGGATGTGTTCGGCGCGCGGCCTTTCGGGATGATCCCCATCCAGCCGTCGCCTTTTGTGACCAGCAAAGAGGTGCCCGGCGGCTATGAGATCAGCGGCCGTTCGAGCTTCAGCTCAGGGATCATGAACGCAGACTGGGTAATCATTGTGCAGGCCGGCGCGGACGACTCGCGGGCATTCCTGGTCCCTGCCGATGAGGTAGAGGTGGATGACGTCTGGCACATGAGCGGCATGGCCGGTACGGGCAGCAACGATGTGATCGTTAACGAGCTGTTTGTCCCCGAACATCGCGCCATGCTGGCAGGTGAGCTGTTCACCACCACAGCGACCAATCAGCCCAATCCGCTTTACGCCATACCGCTGCTCCCGTTTATCTTCTGCGAGGTCCTCGGCGTCTACAGCGGTGGGCTGGCGGGAGTCACCGCGCTCTACGATGAGTATGTGCGCAGCAAGGTCATGACTTATGGCGGCGAGGCGCTGGCCGGTAAGCAGACCAGTCATGTCAATCTCGGCGACGCGCATGCGCGCAGTATCGCGGTCAACATGCTCGTCGAGCGTCAGGTGGCCGATACCTGGGATCTCGCGCAGCGACGGGCGTTTGACGTCGATAAGCGTATCGATCTCAAGCTGCGGGCTTGTTTCATTTCCGACAGCTGTCGCGACGGTATGAACACCATCATGTCCCGTGTCGGCACGCGGAATTTCGCGCTGGCACATCCGATGCAGCGTTTCTTCCGCGACATGAATACCATCACCTCACATGCTTTTCTCGACTGGGAAATTGCGCGTGAGCTGTACGGTCGTCAGCGGCTCGGTCTCGAGCCCAACCACCCGCTTTTCTGATGAGCTCATCCAGCCTGGCGCGGGCGCCTCGGGCGCGCACTATCGGTGCCCTGGTTGATGAACTGGCGACGCTGTTTGGCGACCGTGAGGCGCTGGTGGGAAGCGATCAGCGCTACACCTACCGTGAGCTGCAGCAGGCGGTGCACCAGTTTTCCCGCGGCCTGCTGGCACTCGGCGTGGAGCCCGGTGACAAGGTTGCGATCCTCATGGGAAATCTTCCCGAATGGATTATCGCGGACTTCGCGATCACCTCGATCGGTGCGGTCATGGTTGGCGCCAATACCTGGGCAACCGCGCGGGAACTTGAATACGTTCTGGGACACGCTGACGTCAAAGTCCTGATCACTTCGGGCACCTTCCTGAAATACGACTACCTGGACATGCTGCGCCAGATGCAGCCGCACGCGACGCGCCTTCCTCTTCTGCGCGAGCGGGTTCTGGTTGGCGCGCCTGCCGCTGATGGCTGCTTGAGCTACGCGGAGGTCTGTGCGCGCGGGGAGTCAGTCAGCGAGTCGCGGCGCGCTGCGGTCGCAGCCGCGGTCAAGCCAACAGACATGGCTTACCTGCTCTATACCTCCGGCTCGACCGCTCAGCCCAAAGGGGTCGAGCTGCAGCACTACGCGCTGATCGAAAACATGTGGCACATCGGGGAGCGACAGCACACGACAGAGCACGATCGGCTGTGGCTGGCGGTTTCCATGTTCTGGTCTTTCAGCTGTGAGAACGCGTTGTTCAACCTGGTTACCCACGGTGGCTGCATTGTTCTGCAGGAGCATTTCGACCCTGCGGAGGCGCTGGCCCTGATTGAAGCCGAGCGCTGCACGCTGTTCTACGGTACGCCCAATATGGCTCAGGCGCTGGTCGAACATCCTGATCGCCCGCGCCGCGATCTGTCTTCTCTGCGCAGCGGCGCAACCCTCGGTACCCCGGCGCAGATCCAGCGCGTGATCGACCTCGGCGCCGCCGAGATCTGCAATATCTACGGTCTGACCGAGACCTACGGGAACTGCAGTGTGACCGATGCCGGTGATCCGCCGGAGCGCCGCCTGAATTCGGTGGGCCGTCCTCTCGACGGGGTTGAGGTCCTGATCGCCGATCGCGAAACCGGGGCACCGTTACCTGCTGGGGAGCTCGGCGAGATCCGAGTGAAAGGCTACGTCACGACAGGCTATTACAAGGCCCCTGAGCTGACGCGCGAGGCGTTTGACGCACAGGGCTTTTTCCGCACCGGTGACCTCGGCTTTCTGGATGACGCCGGCTATCTGCATTTCCGCGGGCGCAGCAAGGAGATGATCAAAACCGGCGGCATCAACGTTGCGCCGATTGAAGTTGAAGAGGTCCTGCTCAGCCATCCCGATGTGCAGCTTGCGTTCTGCACCGCCATCCCTGACCCCGTGCGCGATGAGATTGTCGGCGCGGTGATCGTCCTGAAGGCAGGTGCCGCGCCGTCTGCGGAAACTCTGCAGCAGCATTGCCGAGAGGCGCTGGCGGCCTACAAGGTGCCCAGCCGGATCTGCTTTGCTGAGGAGCACGAGCTGCCGCTTACCACGACCGGCAAGCTGCAGAAAAACCGTCTCACAGAGCGCTTTTTCCCGCCCGAATCTGCGGCGCACTGAGCGACCTCCTGAAAATACAGTCTGCTGCCGGCCGACGCCGCTGCGCGACCCGTTGTGCCGCATCGAATCGGCGCTCTAGAATCCGCCGCGCATCTCTCCGCTACGGGCATACCCGCACCTTATCCATCCTTGTTGGAGGTTGTTATGGCGGACAGGAAAGCCCCGGGCAAAGTAGAAAAGGCCCTCGATAGTGCGTTGGGTTTGTGGATAGCCGGTGCAGCCGGCGTTGGTGTGTGCATTTATATTGTGATGAATTTTTTTCATTGATTGGCGAAGGGACCCGACGCGCGGGTAGCCCGTCACCCCATTAAGCCCCCGGCCCGAGAAACGGGTTCGTGCCGGGGTTTTTTTTGCGCCCCCGAACGAGGATGATGAAGCGGCGCGGGCATCCCGGGGGCGCGGGCTCTCCGACCTCGCGCACACAAGGGAGCTGTAAGAACTATGACAGAAGTGACTGAACTCGGTTATGTCGGGGTAGGGGTTTCCGACCTGGCCGCGTGGCGCCAGTTCGCCGGCGAGATCCTCGGCCTTGAGGTGGTGATGGATGATGACAGCGGATGCTGCTACCTGCGCAATGATTACTGGCACCATCGCTTCGTGCTCTACCCGGACGGCAGCGACGACCTGGCTTTTCTCGGACTACGCGTGGCAGGCCCGGTTGAATTTGCCGCCATGCAGGAACAGCTCAGGGCCGCCGGGATTGCCTTCCGGGTCGGCGCGGCTGCTGAGGCTGAAGAACGCCGGGTGCTGGAAGTGATGAAGCTCGAAGATCCGGACGGTAATCCGATCGAAATCTTTCACGGACCGCTGGTGCACTACCACCGCCCGTTTTACCCCGGACGTGGCATGCATGGTCGTTTCGTCACCGGCTCCGGCGGCTGTGGTCACAGCCTCATTCGTCAGCGGGATATGGAAGCGGGTACTCGGTTCTATCGTGCGCTGGGTATGCGCGGCAGCGTGGAATACAAGCTGCAGCTCGGCGAGATTCGCGCTGAGCCTGTGTTCATGCACTGCGGTACCCGTGACCATGCCATCGCCTTCGGCGTTGGCGCACCCGACCGGCGTCTCAATCACATCATGCTTGAGGTCGATAATCTCGACGATGTCGGTCTGACCTACGACCGTGTGCGCGACGCTGGCATCGATGTGCCGATCGACCTTGGCAAGCACTCCAACGACCACATGTTCTCGTTCTACATGCGCAGCCCGTCAGGATTCATGATCGAGTACGGTTTCGGTGCGCGCCACGCCACCCACCAGTCGGAGTACTACGAGACCGATGTCTTCGGTCATAAGTTCGACGAGGGAAGTTTTTAAGCAGGAGTAACCGACGCTGGGCGAAGCGGGGATCAGCACCCCTGGTTCAGAGCTTTCAGATCACGGTTTATCAGACTGGCGTCGCCGAGATTCATCTCGAGCAGGCGGCGCAGGTGAGTGATGCTGTCGACGTCAATTGACGTGCACTCAACGCCGACGCGCGTGTCGTGCACGTGCGCCACGATGCCTTCCATCACGATGCAGGCCGTACCGTCGTCGTCCAGCGCGAGTGACAGGCGGCAGCGATTTCCAGCCTGCGGGCGAGTGCCCGTGAAGTTTGCGATGAGGGCACCGTGCAGGGAGATGTCCAGCAGCTCGGCCATCTGCGTTGACAGGCCTGATTGAAATTCGACCAGTCCGTCAAAAGGAACCCGGTGAAAATGGCGTTGTTCGGTCATGCCTGCGGACGTCCGCTGAACGCTGCGCCTCCTTGTCAGACCTCTGGACTCGCTCTCAGCGCCTAATCATAGCGCTCGAGAGTTTTTCGATCATGGCAACCGTCCATTCCTATGAGCCACGGTGCAATACGTCACCCATCCCGGAGTTTGTCAGACGGCGGCTTGCGTGAGCGTGATGTGACCGTGTCGCAGGGCTGCTTCGCCGCGGTCGTTGAACGCCTCGAAAGGAACGACCAATGCACCCGCACTTTCCTGCGGGGCACCCACCGAAACACGCAGGGTCGAAGGCAGAAAAACCATGCCGCGGAATTCGCCGCCGATGCGGCTGATCCGCGCGGGTTCCTCCCCCGCCTCGTGAGCCACGATGCTGGACACCGCGAGGGCGAGCGTGGCGCTGCCGTGGAGAATGATATCGGGCAGGCCGGCCGCCAGGGCTACCGCGCGATCGGTATGGACCGGATTCCAGATCCGCGCGCATTCAGAGTAGGTGTGCGCCAGCTGCGGCTCGATGGCGATGGCCTGCTCGCGGACAGGTTCCAGCCGCGCCTCTGGCGCAGTGGGGACGATTGCCGCGATGCCCTCGGCCGGCGGCTCCCCCACGATATCGACCCCGAGCAGCAGCATGCCGTGGTAGGTCCGCGCGACGAGCTCGCCGTGCTGGTCGATTGTGTCGAAACGTTCGGTGACAAACGCGCCGGGGCGGCGCGATTCGATGCCGATCACCGTCGCTTGAGTGTGCAGCACGTCACCGGGGCGCACCAGGCGCAGGACATGACTGTCGTGCGTGGCGTGGACGGCACGGCGCTGCTCGTCCATGGTCAGGCCGTTTTCCCGCAGCAGATCGCGCGAGGCGAGAGCGACCGGCCATTCCGGACAGATGGAGAACAGCGGGTGCGCGACGACGCCGTCGCTGCGCGTGGTGTCCAGGTAGCACGCCGCGGTGTCGCCGAGGCTGGCTGCGTACGCCATGGTCCAGCGCGCGTCCACCGGGTGGGAGTAAGTTCCAGTCTGCTGGCCGAGTGCTGCGCGGTTAATCGGCATGAAAGTCCCTGAGGCTGGGTAGCGCAATATTGTCCAGGGAGGATCTGTCACGGGTCAAAACGGGACGGTGCTGAAGGGCCGGACCTGTTTGACCAAGCTGCCGGTTTGTTATCAGACGCGGCGCGCTAGGATGCTCCCAGCGCCCGCGAATACCGTGGGCGACGTTTCTGAATTTCACTGGGGAGAACCGCCATGGACACGACCGATCTCGAACGCCGAATCACCCGCCTCGAGGACATTGAGGCTATCAAGTACCTGAAAGCGCTTTATTGCGACATCTGCGACGACCTGCACAATCCGGATCGTATCGGCGATCTCTTCGCCGAGGACGGGATCTGGGAAAGCCCCGATTTCGGACAGGCGCGGGGCAAGGCTGCAATCAAAACGCTGTTCGAGGGTTTCAAGGCCCGCTTCACCGCATCCCAGCACAACATCATGAATCCGCGCATTGATGTGAGCGGCACGACCGCGACCGGCGTGTGGTACATCGCCGGCTTCTGGGATGACGTTGAAAATGGCCGCAATATCTGGATGACCGCCCGCTACGACGACGACTACGTCAAAATCGACGGGCAGTGGAAATACCAGCATCTGCGCGCGCGGGTGCGCTTTGTCGAGGACCGCTGAGCGCCGGGTTCTGCCTCAGGCGTCGCGCCAGCGGGGTGCGCGTTTCTCGACGAAAGCGCGCACGCCCTCGCGGCCGTCCGGGGTGCTGAAGACGTTGCACAGCGTCTCGATCTGATTTTCCACGTTGCGCCGATAGTCCAGATCGTTAGCGCGCATGAACGACTGTCGGCCGAGCGCCATGATGGTGGGGGACTTGCGGGTAAAGAGACGCGCCATCTGCTCTGTCGCTGCTGCCAGCTCCTGGCGCGGCGCGATGCGGTTGACCAGACCGAGATTGAGTGCCTCCGTCGCCGGGATCGGCTGACCGCCGAAGAGCAGCTCGAAGGCGCGGTTGCGACTGATCTGGCGCGGCAGATGGACGTAGTGGATCGCCGGGATCACGCCGACATCGATCTCGGGATATCCCAGATCAATGTCGTCCGCGGCGACACAGACATCACAGTTGATGGCCAGAGTCATGCCCGCTCCGCGGGCGGGCCCGTTGATCGCGGCGATGCTTGGTTTGGTGAGAGCGTACTGAATGTCCATTGTGCGCATGTAGAACTTGTTGACGAACGCGCGCAGATCTTCCGCATCGCCGGCATCGACCATGCGCAGATCCATTCCTCCGCAGAATACAGATTCAAGCGCGCTGGCCAGAACGATGGCGCGCACGGCGGGGTCGCGGTCCGCCTCGAGAAAAGCATCATGGATAGCGTCAATCATGGCGTGGTCGACGGCGTTGACGGGAGGACGATTCATGGCGATCCAGGCGATATCGCCGCGGACATCAAGATCCACACGGTGCTCTGTGCTCATACGGCAGACTCCGGTAAACAGACAGGACGAGACTGTAAGACAGTGATTTTAATGCGTGACGCGATACGCTCCTGCGCCGTCACTCAACAGGAGAAGTTTCATGGAAGCACGCGAACAGCGGCTCGCGGTCAACGGCGCCCGTCTCTATGCGGTGGAACAGGGCGAGGGTCCTCTGGTGCTGTTCGTGCATGGTTTTCCAGAGCTCGCCTATTCCTGGCGCCATCAGCTGCCCGCGCTGGCTGAAGCGGGTTACCGTGCGGTCGCGATCGAGCAGCGCGGGTATGGGCGCTCGTCAAAATTCTGGGAGCCTGAGGCCTACCGTATTGATCGCCTTATCGCCGACATTGTTGGCGTGGTGCAGGCACTGGATGAGTCGCAAGCCGTCATCGTCGGCCACGACTGGGGTGCGCCGGTGGTGTGGAGTGCAGCGTGGATGCATCCGGAGTATTTCCGGGGCGTCGTCGGCATGAGCGTGCCGTTTGCCGGCAAAGGACTCATCGGTGTGCCTGGAAATCCGTTCGGTGAGCGGCCGCTCGAGGACTATCAGCGCGAGCTGGTCGGACCAGGGCAGGATTTTTATCACACCTACTGGAGCACCCTGGGGCCCATCATCAACGAAATCGAGGAGGACCTGGCGGAGTGGATGGCGGACCTCGTGTACTCGGTTTCAGGAGAAGGGCTGAGCGCGGCTGGATTTTCGCTTGATGCGGCTGATCCGGTGGAACTCATCCGCGGCAGCGCGGTGTGTATTCCTCACGGCGCGCGCATGCGCGATCGTTTCTCTCCCGTGCAGCCGGTGCCCTGGCTGAGCGCGGCGGATCTGGCGGTCTACGTCGAGGCGTTTGAACGATCAGGCTTTCACGGTCCGTTGTCGTACTACCGTAACCTTCCGGCTGACCAGCGATTGCTTGCACCGCTGGCCGGGCAGCCGCTTGAGGTGCCGGCCGCTTTTATCGGTGGCGAGCTGGACGTCGCTACCTGGTGGGGCGCCGAAGAGCGCACTCGGGCCGCTGAGGTGATTCGTGATTACCGCGGTGAAACTATTCTGCCGGGCTGCGGACACTGGATTCAGCAGGAGCGGCCGCAGGAGACCAACGCTGCGCTGCTGGCTTTTCTTGCTGGTCTGAACTGAGCTCCGGCTGTCTGCTTCCCGGTTGTCTCGAGCGCAGCGATCAGGCGATTGCAAAGCCCCGGTAGTTATCCGCAACCACGTCTTCACAGGCCTCGCGGTAGCTGACCCAGTCGACGTAGATGGCAAACACCCGCGGTTTGCCGGGGACATTGGCGCCGACATACCAGTTGTCGCAGGCGCCCCAGAGCGTGCGCTCGGCGAGCATACGGACCCTTTCAACCCAGGCTTCCTCCGCGGTTTCCTTTGCTTCGATGGTGGCCGCGTCACGCGCGCGCAGGTCGTCGAGGCACTGCCCAATCCAGTTCACGTGCTGTTCGATGGTCGGGATCATATTGGTCAGCACTGACGGACTGCCGGGTCCGGAGATAGTGAAAAGATTGGGGAAGCCTGCCGTCTGCAGCCCCAGATAGGTTCGCGGCCCGTCGACCCATTTATCCTTCAAAATCTCGCCGCGACGTCCGCGGATGTCGATATGTGCGAGCGTGCCCGTGATGGCGTCGAAGCCGGTCGCGAGAACCAGCACGTCCAGAGGTATCTCACTACCGCTGACTCGCACACCGTTGGCCGTGATGGCTTCGATGCCGGCACTGCAGTCCACCAGGCTCACGTTGTCGCGGTTGAAAGTGTCGTAGAAGCCGGTGTCGAGACAGGGACGCTTGCAGCCAAAGATGTGCGCTGGTTTCAGCAGCCTGGCGGTCTGTGGGTCGTTGACCAGTTCATCGACTTTGCTGCGCAGAAACTCGGACAGCGCCTCGTTGCCCTCCAGCGTCGTGGCGGTATCGCGGAAAGTGAACGTTGGCGCCATACCGCCTGTCTGCCAGGATTGCTCGTAGCGCCGCTCGCGTTCGTCCGGGTCGACTTCGAAGGTGCGTGGCGTGCCGGGCGCGAGCTCGATATCCATCGCCAGCGGGCGGGTGTAGTTGCGCGCGCGGAAGCCGGCATAGTCAGCTTTGATCTGCGCTTCGTAGTCCGGATCCAGCGGAGCGTTGCGCGCAGGAATGGTGTACTGCGCGGTGCGCTGCAGGACATAAAGATGTCCTGCCTGCTCGGCGATTACGGGTATCGCCTGGATGCCGGTCGAACCCGTGCCGATGACACCGACCCGTTTGTTACTGAAGTCGACCGCCTCGTGTGGCCAGTCCGCGGTGTAGTAGCACTCGCCGGCGAATGTATCGAGCCCGGGTATGGCGGGTTTCAGCGGTGAGGACAGGTTGCCCGTTGCCATGATGCAGTAACGCGCTTGCAGAGATTCGCCGCCATCGGTCTTAAGGCGCCAGAGCTTGTCGCTTTCGCTGTAGTAGGCGCTTGTGACTGCGGTGTTGAAGCTGATGTGCCGGCGCAGGTCGAAGCGGTCGGCCACGTGCTGCGCGTAGCGCAGAATCTCCGGCTGGCCGGCGTAGGTTTCGGTCCAGCGCCATTCCTGCTGCAGCGCTTCGGAGAACTGGTAGGAGTACTGCATGCTCGGCGCGTCACAGCGCGCGCCCGGATATCGGTTCCAGTACCAGGTCCCGCCGACGTCGCTGCCGCGTTCGAAACCGCGCACAGTGAAATTGAGGCTCAGCAGTTTGCGGATCATGGCCATGCCGGCGAACCCGGCGCCAACAACGACCGCATCAAGCAGCGTTTGATCAGATGTGTTGTCAGTGTTCATCGGCAATCCTGGCGTTTGATGGTCAGGCAGGGGCGCCGCAGACTACCAGAACCAGCGGGGATCGTGACCGCGGCGACCGCAGCGGATGTCCTGCCTACTTCGCTGAGGACAAGGTCAGGCTTTCACCGAAGCCCAGGACACGGAACGCGGACGCTGGAATAGCAGCTTTCTCGAGGCCTGCCTGCAGTCGCTGATAGGGCTCTTCAATACCCTCGTAGGTCAGCTGGAAGGTACCGTGGTGGATAGCCACGCTCTGCTGGCTGGCGAGATCGCGGTGTGCCTTGACCGCGTCATCGGGGTCAAGATGCAGCGGCCCCATAAAGTCACGCGGCCGGTATGCGCCGATTGGTATTAGAGCCAGGTCAAATGCCCCGAACCGCTCTCGCGTCTGGCGGAAATGCGGACCATAGCCGGTGTCGCCCGCAAAGTAGATCTGTCCGCTCTGGCTGCGGACAGCGAAACCACCCCACAGGGTTTTCATCTGGTCGGCAAGTCCGCGGCCCGATCGGTGTCGCACCTCGGTGAAAGTGAACGTGACGCCATTGATTTCCGCACTGTCCCACCAATCCAGCAGGCGGAAGTGATCGAGGCCGTGTTTCTGCAGCAGAGGACCGTTGCCCAGCCCGGTCAGAATGAGCGGCGGGCCGTTGCGTCCTCGGGACTGCAGCGCCCGCAGGCTGTCGATGTCGAGGTGGTCGTAATGGTTGTGGCTGACCAGGATGACATCGATCGGCGGCAGCGTGTCCAGCGCGAGCCCGGGCGCACGCACCCGTTTGGGACCGGCGAAAGAGAACGGACTGGCGCGCTCAGACCAGATTGGGTCAGTCAGGACATTGACGCCATCGACCTGCAGCAGCACCGATGAATGGTTGATGTAGGTCAGCGCGATCCCC
>Ga0181582_10002347_pt1 | contig 14937 bp, 8 predicted proteins | sample 071ome_32_FD_132438 | JGI IMG/M metagenome (GOLD analysis project Ga0181582, IMG submission 132438) | Coastal salt marsh microbial communities from the Groves Creek Marsh, Skidaway Island, Georgia - 071405AT metaG (megahit assembly) | ecosystem: Environmental > Aquatic > Marine > Intertidal zone...
ACCAAAACCGATTTTCGTTTTTCTGCGACCTGGGAAAACGGAGAGTGGTCCGACGGGGAATTGATCGACTCTGAATTTATCCAGATTCATGAGGGAGCCCCAGCATTGCATTATGCCCAGCAATGTTTCGAAGGCCTCAAGGCTCAAACAGCCCAAGATGGCAGGGTGCTTTTATTTCGGCCTGAACTGAATGCACAGCGCATGCAAAATACTGCAGAGCGCCTGTCCATGCCGGCAGTACCCGAAGCATTGTTTCTGCGTGGAGTCATGGAGGCTGTTAGAGCCAACCAGGCCTGGATTCCTCCTTACGGCAGTGGTGCTTCTCTTTATATCCGTCCGTTATTGATAGGAGTTGGTGAAAACATGGGGCTCAAACCAGCCAGGCAGTATGAGTTCAGGGTCATGGTTTCGCCGGTTGGTCCTTATTATAAAAGTGGCGGACTGTCTTTGATCAGTCTGGCTGTTTCCGATTTTGATCGTGCTGCACCGCACGGAACCGGCGATATCAAAGCTGGCGCCAATTATCCGGGTGGTCTCTATGCAACCCGCAAGGCCAAGGAACTGGGTGCCAATGAAGCCCTTTACCTTGATGCTGCCGAGCACCGTTATCTAGAAGAGGCAGGTTCCGCCAATATCATTATTTCACAGGCGGGCAACAAACTGATCACCCCCAAGTCAGCAGCCATTCTGCCGAGCGTGACACGACGCTCTATCATGAGTATCGCAGAGCAGGAAATGGGGATGCTGACTGAAGAAAGAGCCATTGATTTACGTGCAGAAATAGACAGCTTTGAGGAAGTCGCTGCCTGCGGTACAGCTGCCGTATTATCTCCGGTTGGCAAAATCTGGTTTGATGAGCACTGGCACAGTTTTTATGATAAGGGTGAAAGCGTTGGTCCGGTCATGCAAAAACTATATGACCTGCTCTGCCAGCTACAAAAGGGCGAACGTGAAGATAATTACAAGTGGACCCTGGACGTTCCGCTCTAAACTTTGCTGTTGTTTTCCTATTCAAGCCTCAGGCTGCTTTCCTTTTCAGGATGGCAGTGCTTTAATGCCCGCCTTTTTTTGCAGATAAAGATATAGCGAAAGGGATGTTTAGCTGCATTTTATCTAGCAATGCTGCCGCCTGTTTTGCGTGATTTGAAACCGATTTTAAAAAATTAATCGAGCCTTTCTGTCAATAAAACTTGACAGGTCGGATGCTGAACCTTTATTTATGTCGCCCCTGTAAGGCGTCACTTTTGAATTTATTGCAGTCTTAAAGCGAGCTACATGGATAAATCTCTGGTCATTGTCGAGTCACCGGCAAAAGCAAAAACGATTAATAAGTATCTGGGAAAAGACTTTATCGTTAAGTCCAGTGTCGGTCATATCCGTGATTTGCCGACCAGTGGCTCCGCCAGACCTGTCGATGCCAAGGCCAGAGCCAAAGCAGCCGCGGAAACTCGCAAGCTTAATCCGGAACAAAAAGTCATTCACAAAGCGCGCAAAGCCAAAGAGCAGTTGGTGGCCCGTATGGGCGTCAACCCGGAAAAAGGCTGGCAGGCCAATTACCAGATCCTGCCAGGCAAGGAATCCGTGGTGAAAGAATTAAGAAAGATGGCCAAGGGGGTCGACAAGATCTATCTGGCCACTGACCTTGACCGTGAAGGAGAGGCTATCGCTTGGCACCTGCAGCAAGCCATTGGAGGCGATCCTGAGCGCTACAAACGGGTGGTGTTCAATGAAATCACCAAAAAAGCCATTGATGCGGCTTTTTCTGAACCCGGAGAGCTCGACATGAAGCGGGTGGAAGCCCAGCAGGCCAGACGTTTTCTGGACAGAATTGTTGGCTTCATGCTCTCGCCCCTATTATGGGAGAAAATCGCGCGTGGACTGTCTGCCGGGCGTGTGCAATCGGTTGCCGTGCGACTGATTGTTGAGCGCGAGAAGGAAATAAAGGCTTTTATACCGGAAGAATACTGGGAGCTGTATGCTGACCTTTTCCAGTCCAGCGCCAGTGATGAGTTACTTAATTTCCAGGTCATCAAATACCAGGGAAAAGAATTCAGGCCCGGCAATGAGGGCGATACCCAGCAGGCGCTTCAGGCGTTGGAAGCACAAAGCTTTCCGGTGGCCAAACGTGAAGATAAACCGACTTCTTCCAAGCCCAAGGCACCTTTTATTACTTCGACACTGCAACAGGCCGCTTCAGGTCGCCTGGGTTTCAGTGTGAAAAAGACCATGATGATGGCCCAGCGACTTTATGAAGCTGGCCATATCACCTATATGCGAACCGATTCCACGCACCTGAGCGCTGATGCGGTGAGCATGTGTCGTGACTACATCAAAGATAAGTTCGGTGAAAATTACCTGCCTGAGCAGGCCAATACATACAGTAGCAAGGCCGGCGCTCAGGAAGCGCATGAAGCGATTCGCCCTTCATCAGTGACAGTCACGCAGAATTCATCCTTGCTGGAGAATCTGGACCGGGATGCCCAGCGCCTCTACAACCTGATCTGGCAACAGTTTGTTGCTTGTCAGATGACCCCGGCTCGATATAAAAGCAGCACGATTGATGTGAAAGCGGGCGATTACGACCTGCGTATCAAGGGCCGTATTCTGGAATTTGACGGCTATACCAGGGTTTTGCCTCCGGCAGGTGGTAAAGACGGCGATATCGAGCTGCCGGATATCCAGGTGGGTGAAGAACTGCAGCTCAAGGCACTGCATCCAAAGCAGCATTTTACCAAGCCCCCACCACGTTTTACGGAAGCCAGCCTGGTCAAGGAACTGGAAAAGCGTGAAATCGGCAGACCTTCTACCTATGCCTCGATTATTTCCACTATTCAGGACAGGGGTTACGTAAAGCTGGAGAACCGGCGTTTTTACGCGCAGAAAATGGGCGATATAGTGACCGAGCGACTGGAAGAAAATTTTTCAGAACTGCTGGATTACGGCTTTACCGCGCAGATGGAAGACCGCCTGGATGACGTTGCCAATGGCGAAAAAGACTGGATTTCTCTGCTTAATGAGTTTTATGCCAGCTTTAGCGAACAGTTGGACAAAGCCAGATCAGATCATGACGGTATGCGTCAGAACAGACCAACCGATACCGATATTCCCTGTCCGCAATGTGGCCGCCACATGCAGATTAGAACCGCGAGTACCGGCGTTTTTCTTGGTTGCTCAGGTTATAGTCTGCCGCCTAGAGAGCGCTGCAAGCAGACCATTAACCTGATACCGGGGGATGAAGCGATTTCTGTTGATGCTGATGATGAAGCTGAATCCCGCCTCTTGATGAGCAAACATCGCTGCAAACTCTGTGGTATTGCCATGGACTCCTACCTGATTGACGAGGAACGCAAGCTGCATGTCTGTGGTAATAATCCCGAATGTCCGGGTTATGAAGTCGAAAGCGGTAAGTTCAAGCTCAAAGGCTACGATGGTCCGGTGCTAGAATGTGATAAGTGCGGCGCGGAAATGCAGCTGAAAAACGGTCGATTCGGCAAGTATTTCGGTTGTACCAATCCAGAGTGCAAAAATACCCGCAAGTTGCTGCGTAACGGCGAAGCCGCACCTCCTAAAATGGATCCGGTACACATGCCCAATCTGGCCTGTGAAAAAGTCGATGATTATTATGTGCTGCGTGATGGCGCTGCCGGTATTTTTCTGGCGGCCAGCAAATTTCCGAAAAACCGCGAAACCAGAGCCCCACTGGTGGAAGAGTTGTTGCCTTTCAAGGATCAAATTGATCCCAAGTATGCCTACCTGATGGAAGCGCCCACAACAGATCCGGATGGCAATAAAACCGTGGTACGCTTCAGCCGTAAGACCAAAGAGCAATATATTCTCAGCGAGAAAGATGGTAAACCGACCAAGTGGAAAGCCTTTTACCGCAAGGGCAAGTGGCAGGAAGAGGGTGAGCTCGCTGAAACTGCCTAAACAGTCCCAGAGGAGTGCCCAGATCACATGATGCAGGCCTTTCTGAACTGGTTGGACATGGAAGCAAATACCTGGATTGCCCAAGTTTTCCTGGTGGTGCTGGCCACCGTGCTCATCAACTTCATCATGAAGCTGGTGCTGGAACGGGTGCGCCGCAAGCTGGAAAAAACCGAAAACCTCTGGGACGATGCCGTCCTGCAAGCCGCGCGACGACCACTGGCCTGGCTGGTCTGGGTCATCGGGCTGAGTATCGCTGCCGAAATTATTCAGCCCATCGCCGAAAACGAATTATTTGAATACACCGGATTAGCCCGCCGCATAGCACTGATCGTCCTGCTGATGATGTTCTTTAATCAGTTGGTGAAAAAGCTCGAAGGAAACTTCCTCGAACAATCCAAAGACGGTGAGATCGATACGGATGAGATTACCATTCGTGTGATTGCGCGTTTGCTGCGTTTAACTGTGATGATTACCGCCGCTCTGGTGATTCTGCAAACCCTCGGCATCAGTATTGCCGGTGCCCTGGCCTTTGGTGGCGTAGGCGGCATTGCCATTGGTTTTGCCGCGCAGGATTTACTGGCCAACTTTTTCGGTGGCGTGATTATTTACCTCGACCGCCCTTTCAAGGTTGGCGATTGGGTACGTTCGCCGGATCGCGAAATCGAAGGCACGGTGGAAGACATCGGGTGGCGCGTCACCGTTATCCGCACCTTCGATAAACGCCCGCTGTATATTCCCAATTCCGTTTTCACCAAAATCTCAGTGGAAAACCCCTCACGCATGCTCAACCGCCGTATCTATGAAACCATCGGCCTGCGTTACAAGGATGCAGCCAAAGTGGGGGAGATCATCGAGGCAGTGAAAATGATGCTGCAAAGTCATGATGACATTGATACTGATAAGACCCTGATCGTCAACTTTAACAAGATGGGCGCTTCATCGCTGGATTTCTTTGTTTACACCTTCACCAAGACCACAGACTGGACCGAGTACCACAAGGTGAAACAGGATGTCCTGCTGAAAATTATCGATATTATCCATGAGCATGATGCGGATATTGCTTTCCCGACGACGACACTGGATGGCTTGACTGAATTAAATCCAGCGCTTATTTCAAAAAATTAAAGTTAAATAAATAATTGAAAATGTTTGCTTTCGCCCTGAAGCGGAAATTTGTGAACATGATATAAATAGGCTAAGGATATCCTTCAGCACGGTAGGAGAAAGAAGGAAAATCTGAGCAGGTATATTATATTCGAGGAGAGTAAAAAAAATCGCACCTATAAGTGATTCTCCATCATAAGCGCCGAAACAAATTATTTCTTGACCATCAATGTTCTTTGATAGTGCTGAGGCGAGACGTCCAATTGACCTGCCTTCCTCCTCTCCTTCGGATACGGTAAATACTGAGCTAAACAAATTTTCTATTTCCGCTTGCTTACTTTTATCAAGAGCCATGTAGTGCATGCATTACTTCTCCATGAGATTTTGCCGTTTAGTATGCTGGAGAAAAGTTGTTTGACTAATATCCCTATTTCTGCTTTGGATAGATATCAGATCTTACTGGCAATGCTCAGGCGCAACAGGTCTTGGCAGTATCAATGGTGCTGCACTAACACGGTTCTCGCTGGCCAATTGTTCAAAGGCGATCTGCTGCAGGGCTTTAACCTGTGTCGTTGATATTCCCAGTTCATAGCCGGAACATTCGTTCTCACCAAGAGAGCGTGGATCACGTCCGGTGATATTGCCAAAGATGACCAGAGCTTCCAGATAGTAACCGTAGCTGCTGGCGTGATAATGATCGAAGGTCCATAGATCAATCTTATTGGCATCGATGCCATCGTAAGGGTTGGGGTCTGCCAGACCGGATGCCATGGCCCGGTTCCAGGCTTCACCGACGGGATGGACCGAGGTGGCGCTGGCAGCAGTCAGGGCTCTGTCATAGCCGGCGCGCACATCGATAGCCATCTGATCTATGCTTTGTCCATACCAGGGCCGTTCAGGTACATAGGTCTGATCAGCACGCGACCAGGTAGCCGTCAGATACACGTTGACGTCCGGATTCAGTCCTTTCAGAAATTCTGTCATGCCAGTGGCCGTTGAGATCAGCGTTGCCGGATCGGCGGGATTCACTCGATCCAGCGTGCTGTAGCCATGCATGCTGACATTGTCCCAGGGACGACGACCAATCACGCCAAGCTTCTGTTCCAGATGGAAATCCAGACCGCTGCCACCGCGGGTTTCCAGATAGACCTCATAGTTGAGACCAGCCTGATCGGTGAAGGATTTAAACAGCGCAGGGACGCCGCCGATATTTTCATTGTTGAGGTCAATGACGGTATCCGAGCGGTAATAGCGGACTGCCGAGCCGTAGCCGTAGGTGAAGCTGTTGCCGATAAACAGGATACTTTCAGCGGCCCGGGTATCAGCCGTCATGCTGAAAGTAAGCAGGAGGCTGGTGAGAAATAGCGTGATTGCTTTCATTGGAATCCTTTCTATGCCTGGCTATGGTTGGGAGATGTTTTTATTGGTCTGAACATAAGATCAGGAGAATATGAACAATTAGTCAGCAAGTCCACTTTATCGCATGCCTGTACGGATATGCAGGGGCTTGGCATGCTTAAGCTGCCGCCAAGTATTTTCGCTCATGCCTGCTTGATCAGGCTTTCCAGCATCAGGCGAATCCCATCAGCCAGTTCAAAAGTATTATCCGATGCTTCCGGCAAATGCACGAAGCCACCTTTAACCTCAGGTTTGTCATTGAGACATTCCATCAAGCGATAAAAGACATGGTTACAGACATAGGTTCCTGCGCTCATCGACAGTGAAGCAGTCAGGCCCTGCTGGTTTAAAGCACTGACTAACGCTTTCACCGGCAGGGTCGACCAGTAGACTGTCTCGCCGCTGGCGGTAATTTTCTGATCCATTGGTTGCCTGCCCTTGTTGTCTGGTATGGTGGCATCATCCAGATTCACGGCAAGTCGCTCCACACTGATGCCTTTTCTGTCTGCCGCCAGACCCAAAGAAATCACAAAAGAGGGATTCACGGCTTCAATGGTCTGGATCAGGAGGTCGCCGGCTTCGCCAAACACCACCGGTAGCACGAGGCCCCTGATTTGATAGTCGCCCATCAGTTCGCCATCCAGCGCCTGCACAATTTGTTCGGAGGGATTGACGGCGTGCCCGGCAAAAGGCTCGAAGCCCGTCAGTAAAATCACCTTGTTGCTTTGCTCAGTCATCAGAATCGGTACACACAAAAATACATGACGGCGACATTGAACAGCCAGATTGCCAGTGCCATGGGTGCCTGTGCCTTGATCACCGCATTCTTGTCGGGGATTTCCAGCAGCAATACTGGCACCAGATTGAAGTTGGCTGCCATGGGCGTTAGCAGCGTACCACAATAGCCGGACAACATGCCCAGTGCACCCATGATGGCCGGATTGCCGCCATGGGCTTCGACGATAAAGGGCAAGCCAATGCCCAGCGTCACCACAGGGAAGGCCGCGAAGGCATTACCCATGATCATGGTGAACAGGGCCATGGCACCGCAGTAGGCAATGACTGCCACCAGAGGCAAGGCTACAGGTAGCCAGCTTGCCACCAGTTCAGCGATAACATCACCAATTCCGGCCTGACCAAAGATGCCTCCTAGGGCGGCCAGCATTTGCGGCAGCAAAAGTGTCCAGCCAAGGATTTCCAGTAGCCTGCTACCTTCTTTTATGGGTTCTCTAATGGGCGCCTTGCAGATCTTTAGCGCCATAAACAGGCCCACCAAAGTTGCCAGACCCAGTGCGATCTGCGTCGCCTGTTCCGGCAGGGTAAGGCGTAGCTCACCAACGCTGAACAGCCGGAAAAGATAAGAGCCGACAATCACAATCAGGGGAATGGTAATGGCCGGTACAAGCAGCTTATTGCCCAGAGCAATGGCCGATGCCTGCCGGGCTTGCTCGTCAGATGCTTTGGCTTCAGGGGCATTGACTAGCTTGAAGGCCGTCAGGAGCACCATCAGTGTGACCAGGTAGCCTGTCACAACAGGTGGAATTAAGGGTCCGGCAATAAACAATAAGGACAAGAGCCCCCAGAAGATGGAGGATCCCCAGCGGTGTGAATGACTGTTGTTGCGTGCCACCTGATAGGCGGTAAAGGCCAGGTACAGTCCTGCCAGAATGAAAAAGTATTCCAGCTTAAGGAGCATGGTTGTGCTCTTTGGCTTTTATGTGCGGCAGGCGCCTGTCTAAGAGGTGACTGCGCCACCAGCCTATCAGTAGTACCCACAATGCTGTCGGCAGGCCCCACCAGGCCAGGTGCAGGATTTCCACCTGCACCCCTGTGGTATCAAAAAACCCTTTCATCAATAAGACTGGCCCAACAGCCACCAGAATATCGTCTGCAAAAAAGTTGCCGATGTTTTCAGTGGCAGCCGCATGCGCTCGCACTGCCATGGTCTGTGCTTTGTTCAGCTTTCCTTCACGCACGCTGGCTGCGCCTTCGGCCATTGGAGCAATGAGTGGTCTGACCATGGAGGCATGATTACCAATCTGCATCCCCAGCATGCTGGTGCCTTCACGGATCGTCTGGTAGAGCAGACAGACACGACCGGCACTGGCGGCTCCAGCCTGGCGGATCACCATGGCGGCGCGCTCCTGCAGGCCGTATTTTTCCAGCACCCCCACTACCGGCATCATGAGAATGACAGGTAGGGTCATGAATCGGTTATCAATGAAGAAGCTGCCGAGCATGGCCATGATGTCATTGAGGCTAAACCCGGCAATCAGTCCGGTGACGAGACCGGCCGCTAATACGGATAACAAAGTGTTCAGGCGCAGTGCAAAGCCCACTGCCACGATGATAATGCCCAGTAGTTTCAACATAAGTTATCGCCTCTGTCACCAGGCTTAACTGATTTCATGCCAGTAAGGGATGGCTGTGAAAAACAGGGCGCATTTAATGTCTGTTGCTTCCATGCCATGAAACAGTTCTGCGTAGCGTTTTAACTGTGGTCTATATTTGATTTCCTGTGCCTGCAGAAATTCTTCCAGGGCTTGGTCGGGTTTGTGCCGGGAGGATTTGTAATCGATTATCCAGCGTACTCCATCGTCGATAAAGGTCCTGTCGATTATGAATTCCTTGCGGTAGTCGCGGCTGTAATCACTCAGAGACAGTTCGCTGGCGCTGGCCTCATGCTCCGGGTTAAATAGCCAGGCAGCTTTTTCATGCTGTGTGCAGGCCTGCAGGTTCCGTACAATTATTTTCAGTGCCTGTTCCAGTGTGCTCTTATCAGGACAGACGCTTTGCAGCTGCTTGCACCACAGGGCCTTGAATTTTTCTTCGTGGGATTCGTCCAGAACATCAATACCTTTGCTCACTTTTAACTGCAAACAGCGATGGATAATGTCGCCGATACGTTTTTCCAGCAGGTTCAGGTGGCTATCGAATTCAGGTTTATCCAGAGATCCAATGCTTGCCGCTTCTTGTGTTATGCCTTGCCAGTTTGCTGGTAGGCGTTGCAGGGTTTGTTGTGTTGATGGCCCAGAAATTTTGTGTTGGCTCTCGTCGTCCAGGTTTTTAATGCTTAGGAGGTCTTTGCGTTCACAAAGCTGGGGCCAGAGACAGCTGAGGAGGGAAGAACTGGCCGGTGCTTTGTAATTGTCTTTGTCATCAAGCTGTACCTGAGCATAGAGGAAAGCCTGTTCCCTTGCGCGGGTGACGGCAATATACAATAAGCGAGTATTTTCCAGCTTGCGGCGAATGTCGGCTTCATTGGCCAGATAACGGTAACTGGGATTATCGTCTTCGCCTTTGGCATTAAGCGGGGCGAGCAAGAGCCGGGAATCACGTTGTGCCGAACTTTGTTCCTGCCACAGGAAAAGTGCTTTTTTACCCGGTGGAGGCGTGCGGTCAAGGCCAGGCAACAGGACATAATCAAATTCCAGTCCCTTGGCATTGTGAATGGTCATGATTTGTAAGGGGGGCCGTGTATCCAGTGAAGCTCCCAGATAAGTTTCCTGACAGCGCTGACGAAAATGATGTATGTCGAGCAGGTCAGGTCCCTGGGCTTCATTTTCGAGCAAGTCCAGAAAACGATCGACATAGGACAGTTCAAAATCAAACGTGAGACAGGCTGGGCCGCCAAGTTGTGTCCAGCAGCTTTCCAGCCAATCGCGAATGGGTAGCCAGCCACGTGTTTGCTGTGCTTTCAGCAGAACGGGCATGACTCTTTGCAGGCGTTTGAGAGTAAGTTCAGAGAGCTCGGTGCAGACTGAAAAATTTTCAAGCGCCTGCCACAGGCTAAACGACTGTGCCTCGGCAAAGCGTTTCAGAATATGTATCTCCTGCAGGCTAAGGCCAATAAAGGGACAGCGTAGCAAAGCAAACAGGGCTGTAATATCGGCCTGGTTCAGAAGGCTCTGCAACAGGCTGATTAAATCCTTGATGACAGCAAAAGTGCTCAAGCTATCTATACCGGCGGCATTCCAGGCGATGTCGGCTTCCCTCAGAGCAGGAATAATTTCGCGCAGGTGCGAACGTGAACGTACCAGTATGGCAATCGACTTGTCTTTATTCGTTAGCAGTTGCTGAATCTGCTGCACCAGGCACCGGGCTTCCTGTCTGCTAGCAATATCACTGGAGATTTTTTCGCCAGACGGGTGAACCAGTAAGGTGCTGTGCAGGCCTTCATAGATTTCTTCTCGTGTCGCTTGACTGGCACTGTAAGTGACTGCGCCGCGCGAGATATTGTCCTGAGCGGGGAAGGCCGAACTAAAGAGGCGGTTCACATGAGCAACAAGATATTGATGCGAGCGGAAATTCATCTTTAGTTGCAGGCTGTCGAGCATGATGGAACCAATGCCCTGGTCGCGTGCTTTCAGAAACAGACCGACATCGGCATTGCGGAAACCGTAGCAGGACTGCATACCGTCACCGACGATAAACAGAGTACGTCCATCGATTGGCTGCCAGCCCTGGGTAAGTTTTTTCAGCAACTCGATCTGTTGATGCGAAGTGTCCTGAAACTCATCAACCAGCAGATGTTTGATTCTGAGATCCAGTCGCAGGGCAAGATCGCTGACGGCATCTTCATCGCCCAGGGCATCAAGCGCACTGCTGCTAATATGAATGTAATCGGCTTTGTTTTCCTGTTGCAGCCTGATATTAAGTTCAGAGACCAGATGAATCAGTACGTTACTCAAGGTTTCCAGAAAATCCCATTCCTGGGCGCCGTAAGTGCTGGCAGGCAGAATCTGTAAAGACTGAAGCGTGCTGGGTAGAACGTGCTCCTGCGCCAGCGTATTCAGTAAAGATTTGAATTCTGTTTTACGCTGTTCAAATAACTGTTTTTCAGCAAGATCTTTGCCATCGCCTTTGGCAGGAAAGCCGTTTTTAATACTGATTCCGGCAGGCTTGCGCAGCTCACCGTTCCTGGTCAGCAGGAAATCAGCCAGGGCGACCCAGCATTGCTGCGCAGAAAGATCGGTGGCTGGCAAGTCAGTTCCCCAGTTAAATTTACTCAGCGAATCATCACCAGCCTGCGAAAGATTAAGCGCTGCGAATTTGACCAGAGGAAGTAGAGTATTTGTGAAGGGGGCAAGTTGTTCAGCGCAGGCATTAATGACTTCAAGTATGACTTCCTGCAAATTCTCGCTCAGTTCTTCCCGCAGGTCGCCGCGCCGAGACATACCCATCATATGTGGCAGCCATTGCTCACGCTTACCAAGCAAAGCACTCAGCAACTCCTGCGCGCGTCCCAGATTGTTATCCAGATGTTGCAGAAAGTGCGCGAGTTCTTGCGCGATGACCTCATCGCTTTCCAGTCTGGTGAAAAGCTCAGTGACGGCATCGTGATACAGCAGCTTAGCCGGTTCAATGACTTCAACTCGGCCACCAAGCCCACTAACCACAGGCAGCTGCGCACACAAAGAGGCATTGAAGGCATCGATGGTGCTGATTTGCAGGCGCTGCGGATTTGCCTGTAGCTGCCACTGCTTTTCCTGATCGCGCTTCAGGACTTGTTGAGCCAGTTCGCTGGTCAAGGGCGTCAAGGTATCTGTATCCGTCTGTCTCAAACTTTTTAACAAGCGCTGACGCATTTCAAAGGCGGCTTTACGGGTAAAGGTGAAAGCCAGAATCTCTTCCGGTTCATCACAGATTAACAGAAGCTTGAGCAGGCGCTGTGTCAGTAATTCGGTTTTACCGGAACCTGCAGGCGCCTGAACACAAAAAGAACGACTGACATCCAGGGCCTGTTCTCTTTCTTTCGCGTCGACAATCTTTGGATCAGTCATAGTTCACCTCAGATTGTTCTGCCGCATCCTCCAGTTTTTCCTGGATGCGGCAAAAGGCATCCAGGTGACAGTACTGACAGGAAGTGGAACTCTTGGGTTGAACGGCGCAGTATCCGGCCAGAAATTCATCCGCCATGGCCTGTAGACTTTGCTGCCAGATCAGTTGCAGTTGTTGCCAACTGATATCGGATGGTAGTTTTTTCTGGTCCCTTAGCGAAGTTTTTGGGTAAGTGTTCTCATTGGCGCTGATGCCACGATACTGCAGGCTGTCGATATTGACTTGGGCATAGAGCAGGGCGTTTACCGGTTGATATTGTCCCTGTTGAGCAAGTGCCTCGTTATACAGCAGGAGCTGTGGTGCAGAAGGTCGTTGGTCATTCCAACTGGTAGCGTTATTCCTGCCACTTTTGTAATCAATCAGGACATGCCCAGCGTCACTTTGATCAATACGATCGATGCGAAATCTTAAAGAGAGTCCTGCATGGTGCCAGTTAACTACTGTTTCATGAGCGATGACTGTGAAAGGGGCGCGTTGCTTTTCAATATCCAGCCAACGCGTGATTAACTTGTACAGGCGCTGTTTTTCCAGTTCGACATAACGGGGACGCATCAGCTGTGGATGTTTCCTCTTGAGATAAGACAGCCCGGTAGAAATGGCTTCGTTGATTATGCTTTTCTGCTGATCCGTCTTTAGGTTTTGCAGGTTGTTTGAATTCAGTATCTGCTGCCAGAGTTTTTCAAGCACCCGGTGTAGCATGCTGCCGATGTCCTTGGCCGGAATACCGTAAGTGATAGCTGGCAATTCTTTCGCATCAAGACGGTGTAATGCAAAAGCACGGAATGGACATTCGGCCTGATCCTGAATTAGGGCTACGCCACCACCCAGTGTTTCCTCAGGCTGTAAAGTCAACGCAGTCAGTTCAGTAAGGCTTTCCAGTTCAGGCTTTTTTTGTGCCTGCCGATAGATGTGAATACTGTCTTTATGTAGCAGCACAGCAAAGTCCTTGCTTTCAAGGTCTGATATCTCGATATCGGAGCCGAGCTCGTAAAGCAGGTTACTGGCAGTCTGCTCACCAAATTCACTGCCGCGCGGAAAACTGAAGATCAGCTCTTTGCCGGTATTGTTACGGATGTTCTGCAAATTGCCCAAGGCATTCTGGTAACTGAGCTGCGCGCTACTGTTGGGAAGCTTGTATTTTCGTTGCAAGGGGAAGGGGATAAAGGGGTTGGCATGTTGCCTGACTGGCCACTGTGTATCTGAAAGACCCATGAACCAGAGATGCGTGAACTGCAATCCTTCTGCATCCTGGGCATGCAGGATCTGCACGGGTGCTTCCTGGCGATGTTCCCGGTTGCTCAGATTCAGTAGCGCCTGTTCAAACTGACTCAGAGCTTCATTTATGGATACTGTGCCAATAATGAAATCCAGCTGTTTGAGCTGCCTGAACGCTTCGCTGCAGTAGCTGCGCAAGAGCGCTGTGTACTGATCGGTTTCGTCTGCTGGCCACACCAGCTTTTCGAGCTGGCGGTCAAACAGTTCGACCCAGTCAGTGAGCTTTTGATACTTTTGCTGCTGCCGATTAAAGTCTTCGCAGTCCTGCAAGGCCTGGTGTAATAAGGGGCTGTACCAGGGCTTGTCTTTCTGTCCGAGGGAATAGCGCAGGTCAGCACTGCGCACAAGAGACTCAGCTCTGTCGCGTATATGCAACTCCATGGCTGCCCGCTTCGCGGATTCTGCTTCTGCTGCCAGTAATAGCCCTGAACGTAGCAGGTAGCAGACATCCAAAGCTGACAATTCGCGCAGATTGAATTTCAGCAAATGCGGTAGTTGTTTGAGAGCTGGAATATCCTGGCAGACACTGAGATCGCTTTGAATGAAACAGGCTTGCCTGAATGCTGACGTGCTTCCATAGGCATCCCTGAACAGGCGTTTCAGAGCGGGCAGTTGTTCTTGTAACTCATTACAGATAATGCCGATTCTGGCTTGTGGATTTTCGGACAGAATTTGCCGGCTCCACTGCGCACTGGCCCGAATTTCTTCGGCTGTACTGGCACAGGAATATTTCTGTAACTCTGGCTTGTGTTGCTGCCAGTGTTTGAATTCAAGCTGGCATTGTGACTGTAATTGTCTGAATAAGGTCTGATACAGTGGTGGTGGCTCTGCAAAGCCAAGCGCGATAATTCTGTCGGGAAGACCGGCTGATATTTTTGTTAATTTGCCGAGCAGCCGCTGTAACAGTTCAGCAAAGCTGCTCAACCCATTTTGTTTGCAGCGTTGTCGATATAAATGCACCCATTCCAGAAAGGCAGTACAGTCATCTACCTGATCCTGGCGCCTGCTTTGAAAGGGTTTGAATTCATCCAGAGGGATTTGCCACTGTAGGCTCAGACGATAAGCCTCCAGAACCTGGGCAGCAGCATTTTGAAGATTCAGCAGTGGGTTTTTAACAGCGCTGTCACGAATCAGTTTTTTCCAAAGACTCAATTCCTGATGGCTTTCGAGTATTGTCAGGGGCTCACAGGCAGAGTCCTGTTCAATCAGATCCTGAAAGCGTTGCCTGAGCCAGATATCGATAGGATAAATGGCCGGGCTGGGAGCAAGCTGTTGTTTCTGTTCGGCCCTGAGTACCTGGCCATACGCTTCATGTGCCTGTACGGCAGTACGGTGGTTGGGCGTGAGAATGACGCAGCCGTTTTTAAGCAGTTCGAAGAGGTCTGCGGAATC
>Ga0181582_10002351_pt1 | contig 14927 bp, 10 predicted proteins | sample 071ome_32_FD_132438 | JGI IMG/M metagenome (GOLD analysis project Ga0181582, IMG submission 132438) | Coastal salt marsh microbial communities from the Groves Creek Marsh, Skidaway Island, Georgia - 071405AT metaG (megahit assembly) | ecosystem: Environmental > Aquatic > Marine > Intertidal...
ATGGGTGTCTGTATGGGTGTCTGTGTGGGTATCGATGACCCGGCGTTTTCAGGCGCCGATGCTGAGACTGATCCGCTAGTTGGTTGCGCTTCGATCAGGGGTGCTGCACTCGGAGTACCTGCGTCGCCAGCAGCTGTGCTTGCTTGCGGGCTTGAACCCGCTGCGCTCTGGCCATCGGCGGAGATCGCCATGGTCATCAGCGGGGTGCCCTGTCGAACTGACCCCCCGGCAGAAACCAGTACATCGGTGATCTTGCCTGCAGCAGGCGCAGGGACTTCCATCGACGCCTTGTCGGACTCCAGAAGCACTAGGGAGTCACCCTCGGCGACCTCCTGACCAGTCGTGACAAGCAATTCAACCAAATCAACATCGCCATCGGTGCCGATATCGGGAACCTCGACCGTCATCACCGCCAACTCAGCAGCCGGCGCAGATAATGTCTGCGCGGGGTCAGAGGTACCGCCGTCCATTGGTGAACCATCAGTTGCCTGCGCCTCATCGGCGCTTGCGGGATTGGCACTGGGAGTCGTGCCTTGCGGAGCGGGAGTGGCGGAAGCCACCTCGTCACTAGTTTCTATCTCGGCGATGGCATCGCCTTCAGACAGGGCATCCCCCAGTGCGACTTTGAGCGCCAGAATTTTACCTTCGGCAGTTGCCGGTATCTCCATCGACGCCTTGTCGGATTCGAGCACGATAAGACTTTGTTCCAACGTTATCGTGTCACCAACAGCGACGAGTACCTCTACAACTTCAGCGCCTTCGGCACCCCCTATGTCGGGCACGGTCAGAGTAAGTGTTGCCATAAGCGTAGTCTCCGTCCCTGTCAGGCCAATCTAGGATTAGGCTTGTCAGCATCAATGCCCAACTCTTTCATCGCATCCACTACCTGCTGGGGTTTTATTTTCCCCTCGTCCGCCAGGGATTTGAGGGCAGCAAGCACAATAAACGTCCGATTTACTTCGAAGTGCTCACGTAGCTTCGCCCGGGTATCGCTGCGTCCAAATCCGTCTGTGCCCAGTACGGTGAAACGCCCGGGTACAAATTCCCGAAGCTGGTCCGTGTGGGCCTTCATGTAGTCGGTCGCCGCAATAAACGGGCCGTCAGCACCGCTGAGTTGCTCGGTGACATAGGGGACCCGCGGGGACTCTGTGGGGTGCAACATATTCCAGCGATGACAATCCTGAGCTTCCCGCGCCAGCTCGTTGACGCTGGTCACGCTCCAAATATCTGCCGCCACGCCGAAGTTACTTTCCAGTATCTCAGCAGCCGCCTCGACCTCACGCAGAATGGCACCCGCCCCCATTAACTGTACGCGTTGTGAGTGCTTACTTTTGCTTAGGGTCATTCTATACAGGCCTTTATTAATACCTTCAGCCACGCCGTCGGGCATGTCAGGCTGATGATAATTCTCGTTCATCGTCGTAATGTAATAAAAACAGTTCTCCCCCTCCTCATACATGCGCCGAATGCCGTCCTGGATGATGACCGCCAATTCATAGGCATAGGTGGGGTCGTAGCTGACGCAATTGGGCACCGTGGCGGCGAGTAGATGACTGTGTCCGTCCTGATGTTGAAGCCCTTCGCCGTTGAGGGTGGTTCGGCCCGAGGTACCTCCGATCAGAAAGCCCCGGGCCTGACTGTCCCCCGCAGCCCAGGCCAAATCGCCGATACGCTGGAACCCGAACATGGAGTAGAAAATGAAGAACGGGATCATCGGATAATCGGACACGCTGTATGAGGTCGCCGCTGCCATCCATGCGGAGAATGCTCCGGCCTCGTTGATGCCCTCTTCGAGAATCTGGCCCTGCACATCTTCTTTGTAGAACAAGATGCCCCCCGCATCGTGGGGCGTGTAGTGCTGGCCAGCTGCCGAATAGATCCCAAGTTGCCGGAACATGCCTTCCATACCAAAGGTGCGAGCTTCATCCGGCACGATCGGTACCACCCTCTGTCCGATTTCTTTATCTTTTATAAGAGATGACAGGATACGGACGAAGGCCATGGTGGTTGAGATTTCTCGCTTGCCGCTGGACTTCATCTGCGAGGCAAAAGTTGCTCGGGAAGGTGCCGGTAAGTGATAGGAGACCGCGCGGCGGCTTGGAATATGCCCCCCAAGCTGCGCGCGCCGCTCTCGCATGTACGCCATTTCCGGGCTGTCTGCAGGAGGCCTGTAAAACGGCACCTCTTTGAGGGCACTGTCGCTAATGGGCACACCGAAACGATCTCGGAACGCTTTTAAACTCTTTAAATCAAGCTTTTTCAGGGAGTGGGTCTCATTACTGGCTTCCCCCGCTTCGCTGGTGCCATAGCCTTTGACGGTCATCGCAAGAATTGCCGTGGGCCGCTCGGTTTCTTCACAGGCGGCGGCGTAAGCAGCATAGACTTTGTAGGGATCGTGACCGCCGCGGTTGAGATACATGATGTCCTCGTCGCTAAGGTCTCTTACCAGCTCCAGTGTTTCCGGGTATTTGCCGAAGAAGTGCTCCCGTGTGTAAGCACCGCCGTTGTATTTGAAATTCTGTAACTCACCGTCGCAGACTTCATCCATACGCTTCTGGAGCAAACCGCTTTTATCGCGCTCCAATAGAGGGTCCCACTTACGTCCCCAGATCACCTTAATGACGTTCCAGCCAGCCCCCCGGAATACCCCTTCAAGCTCCTGAATAATCTTGCCGTTACCCCTTACAGGACCATCGAGCCGCTGTAGATTACAGTTGATGACAAAATGCAGGTTGCCCAGTTTTTCCCGTCCGGCAAGGGCGATAGCGCCCAGTGACTCAGGCTCATCGCACTCGCCGTCGCCCATGAAACACCAGATTTTTCGATCTCGGTGATCCACGAGACCCCTATTTTGCTGGTATCTCATGACATGGGCCTGATAAATCGCCTGTATTGGGCCTAGCCCCATAGATACCGTCGGAAACTGCCAGTAATTGGGCATCAACCAGGGATGGGGATAGGAGCTCAGCCCATTGCCGTCGACTTCTCGCCTAAAGTTGGTGAGCTGCTCCTCGGTAATGTGCCCCTCCAGAAAAGAGCGGGCATACATACCTGGTGCGCTGTGCCCTTGATAAAAAACAAGATCCCCGGGATGTCCGTTCTCAGTCCCCCGGAAAAAGTGGTTCATACCGACGTCATAAAGGGTCGCGCTGGATGAAAAGCTTGAAATGTGCCCTCCAAGGCCATCCTCATTGTCATTTGCCCGCATGACCATCGCCATGGCGTTCCACCGGACCAGTGACCGAATCCGGCGTTCCATGAATAAATCCCCCGGCATGGGGCGCTGCTGCTCAGGGGATATGGTGTTCTTGAACGGGGTCGTGATGGCTTGAGGAAGCGGCACCCCGGAATTCTGGGCATGCTGTGCCAATGAGTTGACGATTTCCCCGCCAGCCTCAATGCCGCCGTGGCGTACCACCGCGTCCAACGAGTCAAGCCATTCCTGACGCTCCTGTGCGTCCACCAGCGTTTCGGTCATCAGATTACTTCCCCCTGTGATGGCGCCCTGTCTTTGAAACCCCGCTCATTGGCACCTGCTAGCACACCTCCCGCAGTGGGAATGTTGCCAAATTATCGCCCTGACAGGGATCTGGTTCTATTTAAGAACTCTTAAATCTCGAAATTCAGCGTTAAATCTACCGAATTTGAGGCCTTTCTACCATTAAATTCCTTTTTAGAACTTTAATAAATGCAAAAAAATGCCCCTTCTTACGCTGAAAAGGGGCATCAGTCAGATCAACGGCAACGCATGCTCGGTGTCCAACGCCTCCCCAGGGGATGTGCCATCAAGCTCCCCCGGACAGACATTTAGCTGGCGAGAATTACCGATCTTGAGCGGGCATCTGCTGATGAAACGCGTCCACATCGTCAACCACGATTCCATCGGGGAGCGCTGCAAAGGGAGCGTCAGCAAACTTGGTTCCTTTGAGCTGAATCAAAATGCGCCCGCTATCCTCCGTAAGCATCGTGTCACGATAGTAAGCCTGAGCCTCACTCAAACTGACCGCCTGAACCGCTTTTATGAGACGCGCGCGGGTATCGAAACTGTACCGTTCCCGCGTCCAGTCGCTCACGAATGGCGACGCCTCTTCCGAGAGATTTTTAGGCGGTTCTGTCAGCGTGGTCAGCACCCCAGCCTTGATTCGCTCGAAATCCTCCTCGGTAAGAGAATCGAAATCCTTGGCAAATTCAGTGCGGTAGGCATCGAAGCGCGCAAGCATATCCACCGGCGCTTTTACGGGAGTCTGAATGTACAGACCCAACATCGGATAATCACCCAGCTCGGTGGCAAAGCCACCGGCAGCATAGCCAAGCTGCTCTTCAGTTCGCAGCTGGTTAAAGGCGCGACTCGATAAGTGCGCGCTCACCAGCTCGCCCCGCGCCAAATTTTCGATTGATGGCTCAGGTGCGGCGAATAAATACAGCATGCCCAAATCTTCGATGGGAAGCTCTTCCTGATAAACGATCCGGTCCCCTTTCTGAGGGGCGTAGACCTTTGGCCTCACATAACCCGCGTTATCCCCTGCGGACAGCGTTGATGTCAGCAATTCGCTTAATTCCGTCGCATAGCTCGCGCTGTAATTGCCAAAGAGATAGATCCGTACATAGGATTTAGAGAGTTCTTGCTCAATAAACTCCCGCAACGACTCCGGAGTAACCTCGCTCGCCGCCGCTATCAGGCTGTCTCGGCTGTATTGACCCGATTGTGTAAGCCGCTGCACCGCCGGGAAAAGCTGCCGCACCGCAAAACCATATCTGGCATTCTCAAGCCCCCGCAGATAGCGGTCCACCGCCTGTTCTAACTCAAGTGATGTTGGTTGGATTCTGAGTGCCTCGGCGGCTCGTTTTAAGAGTTCAGGTTGCTTGTTGGTAAACCCCGACACGGTGAAGCGAAGCCCGAAGCCCGAGGATGCGCCCACGTTCATGCCGGCAATCGATGCTTCCGTGAACAGTGTCATCTGGCTGAGATTGTAGAGATCCGTCCAGAGGGCATACATCACCTCTGACGCAGCATCTGCCTCGCGGGTATCCGTATTCAGGTAAACCTGCGTAAACCCCTTCGGCTGTTCGGGGAAGGTCTCACTCCCCTGAAGCCAGACTTCCATCCCATCGGTCGATATCAGCTTCTCCGGCGTTGCCGGCCCGTGAGCCACCTCAAACGACTCGGGTAACAGCGTATTCAATGCTGGCTGACTTAATCCATATTCGCTGACCAGGGCCAATTGCTCGTCGGTGGACGCGATTTGAAGTGGCTCCACCGCGTAACGCCCCGCATAAAAATGCATCGTCTCCGTAACGGGTTCGTCTTTCGAGACGTACCACACATTCATCCGCTCGGGCACAAGCTGCGCCAACACGCTGTTTACCGCATCGGCATCAAAGCCGTCGAACACAAACGGCGCATTGATGACATTTTCAATCGGGTAGTTCTGTAAAGAGGCGGCAAGCGAGGATACGTAAGAGAAGTCGTTTATCTTCTCCAGAAAACGAAACTGATTATCGAGGGAGGTTCGTAACTCCTCTGCGTAGCGATCGTCCACTCCCTCTGCACGCAGCATCTCTAAATAGCCGAGGATCACATGAGTGATTTCTTCACGGTGGGCCATGCCAGCCTCAGTGAGGTCGACCTGAATACTAAAAGTGCCGTAATTACCAAATTCATTTGGCGACGCCGTTGCCATGAGACTGCTCGCCCAGCCCAATTCTTTGAGCTTACTGGCAGGCGTGTCAGGCATTTCTGACCCCAAAATATACGAGAGATAGCGATTGGGCTTTACACGAAACTGATCGTTATTTGCATCGATGAAAAAATCCAGCTGCAGCATGCGCTGATCTTCGAGGGGCACATAGCGCACCAACTTACCCGCCGCCTCATCAAAATTAAGTGGTGTGGTCACTGCAGGCTTTTCGATATTCTTAACGGGAATGTCGCCAAAATAGCGCTCAGCCAGAACCTCCATCTGACCCAAACCCTGATCACTGACCAGAGCCACTTTCATGATGTCGGCACCGTAGTACCGCTGATAAAAATCTACCGTGGCGTCGTGCAGTGTTGATCCCTCTTTATCGGCCAGGCTCTCAAGGTTACCTATGAGGAACCGGTTGGCTGGGTGATCGCCCATGAAACCGCGGCCGAGTTTGAACATACCGAAGTAATCCATTTCCCGACGCATGGACCACTCCGCATTGACCGCACTCTTTTCTTTTTCGATGTATTCCGGGTCCAACAGCGGGGTCTTGAAAAAGTGTGAGAACCGATCCAATGCCCCCTCGTAAGCGCTATTCTTGATCTCAAACATGTAGTTGGTGATATCGAGCCAAGTGTAGGCGTTTCTGGAACCACCATTCTCGTTGATATAGGTCATGTAACCGTCGATATCCGGATAGGCCTCGGTCCCCATAAAAAGCATATGTTCAAGGAAGTGTGCCATTCCTTGATAGGCCATCGGATCAAACATTAGTCCAACACCAACGCTGAGCGCAGCCGCCGATTTTTCTACCGCCGGGTCTGAAACCAGCAACACCTCAATCCCGTTTTCAAGTGTCACTGCTCGATAGGCTCTGGTGTCGTTTGGGCTTTGAATGACGCGCTGCTTTTCTGCAGCTGCGTCGCTTTCACTGTCAGTAGCTGCTTTTTGATCGCACCCCGATACAAGCACTAGCAACAGCGCACCAGCAACAAACAGCAGCTTTCCATATCGCGAGGCGGGCCGAGAGCTTACGTCCATGATATTCTCCAAACTTTAAAATTGACGTGAGTGAGACAGCTATCTAGGTCTGATGTTCCCTGTAGGCTGTAGGCCATGCGGTCACGACCGCGCTAATGAGCGTCGCCAGAGGGATTGCAAAAAAGACCCCCCAAACGCCCCATATACCGCCAAAAAATAGCACCGCAACGATAATCGCGATGGGATGCAAGTTGACTGCCTCGCTAAACAAAAGCGGAACCAGCACGTTACCGTCAAGGGCCTGAATCATGCCGTAGGAGAAAAACACCCAGTAGAAATCTTCCGTCAGACCCCACTGGAAAAAAGCCACCGTCAAAACGGGGATCGTTACCAATGCAGCACCGATGTAAGGGATGATCACCGACAATCCAACCAGTAAACCCAGCAGAGCCGCGTAGTCCAATCCAAGAATTTTAAAGGTGACGTAACTCACCACTCCAACAATGACAATTTCAATGACCTTACCCCGGGCGTAGTTGGAGAATTGCCGGTTCATCTGTGCCCAGATGTCATTGAGAAGGGGTCGGTGTGCCGGTAGAAATCCCGCTCCCCAAGCCATTATTTTTTCTCGATCCTTCAGCAGAAAAAATACCAGCAGGGGAATGAGCACCATGTAAACCAGTAGTGCGAGGAGCCCCGGAATGCTGCTAAATCCTTTAGCCACCACAATCTGACCTAACTGCGCCATCTCACTCTGAATGGCATTCATCACCTGGTTGATCTGTTGCTGGCTGATCAGGGATGGATAATTTTCAGGCAACACCGAGAGCGCCTGTCGGCCACGCTCAACCATTGCCGGCGCTTCCTTGGCGAGACTGCCCAACTGTCGCCAGACGAGTGGCAACAAACCCAATATCACCCCAAAGAAACAACTGATGAACAGCGCCATGGCGACAGCAACACCCACCCGCGGGGATAAGCCCGAGCGCTGCAACCGGTTAGCGATGCCCTGCATCAAATAAGCCAAGATGACCGCAATGAATACCGGGGTGAGAATATCGCCCACTGTGACCAAAATAATTAAACCGGCGCACAACAGCAGGAGGAGAAGCACCGACTCCTCTTCGCTAAAATATTGGTGGTACCATTTTTTGAGGACGTCCAGCATAGTCAGGCCTTGGTAATGGTGTGACGATAAATGCCAGTTTCAGAGACTTCCGTTTCAACCTTGTGACCCCCAAGCCGCTGCAAAGATTGCAGGTCTCGTGCAGAACTCGGATCGGTGGCCAGTAATTCCAACACCATCCCCGGTTCCAGCTCACGCAGGCCGCGCTTGGCCATCAATAAGGGCATCGGGCACTGTTGTCCACGGGCATCAATCTGCTTGTCGGGTTGGGTTGAGGTCATTGAGTTATCACCAAAATCCATTTTCGGCGCAGCCCAGTATACCGGCTTGATCAACCAAACAGGACAGATCCTGAATATTTACTAAAGCTGGCCTCATTGATGTCATCACTATGAGCCCAGTTGCGATAAAGTGCGCTTATGCCGACACGTCTGCAAGTATTAAAGCGACCATTAGCCTTCTGGAGTGGCATCCTGCTATGCCTCAGTCTTTTCTTTCCGACGGTTGGCAAACCGGTCACCGAGGATCTGAAAATACCTAATCTTGGGGAATCCAGTACCAGTCTGTTTTCCTCGGAATTCGAGTACAACTTAGGTCGGGACTGGTTAAAGGCCTTCCGTCGTCAAGCCCCCACCGTCAATGACCCTCTTCTCTACAGTTATTTGGAGTCAATGGTTTTTGATCTGGTCACTCACAGCGACTTACAGGATCGGCGTCTGGAACTAATCATCGTCGATAACCCAAATATCAACGCGTTTGCCGTTCCCGGGGGTATCATCGGGGTGCACACCGGGCTGTTCCAATATGCCCAGACCGAAGATGAGTTCGCAACGGTTATCGCTCATGAAATTGCCCACCTATCCCAGCGTCACTTTTCCCGTGGTGTGGAGATGGCCCAAAGCCAGTCCCCACTCAATATTGCTGGCCTGCTTGCAGGTATTTTATTAGCGGCGACAGCCGGGACTGACGCTGGTCTCGCTGCCATGACAGCCACCCAAGCCGCGCTGCAGGATCAGCAGCTCCGCTACAGCCGCGCTAATGAAGCTGAAGCAGACCGGATTGGACTCAGGCTGCTCTATGACGCGGGTATGGATCCCTACGCCGCACCCGCCATGTTTGAGCGGATGTTGGCCACCACCCGCTACAGCAGCGCCAATCGGCTACCCGAATTTCTTCGCACCCACCCGCTGTCTGAAAAACGAATCGCAGACACACGCACCCGCGCCATGCAGTACCCGAAACGCATCAGACCGGTTAGCCTCCAATATCAACTCATGCGCGCCCGGGTCGCCGTGTCTCTCGCCGATACGCCTGAGGAAGCGGTGACTATTTTTAAAAATCAGATAGAGGGTAATCCGCGATCAAGAGAGGCCGCTAGTTACGGCCTCACACTGGCCCTAACACAGGCGGGAAGACCCGACGAGGCTGCTCTCGTACTGGACGGAATTTGGGCGGAGAACGAACAGCGTATCGAGTATGTACTTGCCGATGCTGATATAGCTCTGGCAAAAGGCAAAGCCGACGCCGCGGCAAAAAAAATTGAGGCGCGTTTGCGGGTATCGCCGGGCAATCATCCGCTAACCATGGCCTACGCCCATGTACTGCAACAAGGGGGGCAACCGCACCTCGCTGAAGAGATCTTATTGGTTCAATCCCGCCTGAAACCCAACGACCCCGGGCTTTGGTATCTGCTAGCCGAGGTTCAGGGTCTGAGTGGCAACATTATTGGCCTGCATCAGTCGCGAGCGGAGTATTTTATTCTGGTAGGTAATCTCGATGCTGCTCAGCGACAGCTGAGCTATGCACTGCAACTGGTGGGAAATGATTTCACTCGATCCGCGCAAATCAACGAGCGACTCAGTCAGGTCATTAACATGCGAGCGGCGCTGGACAGGGGCTAGTCCAAGCCAAGCCACAGGGTTATCGCGACGCGACAACACCGTTGTTAAGTGACGCAGCAAAGGCAAGCATCCTATCGAGAGGCTTCATGGCTGCCTGCCCCAGAGTCGGATCTACCTCTATTTCATTGTCGGGTCGTTCAAATACCGATACGAGTCGCTGCAAATCGTTCATTGCCATCCAAGGACAGTTCGCGCAACTTCGGCAGGTAGCTCCCTCCCCTGCCGTGGGCGCAATAATGAACTGCTTGTCGGGCGCCGCCTGCTGGAGCTTGAAGAAAATGCCCTGGTCGGTGGCAACGATAAATTGCGGATTCTTCATCTCCCGAGCGGCCTTGATGATCTGAGTTGTCGAGCCAACCCTGTCGGCAAGCTCGATGACTGGGGCAGGCGATTCCGGATGCACCAACACAGCAGCGTCAGGATACACCTGTTTTAAATCGGCAATGCCACGGGCCTTGAATTCTTCATGTACGATGCAGGCGCCATTCCACATGAGGATGTCCGCACCGGTTTCTCGCTTAACGTAGTCACCTAAATGACGATCGGGAGCCCAAATAATTTTTTTACCTTCATCCGCAAGGTGCTCCGCGACATCAAGGGCAATACTCGAGGTCACCACCCAATCGGCACGAGCTTTCACCGCCGCTGACGTATTGGCATACACCACAACTTCTCGGTCCGGGTGGGCATCACAGAATTGCGAGAATTCCTCTACCGGGCAGCCAAGATCAAGAGAGCAAGTTGCCTCAAGGTCAGGCATCAAGACCCTTTTATCCGGGGTCAGGATCTTGGCCGTTTCGCCCATGAAGCGAACACCTGCAACAATTAGCGTGGTGGCGGGATGGTCCCTGCCAAAACGCGCCATTTCAAGGGAATCTGAAACACAACCCCCGGTCGCCTCGGCAAGCGCCTGTATATCGGGTGAGGTGTAGTAGTGAGCAACAATAACTGCATTCTCACGTATTAGGCTCTCCTTGATTCGGCCTTCTAGTGCAACGCGTTCGACCTCAGTCAATTCGGCGGGCGCAGACCTGTTCAGGTGATGCTGCACCTGCTCGCGTATTTTGACGAGTTTGTCTTCGGCGATGGACATAACCGGCATGGAGATAGTATCGAGGGCCGCAGATACTAGCACAAACTCTGTCAGACATTGCGAGGCAGGGGTGTTGAGGAAAAACGTCTCGACTCTATCGACCATGCCCCAAGACGGATACTGCAACCCTACTTGAGAGTGACCACCAAACAATTAAACGTCTTACAAACGAGGCAATAGCGGCTCTACCCCAGAGCCCGGAAGCTACTGGCCAGTAAAAATGGGCTTTCGCCGCTCCCGCTGGGCAACGAGACCCTCCTTCAAGTCTTTCGAGCCTGCACACAGGGCAACCAACTCATCCGCCGCCCGACGGTCAATACTTCCAGACTCTGCTTCTCCGATGATCCGCAACATCGACCGAACCGCCAATGGTGCTCCCGACGCAAGCTGCTGAGCGTACTCCATGGCTACAACGGTGAGCTCTGAGGCAGGTGAAGTCCAATTAACAATACCCAAGGCCTTCATTTCCGCGGCCGAAAATTCCTCGGCAGCAACCAAAATACGTTTTGCCAAGGAGACACCCAGTCGATTGACCAAGCGCTCAATCCCATCGATGGGATAGCACAAGCCAATTGCTGCAGCGGGTACCCGCATCATGATGTCTTCGGCAGCAACACGAAAATCGCAGGAAACCGCCAGCTCTACGCCGCCACCAAAGATATTGCCATTGATCACGCAGAGCGTTGGGATCGGCAACCCGGCTATTCGATTGGTCGCCGCTTGAAAACGCTCGCCGCTCAGCAAGCCCTCGTTGATTTGCCCGAGATCCGCACCGGCGCAAAAGGTCCTGCCGCTCTCCGATGTCACGACAAGGACTCGTGTGGTCTCGTCTATGGATTCCAGCGCTTTCTCAATGCCCGCTAGCTCCTCGTGACCAAGCGCATTATGTTTTTCCGCGCGATTGAAACTTAATCGCGCGATGCCATTTTGCTGCTCGAATAGAACTGTTGAACTCATTAATAAAGGTATCCAACCGACTTCGTGGCAGTGTCGCACAGTTTGAATTTTGGGCGTAATGCCCAATCGCATGGACACGGACAAAAAAAATACTTAAAGTTCAAAAAATTGAATTTCGAGAATTTCCTCAACGTGGCATCCACCTCAGACAGCGGCTCTCCTTTCAACCGCGGTATTCAACACGAAGCAAAGCACAGTGCCATCCTGTCGCGAGCCGCAAAGTTGTTTAACACCAAAGGCGCCCGATCAACCACGCTAAGCGACGTCGCCGAGAAGCTGGGGCTCACTAAAACGAGCCTGTATTACTACGTTAAAACGAAAGAGGACTTGATCTTTCAGTGCTATGGCGCGTCTCTTCGCAACACACAACGAAACCTTACTCGAATTGAGGCAACCACCAGCGATCCCCTGGAGCGTGTCATCCTTTTCATGCAGGCCCACATCGACACCATACAAAAGGCACTGGCAGGGGAAGGTGACTACTTCGCAGCGCCTCTGGAAGTCGCGTCGCTTAAAAAAGAACATCAGGATGCTTTGATTCCCGAGTACCTTGAGATGTTCAAACGAGTGCGAGGCTACATCCGGGAAGGCATCGATCAAGGCACCATTCGACCGTGCCACTCGACATCAACGACCAGAGCCCTGATCGGCGCCCTCGATTGGTCTTTCTATTGGCTCTACGAAATGCCCAGCGAAACCACCATGCAGGCTAGTCAGGCAGTTCAGGACATCGTCAGTTACGGCTTGTTAAAAAAACCCTACCAATACCATCCCGGAGAGACATCACTTCCGGTAGAGACGGGCTTGAGCGCGCGAGGATTCGATCGCGAAGCGCAAAATCGACTGAAGCAGGAAGCTTTTTTTAAAGCTGGGACCCGCTTTTTCAATAAGAAAGGCTTTAATGGCACATCGCTCGATGAAATTGCCGAATTCCTCCAGGTGTCCAAAGGCGCCTTCTACTATCACTTCACCAATAAAGAGTCATTGCTCACACAGTGCTACGATTTCTCATTAGATCAACTCGATGCGCTGTCAGAGGAGATCATTGCAAAAGACAGTTCGCCCGCGGCGAAGCTCGATGAGGCCTGTCGGCGCATTTTTGGTATTCAGAATTCGGATCTCGGGCCGCTCATTCGCTACAGCACCATTACCGCCTTGCCTCCGCCGATTCGCAGACGCATCCTGGCGCGGACCGAGACCGCCAACAGCTTCATCACCCGCTTTATCGCTCAAGGGAAAGAACAAGGCACCATGCGCGACGTCAACATCGAGGTCACCCAAAATATGATCCAAGGGGCAATCAACGCCTCGATGGACATTGAGAGCTGGCGACGCATCGACGACATGGACAGTGCCGCTATCGACTATTTCGACGTATTTTTCTTTGGCCTTGCTGCGTAAAGTCATCACCTCTGCTCGGAGACCTCTCTGTTGAACAGCTTTCAGGACGTTATTGATCTGATACATCCCGAGCAAGTGGGTCGGTGCTGGTTTCGTGGTCAGAGCCCCCAGCCCCAAGGGCGAATTTTTGGCGGCCAAGTTCTGGCGCAGTGCTTGTTGGCGGCAAATGCAACGGTTGAAGGTCCCCTGCTAGCCCATTCAATGCACGCCTACTTTCTGCGCGGAGGCGATCCCACGATTCCTATCGAATTTGATGTTGATCCCATTCGTGATGGCAGATCCTTTGCGACCCGACGAGTCGTTGCTCGTCAGAATGGCGCCGCTATCTTCAATACATCAATCAGCTATCAAATCACTGAAGCGGGTTTTACCCACAGTCAGCCCCTGCCCGATGCCCCACTCCCCGAGGCTCAAGATGAGAGCATGAGAGGCTCTACATATCCGACGTTTAGCGACATGTATCAGATCGATCGGGTAAGGGTTACCCAGCGCAGCAGCAAGCCACAAGAAAAACAGCAAAACTGGTTCAAAGTGCGCGGAGAGCTGATCAGCGATGCCCGTATTCATCAGGCCGGTCTCGCCCTCATCAGCGATTGCGCATTACTGGGCACCAGCTTTTACCCACAGGGACTGCAAGATTGGGATCAGGACCACGTTGTCGCCAGCCTTGACCATGCTATATGGTTTCATGAAATACCCGATATCACGGACTTTATTCTGTATGAATGCGACAGCCCTTGGGCAGGCAACGCCAGGGGGTTCAATCGTGGTCAACTGTGGAATCGGGACGGCAAGCTACTCGCCTCGACAACTCAGGAGGCGTTGGTGCGGCCCAAGACCCGCTGATTACCCAACGATCGTCGTCATTTCCCGCCCAAGACCCAGTACTTTTAACTGGCCTGCCTCCAAGGCTAAATGATGGATTGAGCCATTATCAGGCCACAATTGAACGGTACGTTCGTCGCCGCTGATATGTGCCAGTACCGTATTAATCACCAGAAAATGGGTGAACACCACGGTTGGTTGGCTTAATCGCGACAACCGGTCCACGAGCTGCTCTCGCCACGACCAGATAGCTGCACTCTGCTCAGACCATCGCTGGCTCATAAAGGCCCGCAGCCAAACCTGCCGCTGATCCAGCGTCACGGGCGCCTGAATCTCAATAAACGCCGACTCTATCTCTACAGCCAATTCGCGACGCTGCTGGAGAGGGAACGCCGTCTCGATGGCTCGCGCCTTGGGACTGCTCACCAGCTTCACATTAGTTGGGATGACCGCCTCTAACTCATCCGCCGCCGCCTCCGCCTGCTGACGACCAAGATCACTTAATCCAGGATCCGGGTGCTCTGCCCACTTGGCTGCAGCCTCCCCATGCCGAACAAGCCAAATCGGGATCATCGATAGGTCACCAGTGACTCCGACAGCTGCGCACCGAGAAGCTCGAGGTGCGCGATATCATTGAAGTTGGAAAGGGATATACGACTCCCAGAATAAATGAAACGCGTAATCGAGCAATTCATGACCGGCTCATAAAACTGGTAGAAACCGGCGTGCCCTACCCCCGTCACGAGACCAACAGCGGTCGCAATGGTGCCCCCCGACGTAAAAACAGCCGTGTTCTTGCCACTACCTACTGATCGAATGATATTTGCTATCGCGTCGCGAACTCCATCCCGATAGCTGGACCAGGGGGTGATATCCGACGCCTCACAATCCGGATCGACCCAGGCGTTGAACACCGCTGCGATTATCTTTTGATAATCCTTGCTGGACTTCATGCC
>Ga0181582_10002355_pt1 | contig 14916 bp, 9 predicted proteins | sample 071ome_32_FD_132438 | JGI IMG/M metagenome (GOLD analysis project Ga0181582, IMG submission 132438) | Coastal salt marsh microbial communities from the Groves Creek Marsh, Skidaway Island, Georgia - 071405AT metaG (megahit assembly) | ecosystem: Environmental > Aquatic > Marine > Intertidal zone...
GGGGCGCGGATTCGCGGAGGAATCCGCAGTGTTTCGAGTGCGGCGAGTATGGGCACCTGGCACGCGAGTGTCGCACTCGTGCCGGTGGTAGTGGGGCTGGTGGTGGTGGTGGTGGTGGTGGTGGTGGTGGTGGTGGTGGTGGTGCGAACACGGATGCTGATGCGTGTTTGCGCTGCGGGAAAACTGGTCATTGGGCGAAGGACTGCAAGCTCTCGTTTCGGGAGACCCCAGCGAATAACAGCCCCGGCGCCAACGCTGCCAACGCTGCCAATGCCGTCAAATCGGGCGCAGGCGGGTGTTTCAAATGCGGAGGGAAAGATCACTGGGCGAGGGAGTGCCCCACCAACCGCCTTCAGCAGAAGCAGGTCGATAAGACGAGCTTGTACGCGTGCTTCCGCTGCGGACAGAAAGGTGCGTGGTGCACTCGACAGACGGGCGCTGGACCGACGACCCGACTCTCTCCCTCTCTCTCTCTCTCACACACACACACACACACGCTTTGATCGTTCGTCAGGTCACTGGTCGAAGGATTGCTCGTTGCCTTGGCGCGACGAGCCGCTGGACGTGATGAATGTCCAGAAGGAGGTTGTGGTGGTCGCTGCTGGTCGTACAGACGGTCGGGAAGCGACGGCTGTGGGGAAGATGGAGGCGGGGACTGCGAACGAGGCTGTCGATGTGGAGCCTATACCCAAGGAGGTGGCTGCCGAGCAGCCGATGGCGGGGTCGGCGGGGGTGGCTGGACTCGGTGTGGCTGCGCGTGCTGTGGCCACGATTGGTGTGGCTGCGAATGCAGATGCGACGAACGAGGACGCGACGAACGAGGACGCGACGAACGAGGACGCGACGAACGAGGACGCGACGAACGAGGACGTGACGAACGAGGACGCGAAACGGCGGTCGAGGGATGACGCCATCGAGATGCCACCACCGAAGGTCAAGGTCGCGCGGGTGACGCCAGCGCCGTCGATTGACGTCAGCAAGCTTCCGCTGAGCATGCGCGGCGGTGGCGGCTGGGATGTCAGGAGAGAATAAAAGTTCAACGACACAAGAATACCAACCGGTGCGTGTTGGTCACTGCATCACCCGACCCGACGACCGTGCTTTTCAAACACCGCTGCGCTCTCCGCCCTGTAATAACTCCTGAACGCGTGCTCCTCGTCGTCCAGCGGCCTCGTCCGCGCCTCGTCATACCCGACCAGCCCGCCGTCTTCATCGACCTCCGACGACATGCCTCCCAGCGTCTTTAGATACGCCACATGCTCGGCGTAGCTCCCACCGCCATCGCCATACCGAGACTGCTGCACCGCCAGCATCGCCGGTGACGTCGTCGTCTCTCGCCGACAGTACCGCACGAGCTCCCTCCAGCTCGCCCTCGACGCCACCGCATATGGATTGCGCGGAGGGCGCGAGACGGACACAGACCCGTCGGGCTGGCGGTACTGCCTCGGCCCGTACGCCTGCGCCCGACGCTCCCACGACGTCTGAAGCCTGTCTCTGGATTCTACAGGACGGGGATCGGGGTGGGGACGGCTGCCGCTGGAGGAGAGCTGCGTCGCAGCCGATGGTCCGCTGAGGACGTCGTTCGGTGCGACGTCCTCGCGGTATATCAGGCCCACCTCCTCCCCCTCCGGGCGCGTCTCGGCGCTCGAACCGATGTATTTGCTGAGCTTGGGCATGTGAAGGAGACGACGGCCGACGGGAGAAACAGGTCCGGAGTTTCCTTCCTGATTTCAATCGTTCGAATTCGCGATCGAACACGGCGTCCCGGCCCCAACAACGACGACGTACCCGCTGCGTACGATTGGATGGATGTGTGGTGATTGGATGGATGAAAGGCAAGAATGGCGGAAGGGAAGCCGGCAGTCTGGGAGAAAACTTCACGTCTGACTCATCAACTCGAGCCGTTCGTTGTGGTTGTGAAGACGAGGAGGAGGGGCCTCGGTCGTCGGCAGCCACCTCGGTCGGTATTCATAACGTAAGGAGTTCTTCCGCCATCAAGTCTCGCCGGTTCTCCCGTGATCTTCTTTCGTCATTCGATGGTCCCCCCGCGGATAGCCTTCTCTCGTCGCGAATGAAACCGTCACCGTTGTGTGAACCTAGGGGGTCGCCGCCCGAGGCGCCGCCGGCGGTTCCGACCTTCGTAGACCTCGACGACTCGTTCCTCTTGGACGACGCGACCCTGTTCAACCTCGACTCGGTGATCGAGGCCGTTGACACCATGGACGACTCGGTGTGGGACCTGGAGCTGGACAGCCTCGAGAGCCTGGAGAGCCTCGTCGAAGGCCTCGATTTTGGGGTCGGCGGGCTGGAGGGTGGGGTGATGGGCGGCGGAGGGGTCGGCGGACTCGGTGGAGGACTGGATGGCAGACATATTAGCAGTCCGGATGGGCTTCTCCTCACGCAGTCGAACCACGCGCTGTCGGTGCTCGACTTGAACCTGCCCTTCCCGTCGACCTCGTGGGCCGGTGGCGGCGCGCCCCACCCCAACCCTCGCTCGCTCTCGACGTTGGACATTCCGGAGGACATCTGGGCCATGGTAGACGCGAGCTTTATGAACAGCGATCCGCCGCGGGAACGGGCGAGAGCGCCCGCCAAGAAGCGGGACAGGTCGTCGGCATCCAAGGCGAGTGGCAAGCTTCGTGTCAACGTGACCCAGGTGACAAAGCATGTGGGGTCGTCTTCGTCGCCTGCAGCTTCTGAACACGATCAACAAGGGCAACAGGCGAACGCGGCGAAGACATTCCGCGGGGTGTCTCGCCACCGGCTCACGCAGCGCTGGGAGGCGAGTCTGTGGTTGAACGGCAAGCAGCTCTACTTGGGCGGGTTCGACGTGCAGGAGGAGGCGGCGCGGGCGTACGACGTGGCAGCTCTGGCGTGCAAGGGGGACAAAGCGGTGACCAACTTTGATGCGAGCGAGTACCTGGCGCAGCTGTCGGAGATGGCCAGTTTCAGCGAGGAGGAGGTGGTCGCGCACATCCGGCGGCGGAGCACGGCCTTCAGCCGGGGAAGGTCCAAGTACCGGGGCGTTTCGGGCCAGACGGGGCGATGGGAGGCGCGGATTGGGAGCTTCAGGGGCAGGAAGAACGTCAGTTTTGGGGTGTTCGATACGGAAGAGGACGCGGCGCGGCAGTACGATCGGGCGCTGGTGATCGAAAAGGGACGGTGGGTATTGGCTATTGGATTTCGGGTATCGGGGTGCGCTGGCGGATTACCTCACTCTCTCACTCACTCTCGTCGTCTCGTCGTCTCGTCGTCGCGCCAGGTCGGCCAAAACGAACTTTCCACTCGTTGAGTACGAGCTCGAGGCGCTGCAGTACTGGTCGGTCAAGGCGCTGTGCGAGTCGAGCGCCGAGCTGGCCAGGATCGAGAGGTCGTACACGCTGCCGCTGGGGCGGGAGATCACGATGGACGAGATCAAGCGGGGCATCGTGATCACCGGGGAGGCGCTCGTGGTGGGGCTCGGGCTGGCCACAACCGGCTGATTCAATCAAAAAATAAACGTGTAATGGAAGTCCGAGTGGTCGATCCGCTCGCCGGGAAGGAGGCTGTGGTCTCTATTCACGCGGACACGGAGCTAGGACACCTAAAACGGACGGCATGTAGAATCCTGGGTATCTCGCTTCCGGACGACTCCGCGGAATACCTGGAGCGAGTCACGCTGACCCTTCAGGGCAAGCGCCTCGAGAAGGCGCGCGTCGCCGATGACCTGTCTACATCGACAGGCGAGACCGCGACGCTGGTGTGCTTCGTCAGGCCGCGGCTGGTGAAGAGCACCGACGACGACGAGGAAGACGACGACGACGTGCAGCGAGTGGAGCGGGAGGTCGAACAGCTGTTCAGGCTGAATCAGTCGCTCGTACCGCCCCGGATACGCCACTTTCTGTTGAACACGTGCAAGGTGCCCGAGTGGGTGATTGCGCCGGCGACGCACGTGCGAGCCAAGCACGTCGGTGTCTTTTTTCTGTGGATCGCCGGGTGCAAGGCGGCCAGCCGGTACGAGCTGGGGCCGCCCTACCTGCTGGGGACGCTGTTTTATGTGATGCTGACAAATTTGTCCACGGCAGAACGGCGGGAGGGCGAGTGGTCGGCCTACAGCATTTTCAACCGCGGCGTGCGGCGGCTCGGGGGCGACAACCTCGACGGCAACGCCCGGACCGGCGGCTGGTTTCGGTTCTAGTCAGTTTTGTCTCGAACCGTTGTCTCGAAAGCTGGAAGCTGGAAGCTGGAAAATTCAAACTTAATCCAAGACATCATACTGTTCTCACACCTCGATCGGCCGCTCCTTCTTGGACGTCTCGTGCGGCCTGGACCCCCTCCCTTTGCCCTCGAGCGCCGCGATGTACGCCTCGTCGATGTTCCCGGCCACGTAACAGTTGTTGAAGCAGCTCGCCTCGAAGCGCTTGATGTCGGCGTTGAGCTCCATGCCGACGGCAATCAGGTCCTCGACCGTCTGGTACAGCAGCCCGTCCGCGCCCAGCACCTCGCAAATCTCGTCCTCGCTCAACCCGTTGGCCACAAACTCCTTCCTGCTCGGCATATCCACCCCGTACACGTTGGGATGACGGACCGGCGGTGACGCAGACGCCAAGTAGACTTTCGCCGCCCCCGCGTTCCGCACCATCTTGACAATCTGGTTCATCGTCGTCCCGCGAACGATGCTATCGTCCACCAACAGCACGTTCTTCCCCTCAAACACGGCAGGCATCGCGTTCAACTTCCGCCTCACGCTCATCTCCCGCAGCGCCTGGTTGGCCATGATGAACGTCCGCCCCACGTACCGATTCTTCACGAGACCCTCCCTGTAGGGCAGACCCATCTCCGCCGAGATCTGAATGGCCGACGGCCTCGATCCGTCCGGCACGGGGCAGACCAGATCGATGTCCCACCCCGTCTCCTTGATCTTCTTCGCCAGCCTCGTCCCCAGCCCCAGCTGGAAGTCGTACACCGAAATATCGTTCAGGATGCTGTCCGGCCTGGCCAGGTAGATGTACTCGAACACGCACGGAGACAACTCCTTGGGCTCGTGCACCTGCTTGCTCACCAGCTTGCCGTCCTCCGTGATGACGACCATCTCCCCCGGCCGAACGTCCCTCACCCGCTCAAACCCGATCGGCCCAAACGCACAGTCCTCCGACGACACGCAGTACTCCTCCTCCCCGTTGGGCCCAGTCCGACGCCCAAGAACCAACGGACGGATCCCATGCGGATCCCGGAACGCCACCATCCCCACCCCGTTGACCAGACAGATGCACGAGTAGGCCCCCTCCAGCAGCTTCATCGTATTCTCGCCGGCATCAAACACCATATCCATCTTCTTCCTGTTCGGGTCACACCCGCGGTCCAAGAGACACTTCTGATGCGCCCTGTGAATCTCGTCCGCGAGGATATTGAGGAGCACCTCGGAGTCAGAGCCGGTACGCAGGTGCCGGTTGAAGAAACTCGTCGACGCGTTGAGCATCTCCCGGAGCTCGTCGGCATTCGTGAGGTTGCCGTTATGAATCAGGTAGATTCCCAGCGGCGAGTTGACGAAAAACGGCTGCGCCTCGCTCGCAGACGCCGTCCCGGCCGTCGGGTACCGGACGTGACCCATCCCCACCGACCCCTCGAGGGTATTCAGCAGCTCCTGGTTGTCGAAAACGTCCTTCACGAGACCATTCGCCTTGTGCTCGTGAAACTTATAGCCTACAACGTCGAGCGACACCCAGCGAGTGAGCGAGTGAGCGAGTGAGCGAGTGAGCGAGCAGCAAGCCGGGTCGACCGTCTTGACCGTCTTGACCGGGTGCACGGCAGACGGCAGACGGCAGACGGCAGCCTGCAACGTACCGTCCGTCGTCACCATGCCCGCACTGTCCTGCCCGCGATGCTGCAGCATCAACAGTCCCTCATAGATTTCCACATTCGCATGCCCCCCGTGTTTAAACACCCCGATGATCCCGCACATCCGAGCCACGCGCCTCGAAGCAGAGGTCGCTGCGCGGCCGGCACCCATTCGCCTATTTCTCACCAGCGCCTGAAGCCCGCCAGCCCCTCCAGTCACACGCGCCACACTCCCGACATTCGTACTACACCCAGACGCACGATGCTGGGTGTAGACGCCGGCAGACGCCACCGAACTCGTAGACTCCGGAAGGAATTTCCGCATGCCCCTCCTCGAACTCGAAAGAACTGGGCTCGACGTCCCGCCAACGAGCGCGGGACCGCGAGACACGGATGATAAGGACGTCATACTGACCGACTGACCGACTGACCGACTGACCGACTGACCGACTGACCGACTGACCGACTGACCGACTGACTACGAATTCGCTCTACAGCGAGCTTTCATTTTCTTTGAGCTCGGAGCGCGTGTTCGACGACGACGCAGCGCGGCCGCACGAACACAGGCGACAGGAGATAGACGGTAGACGGTAGACGGTAGACGGTAGGAGGGATACGCGGTGCGCGCACAGGGCTCCGAGGCAGCGCGAGCAGAAGAACAGAGAGAGGAGACGGGACGAACCGATCCACGGCAGAAACGCTTCTCTCCTTCAGTCGACCTCCATGGTGTCGTCGGGGACGTTCATTGCGCTGGCAGGGTTCAGTGGCTTCGGTACGGGATGCTGCCCTCGACCGACGTGCGCTCGCGCGCCCCGACTCGCCGACTCGCCGACTCGCTTCGACCCGCTCACTGCGCTCTGTTCGTTCGCCAGGCGTGTTTTTCCTTTCGCTCTTGGCGATACTGATCAAGTCGAACTACCCGTACGTGGGGGAGTGGTACAACCTAGAAGGCGAGGAGGGTCGGGGGCCGATGCCGTACCAGGAGCAGAAGGAGGTGGTGGTCTCGGCGCTGTGGCAAGCGGTCGGGGTGTATTTGGTGGCTGGCGTGGTGAGCGTGCTGGGTTTGGGGTGGAACAGGGTGCGGGGGCGATAGAATACTGAATACTGAATACCGAACACCGAAAGGTCGTCTTGTTTGTTGCAACGGAAGTAACGAATGTGGCAGGAAAAAAGAAACGCTTGCCGCTGCCTAGCGCTTGAGGCTGATTGTCGCCTCTGGTAGCCGTTCGATCGTGTACTTGTGACTGGCGATGTACATGATGGGCACGCCGGGTATCTTCCGGATGCGCCGTCTGAGGTCTTTATCGCAGGTGGCCGCGATGTAACATCGGTGCTGTTTCACCCGCTCGCAGATGCAGTCGTCCGCGTAGGTTCCCTTGTGCGAGCAGGGTAGCCGCTCGATCCTCGGGTCCTTGGCGATCTTCAACGCCACGCGGTACTTGTGGCCCAACTTTTCGAGCTCGGCCATCACGCAGTCCGTGATGCACGCCTGCGAAGAATAGAAGGAGGGGGAGGGGGAGGGAGGAGGGAGGAGGGCGGTGAGAAGGAGGCGTTCGCAGGGGGTGGGTACCCACCTCGAGGTTTCGTCGACGGATTCAACGCATACCGTGCATTCGGCGTATAGACAGTCCATCATCCCCTTGATCAGGTCGATCTTGTTTCGGATGCTGAAGTTTATAAAGTTGGTGTCGATGAGCACGCGGTACGGGGGGCCCAGCTGCGTGTTGTATTTGAAGAAAAGGGCCGAAGACGCTTTTTCAACGTGCTTGACGTCGTCTTTCTTTGACTGCTTCCCGGAAGGGGCCTGAGGAACGAAATAGTCGAGCGAAATCGTCGTCGGTGAGCGGCCGTCTGTGGCGGCGTCATGGCACCCTTTGTCCAGTACGAACCGCCTGTTTCTTCAGGTCCTTCGGGTTGAGCAGCCTGTGGGTGCCAGGAGATTCGAGGGGGAGAAGACGTGAGGCGTGAGGCGTGAGGCGTGAGGCGTGAAGCGTGAATCGTCGTCGGGGCGAGCAACGACGACGACGACGACGACGACGACGACGACGACGAGGTCGGTCGGTCGGTCGGTCGGTCGGTCATCGGGCCATGCAGGTCGTACGTACCGCTTGACCTCGGCAAACTTTCTCGTCTTCTTCGCCTTTCCCATGGTGGATGCACCGATGTATGCCAAGGGCCTACGAGCTCCAAGCGACTCGAATAGACGAGAGACGAACGCGTGAGAGAGAGACGAATTTTTTTCGTTTCTAGTCATATATGGCAGACGTCGACAGACAGCGAGCCCGTACTCGCATGGAGGAACAGCGTGGAGCGACAGGAGGAAGCGACGCCGAGCAACAAAGGAAGCATGGCGCTCGCGCGCCGCTCCCTCCGCAGTCGGAGCGCTTCCTGCACGGGCAGTCCGAGCACGGGCATCGCCAACACGACGCCCCGCCAGCGCTCACCCCCACGTCTCGCCTGATCGTCAAGGGGATTCCGAAGTACGCGGACGAGAAACGGGTTCGGGATCACTTCTCCACGCACGGGCAGGTCACGGACGTGAAGGTGATGCGCACGCGGGACGGCGCGTCTCGGCTCTTTGGCTTTGTCGGGTTTGCGTCTGTGAAGGATGCCGAGGCGGCGCAGCGGTACTATAACAGGACGTATATGGACGCGAGTCGTCTGGAGGTGGAATTCGCGCAGCGGGTCGGCAGCGAGGAAGGGCGACGAGGTGCGTGGAGCAAGTACACGGACGGGACGAGTCGGAACAAAGAGCTGGTGCGGAAGTCCAGGGAGCAGGAAAGGGAGAGGGAGAGGGAAGATGGAGGTTTGGGTGAGAAGGGGATCGCGCAGACAGAGGCGAAGAAGCGAAAACAGGGGGCATCGGAGAAGGGAGCAGGGGCGCATGATCCCAAGTTGCAAGAGTTCCTGGCGTTGATGCAGCCGCGGCACAAGAAGGCGGTCTGGGCGAACGATGATGAGATGGGTATGGGTAAGGAGGATCGTGCGGGTGCGGCAGTGGGCGGAGGTGCCGAAGCGGGGATGGGGATGGGGGCGGGGACTGGCCCGGCTGCTGTTGCCGAGGAGGCGTCTGATGGGGAGTACGAGGACATGGTGGTCGAGGAGAAGGAGGAGGCGGAAGAGATGGAGAAGGAAAACGAAAAGGAAAAGGACGCAGTGGTAGCTGATACAGGAGTTAGCGACTTGGAGTACATGAAGGCGCGCATGACGGGCACGTTTTCGGATGATGACGAGGATGATGACGACGGCGGGGGCGATCAGGAAGATCAGAAAGATCAGGACGACGAGGATGAGGCGCGAGAAGAGGATCGGGGTGTGAATGCGGTTGCGGATGATGACGAGGATGATGACGGCGGGGCAGATGCTCTCGGGGACGACCGACAGAAAACGTCGCGGTTCGATCAGGATCTTGTTGAGGATGACGATCCGCTGTCGATCATCGCAAAGTCTTCCCGTCTTTTTCTGCGGAACTTGCCGTACTCTGCGAACGAGGACGACATCCGGGAGTTTTTGGAGCCCAGTGCCGCGGGCGACCTGGACGAGGTTCACATCATCACGGACAAGACCACCCGAAAGAGCAAGGGATACGCCCTCGTCACCTATGAAATGCCGGAGGATGCTGTCAAGGCCTTTCAGGAGCTGGACGGATCCATCTTCATGGGCAGGCTGCTGCACATCCTGCCCGGCAAGCTGGCCGCGTCGAGGCAAGCCGACGAGGACGACGCGACGGCGGCGAACGCCGGCGGGGACGACGCCGGGTCCTCCTTCAAGAAAGAGAAGGATGCGAAACTCAAGGGCGAGGCGAAGAGCAACAAGGTGGCGTGGAACTCTCTCTTCATGCGGGCAGACACCGTCGCGGACGCCGTGGCCGACATGTACAGCATGTCGAAGGCCGACCTTCTGGACCCGTCGGCTTCTGACATGGCCGTGCGCCTGGCTTTGGGCGAAGTCAAGGTCATAAACATGACCAAAGAGTACCTGGAGGAGCAGGGAATCAACATCGGGTCCCTGGAGGTGGCAGCAGCAGAGGCCGGCGGCAAGAAGACCAAGACGAAGAAGAAAGACGGCGGCTCCGTGAAGCGCAGCGACGCCGTGCTCATCGTCAAGAACCTCCCCTTCGCTCTGGACGAGGAGGAACTCAAGGGACTCTTCGCCAACGCCGGGCCCATCCTGCGCTGGATCCTGCCGCCCTCCCACACGATGGCAGTCGTCGAGTACGGCAACAACCAGGACGCATCCAAAGCCTTCAAGACGCTCGCCTTCAAGCGGTATCGCAGCGTGCCGATCTACCTCGAATGGGCCCCCAGGGACATCTTCGAGGGAGGCGGCGGTAGGAAGAAGGCCGCCGACGACGACAAGCGACAGACGGAGACGAAGGCGAAGACGAAAAACGCCGCAAGCGCGGCAGACCCGCTCGTTCTCATCACGACGGAAGACGCGGACGAAGCCGCCTCCTCCACCGTCTTTGTCAAGAACCTTGCCTTCAAGACCAAGAAGGCCGACTTTGAGAAGCACTTCCGGGCCGCCGTCGAGGCGTGCGGCGGCGAGCTCCGCAGCGCCAAGATCTCCACGCGCAAGAAGGACAACAAAATGGTCTCTGCCGGATTTGGGTTCGTCGAATGCTCGTCCGAGTCCGTCGCCAAGGACGTCATCAAGAAGATGCAGGGAAGCGCCCTCGACGGCCACAACCTCGTCCTGCAGATTGCCGCCGCCGGCGCTCGAGGAGCTGCCAAGAACAACGACAAGACGCCTCAGAACGGCGCCAAGAAGCAGAACACGAAGATCTCCGTGAAGAACTTGGCATTCGAGGCCACCCGCCAGGACGTCCTCAACCTGTTCACGGCGCTCGGCGAGGTCAAGAGCTGCCGCCTGCCCAAGAAGTTCGACGGCACACATAGAGGCTTTGCGTTCGTGGATTTCGCGTCCGCCGCAGAGGCCAAAACGGCCATCTCGAGCATCAGCGGGACGCACCTGTACGGCCGCCGCCTGGTCCTCGAGTACGCGGCAGAGGAGCAGGAGCAGGTCGGTCGGTAGGTCGTCCGACCGGATGAACATACATTGAGACCTATTCCGCGTAAGGCTATGTAGACTTTCCCATCTAAATAGGCCGACCCGGCGTCCGACCCAGGTGCGCTGCCTATGCTCCCTTGCAGAGATACCTTGGTGGCAGAGATACAGTCGTCACAAAAAACTCTGTCTCTACCTCATGCCCCAGTGGTATCACGAAGCATACATTGCAAGCCACTTAGAACGCACGCCCATCAAGAAAATGGGTTTCTTCAGCAACTGGAGTACGTGCCGGAGGATTCGCGAATTTCTTGCTCTCCGTTCACGTCGACGCCCAAAACCCGCGTCCCTCTCACGCCCATCGTCGCTTGTTCATTGCCAGTGTCAACGAGCTCCGACGAGCAGGCTCACAGTACGTGCATATGACGAGGGAATCCCCGAATTGAAGAAACTCCGAGACTTCGATCGAGCCCGTCTCCCGCCGTCTTTCCGTTCCCTCGGAAGCCACCCACGGTCGCTCATGAGCATACGAGCGCTCGTTGTCGCTCTTCTACCCGGAACCGGTCGTGGTCGTCCTCCCTCGTCCCTTCCCTCGTCGTATCGAATCTCACGCGGTCCCTCACCCCTCCGACAGGCCCCCGGTCCAACGTGTGGTCTTCCACGTTCAACCCAGGTCGTAACGACAAGATGAAGAAGATGGGATCTTCCTACTACGACAAGCCGGTCGACAAGAAGACCGTCTGGGATCAGACGCTGGACTCGCAGCGGAGGTCGAGCCTCGACGGGAAGAGCGAGCCGGCGACACCGACGGCAGGGAGCAACGTCAATGCGGCGGACATCAACCGGCTGGCGCTGAAGCATACCAAAAACGGTGCCGTCGATATGGACGCCTTCATGCGGAGCCTGAAGAAGGAAGCGCACAGGGGCTGATATCCTCGAGTAGGTGGGTTGATTTTCAAGGACGACAAGATTTTTACGACGATTTTCTACTACGGCGACTAGTTTTCAAGTAACGCACGTGGACGACATTCACTCCTACTGCTCTTCGATTACATTCACTCCGCCTACTCTTCGTCGCTGTCCTCCTCCTCGGCCTCGTCGAGCCACTCGATCAGCGGCTTGAGCGCGTTCTCGAACACGTTCCTTCCCACCTTGACCGTCGCTTTATTATACCAGTGCTTGATCGCGTCTTCTCCGAGCACGTCGCAGTCGTACAAAATCTTGACAATGTCGGCGAACAGCTTGAGCAGGCGACTGTCTTCATAGCACGTCACCTGCACCGTCACCATCAGCGCAGCCTCCTGCCTCCCGCTCGTGCAATACTCGGTCAGCAGCTTGCGGTAATACTTCAAGTTCTTCAGCACCGCGTACTGCGTCTGCTGCGTGTTCTTGGAACCCGCCGTGTCCAGCGTCCCCTCGACAATGCCGAGGTAGCAGCACTTGAGCACGTCCAGCTGTTCGATGTTGTTGTCCTCGCCGACCTTCTCCTTGATCGCGGCGAGAATCTCCGCCGGCTTGTACGCGTCTTCCGACCCGCCGTTGGTCATTTCCTTGACCAGGAACTTGAGCTCCTGGACGCTGGCGTCGTGCTGCTTCTTCATGTTGTACTCGACAAACTCGGACAGCCCCACCGACGTAAAGTGGCTATTGAACTCCTCCCAGGTTCGCTTTTGCTGCGGGAAAAAGTCCAGAAGCCTGTCCTGCACCTTGGCCTTGCGCAGCAGCTCCACCAGGCTCTCGACCGGCTCGGTGGAAAGAAAGTCCACAAACAGGTCGGTGATAAACGTGGAGATCGTTCCCCTGGCCACGAGCCTGTCCTCCAGCGCGTTCGGAAGCACTCGGTCGGGAAGCGTGCCCACCTTCAACGCAAAGCATCGAGACATCCCGATGGCCACGTTCCGACGTTCCTGCTCGGAATAAAACTCCAGGCTCAGAATGAGCTTGATCATCGTCGTCTCCAGGTGCTTGACCAGGAACGGACGACGCCGGATCATACTTTGGAACCACTTCACGTACGGAACGATCGCATCGCGACCGTCGCACATCAAGATCCCAAACGGCAGCGAGCGAGCCGCCTCCCCGTCCTTGTCCTTCTCTTTGGCGTCGACCGCGAACATCCTGCCCGCAAAGGCCACCTCGAAGAGCACCTCCCCATATCTGCTGAAGTCTAACTCCGTCGTATCCAGAATCTTGCTCGCATTATTCAGCAGCTGCTCGACGTCAGAACCGTACTCGTTCACATACGCGTCTTGCAAAAGGTCGACAACCGCATTCGCAAAGGACAACGGGTCATGCGGGACGACGATGTTACGTTTACGTGTCTTCAAGCGAACACCGGCGAGCTGGGGCTTTTCTTCTTTCGCACTGCGGTGGAGAGGCACGATGTGGGTCGTGATGCGAGTGAGCGAGTGAGGCTGCGGATTCTTCGGGCTGCGGTCCTTCGGGATGTCGGGGTCGTCTGCGGCGCATCCCGTCGCTCCGTTCCGCTGATTTGTCCCCCCATGCACCGCCGCCCTCCCGGCCAGCCGACCCCGGAGCGCGCCGCGCCGGCGGGCCGATTCTTCATTCCATTCTCCTCGAGTGTTTTTCAAATCGCCTGCCTCAAACGGGGCGCTCGCGCTCGCGCGCCCCCGGATCGTGTGGATACACGAGACACCTACCTCATGCACTGATAGTTGAACGAAAAAACTCGTATTTCATGTAGACGCCTTTGGTTTTCTCGTGTCCTTTCGGTCGACCGACGCTCGCCGCGAGTCGCCACGGGCACAGACTGAAATCAGACTCCCTGGTCAACGTGACGGAATATACATCTATACCGTCGCCATGAAGTCGCTGCTCGTCGCTCGCCGCCTGCCCTCTGCCGTGCGCGTGAGGATGGGGGCTTTCGCCTCGTCGGGTGGGCCTTGTTTCCGGTCTGCTGCGTGCCAGTCTTCCTCTTCCTCTTCTTTCTCCTCACAGCGGGTGCTCGGGCGCGATTCGTCGAACGCTCCCTGCTCCCGTACTTCGGCACCTCCCTTTTCTTCTTCTCCTTCTGCCTGGGACTTGACGCGCGGGCGCTCGAGAGCCGTCCACATGCTGTCGTCGCCGGGTGGGGGTGCCAACGATGGCGGTAACAACAACAATAATAGTAATAAATACACGGGAGGGTCTGGTGGCGACGGTGAGGACGACGGCGACGAGTCGTTTCTGGACTTGAGCGCTGCCGAGTCGCTGGCGGCGACAAAGGGCGTCGCGCTCCCGGCCGATCTCGCGGCCATTGCGGCTTCGGAAGGGTTGCGGTTGTCTGTGCTCAACCAGTTTCTCGTCCTGGCCACGTCGGGGAACGTCTTCACGTCCTTCCTGACCAGGTCCATTCCGGCGTTCCGGGACAGGCTGATTGCCGATAACCTCTACTTCTACAAGCTCTTGGTCGAGATTGTGATCGATAGTGGGTGTGCGACGGTCGCAGAGGTGAAGAAACGGGGGGATGACTTTTGGAAGGAGTTTGAGTTTTACCTGTCCGACATGGCGGTGGGGTTGGTCATGGACGTCGTCTTGGTGTCTTTGCTCGCGCCCGTCGCGGTCGCTGGGCGGAAGAGGGTGGTTCCCACGGGTCGCTTGAGGCAGTGGTCTGCGAATTTGCCTTCGGCGATGTTCGAGAAGAGTCGGCCGGACAGGAAGTACACGGTGAACGATCGGCTCGGGTGCTACGTGGCGAGGGGGCTGGAGTATGCGCTGGCGGGTATGGCGTGCGGGTTGGTCGGGCAGGGTATTGCGAGCGGGCTGATGACGATGAAGCGGCAGTATTTGGGGGCCACGGAGGAAGACGTGGAGGTGCCGCCGGTGGTGAAGAGCGCGCTGGTGTGGGGGCTGTTCATGGGGGCGTCGGCAAACACGAGGTACCAGATCGTGGCCGGCCTGGAGCGGGTGGTGGACCAGACTATTGCGAGAAGGATCCCGCAGATTGCGTACGTGACGACGCTGGGTATTCGGTTCGTGAACAACATTATCGGCGGCGAGCAGTTTATCGACATGGCCCGCTGGGCCGGTGTCCAGTAGTGGTCGTCGTCGTCGTAGAGAGAACGTCACATGATGTATGTATGCATGTATGTA
>Ga0181582_10002359_pt1 | contig 14914 bp, 11 predicted proteins | sample 071ome_32_FD_132438 | JGI IMG/M metagenome (GOLD analysis project Ga0181582, IMG submission 132438) | Coastal salt marsh microbial communities from the Groves Creek Marsh, Skidaway Island, Georgia - 071405AT metaG (megahit assembly) | ecosystem: Environmental > Aquatic > Marine > Intertidal...
TCAACTGCCTGAAGTGCACGAACCAGAGCCACACCACCGCCAGGCACCACACCTTCTTCAACCGCAGCACGCGTGGAGTGCAGCGCATCTTCAACACGGGCTTTTTTCTCTTTCATTTCGATTTCAGTACCGGCACCAACCTTGATCACGGCAACACCACCAGCCAGTTTGGCTACGCGTTCCTGCAGTTTCTCACGGTCGTAATCAGAAGAGGTTTCCTCGATCTGGGCACGAATCTGTGCAACACGACCTTCGATCTTGGTGCTGTCGCCAGCGCCGTCGATAATGGTGGTGTTGTCCTTGGTGATCTGAACACGCTTGGCGGAACCCAGGTCTTCCAGGGTGGCGCCTTCAAGGCTCAGGCCAACTTCTTCAGCGATAACAGTACCGCCAGTCAAAGTGGCAATATCTTCCAGCATGGCTTTACGACGGTCACCAAAGCCAGGAGCCTTAACTGCAGCAACCTTCATGATGCCGCGCATGTTGTTGACTACCAGGGTAGCCAGCGCTTCACCTTCAACGTCTTCTGCAACAACCAGCAGCGGACGACCGGATTTGGCAACGCCTTCCAGCAGGCTGATCATGTCACGGATGTTGGTGACTTTCTTTTCAACCAGCAGGATCAGCGGGTTTTCCAGATCAACTGACATGGTGTCCTGGTTGTTGATGAAGTAGGCAGACAGGTAGCCGCGGTCAAACTGCATACCTTCAACGACATCCAGCTCGTTTTCCAGGCCGGAACCGTCTTCAACAGTGATCACACCTTCCTTGCCCACTTTTTCCATGGCTTCGGCAATGATATCGCCTACGCTGGAGTCTGAGTTGGCAGAAATGGTACCTACCTGGGCAATTGCCTTGGAGTCAGTACAGGGAGTGGACATTTTTTCCAGTTCAGCGACGACAGCAGCAACACCTTTGTCGATGCCACGTTTCAGGTCCATCGGGTTCATACCGGCAGCGACTGATTTCAGGCCTTCATTCAGGATAGCCTGGGCCAGTACTGTCGCTGTGGTAGTACCATCACCAGCCACGTCAGAAGTCTGGGAAGCCACTTCCTTGACCATCTGGGCACCCATGTTTTCGAACTTGTCTTTCAGCTCGATTTCCTTGGCGACAGAAACACCGTCTTTGGTGACAGTCGGCGCGCCAAAGGATTTGTCCAGAACCACGTTGCGGCCCTTGGGACCCAGGGTCACTTTTACCGCATCTGCCAGCAGGTTAACGCCTTTCAGCATTTTCTGGCGGGCGTTATCGCCAAATTTTACGTCTTTAGCCATTGTCAAAATTCCTATGCTTTATCTGTTTATAAGTTATTCGGGAGGTTTGGCGAACTTGCTGCGGCTTAACCTTCAAGTACGCCGAAGATTTCGCTTTCATTCAGGATCAGCAGTTCTTCATCACCGATGGTCACAGTGTTGCTGGCATACTTGCCGAAAATAACGGTGTCACCCACTTTCAGGTCAACAGGACGTACGTCACCGTTTTCCATCAGTCGGCCTGGACCGACCGCAACAACGACACCCTGGGCAGGTTTTTCAGTGGCAGAGCCCGGTAAAACGATGCCGCCTGCAGTTGTGGTTTCTTCTTCTTTGCGTTTCACGACGACTCGGTCTTGTAACGGACGAATGTTCATGCTTTTAGTCTCCAACACGCTTGAGTTAAATAAAGTAGCTATCAAAAAACACTCAGTGGCGGTGGGTTTTAGCCCCCCTGCCCCGGAATCCCAGGCTTCAACTTGAGACCCCTAAAATTCCTTGAAAATCATGGTTTAAGTGACCGGATACCGGCTACAGTCCACGATTCGAATCCGTTAGATGGGGCTGTTTGGGGTAATTTCAATGGCTGCAAAGTAAAAAGATTCAAAAAATTTCACTTTTTGGTGATTTAGTCTTTGTCCGGGTCTTCAAGCCTGGATTTTGGAGGCTGCTCACGGGTGTATTCACCTTCATACACATCAGGATCATCGCTCCCGCCCCTCTCCCGGTCATTGAAATTGGTATAGGTGAACATGCTGCCACCACGGTTGCTGGTAAAGGCAGCGATCCTGCCGGTTCGGATCAGCCAGCGGGCAAGAGCCCGGCGGGATGGGCCGATCAGCAGGATGAATCCGACAGTGTCCGTGATGAACCCCGGTGTTAACAGAAAAGCACCTCCTACAGCCAGCAGCAGCCCTTCCAGGATTTCCTGGCCTGGAATTTCGCCGCTTTCAAGCCGCCTGTTTGCTCGGGTAAAGGTTGCCAACCCCTGCTGCTTGAGTATCTGGATGCCTATCACTGCGGTCAGTACCACCAGGCCGACGGTATTCAATCCGCCAATATGATCTGCCACCCTGAAAAGCAGCAGCATCTCGACAATGGGCACGACCAGAAAAATAAGAAATAATGGCATCAATGTTGACCATTCTTGATTGTTAATACACTACATGGGGGCGATCGCCCGGACCTCAACCCCTAACAGACTCGTGCAACCCTGTTCTGCCTGGAAACCGGTTTCACCAATAGCTTGCAATTCATATGAAAGAATCCATCTGGCAAATCGTGGCGTCCATTCCTGAAGGCAGGGTAGCCACCTATGGGCAGATTGCCAGACTGGCAGGCTATCCTTCCCATGCGCGTTATGTCGGCACTACCCTGAAAAACCTGCCCAGGGATACAAAGCTGCCCTGGTTCCGGGTGGTCAATGGTCGAGGCCAACTCTCCTTCCCCCCCAACAGTCAGTCATGGCGCCGGCAAAAAGACTTGCTGGAAGCTGAAGGCGTGGTCTTTATCGGTGAAAAGTTCTCCCTGAAAACGTTCCAGTGGGCAGTCTAGTCAGACTGTGTTAAGGCTGTATTCATGCGCACAGACCGGCTAACCCCCTATAATCCCTTTCTCATTGTTCATCCATTTCATCAGACCCCGGGAGTCCCTCATGCTTCTCACGCTTAAAGGTGCGTTAATCAGTTCAGCGGTGTTTTTCGCCATGGCCACTCATGCAGAACCGGCCGTGTTCAGCAATGGAACCATGACCATCCCTGAAGGCGCAGTTGTCACCCCGGAAGGCAATGCCTATTAAACGAACATCACGCTCAAGCAGGATGCCAATCGGGCACTGGTGATCACCAGTGCCACACCAAACTCCCTGGTAACGGTGGAGACAGTTGATATTCTGGTGATGGAGTCTTTTCCCCTGCAGGTAAGCGCATCGGTGTCCGGCTACCTGTCCATTCCCTGCGTCAAGCTGTTAAATCCTGCCGTGAGTTATCAGGATGGTGTTTTCCAGGTCGTCCTGGCCGAATCAAATCCTGGGCCGGCTGAAATATGCATCGCCGTGACAGAACCCTTCACGACCAGTATTGCCCTGGACGTGGAAGGCCTGCCAGCAGGAACTTACCAGGTAGATGTGAATGGTGTGTCGGCGGAATTTTCGTTTGATACTGACAACAGCATCCTGAGATAAAACGCCCCTCAGGCTGCTGCTTTCCTGCGCAGCCTGGCACCCAGCCTGTCACCCAGTACCAGCATGCAGGGAGTCAGCAACAGGGTCAGTACGGTAGCAAACGCCAGACCGAAGGTGATGGCAGCTGCCAGCTGGGTCCACCACTGGGTGGTGGGGCCGCCGATCTGGATATGGCGGTTGATGAGGTCAAAATTCATCCCGAGGGTCATTGGCATCAGGCCCAGAATAGTCGTAATCGTCGTCAACAGTACAGGGCGAACACGCTGGGAGCAGGTCAGAATGGCAGCCTCAATGGCATCTGCACCTTTCTTGCGTATAAAGTTATAGGTATCAATAAGGACAATATTGTTGTTCACCACGATCCCCGCCAGTGAGATCACCCCAATCCCCGACAGCACAATACTGAAAGGCTTGTCCATGATCATCAGGCCCAGGAATACACCGATGGTTGAAAAGACAACCGCTGACAGAATCAACAGGGCCTGGTAAAAACTGTTGAACTGGGTTACCAGGATGACCGCCATCAGGAACATGGCCGCACCAAAAGCCTGCGTAAGAAATTGTTCAGCTTCCCGCTGATCCTCATCTTCTCCCTTGAAGCGCACATTCACACCCGGATCCAGGCTGCCCTGGTCCAGCCACTGCTGCAGTTCCTGAACCTTGTCATTGGGAAGAACGTCTTCGGGAACATCTGCCGCCACGTTCAACACCCGGTTGCCATCAGTACGTTGGATATTTCCCACGCGCGGGGCAGCCACCCGGGACATGAAATTGCTGACCGGGACATTGCCCTGGCTGGAATAGACCGTCAGCCTGTCCAGCATACTGATATTGCGCATGGTTTCCGGAAAGCGCACGCGGATATCCACCTCATCATCCGCATCATCGGGACGGTAATCTCCCAGCATGATGCCATTGGTGATCAACTGAACTGCGCTGCCCACTGAACTCAGGTCGGTGCCAAAGCGTGCCGCTTCCTGACGATCGACCTCGATGCGCCAGTCAATGCCTGGCAGGGGACGCGAATCGGTCACATCAACAAACTCACCCAGCTCACTCATGCCGCTGCGAATTTTTTCCACTGCCCCTGGCAGCAGCTCGGTATTCATGGCCGACAATTCCAGCTGAATGGGTTTGCCTGACGTGATACCGGACTCCTGTACCTGGGGTTCGACGATAATCCCGGGAATATCGGCAGTGCGTTTGCGAACGTCTTCCATTATCTGGGCTGCCGGACGTCGCTGCTCCCAGTCAACGAGGGACAGCTGAATGCGACCAATAATATCTTCGTCAATATCATTCCCCAGACGCACCCCACTGCGCGAATATATGGATTCAAATTCCTCCATATCCAGGATCCGGTTCTCTACTTCCTTAACCAGGGCATCGCGCTCGTAGACAGACAGGTCCCCACGGGAATGAATATTGAGGACGGCAAATTCGGGTTCCACATCCACAAAGAACTGCACACCCCGGCCGACTTTTTCGTAAAGCACGAAGGTGCCTACCAGGAAGACACAGGCCAGCACCAGGACCATGAAGGGTCGCTTGAGGGCATGGCGAAGCACGCTGATATAACCTGCTGTCAGGGAACCGATGTCTTTCAGGTTATCCCTTGCCTCTTCGAGAATATCCACTTCCTCGATAGAGGTCTGTTCCGACAATTCCGTTTTTTCCCCGGCGTTTTTCAGAAGGGCCCCAATCGTGGGCACAAACAACAGTGCCATGAACAGTGAGGCCGCCAGCGTAACCAGCAGGGTGATTGGCAGGTACTTCATGAACTCGCCAATCAGCCCCGGCCAGAACAACAGCGGCATGAAAACGGCAAGGGTAGTCGCAGTAGACGCGGTGATAGGCCAGGCCATGCGCTTGGCGGCTTCGGCAAACGCCAGTCGCGTGCTGTAACCGTTGTTCATGTTACGTTCTGCGAGCTCCACCACAACGATGGCGCCATCCACCAGCATGCCCACAGCCATGATCAGGGAGAACAGCACCACGATATTCATGCTGTAACCCATCATGTAAATCACCAGGATGCCTGACAGAAAGGCCCCGGGAATGGAAATACCGACGAGGCTGGCAGAACGCAGACCAAGCGCCCCAAGAATGACGATCATCACCAGGATCACCGCCATGGCGACATTGTTGACCAGGTCGTTGAGCATGATGCGCACGTCCCTGGAGTTGTCCTGGGTAAACGTGACTTCAATATTTTCCGGCCAGAACTGCTGCTGCTCGAGTACCGTTGCCTTCACCGCGTCCACCACTTCCAGGATATTGGCACCGGCACGCTTGGTGATTTCCAGCGCAATGGATGATTCGCCATCCAGGCGGGCAAAATTGGTGGGATCCTTGAAAGTGCGCCGAACAGTGGCCACGTCCTCGAAAGTAACTGTTTTCAGACCATCGGTCTTGACCGGCATATTGAGCAGGTCCTGCAGGTCCTCGATCACACCCGGTACTTTGACGGCAAAACGCCCTTCCCCGCTGTCCAGGGCACCTGCAGCCACCAGACGGTTATTGCGGCTGACATTATTGATCAGATCAAAATAGTTGAGGTTGTAGCTTTCCAGCGCCACCGGATCGACAATGACTTCAAGAAGCTCTTCCCGGTCACCACCAACATCGGCTGACAGTACACCCGGAATACTTTCCAGGGTATCACGCAGACTGCGTCCAATAGTCACCAGCGAGCGTTCCGGCACATCCCCATGAAGCTGGACCACCAGGATGGGAAACAGGGATGTGTTGATCTCCTGAACAAAAGGCTCCTCAGTGTCGCCGGGCAATTCGTTGCGGGCAAGGTCCACTTTTTCCCGAACATCTGTCAGAGCCTGATCGGCATCAAAACCGGCCTCAAATTCCAGGATGATGGTGGCCACGCCTTCCGCACCCGTGGCCCGCATTTCCTTCAGTCCCTCCAGGGACCGCAGTTCGGTTTCCATGGGGCGGATCAACAGGCGCTCGGCATCCTCGGGGGAGATTCCCTCATGAATGATGTTTACATACATCTGGGGGATGTCGATATCGGGTTCCGCTTCCTTGGGCACGGAATAGTAGCTGGTGATCCCGGCAATAATCAGCAGGGTCAGGATCAGAAGAACCGGCCTGGGCCGATTGATGAAAGCCTCAATTAGCGCGTTCATAGGAGGCTTCCTCCTCCAGGGCAGAAAAGGCGACGGGCTCCACCTGCTGCCCCTCGGTTACAAAACCCTGACCGACAGTGATCACCCGGGCTGCATCCGGCAGGCCGGTTACCAGGATACCGTCATTGGAAGCCCCGACAATTTCAATGGAATAAAACTCCACCCGGTTGTTGTCATTGACCACTTTGACACCAACTGCACCTTCATCCGACAGTGTGAGCAATGCGGAAGACAAGTCATGGGCGGATATCCGGGATCCTGACAGCTTCAGTTCAGCCGTCAGGCCGGCTCGCACCAACCCCGGATTGGGAACAGCCAGTTCCACTCGAAATGTCCGTGTATTTTCATCAGCGACCGGTGCCACATAGCGTATGGTGCCTGCCAGTTCCGTGCCATCCACCAACGTGGCGTAACCCATCGAACCAATGGCCAACTCAGTGACATCCTTGCCGTTCACTTCCCCGGCAATAATCAGGGGATCGATATCCACCAGCTCGACCACCGGGTCACCGGCACGCACATAATCCCCGATTTCGACCCAGCGCTCCTGGATGATGCCCTCAAATGGCGCCACCAGATCAGTATTCCTTATTTCAAGCTGGATACGTTCACGGGCAGACCTGGCACTGTCCAGCCTGGCCTGGGCCTCGGCGATTTCAACGTCGGAAGCATATTGCTGGTTCTTGAGATTCTGACGTCCCTGAAGCTCCAGTTCTCTCTGGACTATCAGCGATTCAGCCTCCCGCAGACGGGCATTGCGATCACGGATATCCAGTTTGACCAGGGAATTTCCTGCCCAAACGTCAGTGCCACGGTCTATCCCAAGCTCCACGACTGCGCCGTCGGTCTCTGCTTTTAACTGCACAACCCTGTTGGGTTCGGTCCGGGCACTGAGGGTAATTTCCCGGGTGACATCACTGGCCCGCACCTGGGCCACACGCACGCGCATTGGACCTTCGCTACCGGCATCCTGGGCGAGATCATCCGTATCTGACGAATTACCACCGATACCACTAAGCATCCACAGTGCCACAGCGATGGCAACACCAATGGCCATCAGAATAGAGGTTCTTCTACTCGTGTTCATTTGAATATCCGGTTTTTGACGGCGGGCGCGAAAGGCGCAGATTATTACAGGATTTGCTGACTAATGCGAGATAACTGCTACCTTGTTCCTGACTGTCAGGTTAACAAAGCGGCAAAAAACTGAAATCTGAAATTCAGTCCCTGAAATTGTTGAACTGCAACGGCAAACCATATTCATCGCCGCGAAGCAGGGCTATCACTTCCTGCAGGTCATCCCGCTTTTTGCCAGTGACGCGAAGCTTGTCTCCCTGGATGGCTACCTGCACCTTCATCTTCTGGTCCTTGACCTTCTTGACGATCTTGCGGGCAATTTCTGATTCAATGCCCTGCTGGACGCCGGCATGCATGATGGTTTTCCTGCCTACCTGCTCCATGGAGGATGATTTCAGGCTGTTGGTATCGATGCCGCGCTTGACCAGCTTGGTCAGCAGAATGTCCATCATCTGCTGAATCTGAAAATCAGCTTCGGCTGACAATACAATCTCGTTATCCTTCAGCTCAAAACTGGCATCAACCCCCTTGAAATCGAAACGCGTGCCGATTTCCCGGTTTGCCTGATCCACGGCATTGGTCATTTCATGCATGTCGACTTCTGAAACGATATCAAAGGAAGGCATAAGGGCACCTCAGGGAAAGCATATTGTAAACTGGAAAGAACTGAACAAAGGATAAAGAGACAAGAGACAAGATACAAGCGGGCAGGCTAAGTGAGGCCTGGACCTTTCATTCCTTGTATCTTGTATCTCGTATCTCGCCTTAAAGCGCCAGCATCCTGATATCTCCCAGCAACTGACCAAGATAGGTGCAGAACATCCCGCCATCGATTCCATTCACCGCCCGATGATCATAGGATAATGAATACGGCAGCATCTTGCGCGGCACAAACTCATTATTGATATAGACCGGTTTCACGGTGGTGCGGGAAACACCCAGAATGGCCACTTCCGGCGCATTCACGATAGGCGTAAAACCCAGCCCCCCCATATTGCCAAGGCTGGAAATAGTGAAGCAGGCTCCCTGCATTTCTTCACGGGTAAGCTTGCGCTCCTTGGCCCGGTTGCCCAGGTCGGCAATCTCGGCGGCGATTTGCCAGATTGATTTCTGATCAACATCCCGGATCACCGGCACCATGAGTCCAGCCGGCGTAGCAACAGCCACACCAATGTGTATGTATTTCTTCTGAATAAGTTTGGCACCTGAGGAATGCAGGGAAACATTGAATTGGGGGTATTCCTGCAAGGCCCTGGCACAGGCTTTCACGATAAATGGCAGGGGGGTGAGCTTGACACCTTTCTTCTCGGCCAGAGCTTTCTGGGCTGCCCGGAAATCCTCCAGGTCAGTCACATCAGCCTCATCGAACTGTGTCACATGAGGCACGTTAAGCCAGTTCCGACTCATATTCTGCGCTGTCACCCGGTGCATCTTGCTCATATCGATTTCTTCGATCTCACCGAACTGGCTGAAATCGACATCCTCGATAACAGGAACGCCCATACCGCCGCCCTGTGCTGGCGCAGCAGTTCCCTGCATCACGGCGCGAACGAAGGCATCCACATCTTCCTTAACGATTCGACCACGGGAACCGGTCCCCGCAACCCTGGCCAGATCAACACCCAGTTCACGGGCCATTTTCCTCACAGCAGGTCCCGCATAAACATCGCCGGTCGTGACACTGGCAGTTGCAGCAGTGTCCACCTGGGCCGCTGCTGGAGCCGGGCTGGTTGGCGCTGCCTGGGGTTTCTCAGCCGGAGCATCCTGTGCAGCCGGCTTTTCAGCAACGGGTGCCGATGCGGGAGCAGCAGAAGTCACTTCAAGATCAATGATGGCAGAACCCTCACTCACCTTGTCGCCCACCTTGACCTTGATCGCCTTGACGACGCCTTCAGCTGGCGATGGCACATCCATCGCTGCCTTGTCTGTTTCCAGGGTAACCAGTCCGTCTTCCTTGCTGATCGTATCCCCGACGGCAACGAGAATTTCAATTACCTCAACATCACTGTCACCACCCAGGTCAGGCACTTTTATTTCCTGTACCGCGGTGGAAGCTGCCGCTGGCGCAGGAGCGGCCTTTTCTTCTACCGGGGCAGGAGCTGATTCAGTTTTTACTTCGGCTTTTTCTTCGGTTTTTTCTTCGACTACTGGGGCGGATTGCTCAGCGGGTTCTGATGCGGCACCTGTCTCGATGGAAACAATATCAACGCCCTGGTTAACCTGGTCGCCCACTTTTACCAGAATCTCTTTCACGACCCCGGATCTGGGTGATGGAATTTCCATCGCGGCCTTGTCACTTTCCAGAACAATCAGGGAATCGTTTTCACTGATTTCATCCCCGGGAGATACCAGAATCTCGATAACCTCGACATCCCCTTCTCCACCGATATCCGGAACCTGAATTTTTTCAACAGACACTATGCTTACCTCTGGTAATTTTTCTGCATTGTTACTGAACCCATTATCGTTCAGTTTTTGCTCTCAATTTGCCTATTGAGACAGGAATCAGGATGCAGGGTGTTAAACTTTCTGCTTCACCTGCACCGGCCTGTCTCTTGCCTCCTGTCTCCTGCCTCTGCTCTTTATTTATGCAAAAAGCGGATTCAGCTTTTCCGGATCCAGTTTGAATTTCTTGATCGCATCTGTGACAACCTTTATCTCGATCTCGCCCTGCCTGGCCAGCTCATGCAGAGCTGCCACGGTGACAAAGCTGCTGTTCACTTCGAAAAAGTGGCGCAGCTTTTCACGACTGTCACTACGGCCAAAGCCGTCCGTACCCAGCACCTTGTAAGGGGCCGGCACAAAGGCGCGAATCTGCTCGGAATAAATTTTCATGTAATCCGTGGTCGCGATCACCGGACCGGACCTGGCAGACAGGCATTCCTCGACATAGGACAACCTGGCCTTTTCACCGGGATGCAGCATGTTCCAGCGATCAACGGCTTGGCCATCACGGGCCAGTTCGTTCATGCTGGTGGCGCTCCAGACATCGACAGCCACTTTATAGTCCTTGCGCAGAATCTCGGCAGCAGCCCGCACTTCACGCAGGATGGTACCGCTGCCCAGCAGGCGAACCCTTGGTGCAGTCTTGCCCTTGCCGGCAGCAACCTTGTATTCCTTGCTGTCACCGTCTTCCAGCAGGTACATGCCTTTCAGAATGCCCTCTTCGACACCTTCCGGCATATCCGGCTGGACATAATTCTCATTCATGGTGGTGATGTAGTACCAGACCGACTCGTCTTCCTGATACATCCGGCGGATACCGTCCTGAATGATCACAGCCAGCTCAAAGGAATACGCCGGATCATAGGACACACAGTTGGGGATGGTGCCTGCCACCAGATGACTGTGGCCATCCTGATGCTGCAACCCTTCACCATTCAGGGTGGTACGTCCGGCAGTGGCCCCAATAAGGAAGCCGCGGGCCTGCAGGTCACCTGCCGCCCAGCACAGATCACCAACTCGCTGGAATCCAAACATGGAGTAATAGATGTAGAAAGGAATCAGCGGGTAGTTATGCACACTATAGGAGGTAGCAGCTGACAGCCAGGAGCTCATGGCACCGGCTTCGTTGATGCCCTCTTCCAGCAGCTGTCCCTTTTTGTCCTCGCGGTAATACATCACCTGCCCGGAGTCTATCGGGTCATACAGTTGCCCCTTGGCGGAGTAGATACCGATCTGGCGGAACAGGCCTTCCATACCAAAAGTACGGGCCTCATCCGGCACGATGGGCACGATGCGCTCACCGATCTCCTTGTCTTTTACCAGGGCTGTCAGCATACGGACAAAGGCCATGGTGGTGGATATTTCACGTTCGCCGGTGCCCTTGAGCAGATTATCAAAGGTATTCAGGGCTGGCACATTCAGTGTCTGGGCGGCCGTACGACGGGCTGGCAGCGTACCACCCAGGTTGCCGCGGGTACGCCTGAGATATTCCATTTCCGGTGAGTCTTCTGCCGGACGGTAATAGGGCATATCTTCAAGCTTGTCATCAGCAATCGGGATGCCAAAGCGGTCACGGAACACTTTAAGTTCTTCCAGACTCAGTTTCTTGGTGGAATGCGTGGCATTGGCCGCCTGGGCGGAACCAAAGGCATAACCCTTGATGGTTTTGGCAAGAATAACTGTCGGTTTGTCGGTGCAGTCGATAGCCTGCTTGTAAGCGGCGTAAATCTTGAAGGGGTCATGGCCACCACGGTTCAGCTGTTCGAGCTCATCGTCAGACAGGTGCTCAACCATCTTCAGCAGTTCCGGGCTCTTGCCGAAGAAATGCTCGCGGATATAGGCCCCATCCTTGATACTGAAATTCTGGAATTCACCGTCCAGCACTTCATTCATTCTTGCCTGCAGTATGCCGTCAACATCCTTGGCCAGCAGGTTGTCCCAGTGACGACCCCAGACCACCTTGATCACGTTCCAGCCGGCACCGCGGAAAATGCCTTCCAGCTCCTGAATGATCTTGCCGTTGCCGCGAACCGGTCCGTCCAGTCGCTGCAGGTTGCAGTTGATGACAAAATTCAGATTGCCCAGGCCTTCACGGGCAGCCAGGGCAATGGCACCCAGGGTTTCAGGCTCATCACATTCGCCATCGCCCAGGAAGGCCCAGATCTGGCGGTCAACCTGTTTGACCAGTTCACGGTTATCCAGGTACTTCATCACATGGGCATGGTAAATGGCCTGCAAGGGTCCAAGGCCCATGGATACCGTCGGGAACTGCCAGTAATCCGGCATCAGGCGCGGGTGAGGATAGGAGGACAGCCCATTGCCATCCACTTCCTGGCGAAAATTGTCCAGCTGCGCTTCTGTCAGTCTGCCTTCAATAAAGGAACGGGAATAAATACCGGGGGAAGCGTGACCCTGAAACAGGACGATGTCGCCCGGATGATCTTCGGTTTCACCACGGAAAAAGTAATTGAAGCCCACATCGTAGAGAGTGGCGGCTGAGGAGAATGTGGAAATGTGTCCACCCAGGTCGTAACCCAGTTTATTGGCACGCATCACCATGGCCAGTGCATTCCAGCGGATCAGGCCACGGACACTGCGTTCCATGTACACATCGCCGGGCATTTTGGCTTCTTCTTCAAGAGGAATGGTGTTGCGGTAAGGGGTGGTGAGGGAATCGACGGGAAGCTGCTGTCCTGATTCGGTGGTCTTGCTGATCAGGGATTTCAGCAGGAACTGGGCCCGTTCCATGCCCTGGTACTTGATGACGGAATCAATGGAATCCCGCCATTCCTGGGTTTCGATAGGATCTAAATCGGTAAATTTCTCAGCCATAAATACAACTCTTGTGCGCATACCGCTGTTATCGGCACTGCGTCTTTTCATGTTGTTCTGATGGGGCAGATGCCGGTGTTGCGGCACTGCCTGTCATTTTTTTACCCGACCCGGCTTTTCACCAGGTGTGGTTGCGCCCCATGAAAGGGCAAATTTCCGCAGCCTCTTATTATTATTAGTGTTTTTTTACACTCCTGCTGGATCTCAGCAGGACCGGCTGGCGGAATATCACTGTAGTAAATTTACAGTGGCGCAGGATTTTAATCGAATTTACGGCAATTTTCCAACATAAGCCTTTGTTTTTGTAGCTAAACTACATATTCCCGGAATATGCCTGCCCTATAACAAAAAAAGCCAGTAAATACACAGAGATAGAATTTGTAGTGAATTTTCAGGCGCCAAGCAGATGGCGATACCGCGTCCAGTCGAAATGGGGGCCAGGGTCAGTCTTTCGTCCCGGGGCGATATCGGAATGACCGGTTATGCGATCAGTGGTGATAGCAGGATAGGCTTGCAGCAACAAGCGGGTAACACTGGCAAGAGTACTGTACTGGGCATCAGTGAAGTTACAATCATCCGTCCCTTCGAGCTCTATGCCAATGGAAAATTCATTGCACTGGTCACGCCCCTCAAAACAGGATACACCGGCGTGATGCGCTTTCAGGTTGAAAGGCACATACTGGGTGACCTTCCCCTGCCGATTGATCAACAAATGGGACGAAACCCTCAGGTCTTTAATGTCGTCAAAGAATGGATGAACGCGACAATCCAGGCGATTGCAGAACAGATCATCTATATAAGGACCACCAAATTCACCAGGCGGCAGACTGATATTGTGAATCACCAGCAAACTGATATCGCCCTCGTCCTGCCTCACACCATGATTTGGAGAAGCCAGGAAACGGGCCGTGGTAAGCAGATGATTTTTGATATCCATGCCCCCATGTTACCCCAAGCACCTGGATGTTTATAATGACCTGAAAACAGGAATACCTCATGCACGAAAATCCTCCTGAGAACTCAACCAGACGCCTGGGCAAAGGCATGATAGCGGCCGGCTTTATACTCTCGCTGATTTTGTTGACCGGTTTTTTTGATGGTGTACTGGAAGATGCCCGCAACCCCAATCAACGCCCTGAATCAACATCGGCGCTTGGCGTGACCGAAGTCATCCTGCAAAGCAACCGCCAGGGTCAGTATGTCATGACCGGCGCCATCAATCGGGTGTCTGCAGAATTCATCCTTGATACCGGTGCCACTGAAGTTGTCATTCCACCGGGGCTCGCCGAAGCCAGCGGCCTGGAATACGGCTATCAAAGCCAGGCCATGACAGCCAATGGACTGGTGAATATTTACAGCACCATGATAGACGAACTGCAGCTTGGCGATATCACCCTGCACAACGTCAGGGCCAGCATCAATCCGGCCATGCATGAAAGCATGGTACTATTGGGCATGAGCGCGCTGGGACAGGTGGAGCTGGTCCAAAGAGGCTCCCAACTCACACTGCGTTACAGCGACAATTAACATCACACCAGGCTGCATCAGGTTTTAACTATCCATGCCATCCACAAGCAACACCCTATTCGAAGGTCTGCAGGCAACCGTACGCCATGCCCTGCAGGAAGATATTGGCAGCGGCGATATCACCGCCGAACTAATCCCTGAAGACCAACACAGCATCGCGCATGTTATCTGTCGCGAGCCCGCCACCATCTGCGGACGCCCCTGGGTGGATGAAGTATTCAAACAAATCGACCCGAATCTGGCAATCGAATGGCACTGTCATGAAGGTGAACAGGTACCAAGGAATGCCCGTGTATTGACGGTAAGAGGCAAAGCCAGGGCCATCCTGACTGCCGAGCGCAGCGCGCTGAATTTTCTGCAGACACTCTCTGCCGCTGCCACCGCAGCAGCCCACATGGCTTGCAGGGTCGGGCACACATCACTGACTATTCTCGATACCCGCAAGACCA
>Ga0181582_10002360_pt1 | contig 14913 bp, 14 predicted proteins | sample 071ome_32_FD_132438 | JGI IMG/M metagenome (GOLD analysis project Ga0181582, IMG submission 132438) | Coastal salt marsh microbial communities from the Groves Creek Marsh, Skidaway Island, Georgia - 071405AT metaG (megahit assembly) | ecosystem: Environmental > Aquatic > Marine > Intertidal...
GAGTATCGCGACCGGCTGCCCGTCAGCGACGCCACTCCCGTCGTCTCCCTACGTGAGGGAGGAACGCCGCTCGTCTATGCCTGCACGCTGAGCGAGAGCCTCGGTTGCGAGGTGTGGTTGAAGTTCGAGGGTGCCAACCCCACCGGATCCTTCAAGGACCGCGGCATGACCATGGCCATCAGCAAGGCGGCTGAGGACGGTGCACGGGCGGTCATCTGTGCGTCGACCGGTAATACGTCGGCGAGCGCATCGGCCTATGCGGTGAAAGCCGGCATGATCAGTGCTGTGCTCGTGCCGCAAGGCAAGATCGCGATGGGCAAGCTCGCGCAAGCGATCGTGCACGGGGCCACCCTGCTTCAGGTGGACGGTAATTTCGACGACTGTCTTACTGTCGCGCGCGAGCTATCGGATTCCTATCCGGTGGCGCTGGTGAACAGTGTCAATCCCGTCCGCATCGAAGGACAAAAGACCGCGAGCTTCGAGATCATCGATCAGTTGGGGTTCGCGCCGGACATCCATGCCCTGCCCGTCGGCAACGCGGGAAACATCACCGCCTACTGGCGCGGTTACAACGAGTACAAGGACGACGGGCTCAGCGATTCCCGTCCGCGCATGTGGGGTTTTCAGGCCGCCGGCGCTGCTCCGCTGGTCTCCGGTGCCCCCGTGTCTACTCCCGAGACGATCGCAACGGCAATTCGCATTGGCAATCCTGCGTCGTGGGATGCAGCCATCGCCGCTCGGGACGAGTCCGCAGGCTTGATCGATTCCGTCACGGACGAGGAAATCCTGAGTGCTTATCGCCTACTCGCATCCACCGAGGGCCTGTTCTGCGAACCGTCGAGTGCGGCGGGCGTTGCGGGGCTGCTCAAGATGAAGAGTCAAGGTGACCTTGATTCCGGCCAGACGATCGTTGCGACGTTGACCGGTAACGGCTTGAAGGATCCGCAGTGGGCATTGGATTCGGCGCCCGAACCCGTTGTCGTGCCCGTGGACGTCAGGGCAGCCGCACAAGCACTGGGTTTGGTCGACTGATGGGCGCACGCTGATGGGCGAGTTGCGTTCCGGGCCGGTACGGGTGCTTGTACCGGCCAGTAGTGCGAACGTTGGCCCAGGTTTTGACTCCATCGGTTTAGCCCTGTCGGTGTATGACGAGTTGATCGCGATGGCCACGGACGACGACGGCGTCCTGGTCGAAGTTGCGGGTGAAGGGGCCGACGACGTCCCCCGCGACGAACGGCACCTGGTCGTTCAAGCCATGCAACGGGCTTTCGAGGCCATGGGCGTGCAGCCGGCCGGCTTCGTTCTGCGATGCCGAAACGCTATCCCGCACGGTCGCGGCCTGGGTTCGTCTGCCGCGGCCATCATCGGGGGAATGGTCCTCGCGCGAGCGATGGTCGACGAGTCGTCCCTGTCCGAGCCTGCGATGACCGACGCCGAGCTACTGGCGCTTGCGACGACGATGGAAAGCCATCCGGACAATCTGGCGGCGGCACTCCATGGCGGATTCACTGTTGCCTGGCTCGATGACGCGGGCGCGCCCGGGTGCGTGCGTCTTGAACCGCATCGCGACCTGCGGGTCATCGTCGCCGTTCCAGCGGCGAGCCTCGCAACGTCGGCTGCGCGGCAAGCGCTACCGGAATCCGTTCCGTATTCCGATGCCGTCCATAACGTCAGCCGATCGGCGCTCCTGGTGCACGCGATGACTCGGGAGCCGGAGCTGTTGTGGGAGGCGATGTCCGATCGCCTTCATCAACGGGCGCGGTCCGACGTGTATCCCGAATCGGTCGCGCTCGTGGAGACGCTGCGCAGTCGTGGAGTCCCGGCGGCGATCTCAGGTGCCGGACCGTCCGTGGTGGTGGTGAGTTCTCGGGCCGAGGATGTAGCTCGCATCCATGAGGCGACTGCATCCCAGGAAGCAACCGCAGCGTGGATGGTGCATGAGCTTGCGATCAGCGCTGTCGGAGCGCAGGAGCGCCCCATAGACCTCGTCTGACCAGTCGGGTGGTACGGTTTGACCGCCTCGACAGTCCGAGTCCGGACGGTGCACGATCCTTGTGCATCAGGCGAATCCCCGGCTTCTTTCCCGCCCAGGGTGATCTCCCAGGGTTGTGAGCCAAGATTCGTGAGGCGGCCCCGAAACCGGTGACCGTGCCGGGGGCTGAAGACCACCAATGAGCGATTCCCGGGTTCTGTCCGAGAGTCGGGTTATCCGAAGGAAAACATGACCGACACCACCACAACGCATGCTGCCGATAGGGGCAGCAGCCTGGCCTCGATGCTTCTGCCTGAACTCAAGCAACTGGCTCAGCAGCTCGGGATCACCGGTTCGAGCGGAATGCGTAAGCAGGAACTCGTTGCGGCCATCAGCGAGCGGCAAAAGCAAGGTGGTGCTCCGCGACGTTCCTCCCGTTCGGCCTCGCGTGAGGCCGGCGCATCGCAGGCTCCTGCGAAGGACGCTTCCAAGGACGCTTCGAAGGAATCTGACAACCGATCCGAGGGCAAGGCCGATCAGGATTCCGAATCTTCTGAATCTCGGGGGAGTCGGAACGACCGGGGCGACCGGGGCGACCGGGGTGACCGGGGTGACCGGAACGACCGCGACGACAACGGCCGTCGTCGCCGCCGCGGACGCGATCGCTACCGCGATCGGCGGGACCGCAAGGGAGGCTACGGGGAAGGCGAGCCCGTCGTCACCGAGGACGACGTTCTGCTGCCCGTGGCAGGGATCATCGACGTGCTGGACAACTACGCCTTCGTACGCACCAGCGGCTACCTGCCTGGTCCGAACGACGTCTACGTCTCACTGTCCCTGGTTCGCAAGTACGGACTACGCAAGGGCGATGCGATCACCGGGCAAGTTCGCCAGCCGCGCGACGGAGAGCGTCGAGAGAAGTTCAATCCGCTCGTCAGCGTGGAAACGATCAATGGCGCAGACCTCGAGGCGGCAAAGGACCGTCCGGAGTTCTCGAAACTGACGCCTCTGTATCCGCAAGAGCGGTTGCGCCTCGAGACCACTCCGCAGAACCTCACGACGCGGGTCATCGATCTCGTAGCGCCGATCGGCAAAGGCCAGCGCGGCCTGATCGTTTCCCCGCCCAAGGCCGGAAAGACCATGGTTTTGCAGGCGATCGCCAATGCGATCACCGAGAACAACCCCGAGGTCCATCTGATGGTGGTCTTGGTCGACGAGCGCCCGGAGGAAGTGACCGACATGCAGCGCTCGGTCAAAGGCGAGGTCATCGCTTCGACCTTCGATCGTCCGGCCGAGGACCACACGATCATCTCGGAGTTGTCCATCGAGCGCGCCAAGCGCCTGGTCGAACTCGGGCACGACGTCGTCGTACTCCTGGACTCGATGACGCGGCTGGGGCGCGCATACAACCTTGCAGCCCCGGCATCTGGGCGAATCCTGTCCGGTGGTGTCGACTCGACCGCGCTGTACCCGCCGAAGAAGTTCTTCGGTGCCGCTCGCAACATCGAAAATGGCGGCTCGCTGACGATCTTGGCGACGGCACTGGTTGAGACCGGATCGCGCATGGATGAAGTGATCTTCGAAGAGTTCAAGGGCACCGGCAACATGGAACTCAAGCTCGATCGCCGACTCGCGGACAAGCGGGTCTTCCCGGCGGTGGACGTCGACGCGTCGGGTACTCGTAAGGAAGAGCTCCTGATGTCCAGCGACGAGTTGAAGATCGTGTGGAAGCTGCGTCGTGTGCTGCACGCCCTCGATCAGCAGCAATCGATCGAATTGCTGTTGAGCAAGTTGCGGGAAAACGACAACAATTACGACTTCCTGCTTCAGGTGCAAAAGACGACGCCGTCGGTTCAGGGGTCCTCGGAAGAGGACTAACCCTGCCCGTGGCATACTTATGCGGCTCCGGTTCACGACCCACCGCCCGTCGGGGGCGACTGGGATCGACCCGGACAACGACTACGAGGACGTGAGAACGTGAAGGCTGATATCCACCCCGATTACGTGGAGACGACGGTGACCTGCACCTGCGGGAGCACCTTCACCACCCGCAGCACTGCTAAGAACGGCGTCATCCACGCAGATGTTTGTTCCCAGTGCCATCCGTTCTATACTGGTAAGCAGAAGATTCTCGACACCGGTGGCCGCGTGGCTAAGTTCGAAACGCGCTACGGGAAGGGCTCCGGCTCAGGATCGAAGTAGCTCAGACCCCGGGCGCCGGCCCGGGATCGGCCGCGTGTCTCCCCCGTCGCGCGGTCGATCCCCGACCGGCGCCCGATTTCTTTTGGCATGCTGCTTGGGTATGCCTCGGCATGGTGGATGCTGGCGGATGTTGGAAGTCGACGGAAGGCGGACAGCGTGTTCGAGAGCTGTGAGGATCTCGCACGTGAGCTTGACGATGTCGAGCGTGAGCTCGCCGATCCGGCGATCCATGCCGATCAAGCGAAGGCCCGCAAGTTCGGGCGGCGCTATGCGCAGTTGCGACCCGTCGTCGCTGCCTACCGTGAATGGTTGAACCTTCACGAGGATCACGCCGCGGCAGTCGAGCTCGCCGAACTCGGAGACGAGTCATTTACCGACGAGGCCGCGAACTTGGCCGAGCGCGAGGAACAGGCGGCGGGCAAGCTTCGAGAACTTCTCATCCCGCGCGATCCCATGGACGACAAAGACGTCATCGTCGAGGTCAAGGCCGGTGAAGGTGGCGAGGAATCAGCCCTGTTCGCCGGTGACCTGCTGCGGATGTATCTGCGCTACGCCGAACGCCGCGGCTGGGCAACCGAGATCATCGATGCCGTCGAATCGGATCTCGGGGGATACAAAGACGTTTCCTTGGCAGTGAAGGCCAAGGGCGCTCCCGAACCCGGTGAAGCTCCCTTCGCGCGGTTAAAGTTCGAAGGCGGTGTGCATCGTGTCCAGCGCGTGCCCGTGACTGAGTCGCAAGGTCGAATCCATACGTCTGCGGCCGGTGTTTTGGTGCTGCCCGAAGCAGAAGATGTCGACGTCACGATCGACCCCAACGATTTGCGCATCGATGTGTACCGATCCTCCGGCCCTGGTGGTCAGAGCGTGAACACCACAGACTCCGCAGTGCGCATCACCCACGTTCCCACCGGCGTCGTCGTCTCGTGTCAAAACGAGAAGAGTCAGTTGCAAAACCGCGAGCAGGCGCTGCGCATCCTTCGTGCGCGATTGCTGGCAATCGCCGAAGAACAAGCCGCGCAGGAGGCTTCGGATGCCCGGCGTAGCCAGGTGCGCACGGTCGATCGAAGCGAGCGAATTCGCACCTACAACTTTCCGGAGAACCGCATTAGCGATCACCGGGTCGGGTTCAAGGCACATAACTTGGACCAGGTCCTCGATGGCGACCTCGATGCGATCGTCGATGCCTGCACGGCAGCCGATCGAGAGACCCGGCTTTCGGGCTCAGCCGAGGCGACGGCCTGAGCGGTCGGGGCATCGTGGCTGACGGTTCCGCTTTCTTCGACGGCGTCGATTCGGCCGCCGAAATCACCGACGGAGGGCGTCACACCGTCCGCGACCTGCTGTTCGATGCCGAGCGCCGACTCACGGGAGCGGGGGTTCCCTCGCCGCAGGCCGACGCCGCTTTGCTGATGGCCTGGGTACTGGATGTGCCCCGTAACCGGCTTTTCTTGCATGACGAGCCGACCAATGCGCAAAGAATGCAGTACGAAAAAGCGGTAGCTCGGCGGCTGAGCAGGATTCCCCTCCAGCACATCACCGGTCGTTCGGCGTTCCGTCGGATAGATCTAGCCGTCGGACCGGGTGTGTTCATCCCGCGCCCGGAGTCCGAGCTGGTGGCTGAGGCTGGAATCCGGGCTCTTCGCGAAGCGAACGCAGGCACGGCGGTTGATCTGTGTTCAGGCAGTGGCGCATTGGGCCTTTCGCTGGCGCTGGAAGCTCCTGGATCGATCGTGTACCTCGTTGAACGGGATGCCGATGCGCTCGAATGGACGAATCGCAACGTCGATACCTACCGGGAGGCGGTGGCATCGGTCGGGTCCACGGTGGAAGTCGTCGCTGCAGATGCCGGCGATGTCGCGTTGGTGGGGCAACCGTTGAGTTCTCTCGCCGGATCCATCGACGTTGTCTGCTGCAACCCGCCCTACATACCCGATTCCATGATTCCCCGAGAGATCGAAGTCCGAGATCACGATCCGGCCGTCGCGTTGTACGGGGGTGCCGATGGCCTGGACATCATCCGACGCGTCGTTCGGACCGCTGCGGTCCTGCTTCGTCCAGGCGGATTGCTGGTGATCGAGCACGCCGATGTCCAAGGTCCCCAGGCGCCAGGGGGAGGTGTTGTGGGGATTCTTCGCCAGGCGTGCCTAGATGACGATCTTGCGATGCTCGTCCCGGGAGTTCCCGGGGACCAACTGTTCACTTCGGTCACCGACAGGTTGGACCTGGCCGGACTTCCCCGCTTTACTCTCGCTACGCGGGCCGATAACTAGTTCGGCCCTTGACGGGTGCATAAGAGAAGGACTCGATGAGCAGCGCGAAGGTGTGGAACTGCGCCGATGGTGCCGATGGCGCCGACGGCGCCGATCGGGACAAAGCAGTCAGCGCAGCGGTTGCCGCAATGCGCCGCGGGGGCCTGGTGATCCTTCCGACCGAAAACAGCTACGTCGTTGCCACCGATGCTTTCTCGCTTCGCGGTACCGCGCTCTTACGACGGGCGAAGATGCAGCCGGTGTCCACGCCCCTGGGTCTGCTGGTGGCTTCCCCCACCACCGTCTCGGGGGTCGCCGCCCGTGTTCCCCGGATAGGCCGAATCCTGATGGACTCCTTTTGGCCCGGAATGCTCACGTTGCTCATGCGGGCGCAGGCCACGCTCGCCTGGGACCACCCGACCGGTGCCCCGTTGGCGGTGCGGATGCCGCTCCACCCGTTCACGTTGCAGGTGTGCTCGCGACTGGGGCCGATCGCAGCGAGCACCGCAACGATTTCGGGCGGCGATGCTCCTCGGACCGTCGAGGACGCGCTCGAGGGATTAGGCGACGACGTCGCCGGGGCATGCGACGCGGGGACCGTCGGGGAGCAGCCATGGTCACCGACCGAAGACCACCAGTTGTCGAGCACGATCGTGGACGTCCGGCATCGTCAGGTCTCGATTGTTCGAGCCGGTGCTATCGCTGACGAGCGGATCGAGGCGGTGTTGAGGCGGATGGGGGAGGATACGAGGGATACAGTGGCCGAGCAGGAACAGGCGCACGGAGAGGAAAGTGGCGCGGCCTCGCTGAAGTCACCTTCCGAGAACAACCAGGATCAGGAGTAGCAATGGCTTCATCGGCACAGGAAACCTTCTGGGGACCGGATTTCAGTGCTCTGCAGTCCGAGGATCCCGATATCGCTTCGATCATCCTCGGGGAGCTCGACCGCCTGCGCAGCGGGCTCCAATTGATCGCCAGTGAGAACTTCACCTCGCCGGCCGTGCTGGCCGCCCTGGGATCGACCCTCAGCAATAAGTACGCCGAGGGGTATCCGCGTCGCCGCTATTACGGTGGCTGTTCCGAAGTGGACTCAGCGGAGGAAATCGGCATCGCTCGAGCCAAGGAACTCTTCGGTGCCGAACACGCCAATCTGCAGCCGCACAGTGGTGCGAGTGCGAATATCGCCGCCTACGGTGCTTTCACATCTCCGGGCGACACCGTCCTTGCGATGAGCCTTCCGCACGGCGGTCACCTGACCCACGGCTCGCCGGTGAACTTCTCCGGAAAATGGTTCAACGTCGTCTCGTACGGCGTGCGCGAGGACACCGAACTGATCGATTACGACCAAGTTCGCGACCTCGCGTTGGAGCATCGACCGAAGATGATCATCTGCGGTGCCACTGCCTATCCACGACTCATTGACTTCGCGGCCTTCCGCGCGATCGCCGACGAAGTCGGGGCGATCATGATGGTCGATGCGGCGCACTTCATCGGCCTCGTCGCTGGCAAGGCCATCCCGAGTCCGGTGCCCTACGCAGACGTCGTCACGTTCACCACTCACAAGGTGTTGAGAGGTCCGCGTGGCGGCATGATGCTATGCAAAGCCGAACACGCAAAGGCGGTGGACAAAGCCGTATTCCCGATGATGCAGGGCGGCCCGCTCATGCACGCAGTCGCGGCCAAAGCGGTCGCGCTCAAGGAAGCGGCGACACCGGAGTATCAGGATTACGCAGCCCAGGTGATTCGAAACGCGCAGGCTCTGTGCGAAGGGATGGCCGAACACGGAATGCGCCCGACCAGCGGCGGAACCGATACCCATCTTGCGCTCATCGACCTCCAATCGATCGGTGTCACCGGTGCCGAGGCCGAGGAGCGTTGCGACGCAGCCCGCATCACTTTGAACAAGAATGCGATTCCCTACGATCCGCAGCCGCCGTCGGTGGGCTCGGGAATTCGGGTCGGTACCCCGTCGGTGACCACGCAGGGAATGCGTGAGAACGACATGCGCGAGATATCCGATCTCATCCACCGAGCCGTGATCGATGCCGACGGATCTGCCGCGGCGGACATCGCCGTGGAAGTGGGCAAGCTCGTCGAGCGCCATCCGGCCTATCCACGACAAGTCCCCGCGACGGAATGACGGAATAGGTCGCGTGCGGGAGTACATCCTGTGCCTGGTGGCTGCTGCGGCGGTCACCTACCTCTTGACGCCTCTTGCGAGGGAACTCGCCAAGAAGTGGAAGGTGATGGCACCCGTTCGCGACCGGGACGTCCACGACACCCCTACGCCGCTGTTGGGCGGCTTGGCAATGTTCGGTGGTTTGCTAGCCGGGCTGATCCTCGCCAGCAAGTTGCCCATGATGAGCGCCGTATTCGAAGGCGGTCGCACCCCCATCGCGCTGCTATCCGGAGTCGCGATCATCGTGGCGCTGGGCATCGTTGATGACAAATGGGGTCTGGACGCACCGACCAAGCTCGCAGGCCAGGTGCTTGCGGCCGGTGTGATGGCCTTCCAGGGCATCGCGATCATCTGGTTGCCAATCGGTGGAACATTCGTGCTCGACCCATTGACGAGCGTGCTGTTCACCGTCTTGATCGTCGTGATCAGCATCAACGCGATCAACTTCGTCGATGGTCTCGATGGACTGGCCGCCGGAATCGTTTTGGTGGCTGCAGGGGCGTTCTTCGGCTACGCCTATCTATTGAGTGTCGAATCCGGGCTCGATCGAGCGACCCTCGCGACACTGGTCAGTGTGCTGCTCGTCGGAATTACGGCGGGGTTCTTGCCGCACAACTACACCCCGGCCCGAATCTTCATGGGAGATACCGGATCAATGCTTCTCGGGCTTTTATTGGCCGCGGGAACGATCACCCTTTCGGGCCAGGTGGACCCCAGCGCCTTGACCACCGGCGCTTTATTGCCGACCCTGCTGCCGATCGCCCTGCCCATTGCGGTGATGGCGATCCCATTGGTCGACCTCCTGCTCGCAGTCATCCGCAGAACGCGCGCTGGGCGCAACCCCTTCGCCCCGGACAAGCAGCATCTGCACCATCGATTGTTGGAGATGGGGCACTCCCAGGGCCGGGCCGTCCTGCTCATGTACGCCTGGACCGGACTGGTCGCCGGTACGGCCGTGGCCGTGGCCTTCGTCCCCTGGCCCTATGCCGCGGGAGGTTTCGTGGCGGGTCTTGCCGCGCTCGTGTGGTTGGTGCGGCGTCCGTCCCGCACCGGCGGCATCACTGAGACCGCTCAGGTGCGCTCGCTTCCCCCTCCCACGAGCCGGGACTCCTCGCTCGGGTGACGAACAGCACTCGGCGGGAGCGCCGATCAAGGGCTTTCCAGGGTGAAACCAATCACGGCGTGCGATAGCGTCCTCTCCACGGACGCAGTTCCCATTCGGGAACGTCTGACAACGCTATGACACACGATCCCAGCTCTTCGCCGAGTGCCGCCGCCTCACCGAGCATTGATGCGCTCATCTTGAAGCGCGCCGGTGTGGTGACAGGTCTAGTGGGTGCTATCGGCATCGCCATAGGGACGATCGCTTTCGGTGGCGCGGGTGCCATCGGAGGAATCTTCGCCACCGCGTTGGTGATCGTGTTCTTCAGCGTGGGGCAGTTTGTGCTGGGTTCGGTGCTTAAGAGCAACCCCCACATGGCGATGACCGTGGCCCTGACCATCTACCTCGTGAAGATCGGCGTGCTGTTCGTCTTGATCATCGCCTTCGCCGAAACGACCCTGTTCAACACGCGGGTGTTCGCCGGCACCATCGTTGCGTGCACCGTCGCGTGGACTATCGCCGAAGTGTGGGTCTTCGCAAGAACCAAGGTTCTCTACGTAGACCCCGAGGCCGGGTCGTGAGCATGACCAGTCCCTGGTACCGTGCGCGTCAGCGTTCGACCCCGTCGTCGTCCACACCTGCAGGTGCGCCCTCTTCCCCGGCAATGGACAACGCCGCGTGGACGATCTCCAGTCGCATGATCGCCGGTATTGCGCTGTACGCCGGGATCGGCTGGGTGATCTCCCTGTGGTGGGGGAACCGACCGGCGCTCATCGCCATCGGGGCCTTCATCGGGCTAGGCCTGTCGTACTACCTGATCTTCACCGGGTTGGCCCGAGAAGAGCGGGCGCGTCAGGTGGGGTCGGGCGTGCACCACGACCCGCAAGACGCCGAAACCGACCGGAAGGATCGAACGTGATGGAGGGCCTGGGTGTTCGCTGAGGTCGTTTCCGCGTCTGCTCCCGCGGGGGTCTCCGCTTCGGGTGGGCTCAACTGCCACCTGATGTCCGGTTGCGGTTTCCCGGCTCCGGGAGCCGAAATCTTCCTCTTCGAGGACATCTTCACCCTGCAACTCGCGAGCCTGGAGTTCGGCTTCTCCAAGGTGACGGTTCTGCTGCTCCTCGGTGTTGTGCTCATCGTCGGCTTCTTCACCTACGCCTTCCGTAAGCCCAAGTTGGTGCCGCGTGGTGCCCAGAACGTCGGTGAGGTCGGTTACGTCTTCATCCGCGACGGCATCGCCAAGGAGACCATCGGCCACGGTGGCGAGAAATTCGTCCCCTTCTTGTTCAGTTTCTTCTTCTTCGTATGGATCCTGAATTTCTTCGGCATCCTTCCCGGCGCACAACTGCCCGCGACGTCGATCTTCGCGATCCCGGTGGCCTTCGCCCTGATCGTTTACTTCACCTGGGTCCCGCTCGGCATGATCAAGCAGGGCCCGATCAAGTTCTTCACGAACATGATGTTCCCTCCGGGTGTGCCGAAGGCGATGTACGTCCTGCTCGCACCCATCGAGCTCATTTCGAACATCTTGGTGCGACCGTTTACCCACGCGGTGCGTCTGTTCGCCAACATGTTCGCCGGCCACCTGCTGCTCGCGACGTTCAGCATCGCCGCCTTCTACCTCATCAGCGCCAGTGTCATCGGAATTCTGGGCTCGGTCGCGTCGTTCGCCGTGACCGTGGCCCTCACGGGTTTCGAGGCCTTCATTCAGGCTCTGCAGGCCTACATCTTCACGCTGCTCGCTGCCGTCTACATCGGGAGTGCGCTGCACGCGGAACACTGATCGACCGAACGCTGCTCGTCAGTGCCTTCGCATACAACTGAATAACCACCCAAGACCCCAGACCGACGGAGACCGCCGTCGGCCCGGAAAGCAAAGGAAACGACATGTCGCTTCTCGCGGAACTCACCGGTTCCATCGGATCGATCGGTTACGGCCTCGCCGCGATCGGTCCCGGTATCGGTATCGGCATCATCTTCGGCCAGGGTGTGCAGGCCATCGCCCGCCAGCCCGAGGCCTACGGCGTAATTCGCCAGAACATGCTCCTCGGCTTCGCACTTGCCGAGGCACTGGCGCTGATCGGCTTCGTCGTTCCCTTCGTCTTCGGACCGTGATCGATGGCGGTGCGCGCCGATTAGCCGCGGGCATCGCCTCGACTCGAGACGTGACGTTCGTTCGACCGTCCCTACCGTCTGACCACCAACCAGAGAGGTTTCGGCAATGAAGATTGTGGCTGCAGTAAGCGCCGCAAGCGAGGAGATGCCTAGCGTCCTCGCCGTGCCGGTCGATGAGTTGATCATCGGCCTCATCGCGTTCCTTATCGTCTTCGGGGCTCTGGGCAAGTTCGCTCTGCCCAAAATCAAGGCGACACTGGATGAGCGCGCCGACGCCATCGAGGGCGGGCTCAAGCGCGCCGAAGAGGCGCAGGCCGAGGCCAGCCGTGTGCTCGAGGAGTACAAGGAGCAGCTCGCGTCCGCCCGTGAAGAGGCATCGGCAATCCGAACCCAGGCTCAGGCCGATCGGTCGTCGATAGTCGAAGAGGCCAAGAATGAGGCTCGCCAGGCGGCCGCGCAGGTGACGGCAGCAGCCGAAGCCCAAATGTCGGCCGATCGTGCCCAGGCAATGAGCACGCTCACTCGTCAGGTCGGGGAGTTGTCCGTCGAGCTCGCCAGCAAGGTCGTGGGCGAGGCGCTGACCGACGACGCCCGCGTGCGTTCCACGGTCGATGCCTTCCTCGACGATCTCGAGAGGCAGGCGTCCCGCTGATGCTCGGCTCCAGTCGCGAATCCCTCGCCGCCTGCTCGGCGGCTCTCGATGCCCGTCGTCAGGCGCCGGGTTTCGGTGAGTTGTCCGGGCAGTTGTTCGCGGTGTCGGCGCTGCTGGACGACAACGCCCAACTGCGTTCGACCCTGGCCGATTCCGGACAGAACGCGACAGTGCGTGCATCGCTCATCCGCGACATCCTCGGCGGGCAGGTGTCCGATCTGACCGTTGACGTCGTGGTGGACGCTGTGGATCGACGCTGGTCGACGGACATCGATCTCGTCCTCGCTCTCGAGCAGCTCGCCGCGCAGGCAGCGTTCACGGTCGCCGAGGGCAACGGCACGCTCGATGCCACGGAGGAGGAGATCTTCCGATTCGGTCGCGCCGTCGACGCTTCAGCAGAGCTACAGATGGCGCTCGGCGATCCTGCCCAGACCGCTCAGACGAAGGCCGCCATCGTTCGCGACCTCCTCGCTGATCGCAGCACGGCGGCGACCCGCCAGGTACTCGAAGCCACGGTTGGTCGACTCCACGGCCAACGGCTCGATGCAGCGATCGACACTCTGTGCGAACTCGCTGCCCGCCAGCGAGAGCGCGTCGTGGCAGAGGTGCGCGTCGCCGCCCCGCTAACCGAAGAACAGTCCCGCCGGCTCGCGGCGGCGTTGTCCTCCCTCAACGGCCGCACGGTGCGGCTGAACGTCGCGATCGACCCCGCCGTGCTCGGTGGCGTCATGGTGACCATCGGTGACGAAGTCATCGACGGCACCGTCGCGTCTCGACTAGAACAGGCCCGCAGAGCAGTCTTGGGCTGAGCAACAGACCAGAAACCACCCGCACAAACCGCCCGCAGGACGCGGGCCCGATGAAGGAAAGCAGGACACCATGACGGAGCTGACGATCCGGCCGGAAGAGATCCGGGATGCGATCGAGCGGAACGTCGCGGCGTACTCGCCGTCCACCGCCCGAGAAGAGGTTGGTCGCGTCACTGAGATCGGCGACGGCATCGCCCGCGTCGAGGGTCTCCACTCGGCGATGACCAACGAACTCCTGGAGTTCGAGGGAGGCCTGCTCGGCGTGGCCCTCAACCTCGACGTCCGTGAGATCGGTGTCGTCCTCCTCGGCGACGGAGCCCACATCGAGGAAGGCCAGCCGGTGCGACGCACCGGCGAGGTGCTCTCGGTTCCGGTTGGCGACGCATTCCTCGGACGTGTGGTCGATCCGCTCGGCAACCCGATCGACGGCCTCGGCCCGATCGAGGCCGAAGGCCGCCGCGCCCTCGAGGTGCAGGCGCCGACGGTCGTGCAGCGGCAGCCGGTGAAGGAGCCGATGCTCACGGGCATCAAGGCGATCGACGCCATGACCGCCATCGGTCGCGGACAACGGCAGCTCATCATCGGCGACCGCCAGACCGGCAAGACCGCGGTGTGCCTCGACACGATCTTGAACCAGCGTGAGGCATGGCAAAGTGGCGATCCGAGCAAGCAGGTGCGATGCATTTACGTCGCGATCGGCCAGAAAGGCTCGACCATCGCCTCGGTCAAGGGTGCGCTGGAGGAGTACGGCGCGATGGAGTACACCACCATCGTCGCTGCCCCGGCATCCGACCCCGCCGGCTTCAAGTACCTCGCGCCCTACACCGGCTCGGCGATCGGCCAGCACTGGATGTACGGCGGCAAGCACGTGCTGATCGTTTTCGACGATCTTTCCAAGCAGGCGGAGGCCTACCGCGCGGTCTCGCTGCTGCTGCGTCGTCCCCCGGGTCGCGAGGCCTACCCGGGTGACGTTTTCTACTTGCACAGCCGCCTGCTCGAACGCTGCGCCAAGCTCTCGGACGAAATGGGCGGCGGTTCGATGACCGGTCTCCCGATCATCGAGACCAAGGCGAACGACGTCTCGGCCTTCATCCCGACCAACGTCATCTCCATCACCGACGGCCAGTGCTTCCTGGAGTCCGACCTGTTCAACTCCGGTGTTCGCCCGGCCATCAACGTCGGTATCTCGGTCTCTCGAGTCGGTGGCTCCGCGCAGCCAAAGGCCATGAAGAAGGTCGCCGGACAGTTGCGTTTGAACCTCGCACAGTTCCGTGAGCTTGAGGCCTTCGCAGCCTTTGGCTCGGATCTCGACGCCGCATCCAAGGCGCAGCTCGAGCGCGGTTCACGTCTGGTGGAGTTGCTGAAGCAGGCTCAGTACCAGCCGCAAGCGATGGAGCGTGAGGTCGTCTCCGTGTGGGCCGGAACCACCGGTCGGCTCGACGACGTCCCCGTCGAGGACATTCGACGCTTCGACGCCGAGTTCCTCGACTACGTCGAGCGGAACAAGGGTGAGGTGTTCGAGGCGATCCGCAGCACGTCAGATCTGTCAGACGACACCGTCAGCGTGCTGGAGTCAGCGATCGAAGAGTTCAAGCGACAGTTCTCGACCTCGTCGGGTCAACTGCTCATCAAC
>Ga0181582_10002366_pt1 | contig 14883 bp, 5 predicted proteins | sample 071ome_32_FD_132438 | JGI IMG/M metagenome (GOLD analysis project Ga0181582, IMG submission 132438) | Coastal salt marsh microbial communities from the Groves Creek Marsh, Skidaway Island, Georgia - 071405AT metaG (megahit assembly) | ecosystem: Environmental > Aquatic > Marine > Intertidal zone...
CCCCCGGAGGGCTCTGCGACCCCCCCGGAGGGCTCTGCGACCCCCCCGGAGGGCTCTGCGACCCCCCCGGCAGCAGACGCGACGCCCACGCCCGACGCCACGGCGGGGTCCACCGCGGCCCCCGACACGCCCATGGCCACCGCGGAGGGGGGGAGGAGGCTCCAGCAAACGCCTGCCCCGACGACGGCGGCCCCCACGGCCACCCCGACGCCCGCGGGCACCCCCGCCCCCACGGCCTCCCCGACGCCCGCGGGCACCCCGGCCGACCCCCCCCCGCCAGAGGCCGGGCAGGCGACCGTGACGACCAACGTCCAGAAGATCGTGGTCAACGCGTTTGCGAGGAAGTCGGGTGTCGTGCGGGTCTTCGTGTGGGCCCGGGGCCCGGGCGACGTGGCCCTGTGCCTCAACCACGGGGGCTCAATCCGGGACCTGGCGGGGAACGCGGCGTCCGAGCCGTGCCTGAACCTGCGCGCCGTGGAGCTCACGGCCGGGCAGCAGGCCGTGGCGGGGATCGTCACGGGCGCGGCGTCCGTCGGCGCCGCCTCGGCCGCCGGGAGCGTCGCCGTCGCGTCGGTCACCTCGGCGGCCGGCTCGGCCGGCTCCGGGGGCGGCGCCGCGGCGGCCGGGAGCGCGGGCAGCATGGTGGCCTTCGTGCACTCCCTGCAGCGCGCCGGGTCGGCCGAGGGGCTCATCCCCGCGGGCTCGGCCGCCTACGTCCGCGAGGTGGCGGCGGACCTGCGGGGGCTGTTCAACATGGCGGCGTGGGACACGCCCATCGACGTCGACGTCTGGGAGGACGCGGAGGCCCCCCTGGAGGACGACGCGGGCGCGGGGGCGCGGCGGGCGCTGAGGGCGACGGCGGCGGACGCGGGGCTGGAGAGGACGGTGCGGGTGCTCAAGCGGGCGGGGCGGTGGCCCGGGGCCGGGCGCGGGCTGCGGCAGGACGACGGGGGCGAGGAGGTGGACACGGGCGCGCTGGTGGCGGCGAGCCCGGCGGTGCAGGCGACGCGCCGGCTGTGGTGGTCCTTCTGGGTCATGGTGATGGTTTCGTCGCTGCGGATGGTGGCCCACCGGGGCCTCCTGTGGTGGCGCCGGCGGCGGGGGGACGACCGCCCGGCGCCCTTCTTCCTCCTGCCGCCCAAGGCCGAGTTCCTCGTCGGCCTCCTCCTGCTGCCGATCGTGGCCGAGGCGGCCGGGTACCTCCTCCAGCGGGAGGCGTCCCTGGCGGTGGCCGCCCTCCTCGTGGTCCTGGCGTCCGTCTTCCTCCTCGCGCTCCTCTTCGTCGTGTCGGCCACGCAGCTCTTCTCCCTCCCGGAGGAGCGGCACCTCGCGTTCCTCGTGTCGGACGAGGAGAGGCGCAAGCACGAGGAGCGGCACGCGAGGGCCGGGCGCCCGTCGCGCGTGCCCGGGTGGGTGCTCGGGTGGCTCGGCGTCAACCGCACGATGCCCCAGGGCGAGTGGGTCGGGCTCACGGAGAAGGGGGAGTCCATCCTGGACCGCTACGGCACCCTCTTCGACAACGTCGCCGGGCCCGCCGTGGTGCGGGTCGGCGCCACGTACGAGATCATCGGGGAGGTGCCCCTCGACGCCGACCTCGTGCGCAAGGTCCGGCGCCACCGCCGGGCCAAGGAGCTCCGCCGGGCCGAGGACGACGCCCGGGCGCAGGGCGGCGCCCTCGAGCGGGCCGCCGACGCCCGTGACCGCGTCCTCGAGTCCCTCCGGGGGCTCCTCCGGCCTCGCGCCGGGCGCGGCGGGGGCCCGAAGCGCCGCAGCTCCCCGGGGGACCCTCAGGACGCCACCCACAGCGCGCGCTCCGTGATGTGCGGGTCGGACGTCGAGGACGGGCCCCCGCGGTCCGGGCGCCAGTCCCTCGAGGCGCACCGGCACGGGCGGGGGACCGACGCGGGGGGCCGGCGGAGGAGCACCGAGGGGGGCGGCAAGCTGATATCGTCCCGGTCCCTGCGCTCCGTGCTGGACCCGTCAGACGTGACGGGGTCGCTCGGCGGCGGCGGGGAGCACGACCCCCTCGACGACCTCAAGGTCGTGGGCGGGAAGGTGATCGTGGACCTCCCCGTGTTCAACCGGGGCACGCTCGTGCCGCTGGTGCCGGTGCCCGGGGGGGACGGCGCGGGGGCCCTGGGCCGCCTCCGGTACGCGCTGGTGGCATATCTGCGGATGGTGTCCCCGATCGTGCGCCTGGTGCTCACCGTCATCTGCGTGGCCCTGCTGGGGTCCCTGGGGTCCTCCACGTCCCCGGACCTCGTGCGGGGCGTCGCGGGCGGCGTCTTCTGCCTCTCGGTCCTCAGCGCGGCGCTGGTGATCGGCCTCGCGCCGATGACGTCGCCGGCCGAGCAGGCCGTCGAGGCCCTCACGGTGACGGCCGAGGTCGTCTCGTTCGGGGTCATGTGGGGCGCGCAGCTCGGCGACCAGAGCTCCTCCGGCTCGTCGTCCGGGAGCCTCATCCTCTTCTGCCTCATATTCGTCGTCGTCGTCGGCGTGATCGGCCAGATCTACGGGAACGTGACCCTCTTCCTCGACGCCCGCGAGGCCGCCGCCGCCGCCCTCCGGCGCTCGGCGATCGCCGCCAAGCTCGCCTCCATGGCCAGGCAGATGGGCGCCTCGATCAACCCCAAGGTCGGCAAGGGGGGCAGCGCGGGGGACCTCGAGGCGGGGGGCGCTGGCGAGGGCGCCGGCGAGGGCGCGGCCGCGGGGGCCCTCAAGGGCAAGGCGTCCCGGTCCAAGGACGAGGTCGAGCGGTTCGAGCACGTGCGCGTCAAGAAGTTCGCCAACCGCTGGCTCGGCAAGATCCGCCGCCGCCTGCCCGGGTGGCCGGGGATGTACGAGCTCTCCCTCGAGCAGGAGGTGGCCATGCACCTGTACCTCCTGACGCGGTCGCTCTCGCACCAGGCCAGCCAGCCGGGGGGCCTCGCGCGGCCCAGGGCGTCCGCGAGCGAGATGCCCGGCAAGGGCGCCGCCCCGGGGCCCCGCGCGGACCTCGAGGCGGCGGCCTCGGACGGCGCGTCGGGGACCCGGGCCTGGGGCCGCGGGGGGTCCGCCGCCCGCGCCCTGTCCTCCCGGGTGGCCTCGGTGAAGAAGTGGAGTCGGGACAAGATGGCGGGGATCATCGCGGAGCAGCGGCGGATGCACGACTTCGGGCTCAACGAGGACGACCGGTGCCGCACCCTGGCGCCGCACGTGTGGGCGCAGTCGTCCAGGAGCCTCGTCTCGGCGGACAGCGGCGGCGGCGGAGCGCGGGCCTCGGTGGACGGGGAGAGGGGCGCCCGCGCCTCCCTGGCGGGGGGCGCGTCGGCCAAGGACGCCCCCCCCCGGGCCGCGGGCGGGAAGAGGGGGTCCAGCAGCGGCAACGCGGTGACTCCCGCCCCCGAGCCCCCGGCCGCCGCGTCCGGCCTGGCAGGGAGGGAGGCCACCAAGACGGCGAGCGGGGGGGGCCGGAGGGGCACCGTCACCAAGACGGCGAGCCCGTCGGGGAGGAAGGCCACCGTGACCAAGACGGCGAGCGTGGGGGGCCGGAGGGGCACCGCGACCAGGACGGTGAGCCCGGCGGGGAGGAAGGCCACCGTGACCAAGACGGCGACCCAGTAGGGGGGGGCGTCGAATCTTTGAACCGGCACGCTGGGCCGCCGGCGCCCCGCGCCCCCGCCCTACTTGCCTAGGAGCTTCCTCCAGAGCAGCCAGAGGCACAGGGCGACCACGAGGAGCATCCCGCCGTAGATCAGGAGCGCGTCGCGGGCGTGGCGGCGCTCGACCATCCGCAGCACCGAGTCGGAGAGGCCGAGGGTATGGAGGACGTCAAGGGCCTTTCGCTGGGCGCCCTTGAGGCGCTCCTTGGTGGCGCCCATGCTCTCGAGGACGGCGGCCCCGGTGCCCAGCGCCTCGGCGAGCACGCGCTTCGAGTTGGCGACGCTGCTCTGCATCTGGCCCTCAACGTCAAAGTCGTGCCGGGCGCGGTCGGCGACGCCGTGGACGTCGACGCGCTGCAGGAGCTGCCGCCTCTCCTCCTCTTCCAGCTGGCGCCGCCCCTGCCGCCCCGAGTACCCGTCCAGTGCCATCCGCAGGCTCCCCAGGTCCTCGGCGACCTGCTCCACCTTGCGCTTCCAGACGTCGCGCCGGGCGGCGGCCTCGCCGACCACCGACTGGCGCCAGGACCGGTCCAGCTCGGCGCTCAGGCGGCCGAGCTCCTCCAGCTGGGCCCTCGTCGCCCGGCTCAGCGCGTCCATCCCCGAGTGGTGCGCCGCCGCCGCCCCGCTCGTCGCCGTCCGCCTGAGGTCGGGCGCCCCCGCCCCGGCAGGCCCCCACGCCCCCCCCGGGGCCTCGCTCCCCTCGAGCCTCCCCAGCCCCTCCCGCACCTGCATCACCAGGCGCCGCGCCTGCGTGTACGTGTTCTGCAGCTCCGCCATCGCCCCCTCAGTTGGCCGCCACGAGCTCGATCACCGACTTCTGCCGCCGCCCGTAGAGGTGCTGGAGGGACACAGAGCGCTGCACGACGCCCAGCTGCTCCCGCCCGAAGTTGAACGTCCTCTCCGCCACCGCGGCGTCGTCCGTGGCTGCGGGAGAGGCGAAGGGGCCCGGGTCCAGGGGCGCCGGGGGTGCGGCGGGCGGAGGCCCCGGGCAGGGGCGCAGGGGCGGGGGGGGGGGGGGGGGGGGCCCGCTCACCGTGGAGCTTGAACTCCCTCCTCGCCGAGCGCTTGATGTAGTCGCGAACGTTGTAGTTCTCGTGCTGGCGGGCTGCGAGGGCAGGGACGCAGCTGTCGGCATCGGGGCGGTATCGGGGGCGGGGCGGCCCACGGCCGACGGGAGCGGTGCGGGAGGGCGAGGGGGTCCCAGGCGGAGAAACCGGCGCAGTTTCGCCGAGTTCCGCGGAAAAGGCGGATATTGTTGACAGATGAGGTGTAAAATGTCAATCTATATCACTATAGCGGCACTGAACCCCCCGGACGGTCGGGGAGGGGGAGAAATCGGCCCATATGTGGGAGGGGTCCCCGGCCGGACCTCGGGGACAACCCTGCGCCCGCTCCTCGCGGAAGGCGTCTCACCAGCCCTCAAGAACGCCCTGAAGAGGCCCTTAACCTCGGCGGAGGATGGCATGTCGGGTCGTTGCGCAGTCGACGCGGAGGTCGACGTTCCCAGTCGCGTGGTGGGAAGGACGAGGAGACGCGGGATACTCTGGGAAAGGTGGGTTCGGGGAAAGAGGAGGCGGTGTGGCGGTCGACAGCTCTTCCGCGCGTGAATGAGCCTGTGTCGTTGAGAGGGGAGTTTGCTGCACCTTCCCGGGGTGAGGCCCTCAGGGTTTCTTCCCCCAGGAAGACCGAGGCCGCGTCCCCCTCCGACTCAACACTTTGGGGTTCCAGATAGCCGCGGGCGCCACGTCGCGCTGCAGAATTGGCGACAGCACCAGCTCTGTCGAAAGCCCGCCCGCCGAGAAGACGCTTCCAGGCTCCCACCAGGCCCCACCAGGCGAGCCCCCCTACCCGGCGAGCAGAACCCCTGCGCAGGTAAGTGCTCTCAAAGACCCAATATTCCTTCACTATGTGCATATAACCCCCTGAATACCCACGGTCTCGTGCCATATTCCTCCCGCGCGCCCCCACCGCCTTCGGGGATGCAACCCGTGGTTTGTGTCCCCTCCCCTGCTTCGACCCGCTCTGCTTCCCTGCTCCCCAATATTACGGGCGCGTGTGCTTAAATCGGCGCTTGTGAGCCACGAGACGGCCACCCCGACCACTTCTTCGCCCTCGTCGCGCCCGCCGCGGCCGCGACCCTCCCTCGTGGTCCCCCCACGGGACCACCCGCGCCCGGGCTCACCGCTGCGCAACCCCATCCCCCCCCTCTCCGCAGCGAGAGGGACCACTGGCTCCAGACATGTCCAGCGATTCGCCTCCCCCGGCCCACCAGGACATGGTGGCGATGCAGGGCCCCGGCTTCGACGCCAAGCGCGAGGACACGGTGGCGGCTGGGTCCCCCCCCCCGCCCAGCAGGAAGCGGACCGTGGGCGACATGATCACGGGGTCCGTGGCGGCCGGGTACGCCCGCGTCGGCGCCCTCGCCGGCACCCGCCCCTGGTGGGTCATCGGCGGCTGCGTGGTGCTCATGCTCGTCATGGCCTCGGGCTTTGCCGGCTTCAAGAACGAGACGCGCCCGGACAAGCTGTGGGTGCCGGCCTCGTCGCAGGCGCAGGACGACAAGGCCTTCGTGGAGGACAACTTCACCAAGGGCTCCCGCGTCGTGGTCGCGCAGCTCGTGGCCCGCGACGGGGCGTCCGACGTCCTCGTCCCGGAGACCATGGCCCGCCTGGAGGAGGTGCGGGCGGCCACAGCGGCCGTCACGGCCACGGCCACCGTCGCCGGGGCCGCGGGCGTCGCCGTGGCGTACGACACGGCGTGCTCGGAGAACGCGTGCCTCTGCCTCCGCTTCGGCGACACGTGCTTCCAGCAGTCCCTCCTCGACGTCTTCCCCTCGGCCGCCGCATACGACACGCGTGACGAGATTGTGGCCCGGGTCAACCAGTCCCCGCTGGAGGGGTCCTCGGGGCTGCCCCTGGAGATCGGCTCCGTGGCCGGCGGGCTCACCAGGGACGCCGCGGGCAGGATCACCGCCGCCGAGGCCGTCCGCTTCGTGGCGCTCCTCAAGTACGACCCGGAGCTCCGGGGGGGCGAGGAGGTGGACCCCAAGGCCGACGCCTTCGAGGAGGTGTGGATCGGGGAGATGGAGAAGCTGGCAGCCTCGCTGGACGACTCGGGCGACCCCCTCCGTCTCACCTACTTCGCCTCGCGCTCGTTCGGCGACGAGTTCGGCGCGGAGATCTCCTCGGACGTGACGCTGATCCAGGCCGCCGTGGTCATCACGTTCTTCTACGCCTTCGTCATGCTGTCCGACTGGACCCGGGGCTGCCTGAAGACGCGCGGGTACCTGACCCTGTCCACGCTGCTGACCATCGGTCTCGCCGTCGCCTCGGCGTTTGGCCTCGCCCAGCACCTGGGCTTCTTCTACTCGCCGCTCATGTCCGTCTTCCCCATCCTGCTGCTCGGCATCGGCGTGGACGACTCGTTCGTGATCACCAACGCCTTCGACAACGTCAGCCACGCCGACCCGGGGGCGTCCATCGCGTCCCGCCTCTCGCGGGGCCTCGCGTCGGCCGGGTCCTCGATCACCGTCACGTCCCTGACCGACTTCGGCGCCTTCCTGATCGGGACCAACACGTCGCTCCCGGCGCTGCGGAACTTCTCGATCTACGCGGCGATCGGGATCCTCTTCACGCTTTTCTACTCGGCGACCTTCTATTCGTCCTCCGTGGCGATCGACGCCCGGCGTCGCGACGCCAAGCGCCTCGACGTCCTCTGCTGCGTGACCTCAAAGACTGACGAGGAGGAGCAGAAGGCCGCCGTGTGCTGCCGCGTGCTCCCCCCCGGGAAGGACGCCCGCTGGGTGCACAAGATCATGCGCGGCCTCGGCAAGGCCCTTGCGACCAAGGCGGGGAAGGTCGCCTCCCTCCTCACCTTCGGCTCCTTCCTCGTCATCGGCATCGTCGGTACCACGCAGATCACCATCCGCTCGTCCGTCACCGACTTCGTGCCTCAGAACTCGTACCTCAAGGACTACTTCGACGACTCGACCGCCAACTTCCAGGTCACCGGGGAGGAGGTCGCCGTGTACGCGGGCGAGGCCGACTACTCGTCCGCCAAGATGCGCAGCTTCATGGACGTGGCCGCCGTCGACTTTGCCGCCGACCAGTACATTGTCGGCTCGACCGTCAGCTCGTGGTGGGTTTCCTTCCGGGACGTGCCTCAGTCGGACGCCTGCAAGGCCCCCGGCAATGTCACTTTCTGCACCGAGGTGTCCGCCGCCGCGGCTGGCACCGTCGACCGCGCCTTGTTCGACGCGACGGTCAAGAGGTTCATCGAGGACGGGGCGTACGCGGCCCTCGGGGGGGCCAAGCACAGCGAGGACGTGGTGTTCGACGCGGCGACGGGGGCGATCAAGGCGACGATCGTCGCCCGGGGGCAGATGGTGTACGCGGACAACTCTGTGGACCAGATCGCGACCATGGACTCGACCCGCGCCACGGTGGCTGCCGCTAAGGCCAAGGCCGGGGTCGAGGACCTCGTCGCCTTTGCTTACTCGCCCGACTTCCTCAACTACGAGCAGTACAAGGCGGTGCGCGCCGAGTTCGTCACCAACATCTCCCTCGCCCTCGCGATGGTGATCGCAATCGTCTTCCTCATGCTCGGCAGCGTCAAGGGGTCGCTCGTGACGGCGACCGTGATCGTCATGATCGTGGTCGAGATCATCGGGTTCCTGCACTTCTGGGGGGTGAGCATCGACGCCGTGTGCGTGATCAACCTCGTCATCGCCCTCGGGTTGTCGGTGGACTACTCGGTCCACATCGCCCACGGCTTCATGGAGCAGCACGGGTCGCCCAACGAGCGCCTCGTCAAGGCCCTCGAGGAGGTCGGCACGGCCGTCGTCAACGGGGGCCTCTCCACGTGGTTTGCTGTGCTCATGCTCGGCGGGTCTTCGTCCTACGTCTTCGTCCTCTTCTTCAAGGCCCTCTTCCTCTGCACCACGCTCGGGATCGCCAACGGCCTCCTCTTCCTCCCCGTCGCCCTCTCCCTCGTCAACCCGCCGCCCCTCGAGCACACGGCCAGCACGGGCGAGGCCGCCGCCAAGGACACGGCCTTGGAGGGGAAGGAGCCCACCACGACGTACGCGTGAGCTCTTGTGGCCCAGCCGCCGTCTATCCTGTTTCCCCTGCCCGTCGGGGCGACGCCGGGCCCGCAGCAGGCGCGGCGCCCGGGCGGGCGCCCCCGACACCCTGATCCTGACAGTCCGCCCTGAGCGTTGTGCGCCGTCGTTGAACGGAACGGAACGCTATATGGGGACAGAGCGCTGGCTCGGAGGATCATATTACGAGATAGCACCAAAAGCACATCCTCAGCCCCATCCGAAGACGTATCAGCGCACGCGGGGCCTTCGCTTCCAAAATCACGTGGCAAATACGTGTCCCCGAGCCCCCTCGGGCGAATATCCTCGCCTCGTGGGAACGATCCCCCCTTACACCCATCGACGGGTCTCAAAGTAGACCGATGCGCCCGCGATGAACTCATTGTCGTCAATTTTAGGCCAGGTGCGGAGGAATCGGTCCCGGCGTCCCTGAGGGGCGCCCGTCCCGTTGACCGCCCGGACACTCCCACATAGCGGGGTGCCCCCCTCCGCGCGTGACCAGTCCTGTGTAAGTCCTTCCTAAAGCGCAGGTTGGCCCCGCGTCGGCCCTCGCGCTGGCCTCGGGCGTCGTCCCGGCGGTGACAAGGCTCGGCGGGCTCCTGGCCAACGCGTCGTCGCGGGCCTTCTCCGCCCTCCCGCTGCGTCCGTCGCAGCCGGAGCCCGGTCACGCCGCCCCGAGGGAGACTGCGGGAGAGAAGATGATCCGGGAGCTCCGGCAGGCCGGCGCGAAGCCCTCGCTCCCGTGGGACGCCGGGATGACCCCCGCCGACGCCGCGTGGACCCTCGGGCACTTCCTCGGCATCCCCTCCACGGGCGTCCAGCTCCACCCCGGGGAGGTCGCCGTCATGGACGCGTCCCAGATGGAGGCCCTCCTCGATGCCACCGCCCACGGCCGCAACGCCGAGCTCCAGCAGGCCCTCTTCGTCCACGCCGACTCGGTCACGGAGCGCTTCTTCGGCAACGACGTCGCGTTCCGCGGCATCATCGAATTCTCCAACGTCTGCCAGCTGGACTGCCACTACTGCGGGATCCGCAAGCACCAGAAGGGCGTGTGGCGGTACACCATGCCCGTGGACGAGGTCGTCGAGTGCGCCAAGTGGGCCTACGGGAACGGAATCCACACCGTCATGCTCCAGAGCGGGGAGCTCAAGACCCCACAGAGGCGAGCACCGCCCCCGGCCCCGCACCCCGGGCCCCGGGACCCCTCACCCCCCCTTCCCGAGGCCGCCGAGGCCCCGCCTCACCTCTCGCCCCGTCGCTCCGCCCCGCGCCCCCGCAGGAACGCCTACCTCGTCGAGATGGTGAGCCGCATCCGGGAGGCGACGGTGGCGATGGACCGCGAGGCGGGCCGGACGAGCGCCCCGGGGAGCGAGGACGACCTGGGCATCGTCGTGGCCCTGTCGGCCGGGGAGCTCCCGCGCCCCGTGCTCCAGGACCTCTGGGACGCCGGGGCCCGGCGGTACCTGATGCGCGTCGAGACCTCCAACCCGGCCCTGTTCGCCTCCCTGCACCCGCCCAAGCAGTCGTGGCACTCGCGCGTCGCCAACCTCGAGCTCCTCAAGTCCATGGGCTTCCAGCTCGGCACCGGGGTCATGGTCGGCCTCCCCGGGCAGACCAACGCCGACCTCGCCTCCGACATCGAGTTCTTCCGCAAGGTGAGGGCACTGGCCGCCCCCGCCCCGGGCCCCCGACGCCCGACGCCCGACGCCCGACGCCCGACGCCCGACGCCCGACGCCCGCGCGACGGTGCTGCGCAGGTGGACGCGGACATGGTGGGCATGGGTCCCTTCATCACCGAGCCGGGGACCCCGGCCACGGAGGTGTGGGACCGGGTGGTGGGCTCGGCGCCGGGGTTCGACAAGCAGAAGCACGTGGCGGAGCAGGTGCTCCTGACCATGCGCATGAACGCCCTGGCGCGAGTGAACCTGGGCAACGTCAACATCGCGGCGACGACGGCGCTCCAGGCGCTCGACCCGATGGGCCGGGAGGTGGCGCTCTCCCGGGGGGCCAACATCCTCATGCCGATCCTGACGCCCACCAAGTACCGCGAGAACTACCAGCTGTATGAGGGCAAGCCGTGCATCACCGACACGGCCGAGGAGTGCCGGCGGTGCCTCAACGCGCGCGTGTCCATGGTCGGCAAGCACCTCCTCCCCGCCGCCCGGTCCGACCCCCCGCACTACCAGCACCCTGTCACGCGGCCCTCGGACCCCCCGGGCACGCGGCGCTTCGGGTCGCTCACGCCCGCGCCCCGGCCCCGCGGCGCCCGGGGCCTGGCCACGGGCACGCCCCCCTCGGACCAGGCGGCGGTTCCGGAGCCCCGGGCGGCGCCCGTGCCTGGCCCGGTCAAGGGGAGCGACGTGCCTCGGACCAACGTGGGGGTCTTCGGGTCCATGAACGCCGGGAAGAGCACGCTGATGAACCTGATCACGCGGCAGGAGACTTCCATCGTGGACGCCACCCCCGGCACCACTGCCGACACCAAGGTGGCGCTGATGGAGCTCCACTCGGTGGGCCCGGCCAAGCTGTTCGACACGGCGGGGGTGGACGAGGGGGGGGAGCTCGGGGAGAAGAAGCGGCGGAAGGCCCTGTCGGCGCTGAGGGAGTGCGACATCGCGGCCGTCGTGGTGGACCCCGCCCGGGTGGGCGAGGACCCGGGCAGCATGCGGTGGGAGCGGCAGGTGCTGGAGGAGGCCTCGCGGCACGGGGTGGCGCCGCTGGTCGTGTACAACGTCCGCCGGGGGCGCATGTGCGAGGCGGACGCCCTCGACGCGGCCCGCCGCGCCCACGCGCACCTCACCCGCGCTCTCCCGCCCCCCGCCGACGTTGGCATCAACAACAGCGTCGCCGCCGGGGTCGGCGCCGCCCCGCCGGCCGTGCCGTACCTGCTCCTGGACCTGGCCGACGAGGCGCAGCGGCCGCGCGAGAGCGTCGTGCACGTCCTCGAGGAGACGGCCCGGGGCCTGCGCCCCTTCGTGCCCCGGAGCCTCCCCGAGCGCTTCCTGTCGCCCGAGGCCGCCGTCTTCCTCAACATCCCCATGGACGACGAAACGCCCAGCATGAGGCTCCTGCGGCCCCAGGCGCTGCTGCAGGAGGAGGCGCTCCGGCACTGGGCCACGACCAGCGCGTACCGGATGGACCTGGCGGCGGCGCGCAGCGGGGACGAGGCGCGCGTCGCCGCCGAGCGGGCGCGCTTCATGCGCTCCCTCGAGCCCCTCCTGCGCCACGAGGGGCCGCGGATCCTCGTGACCGACTCGCAGGCGCTCGACGTGGTGCACCCGTGGACCCTCGACGCCCACGGCCAGCCGATCGTGGAGATCACGACCTTCTCCATCTCCATGATCAACCGCCAGAGCGGGGGCCAGCTGGGGCTCTTCGCCCGGGGGCTCGGGCGCCTGCAGCACCTGGCGACGCACGGGGGCGGGGGCCGCGGCGGGGGCCCGCCCCGGGTGCTGATCGCCGAGGCGTGCAACCACAACCGGATCACCGACACGTGCAACGACATCGGCATGGTCCAGCTCCCCGAGCAGCTCGAGCGCCTCGTCGGCGCCGACGTGCAGGTGGAGCACGCCTTCGGCCGCGAGTTCCCCGACATGGGGTCCGGGCTTTCCGGCTACGATTGCGTCCTGCACTGCGGGGCCTGCATGATCGACCACCAGAAGGTCCGCGCCAGGCTCTCGGACCTCTCCGACGCCGGCGTCCCCGCGACCAACTACGGCCTCTTCCTCGCCTGGGCCCACCACGGCGACTTTGCCGTCCGGCGGGTCCTGGAGCCGTGGGGGGTGCCCTTCTGACGCCGGGGAACAGACTGTGAACCCGCTTCCCCTCGTTGTCGCTGGCGCGTCCGATTGAACCGCCGGCGCGTCTGGACCCCCGTGGCGGGGAGGGGCGCCGGGTTTTGTTCGCATTCCCGGGCGCCAGAGACTCGCGTGCCAGGCCACGCCACGTCGCACTGCGTGGCCTGAGGCCGCGCCATGGGGTGGCCTTGATGGGTGAGGGGCGGCTCGCCATGACAGATTTTCCCATTTCCCATTTTGGATTCCTGCGATACGCACCAACCGGCAACAGTGCGGAAGGGGCGGCGCACGTGACGCAACTAACTGTCCCGCCGATGCACGCTCTTCGCGGTCTCCGGCCGACCGCGATCGTCCCCGGACCGACCCGCCGACCCCCGGGGAGCAAGGCCGGGGTCTTTTCCCCAGCCAGCTTCGCCGCTCGGGACCGCACGAGGGCCGGATTCTTCGCCCGAGCGAGGGAGGCCCTCAGCTTCGTGAACCCCCTCATGGCGACGGCGGGAATGGATGAGTACCCCAAGTGGTGGGAGGAGGGTCCCCCGGGCGTGGCCGTGGTCACGGGGGGCAACAAGGGGATCGGCCTGGAGATTTGCAAGCAGCTGGCGTCGGTGGGCGGGGAGGGTCTCCACATCATCCTCTGCTCGCGGTGCGGCCTCCCCCCTTGCCCTTCCCCGCCCCCCCGTCCCGCCCGCCCCCGCGCCTGCCCCCCCCGCCCCCGCCGGCCTCCGGCGCCCTCCATTACCCCCCCCACACACAAACGCCGCAGCGACGCCGGGAGGGGGTCCGAGGCGGTCGAGGCCGTCAAGCGGGACGTTCCCTCCGCGTCGGTCGAGGCCTTCCCCGTGGACATCACCTCGGCGGCCGACGTCGCCGCTCTGGCCGCGCACGTCGAGCGGTCGGGCCGGCCCGTCCGCATGCTGGTGAACAACGCCGGGTTCGCATACAAGGGGGGCGCGTGGGGCGCCGACGAGGCGGAGGCCACAATGGACGTCAACTACCGGGGGACGCGGCGCGTCTCGGAGGCGATACTGCCGCTCCTGGGGGCCGACGCGCGGGTGGTGAACGTGTGCTCGCGGGCGGGGGCGCTGCGCGGGGGGTCGGGGTTCGTCGCGCGGGTGAACGCGATCGCCGACGCGGGGTCGGAGGCGGACCTCGACGCGTTCGCGGCGGAGTTCGTCGCGGCGGTGCGGGACGACACGTACGCCGGCAAGGGCTTCGCGCCGTCCATGTACGGGGTGAGCAAGCTGTGCGAGAGCACCTACACGCGGATCCTGGCGCGGCGGCTGCGCGAGGCGCGGCCCGGGGCGCTGGTGGCGGCCATGTGTCCCGGCTGGTGCGCCACCGACATGAGCTCGTGGCAGGGCCCCCGGTCCGCGGCGCAGGGGGCCGACACGGCGGCCTGGCTGTGCGTGGCCCCCGCGGCGGGGCTCGAGACGGGGCGGTTCTGGGCCGACCGGGAGCAGATCGGCTTCTGACCGCCCGGGCACGGGCCGGGGCCGGGTCCTTCAAAGCTCACCCGTACCTCCTCGCCGAGTCTCTCCGCTGGGTCTCTGTGGGGCCCGCCTCGGGGTTGCTCGCGAGCCCGATCCACGCCAGGGGGTTGAGCGAGTAGGCCGCCCCGAGCTCGCGCGCCGCCGAGTCCTCCCGCTCCGGGCCCCCTAGCTCGTCCACACTCTCCAGCCCGCCCCCCATCCACGACCGCCGCTGGCTCGGGACGCGCGACGAGAAGACCCGGGAGTCGCCCAGCCCCGACCCGTCCAGCATGGACTGGCGGAACGACCGAGCGTCTTCCCCCGTCGCGCCGCCCGCCATGATGCTCCGCCTGCTCTGCCGGCGGCGGATCGACTGCTGCGCGGCGCGGAAGCTCCGGCCCCCGGGGGCCGTGGCCCGCTTCCCGTCCGGCGTCGGGGCGCTGTGGAAGAACCCCACCGCCCCGCCCCCCCTGCCCCCCTCCCCGTTCATCCGAAGGTCGGTCGTGTTCCGGCCCAGCGCCGGCCCCCGGCTCGGGTGGCCGAACGCCAGCCGCCACGCCCCCCCCTCCGGACTGCGCCCCTCTGCGAGCGGCTCGACCTCGGACTCCTCCTGCGAGGGCCTCCGCGCGCGCGTGTAGCGTGGGGTCGAGGGGCGGGCGTAGGGCCCGTTGCCCGAATCGAGCGACGGCCGCCGCCCCCGCACGGAGCCGTCCTGCGACACCCGACGCCCCCGCACAGAGCCGTCCTGCGAGTCCCGCCGCCCCCGCACGGAGCCGTTCTGCGAGACCCGCCGCCCCCGCACAGAGCCGTCCTGCGAGTCCCGCCGCCCCCGCACGGAGCCGTTCTGCGAGACCCGACGCCCTCGCACAGAGCCGTCC